>Ga0209722_1000223_pt1 | contig 67493 bp, 41 predicted proteins | sample BioC12SIPDNA_2_FD_185745 | JGI IMG/M metagenome (GOLD analysis project Ga0209722, IMG submission 185745) | Anaerobic biogas reactor microbial communites from Washington, USA - Biogas_R1_A C12 SIP DNA (SPAdes) (version 2) | ecosystem: Engineered > Bioreactor > Anaerobic > Unclassified | place... | reverse complement strand
GTCGGGGCTGTCGATGTGTCCGGGCCAGAGGGTCAGTGTGCCGGTGCCGTTGAGTTCCACATCGCTGGCGAGGCGGAAATGGCCCAATCCGGAGCCGCCGGTGTATCCGCCGACGGTGAAATTGCCGTGGTTGGTGAAGGTGGATCCGGCGGCGTTGGCCACGGCGCCGTTCTCGACGAGCCATGATCCCGTGTTGGTGAGGTCGGTGAGGGTGGTGTTGACGCCGCCGCCGCTGAGTGCGAACTGTCCGTTGCCGGTGGTAGCGGTGGTTCCGCCGGTGATGGCGCTACCGGTGTAGAGTCGCACATTGGAGCCGGCCTCGGCGAGGATCTGCCCGCTGCCGGTCTGATCAATCGGGCAATACACGTCCAGATAACCGCCGTTGGATGCCTTCATGAGGGCATTGTTGGTTTTGGCGTTTGTCTTGAGCGAGAGCGTCCAGTTGCTGTGATCGGCGTTGATTGTGCCGTTGTTGGTCATGCCGGCGTTGATTGTGGAGTTGCCGCCCTTGATGGTGTGGCCTGCGGCCTGGGTGAAGTGGGTAGCGCCGGGGCTATTGTTGATGTAGGCTCCGGACAGGTCGAAGGCACCGCTTCCGTCGAGGATCGTGCCCTCGTCGAACTGCGCGGTGGATGGGCCGTAACCGCCGCTGTACAAGCCGATCTGGAACGTGCCGTCGTTGACCAGCGAGGTTCCGCCGACAGTGAGGGTGGAGCCATCCTGGATCTGCCAGAGGCCAGTGTTGGTGATATCGGTGATGGTGCCGCTGTTGTGGCTCATCCAGAATTTGCCGGCTCCGGTGCTGGCGGTGGTTCCGCCGGTGATGGATCCGCTGATGAGCCCGACGGTGCCGCCGTTGGCGATCAACTGGCCGGTGCCCGACTGATTGACGGTGGTATGGATATTGAGGGTGCATCCGCCGCTGGCCTGCATGGTGGCGTTGTTGGTCTTTGTGCCGGTCTTGAGCCCCAGCGTGGCATTGGAGTACAATACATCCAGCAACCCGTTATTGACCAGCGAGGCGTTGAAGTCACCTGCGCCGGCGGCGATGGTGTGTTCTGCGGCGTTGGTCAGGGTACCGCCGCCGTTGATGTAACCTCCGTCGAAGCGAAGCTGGCCTTGGCCGGCTATCTCGACGGAGTTGCTGATCTGCAGGACCCCGTGACCGGCATATCCTCCGTGCTGAAGCAGGAGTGTGCCGTCGTTGTTGATGGCCGGGCCGACGATTCCGGAGCCGTTGACGGTCAAGGTGCTGCCGTTGTGGGCGTTGACCGTTGCCCCCAAGCCGATGGTCAGCGAGCGGATGTCGGCGGTCTGGTAGCTCAGCACGGCCGGGCCGGTGACGACGGTGACATCATCGAGAGCGCCGGGGAAGACCGGCGGATTGCCGACGGTTCCCCAGTTGCTGATGTAGGCCGTAGGATCCGAGCCGGCGATGTGCTTCTTGTCGTACCAGCCATTGGTGCCGGCCTGGCCCGTCCAACTGAAGTCGCTCGCAGGACTGGCGACGGTCCCCAGGCAGAGAACCGCTGCCGACAAACCTACCACCGCAAATCTTGTGGACGTATTCATCTTCTCTCTCCTTGCCCTTGAGCCGATGGGGCTGCGCGCTTGCGCGGCCGTCGGCGTATTCTTGCGGACGAACCCGAAGAATCCGCGGGTGGCTGGGACGAAGCAGACCCACCGCGTGGTCAGGCCGATCACACGATGGGGACAGAGATGGAAGTGTTCTGATAACGCCTCAGCCTTTCCACTGGCATGTCAGTCTAACCTGCGGGGGTGACATTTTCAATCTCTCAGGCGAAAAAAGACAGTTGTGCTGAGGCCGAGGCGTGTTCGGTTTGTATTAGGTTTTTGGGCAAAGCGGGGGGGTGGTGTGCTGCTCTTTCGTCGGCTTTCACGGCAGATTGAGGCTGGTCCGCGGGTTGCGGCACGGTAGAGGACGGGGGGCAGCAGATCGCAAAGGGAGCGGAGTTGGCGATCTGAGGTTCCCTGCGATCTCAGGTTACAGGGCAGATCGCAAAGACCGCCACGAAGCGCTGCCCCTTAATCTGTGACCATCTGGGTCAGCCGTGGGCAGAAGAACACGAGTGCTCACAGATCACCCAGATGGACACGGATGAGCCGGGCGGGGTGTGGGCCTTTCGTCATGGGTCACCGTGCCCGCAGATGGCGAGTTGTGCCCAACGGGCGTGAACCAGAAAGGCAGCAAGTAGCGGAAACGGATGATTGTGTAGAACTTGGGCCGGCGCCACCTCTTCACCCCAGCGTCTATACAGTTGGGTGCCTTGGCGGGTTGGTGTGTGGACGGTTACGGCATCGGGATATCGAAGGCTTCCTCCAGGGTTGTCCACTGGGAGAGGAATCGCTTTACTTGCTCGAAGGCCGACGCGATTTCGAGTCGAACCGCCGGCTCGACCTCGGCCAGCAATTGGGCGCAAATGTGGCTGAGCACTTCCTCTTTTCGTGCCGGGTCGTTACAGTCAGCAGGAGTGCCCGTCCCCAGGAAAACCAGCGAAACCGCAGCTATGGCGTTATCGAGTCGCGGATGAGGGATCTCGTTGTGGTCGGAGCACCATTGATGGGCTCGAGCGATCATCTGGGCCCGAACGGCATTGACGGTCCGCCGCATGTTGGCGAGGATGATCGGGTCCGGCTCTTCTTCATCGTCCCATGCATCGTCGTCGTCCGGGGCATCGTCGTCGTCCGGGGTGTCGTCGTCGTACTCATTGGGGTACTCGGGCTCTGCATCGCCGTCTTGGGCTTCGAACAACTCGTCCGGCGGGGGGCCCAGGATATACTGCACGTCTGGTCGGGCGAGGAAATCTTCGACTCGGCAACCGATGAGCTTCTCGCGCAGGCCTTCGATGGTGCCGGTGTATCGCAGGCCGCCGTCGACGCCGAAATCGCTGAGGTCGGCTGTTTCGGTATCGCCGACGCCGCCGATCACCTTGAGCCAGCGTTCGTAATGGGGCGGCAGGCGAAAGCCGTTTTGCCGAGCGAAGCGGATGCCTCCAGCGACGAGTCGCTTGACCAGGGCGAGATCCACGCGGTCGCGTTCAGGGCCCCGCTGCACCGCCTGTTCGAACTCGCTGCGTGACACGCCGATGCGTCCCCAGGCGTCCTTGAGTCCGATGCACCACAAGTCGACCAGGAAGGCGACCAGAACGCCCCCATCCGCGGGGGTTTCCTTGCGGGCCAGGATCACAGCCATGCCTCCGGCCTGCCAGTCGTGAGTGATGTAGCATTCGACGGGACCGGCGGCCCGGCCGATCCGCTGATAGGGGCTGCCGGCCTGCTGACGATGCTGCATCCGCTTACGTTCCTGGCGTTTGGCGCGGTGCTTCTTGCCTGAACTACGGCTCATGGCGTATCTCCGGAGTACGTTGGGTTTCGGGTGGTCGGCGTTCGCGGCAGGAGCGGTGCCTACGCTGGGCCTGCTGCGTACTGTACGAGACGCCCAACACGTGCGCAGGCTATGGCTGCGACGGGCAGGCGTCAATGCTCGCGAAGGGGTGGCGGCGACTGAGGGGTACGGCGTGGAAACATGGGCTTGAGACGGTAGGATGTTGTCCCGTGAGCGATCGGAATACGACAGCGGTGGGTGCCGATGGAACCCGGGGGGCGGCCGCCGCGGGGGGCGGCCGCTACGGCTTGCCCGCCACGGGGGATGCCGGCCGCCACGGGGGCGCCGGGCGGCGCGACCGGAACGTATGGCCCATCGCAGTCATAGTGAGAAGGTAAGCCGGCCTATCCCGGCTCAGTGAGAGATTACCTCATGGCTCAGCGACGATTTCTGGTCACGTCGGCCCTGCCGTACTCGAACGGTCGGCTGCACGTCGGGCACATCGCGGGTGCGTATTTGCCGGCCGACACGTATGTCCGCTTCCTGCGCGCCCGCGGCGAGGATGTCCGGTTCATCTGCGGCAGCGATGACAACGGCGTGGCCGCCCTGATGACCGCTCGCGAGCGAGGGCAGAGCGTCGAGGAGCTGACCGCGTTCTACAACGCCCGGCAGAAGGCGGATTTCGAGGGGCTCGGGATCCGGTTCGACATCTACGGCGGTACGCACCAGCCGGACTTCGTGGAGCTGCACAACCGCATCAGCCAGGATTTCTTCAAGGCCATTTACGACAAGGGGCTTTTCGTCAAGCGGACGACGGAGCAGCTCTACGACACGCAGGCGGACCAGTTTCTGCCTGACCGTTACGTGAAGGGCACCTGCTACGAGTGCGGTGCGAAGGGAGCTTACGGCGACCAGTGTGAGGCTTGCGGCATCTCGATCGACCCCATGAAGCTGATCGACCCGGTGAGCACGGTGACGAACACCCGGCCGGTGCCGCGCAAGACGACGCACTGGTACTTGCAGCTCCAGCGGCTGGAGGAACGTCTGCGCGCCTGGCTGGAGAGCAAGCGCGAGCCGACCGACGGCACGCCACCCTGGCGCGAGACGGTGCTCAACTTCTCGCTCGGGCAGATCAACACCGGTTTGCCGGAGCGGGCCATGACCCGGGATCTGACCTGGGGCGTACCTGTGCCGCTCGATGACCCCGACGCCGCGGGCAAAGTGCTTTACGTCTGGTTCGACGCTCCGATCGGGTACGTCTCCTTCACCGCCCGGTTGTGCCAGGATGTGGACGGCGACTGGCGGACCTATGAACGCTGGTGGAAGGATCCCGATTGCCGCATCGTGCACTTCATCGGCGAGGACAACACCGTCTTTCATGCGTTGACCTGGCCGGCCATGCTGATGGCGGAGTCGACGTATCAACTGCCCTGGCAGGTGGTGGCCAACGCGTTCCTGAATATCCGCTTCCCCGGCAAGGAAGAGGAGAAGATCAGCAAGAGCCGGGGCACGGCCATCTGGATCGAGGAATGGCTACAGACCTTCGAGGCGGACCCGTTACGGTATTACCTGACGGCGATCGCACCCGAGTCGGCCCGGACGGCGTTCGACGTGAACGCGTTCATCACCCGCAACAACACCGAGCTGCTCAATGTGCTGGGCAACTTCGTCAACCGCACGCTGACCTTCGCGAACCGGTACTTCGACGGGCATGTGCCGCCCGCGGGCGAGCGGGCCGCGGAGGATCAGGCCCACCTGGCGAATGTGGCCGCGCACGCCGAGCGGGTGACGCAGCGGCTCGAGAACTTGCGTTTCAAGGCGGGCCTCGAAGAGATCATGAGCCTGGCCCGGGTGGCCAATGTGTACTTTGATCTCAAGCAGCCCTGGAAGCAGCGCAAGGAAGACCTGGCGGCCTGCGGAACGACGATCAACGTATGCATTCAGACGGTGCGCACGCTGGGCACGCTGATGGCTCCGTACCTGCCGTTCTCCGCGGAGAAGGTGGCGGGCATGCTCAGGCTCGACGCGGCCGAGTTGCTCGTCTGGGACCGGGCGACGCACGAGCTGCCGGCGGGGCACGCGCTCGGCGAGCCGGCCATTTTGTTCAAGAAGCTCGAGGCCACCGAGGCAAGCTGAGCCCCGAGATTTAGGGCGTGTCTCGCGATCCGCGGGCGAAATGACCAATGGCGAAGCCCCAATGACCAATGAAGTCCGAATGACCAATGACGAACGTCCCCGCTCGCGGTTGGCCTGAGTTCCGAATCGGGACACCCGACCAGCGGAGTTGAAACCCTGCGCTCGGTGCTTGCCAAAAGCCCACGCTCGGTGCCCGTTGGGACTTCGCGTTCACTGGTAGTCCTGGCGCCGTGCTTACCAGAAATACGCGTAGAGGATCAGGGTCGTCACCACAACGGCGATGCCGCACGCTTTTGCCCCGCGTGAGGACTGCAACTCGATCTTGGTATTCACCGGCAGCTCGACGGGCTTCGACAGCGGCATGATCAACGTAATCAGCCCCATGATGAGCAGCACGCCGGCAAACGACACCGCCATGCGATCGAGAAACGCCAGATTGGGCAACAGAACTTTCATCAGGCCGTAGACCGGCGGGTTGATCAGCAGACCGATCACGCCGCAGATCGGCGGGGCCTTGCGCACCAGGAAGCCGAAGACGAACACCGCGAGGATGCCCGGCGAGATGAAGCCCTGGAACTCCTGGATGTAGGTGAAGATGCCGCCGAACTTGGGGTCGTCCAGCAGCGGGGCAATGAGGCAGCCGATGACCATGAACACGGCCACACACAATCGCCCGACGAGCACGAGGTTCTTCTGCGTGGCTTGCCGGTTGACGTATTGCCGGTACAGGTCCATGGTGAAGATGGTAGACGCCGAGTTGAGCATCGCGGCCAGCGAGCTGACTACGGCTCCGAGGATGGCGGCCAGAATGAAGCCCTGCAAGCCCACGCCCGAGGGCACGAGCTTGCCGATCAGCAATCCGAAGGCCGTGTCGTATTTGTAGCCCACGAGCTTCTTGGCGGCGGTCACCTGGACGTTGGCCACCTGGGCCTGGGCCTTGGTCTGCTCGCTGAAGTGGGCCAGTTCCTCGGCCTTCTCCGCGTTGCCCGCCTGCCAGTGGGCGTCAAACTCGAAGACCATGTACCCCGGGTTTTCGCCGCTGGCCCGCAGCTCCTCGTACTGGGCCAGGATTTTGGTGTTATCCTCGCCGGCCTTGGCGGCCATGTCGGTGCTGAACAGGTTAAAGGCCATGATCCCCGGGAACACGATCACGAACGGGATGAGCAGCTTCAGAGCGGCGGCGAAGACCACGCCCTTCTGCCCCTCGGCCAGGGAGCGCGAGCCGAGCGTGCGTTGGGTGATGTACTGGTTGAGACCCCAGTAGTAGAAGTTGGGGATCCACAGGCCCACGACCAATGCCGTCCAGGGAAGGATCTGGTCGGTCCGGGGCAGCTTCATGTGCAGCTTGTCGCTGTTGAGGGCGAAGAACTTGGTCAGACCGCTGGCGTTATCGGCCAGGTCTCCGGCGGGCATGGTGCTGGCCAGGCTCTCGACCGGCGCCCGGCCGAGGGCCGAAAACGCCAGCCACATGATCACCGCCCCACCCACGATGAGGGCCGACCCTTGCAGCAGGTCCGCCCAGGCACAGGCCTTGAGACCACCGCTGGTGACGTACGCCGCCGCGATGATTCCGATGATCCACCCGCCGGTGGTCACGTTGATCGGCACGCCCAGGATCTCCTGCCCCTTGAACAGCGTGTCGATGGTCAGGGCCCCGGAGTAGACCACGGCGGCGATGGTCACGCCGACGTAGATGATCATGGTGAAGCCGGCCATGATCGACCGCGAGGTCTCGTTGTAGCGATGACGCAGGAATTCGGGAATGGTGTAGATGCCTGTGCGCAGGAACGCGGGCAGGAAGAAGAAGGCGACGACGACGAGGGTGACAGCCGCCATCCACTCGTAGCTGGCGATGGCCAATCCGACGTAGTCTGCGGCCTGCCCGGACATACCCACGAACTGCTCGGTGGAGATGTTGGCGGCAATGAGGGAGAACCCGATCAGCCACCATTTGAGCCCGCGGCCGGCCAGGAAATAGGCCTCGCTGTCCTCCTCGTGTCGGCTCTTGTAGATCCCCAGCGAGACCACCGCCACGATGAACCCGACAAAGACCACGATGTCCAGGGGACTGAGATGCATGGGCTAATCCTCGGCTGTAATGTTTTTTGCAGCTTCGTTTTCCATTCATGATTGGACCGACCGCGTATCGGCCCGGGCGTATTGTCCGGTTCCGGCGGGATCCGATCAAGTCCCATGGCCTGGGTGTGCATCGTGATCCGTAGTGACCAAGACGTGGGCTTCGGTGACGTGGGGGCTTGGGATCAGCTCATGGCCGCCTCGTACATGGCGAGGATGTTCTCCGGCGGCACCTCGGACAGGATGTTGTGCACCTGGCAGAACACGAATCCGCCGCCCGGGGCGAAGATTTCGATGTTCTTGCGGACATGGTCACGGACCTGCTGGGGTGTGCCGCGGGGGAGGATTTTCTGCGTATCGCAGCCGCCGCCCCAGAAGGTGATATCCCGGCCGAACTCCTTCTTGAGCCGGGTGGGGTCCATGTCGCGGGCGGCGATCTGGACGGGGTTGATGACCTGGAAGCCGGCCTCGATCAGGTCGGGGAGAAGAGCGTAGATCGAACCGCAACTGTGCAGGAAGATGCGAATGTTGGGAGCGAGTTTGCGGATGTGGTCGGTGATGAGGCGATAGCGCGGTTTGAAGACCTCGCGGAACAGCTTAGGCGAGAAGAAGGGCCCGCTTTCCATACCGAGGTCGTCGCCGAGTTGGATGAGGTCGACGTAGTCCCGGACTACGGGCAAGAGGCGGTCGAGGCCGGCGAGGTGGACCTCGACGAGCTTATCGAGCAGGGTCTCGGCCGCGGGTCGGTCGCCGGCGAGATCGAGGAGGAAGTTATCCATCCGCCGCAGGAAGCTACCCCACTCGAAGAGATTCGCCCCGAAGGCGATCATGATCGCCCGGTCGCTGGCCGCCCGCAGGTGCCGCAGGTGCGTGGCGATGCGCCGCAGGTTCATATCGCCCAGACCGCCCGCGTAGAGCGGCTCGGCCAGCGAGGCCCAGCAGACGCGATCCATCTCTTCGGGAAGCCGACCGAGGCGGGACATCCAGTCATCGTCTTTGAGCGGATGGCATGCCTGGCTGAAGTAGGTGGTTCCCGCAAGCATCCGAGCGACGACTTCGCCGGAGCTATTGAGCGCGACCCACTGATCCCCCTGCCGCTGAAGCCGGATCGAGCTGGGAATCTGACAGGGCGATCCGTCTGGCAGTTCCCAATCCTTCCAATGGATGGGGGCGAAGTCTCGACCCGCGTTGATCGCATCGATGCCGAACCGGTCGAGATAGAAGTCTTCGGGCTCAGCCAGTTGTTGAATCATGTCGAACGTGCGGGTGTGGCCTTGGTCGATGCCCAGATGTTTCTTGAGGCGGTTGTAGGCGATGGCCTGGATGCCGGTCGAGCGCATCGCTCCGCAGTCGATCGGCACGCGATCGGGCTCGAGGTGGTTTATCGCCGCAAGAACACGCTCGCGAGAAGTCATGCCACCGTCTCCTCTCTGCGCTTGGCCATGTATGAATCACCATCTACAGCCCGCCGGTCCCGGCCCCTGCATATTCATCTACTGGATCTTGGTCAGAAAGGCCAGGAAACGCATCCGTCAATCGGCCGGCTGGTCTCGGCCGGGCTCCGGGCGCACGGCGGGTCGTGCGGATCGTTGATCGGCGTCCTCGACACGGCAGAAAGTCGGGTTGTCGTCCGCGTCATACGATCCATGCGGATGAGTGATTAAGTGCGGCGGGTCGGTGCACGCAGGGCGCGGAGAGTGCGGTCGAGCGTCAGGTCGATGCTGAAGTGGTCGGTGACGGTTTGGCGGCCGGCCTGACCCATGCGGCGGCAACGCTGGGGATCGCGGATCAGCTTTTCGAGGGCGTCGGCGAGATCCGTGGGTGCGAAGCTGGGCAGCAGGCAGCCGTTGTGGCCGGGGATGATTTGCCGGGCGGCGCCGTCGGTGGGTGTGCCGACGACCGGGCGCTCGCACGCCATGGCCTCGGCGAGGGCCAGGCCGAAGGATTCCGTCAGGCTGCACAAGGCGAAAATGTCGAGCGCGCTGTAGAAGGCGGGCATATCGTCGACGAAGCCTGCGAAATGCACCGCGTCGGTGATGCCTCGCTGCTGGGCGAGGTTGGCCATGTCGGCTCGATCGGGGCCGTCGCCGGCGATGACGAGTGAGCAGGGCACGCGGCGCTGGCGGAGAATGCCGACCGCCTCGATGAGCAGGTCGATGCCTTTGCCGGCCACGAGCCGGCCGGCGGTGCCGATGACCGCGGGGGCGGCGTTGGCGGCGCCAGTGTTGGGCGAGTCGGTGTTGGCGGAGTCGGGCAACGACCATTGCCGACGCAGGGTTTGTCGGCCGGCCGGCGAGAAGCGGAACTCGTGCAGGTCCACGCCGTGCGGCACGACGTGGATGTGTGTCGGGTTCACCCCCTGCCAGCGGGTGATGCGCCGGCCGTCCTCCTCGTTGAGTACGATGACCGCGGTCGCGGCGGCGGCGGCGAGGCGGTGGCGCAGGGCTTGGGGGACGCGCCAGCTTTGCAGGCCCTCCATGCGTCCGCCGAACCATTGCGGCCGCTGGCGGCGGTGGTCGCGGGCCTCGACCATCTGGTGAACCCAGACGACGGGGATGCCCGCCCAGCGAGCGAGCCAAGGATAGAGCCAGAACCGCGGTCGGCCGCAGGCGTTGATGACTACGCCGTCGGGTCGGTGTGTGGCCAGCATCTGGCGAAACGCCCGAATCATCCCACGTAGGCTGCGTGTCTGCTCGGGCGTCGCCAGAAAGGGTGTCAGGAACCTTTTCGCGTCTGAAGGCTGGGCGGTCAGCGCGAGCTGTGCGGCCGCCGCCTCGAAAAAGGTTCCTGACACCTTTTGTGGGGCCCAGTGGAGGTGGGCTTGCATGTCCCGGCGCTGAGCGGCGCGGATCATGGCCAGGATGTAGCGTTCCGCGCCACCGAAGCCGGGTGCATCGCTGACGAACGCCAGCCGAAAAATGGTGTCAGGATGATTTTTTAGGTGAATAAACTCTCGGTTATTCACCTGAAAAATCATCCTGAGACCATTTTTCGACCCAGAGGGTGTCAGGAACCTTTTTGCGGGGCGCATCTCAACGCAACCGCCCAGCGGTGTAGTTCGGCCACTCTTGCCTGTACCCGCAAAAAGGTTCCTGACACCTTTAGGGCTGACAGCGTTTGTGAGCGTGTCGGCGAATTGGGCGGCGAGGGTTTGGCGGTCGTAGGCGTCGAGGCGAGGCCATGGTCGGGTGGGCCAGTGGTTGCCGCTCAGGTAGTTGGCGGCGATGCGTTCGATGGCGTTTTCGACCTGGTGCGGGTCTTCCATGGGCACGACGGCGGAGGCGCCGGCGTTGGAGGCGAGGGCGGCGGTCTCCGTTTGCGGCGGTGCGAGCATAAGCAGATGGGTCGGCAAGGCCAGAAGCTCGAAGAGCTTGCCGGGGATGCACTGCCTGGTGTGCCGACAGTCGGGCACCAGGACCACGGAGCAGGCTGACTCGGCGATGAGCCGGATGACGGCGGCGTGATCGAGGTAGCCCGCCAGTCTCATCCAGGAGGGTTTGGCCTCCTTCCAATACCGCTGCTGCTTTGCGTCGAGCGTGCCGGCCACAACAAGCCGCAGCCGCCCCTGCCATTGCGGGTGTTTGGCGAGCACGCGGCTGATGGGCTCGACGATGCGGCTCAGTTCTCGCCGTCCGTAGAATGCCCCAGCCGCCACGAAGACGCACTCGGATGGCTTGTTGACATATTGCCCGGCCAGCGCGGTCTGCACGTCGTCGCGATCGAAGCCATTGGTGATGGCCCGCACGTCTTGCGGTGTGCGATGGGGGTAGCGGGCCAGCAGATCCTCGACGAGTGCCTCGCAGGTGGTGACGACCATGGCCGCCCGTCGCATGACCTGGCGTTCGAGTCGGCGCATGATCTGGGCGTGATGACCGTTTCCGCTCGCCCAATCGAAATCGCTGACGAAGGGATCGCGTACGTCGGCGACCCAGGGTAGGCCGGTCGCGTGGGCGATGCGCAGGGCGACTTGGTGAGCGACGACCGGTGGGCCGGTGGAGACGATCACGTCGAAGGGCGTTGTGCGATGTCGTGCGAGAGCGGCCCGCACCGCGGCGGCGATCCACAAGGACGAGCCATCGCCGAGGCCCAATCGCTCGGCCCAGCGTGCGAAGCGCCAGAAGAAGCGTTCCTCGATCCAGGCGGGCGACCAGGCTGCTGTATGGCCGGCACCGGGCTTGGGTTCATCGCGGCGAAGCCATCGCAGGAAATCGCCGATTCGCCCGGCAAGGCAGGCTGGTTCGAGACCTCGCACTCGATGTACGCGGGTGTCGGTTGGGAGGTCGGCCATCAGCGAGGGATCGGACCAGGGGAATCGTTGGTGCCCGGCGGCCAGCACTTCGACCTGCCAACCGACGGCCGGCAGGTACTTGACGAGTTTCGCCGCCCGCTGAACGCCACTGCCGCCGGTTGGAGGGAAGGTGTAGCTAATAAGAAGCGCCCGGCCGCCACCACCGCCGCCTGATGTGGTAACGGCCGGGGCATGTGCGATCCATTCCCCCCATGTGCCGGAAGGCGACCCGCCGACGGGAGCAGGCTCACTTGCTCCCTCCGGCGTCCACGGCCGCTCGTTCAGCGGTTTGGCCGTGCCCGGCAACCGGAATATCGGAACTTCAAGGCCGCAACTCATGTTAACGCCTCAGACAGACCGGTTTCGGACAACGAGCCGCGGGCTTCAGCCCGCGCGATGACCGCCAGATTGTCACCGTTGAGGCGGGTACTCACCTGTTTCTGGTGCTCGTTGGCCAGAAGCCGCTCCACTCGAGCGAGAGACTCATCCAGACTCCGAGGTGGTTTCTGGTGCAAATCCCTCGCCATGCTTCGCGGTGTTGCCCAGGACAGCAGCCTTCGCGACCGCCACTCAAGAGCCGGGGGCAAGGAGTCGCTGAGCGGCGCGAGTTCGGGTCGCCACGCCCAGTCGACACCGCCCGTACTGGTCAATGACATTTTCGCGGATACTGCCAAGCCGCACTCTTCGATCAGCCGGCTCAATGATCGCTCATCGAACAGGAACAAGTGGAAGCGATTCAGGCCCAGCCATCGCCGGCCACCGAGCCGCCGCCACCACCCGCCCCAGTTGGGCGTCTCGATGATCGCCCAACCGCCGGGGGCCAAAACGCGCTTGACCGCCTGGACGAATCGTCGCGGCGAGGTGACATGTTCGATGACGTCGGTAGCGATAACCACGTCGAATGGGCCGATCTGCTCGGCATGGTCCTCGATGGTTCCTGTCCGGACCGTCAGGTCGAACTCGGCAGACGCCAATGCGGCGGCCTCGCGGGCGAGTTCCACCCCCTCAACCCGCCACCCACGACCGCGAGCCAGCGCCAGCAGATGCCCGCGAGCACAGCCGACATCCAGGAGCCGACCGGCGGGACACCGGGTCTCCAATGGGCCGAGCAAGCTCACATAGGTCTGCACCGCCCGGCTCCAGCATCGCTCGGTGGGCGAGTTGAAGACGTAGTAGCTGCCGTCGTATTGATCGTGAACCGCCTCGGGTGGCAATCGCGGCCAATTGAAGACGACTTTGCAGAACTGACACTGCCAGAGGATGAACTCTCCGGGGTGGCCCTCGAAACTGAGGGACCAGAGTTGACGAGCGTCGGCTGTGCCGCAAAGCTCGCACGCCGGCGGGTGTTTGATGGTAGTGTGACTGGTCACCATGGCTACACCCACAGGAAGCGCACACGGCGCTGCACCGGCCAAGGCCAACGGCGAAACGACGGATGATGAGCCACCCGCCGCACGAGAAGATCCTTGAGATACCAGCGATGGCGGAACAGAGCGCGAGCGCTCGCCGTGCCGGTTCGCCTGCCGATCCGTTTCAAGCCGGTCAGAGCCCAACCTTCGACCTCCTCGACCGTCGGCAATCGCGACAACCCGTGGTACTGCACCGGTGTGCCCAACGGGTTCCAGACCGTTTCGTAGCGTTGGCGGTTGGACATTTCGAGCGGCGTCCAGAGTCGATCGTCCTCATCCGCCCAGACCACATGCGGACAGCCGCACAGCGAAGCCAGATGCAACCCGCCGGTGGATTGCCCGATCGCCAGATCGCAATGCGAGAGGAGTTCGATCGCCGCCTCGGCCTCGCAGGGGAACACGGAGGTGCGCACCCCGTGGGCGGCAAGTCGATCGGCAATCTCCGTCCACTCGTCGCCCGTCCAGTTCCTGCTGCCGACCGCCCGAGTCCGACGCACCAAGGCGACCCAGGGGATGGTCGGCTGTTGGGCCGTAGGCCGATGGAATCGAATGAAGCGCTGATGATCCTCGTCACAGGGCCAGAGCTGGCAGGAATAGGCCGGCCAAGCCGTCTCGGTCTCCCAGCCCGCCTGCTTGTACTCGTGCACGACCGCGGTGACGGCCGGCTCGAACAGATCGCGGATCGCTTCCGGAGGCACGGGCTCCCCAGTGTCGCGGTGCAGCCTTCGATCCTCGCAGGCCGACCCCGGCGTCGCCGAGAGGTCGATCCTTCGATAGTCCAAGGGCATATCCGCGTAGAAGCCCGATTTGCCCTCCGCGCCGAGCACCACAAGCCGATCGAAGCGGCCACAGTGGAAGAGCCATCGCACCCGCCCTTGCCAGGACATCAGCTCCCAACCGATCTCGCCGACGTAGGGTCCAACGATCAAGGCTGTCCTGTGACTATTCACTCGAATCGCGCGGCGAGGGAAGTCCGGGATTGCCGGACGCTTGGCGGTCTCCGCGTTCCGTGGCGTGATTGAGCGAAGCGAGGCAAGCTCCGTGGCGGAAGGATCACTCCAGTCCGGAAGAGATCTTCTACCCGACTCTACACGAGACGAATCGCCCGATGTATGTCGGTTCAGCACTTGTTGATAGACGCGTTCGACACGGGCCAAAACGCGGGGCCAAGTATGGTTGACCGCGTGTTGGCGGACGCGGGCGGGGTCGAAGCGCAGTTCGCCACTGAAGAACCGGTCCAATGCTTCGGCGATCGCCTCGGGGGATGCGTCTCGGGCAAATAGGCCGGAGACACCATCGGCCACCGCCTCGGACGCACCGCCGTAACGGCCGGCCAAGGAAGGCGTACCCAATGCCGCCGCTTCCATGTAGACGATGCCGAAACCCTCGATGTCGGCACGACTAGGCCGCGGCACGAGCACGAACATACTGCTGGAGGCATACGCTTGGGTCAGCTCGGCGTCACTGACCCGCCCGAGGAAGCGCACGCGGTCGGCAAGGCCCAACTCGGCGGCCAAGCTTTCGAGTTGCGGTCGCGCAGGCCCGTCGCCCACGATCCAATACTCGATGTTCGGCCGATCAGCGAGCATCGCGATCGCCCGCAGGCATCCGTCGACATTCTTGCGCTGGTTGGCGGTATCGAGATTGCAGACGGTAAGCAGTCGGCCCGGATGGCGAAGCTCGGGCTCGTTCTCGTGATCGAGTGACAAGAATCGCGCATCGACACCGTTGGGCACCACGGTCAACGGGCCGGGCGAGGGATACTCGGCTCGGAACCGCCGGGCGGAGAACCGGCTGCAAGTGAGCACATGATCCACGCATCGCAGGGCGAACGGGTAGAGCGCTCGCCGCACCGACCGTCGCCCCATGAATCCTGACGCCCGCCAGAGCAGCGGCAGGCGGTCCATGGTGAATCGCACCCAGGGGTTGAGGAAATCGTTGCCGTGGACGGTCAGCACGAACGGCCTCTTGAGCAGGGCCAGCGGGGCATAGCCGAAGTTGACCGAATGCCAAAGATCGACATCGAAGCGGGCGAGCCGCGGCAAGTCACGGGCCAAGTCGGTGGTCAAGATCGGATGGACGGTGATGCCGTCGTCGGTATTGTCGCTGTTCTCGTTGGCGAAGACGTGCACCTGCCAGCCTTGGTCGCGCATGTAGGCGGCCACCGCACGGGCATAGGTCGCCATCCCCCCGACGAGCGGCGGGTATTCGTAGGCGATCAGTCCCAATCGCGGCGGCGAGTTCAACGCGGCATACCTCCTGTTTGCCCGTGCACCGCGACGAAGCAATGGTTGGTTGTTCGTCGCCAGTTGCGAGTCGCGAAGAGGCGGTCAAAGGCGTACATGGCCCGGTAGGTGAGTCGCGGGTACCGGGCGAATCGCTCGGACCACGAGGTATAGACGTCGAAGCAGCAGTACATAGGCGTTGAGCGGGCGAGACTCAGCTCCCGCTTCGCGAGGATGCGACTGTAGTCGGCCGGCTCGCGGTATCGGCAATGCGTCGCGTTTTGTTCGGTTACTCGGCCCGGCGCGTCCGTCCAGAGCAGCATGCCTCCGTCCGGCCGACAGAGACTGCACAGGTTCTCCAGTGCCCGGGCGAAAAGGTTGTCATCGACAATGTGGTAGAGCACGTCAATGGCGGTGACGAGATCGAACGACCGGCCCACGAGACTGGGGGGCAGGGGTTGCGACAGGTCGGCGACCGCGTACTCGAACTCGGGCCGATCCGCCTGGAGTCGTTCGACGGCCGATGCGACGAAATCGACACCCATGAGCTGCGAGGCACCGCAGGCGGCGAAGAACGGTTCGAAATATCCCCCGCCGCAACCGACGTTGAGCACGCTCGCTCCGCGTAGCCGGTCTCGCCATGGCCGAAGAGCGCGATGAATGGCCGCCTCTTTGAGCCGGTAGAGCCACTGCTGGTATCGGCCGTCGAAGGGCAGGGTGCCCGTCGCTTCGAGCGAAGCCGACCGGTGCAGTCGCTTTGCCCAGTACTTGGAAGCGTCGAACGGCTGTCCGTCGAGCCGGCCGGCCATGGATTCGCGCACTGTCGAACTCAAAGAACCACCTCCCGTGGTATGGGTCTGGTCGTGGCCGGGGTTGTCGTCTGCGGCGAATCGACGCGGCGATAGCGAATGCCGGTCGGATAAGCGGAGCCGTTGATTCGCGGGCGGTTCTCGAGATCACGGAGCATGATCTCGATCGTGCCGAGCGTGAGCAGCGGGCGGACGGCCGAGGGATCCCGCGGGGCACGCACCCAGCAATCGAGCAGAGCCGCCTGGTCCACATAGGGGCGGATTCGGGCGTCGGATTGGCGAATGAGGCCCAGGTCGCCGCGATGGGCCCAGGTATCGAACAGCCAGGCGGCCATGAGATGTCCCGTCGATCGGAACCGACGGACCTCCGGATGGCGAAGCCAGGCCCACATGCGATGGAGCTTCTCGTTTTGCCAGTGATACTCGCGGAGCCAGCGATCGGCGGCGATGGGCAGGCCGCTGCAATCCGATCGCTGCACGCGGGCAAAGGCGGGGAAGCGTTCACGGAGCACGTGGACGTAAAACTGCTTACCCCTTCGCCACGCGGGCGGGGTCGCGGCGTACCAATCGAGAAGCCGGCGGCCGGTGGCCGGGCTGCGGATCAACACGTCGTGACGCAGCAGGCCCGGGCCCAGCACGTCGTTGCGGCCGTGACGCCCGTTGACCATGGCCTGCTCCGCACGCTGGAGCGGATCACCGCCGACCGTGCGAGCGTAGGCGTCGTCGATCCGCGTCCGCCAGCGGGCGAGGCTCTCTTGAGCCAGGTCCGCTCTCAGCAGATGGTTGACCAGGTCGATACTTCCGCCGGCGTGGGCGTGCTTGCGTGCCCAGGCGCACTGGTGCGGCGGGCGGTTCGCGGGGATGTCCTCGTCGGCGGGGACGCATCCGCCCCCAAGAATACCGTGGAGGTGACCTTCGAGCATGACCCCGCCCCGCCGCCCCGCCAGATAGCCCGGAAACGGCAGGCTGTTGACCAGGTGGAGCGCGCCGTGCAGGCCGTCGGTCTCGATGATGCTGGCGGTAAGCCCGTCGAGTACCAGGTCGGTGTGCATGGGAATGAAGGTGTGCGGGGCGCCGGCGACGCGGGCCAGCCGGCGCCCGTAGCGCACATCTTCGCTGAAGGGAAACCCGCAAGTGAAGCAGTCCGGCACGAGGCCCAGCTTGTGGCAGACGGCCAGGATCACCCGCGAGTCCATGCCGCCGCTGATACCGACGAGCAGTGGGTCGGCTCCGTCGGCCTGCTCGGCGACGGTACGTTGGAATGCGTCGAGGTAGGCGTCGGCGGCCTGGGCGGGAGTGGCAAACATCTCCGCCTGTTGGCGAAACTCCCAGTAGCGGCTCACCAGGCAACGACTTCGCTCCCCGGTCAGCCGTTCGCGGACCAGCGTGTGCCCACCGACGAGCCAATGCACGCCGCGAATCAACGTGCGGTCCTGCGTGACGTTCATGGCCCGCAGAACGTCAACGATGCCGTGCTCGTCGAAGGTCAGCTCCAGGCCGCTCAGTTGCCACGCCAGGGCCGCCGTCGTCGCAACCGCCAGTCGTTCGTCGCGGACGGCATAGAACACCGGCAGCAGGCCGAACCGATCATTGAAGACCACCCAACGGGCCGCCGGTGCGTCGTACCAGGCGCCGCAGAACGGCCCGTCGACTTGGGCGAGCACTTCCACGCCGCCCTTCATCAACCTTGCGAGGAGGATCTCGCCGGGATCGGGCGGGCACAGGCCGGTCGGATCGAAGGACCACTCCGCCGGCAGGATCATGTCGCCCGTCCAGATGAGGGCGCTTCCGCCACGCGTGGAGAGCCCCGCGCCGCCGCCGGCCGGGTTGCCCGGTGGTGCGATTGCCGCGGCGGCCCACCCCGTGCCGCAAGCGGCGGTGATCGACGCGGCCGACGACGAGGCGCCCAGCAGAGTGAGTGCCCGATCGACGTCCTGGGCCGCTTGCCCCGGCCGCGGATCCACAACCATGATGAGTCCCGGTTTCACTTGGTCACTCGTTGCGTTGTTGGTTCCCTATCTTGCGGTTTCACCGGAACCGCGAAGCGGCAAGCCGCGAGGCAAACCAATCTCGCTGTCCTGCCGACCTACCGCCTTGCCCACCGGCTCGCTCACACACTCACTTGCTCGCACACACTCACTCGCTCGGTCGCTCACTCCAGGACCGAATGGACCGGTTCGTAGCGTCTCTGTGCAGTGAATATCGGTCGTTGCGGGGACGATCTGTGGTTGAGAAGCGGGGATTCGGGCGTTTGACGTCCTGCTCGGGCGGCTTCGTGCAGGATGGCAAGCCAAGCGGCCCGGATGGTGCCCGGATCGTGGCGTGTCAGGACGGCTGCCCGGGCCTTGGCTCCCAGGGCTTCCCGGCCGGCGCGATCCTCGATCAGCCGGGCCAGGGCCTCGGTCAGCGCGGGCAGATCCAAGGGGGGCACGCAAACACCCCATTTGCCGTGCCCGACCAGTTCCGGTTGCCCACCGACGTTCGTGACCACAGCCGCCCGGCCAACGGACATCGCCTCGAGGACCATGTTGCTCGACGACTCTCGCGGCGAGCAAAGCACGACCAGGTCGCATTGCCGATAGGCGGACCACACATCGTCGGTGAGCCCGCACCATCGCACGCGGTCGGTCAGACCTAACTCGCCCGCCAGTCGGGTCAACTCCGTTCGGGCCGGTCCGTCGCCGTGGATCGCCAGCGTCACGCGTCGCGAGGTTCGCAGGTCGGCCAGCGCTCGCAGCAGAATGTCCAGCCGCTTCTCGGGCGCCACCCGACCGACGTAGCCGATGGTGATCTCGTCGGACTGATTCGGGCTTCGCGCCTCAGCCGCGGCGTCGAAGGCCGGGGCGGTCACCGCATTGAGAATGACGCGTCCCTTGTGCCGAGGGTAGCGGTACAGTCGCTCGTAGCCCTCACGCACCGCATGACTGTTGAAGACGATGAAGCGAGCCAGTGCTCCGGTGATCCAGGTCTTGCGAACCAGGCGCCGACGATGAAGACCCAGTCCGCGAACCAGCCCGAAGAGATATCGGCCCGGCGGGCCGCTCTCGACCGGCCAGGCCATGGTGCGATGCGTAGTGACGATGGGCACACCGGCCAGGGCTGCGCCCAGTACCGACGCCCGCATCGGCGTATTCGACGATTGCACGAACAGGGCCACGTCCGGCCGAACGCGCCGAAACCATGCCCGCCGATCCAGGATCCGCCGCCCGAGGTACTCGCGATCGCCCGCGAAGGTGCGGTCGAGCCAGTCGACGCGATCGACACGCAGTCGCGTGCAATCCGCGTTGCTGCGACCGCTGTAGATATCCTCGCCCGAGAGGGCCACCGTCAGACGCCAGCCCGCCGCTAGGACGGTGTCCGTCAGAAACCGGCAGAACTTCTCCATCCCACCGATGCCGCCGGGGTGCGCCGCCGCCAGGACCAAATGAGGAAGATCATCATGCACCCGCTGGTCCCAACTCATCCCACGCCTTTCTCTCTTATCTGCGTCCATCGGGGTAATCTGTGGGCCCGTTCCTGTGCGCGCACAGATCACACAGATTGACGCAGATGTGTTTCTTGGGCCGGCTGCGTCCACATGGCCTGCACGCGATCCCACAATCGCAGGCTCCACAGCGGCCGACGGCGACGCTGCCAGAGCATGCGCACGCGGGGGTCGTCCGGGCTCAGGGACACCGCCAGCCGGAGCAGTTGCCGATAGCCTGTGCTCTCGCGTCGCCAGTAGGCTTCGGTGACCGTGCGGAGCACCGGCTCGATCATGTATTGCGAGATCGTCTCGGCCGGCAGTTGAGCGAAGCTCTCCGGGCATCGCTGCCGGAACTTCTCCTGGGCCAGCCAATGGTGGTAGGCCATGTGCGCCCGGCGGTTGGTCAGGTTGTGTGCGTGACGGCGAACGCGGTAAAGCGGCTCGGGCAGATGCACAAACGTGCACCGCGTCGAGGCCACCAACGACATGGCGTAGTCCTCGGTGCCGAACACCTCCGCATCGTAGTTACCCAGTTCGAGGGCCACGCAGCGCCGCAGCATGGTCGACGCTCCGCAGACCGGGTTGCGTTCGAAGATAACCTGCGTGCACCGCCCGACCGCCAATCGGCCCACGTCTGTGCGCCGCGGCGGCGAGCTGCCGTCCTCCTGCACAATCAGGCTGTCGGTATGCACCAGCGTGTAGGTGTCCGACGATTCCAGCACCCGCAGTTGCCGCTCATGCTTGGTTGGATCGAGCCAGTCGTCGGCGTCGACGAAGGCGATGAACTGGCCGCGGGCCTGCGACACACCGAGTCGCCGGGCGGCACCCGGGCCGCGCGACGGGTTCCGCAGCACCCGAACCTGCGGGCCGAACGACCTGGCGATGGCGACGCTGCGGTCCTGGCTGCCGTCGTCGATGAGCAGCACCTCGAATGGCGGCACCGTCTGGGCGAACACGGTCTCCAGAGCTTCGCCCAGCGTGCGCTGCCCGTTGCGGCAAGGTACGATCAACGATACCGGTGCGGTCGAGTCACGCACGCAGAGCCTCCTGGCTGAGGACGGAGTCAACTTGTTGATGGACGTGTTCGGCCGTATCTGACGAACAGCAACAAGTTGCCTTGGTCCTGGCGTCGCAGCAGCAAGCTGCCTTGGTCTTGGTCTCATCGTCGGGCAGTGCCCGCCAGGTGCGCGACTGATGCACGGGGCCTTCGGTGCGTCCGTCGGCCAGAACCTGGATGCGGTACGCCCGATCATGCCAGTCGTGCTCCGGCAAACCTTTCTCGTCCGCCAACGCCACGCCCACCTGGTAGATCCCTTCGCCCAGAGCCAGCCGGGGCAGTTCCACCGCCAGCGTGCCCGCGCCGACGCAGTGCCCAAGCGACAATCCGTCACGCCGCGACTCGAACTGGTAGAAAAGCCCCGCGCCGAACATGTGCACCGACAAGGCGATATTGGGATTCTCGATCCCCCCGCAGGCGGGGTCGATCCAGTAATCCAGCTCGATGCGCACCGGCTGGCCCGAGGTGAAAGTCCGGCTGGGTCGCCCGTCGCCGTCAAGAATGCGAACGCCGGTGATGCGGGCCGCGCTGGGCTGGTCCGACCGACCGCCGATATGCGTGTTCTCGATCCCCGACGGGTTGGCATCCTCCAGATCGCTGACCAGCCGGCTGTACTCGGCAATGGCGTCGTCCGGCGAGCCGGTGCAACGCACGCCACCGCGGTCCAGCAGCACCACGCGGTCGCAAAACCGCTTCACCGCCGCCAGGTTGTGCGAGACGAACAGGATCGAAGTCCCCGAACGAAGAAACTGCCGCATGGCATTCATGCACCGTGCCTTGAAGGACACGTCGCCGACACTGAGCACCTCGTCGACCAGCAGCACGTCGGGCTCCATGTGAGCCGCGATGGCGAAGCCCAGCCGCACATACATGCCCGACGAGTAGCGCTTCACCGGCATATCCAGGAAATCGCGCAGGCCCGCGAACTCGACGATGCGGTCGAACTTCGCGTGGATCTCACGCCGGCTCATGCCCAGGATCGCGCCGTTGACATAGATGTTCTCGCGGCCGCTGAGATCGCCGTGAAAACCCGCCCCCACCTCGATCAGCCCGCTCAGTCGGCCGTTGACCCGCACCTGGCCGCGGTCAGCCCGCAGAACCCGCGAGAGGATCTTGAGCAGCGTGCTCTTGCCCGCGCCGTTGGGGCCGATGATGCCCACCGCCTCGCCGCGACGAACATGCAGGCTCACGTCCTGCAACGCCCAGAACACGTCCTTCTGCGCCGATTGACCGCCCATCAACCGCCGGGCCGCCCGCGTCGCCGCCTCCCAGAGCAGCCCTTCCGTGCCGCCCTTGCGGAACCGCTTCCACACTTGGTCGATCTCAATAGCCGGCCCTTGCCGCTGTGTCGTCGTCACCATATCGGGCTCGTTTGCTTCCACAGATTCCTAGATCCCGCTGCTAACCCACTCGCTCGCTCGCGCTCGGGGCTCGTTCGCTCGCCCGCGCTCCAGGCTCGTTCGCTCGCCCGCGCTCCAGGCTCGTTCGCTCGCCCGCGCTCCAGGCTCGTTCGCTCGCTCGCGCTCCAGGTTCGTTTGTACCTCACCTCTGCGCCACCGCTCTCCTACCCGTGTGGCACTGCTCTGCGAGCAGTGAGGACGCGTGCACGCCTCGCCCCCCCTAATCCGGGTTCGTCGCGATGCCGAAGACATTGCGGCACGCGGCCGATTTACCCCCAAAAAGCGCCCATGACCACCACGTACGCATGCACCCTTCGTCCTTCTGTCCCGGATGGGCATGAACCGCATAAGTCACCACGTCCACCATGCCCGCGCCCTCCAGCAGACAACGCAGGTGGTCGTGATCCATGCAGTTGATGTGCCCGTACTCGTGCAAGTAGAACCGCTTGTGTTCGTTGCGCAGGTGGGCCAGCGGGCCGGCCTCCAGCCAACGCACGTAACTAGAGAAGGCCCGATCGGGCAGCCAGGCCATCGGAATCAGCAGGGCCATCAACTTCCAGCGGTGTGGCTCAAACCAGTAGTAAAACCGGCCCGGCGAAGTCTGAACCACGATCTTCCCGCCCGGCCGGAGCACACCGCGAAGACCCTCGAGTACCTCACGCAGCGCGTCGTCGTCCAGATGCTCGAAGATGTCGCACGCAATCACCGCGTCCAGCGATTCGGGTTCGAGGTACCAATCCAGGTGCCGCACGTCGCCGTCGATCAGGTGCACGCGGTCGGCCAGACCGAGTGACCCCGCCAACTCCCGCCCGCGCTCGATCATGACCGGCAGCACGTCCACGCCCCAGGTCTCATGGCCCCGGCGGGCCAACTCGATCGCATGGCAGCCGATCGCGCAGCCCAAGTCCAGCACCCGTCGCGGCTCACTCAAGTCCAGGTGGGCCACCATCTGATCGTGAATCCGCGTCCAGAAGTTCTCCTGCCCCGCCAACCGCTCGGCGTACGGCCGAAGCATGTTCTCGACGAACGGCATCTTCTCCGCGAGGATCTCGTAGCCCTCACGGTAGTGCCCCGCACGCAGCAGCGAGACCATCTGCCTCGACCAACTCAGCGGCTGGTCAGGATCGATGAACGCCTCGACGTTCACCTGTGCATTCTGCCGTTCCCGTTTCTCTGCCGTAGCGGTGGTCATATCACTTCATCCTTGATACTGTGCCCCGGCCTCGGTAGCGGCCGCCCTCTCCGCCACGGCGGACAGGCTGTGGCGGCCGGTGTATCAGCGAACGCGTGCATGTCTCCGACGCCCCCCACTCGCTTGCGCCCTGGGCTCGTGTCCCGCTCGCTTGCGCCCTGGGCTCGCTTTCCAACAACGAGCCCGAAGCGCAAGCGCCGGGATGTGGAGCGTCAGCGACGTACACTCCGCGAGCACCGCGTTTCTCGCTCGCTTGCGCTCGGGGCTCGTTCTACACGCGCTCCGCAAAACGCCCCTCCAGTGCACGGTACGCCGCCCATCCCGACACCGTCAGGGCCGTCGCGACCCACAGCGGCGACACAATCGCCATTGCCGGCGGCAACTGCCCCTCGATCACAATCTGCCGGTACGCGCCGATGATCGGCACCATCGGGTTCAGCCATGTCAGCCAGCGCATCAGGCCCGTCCCATCCTGCGGCAGCGGATAGAGCACATTGGTCAGGAACATCCACATCTGGATGCCCACCGCAAACAAGTACTTCACGTCGCGGTACCACAGATTCGCCAACGCCAGCCACAGCCCCAACCCGATCATGAGCAGAAGCTGCACCACCAACACCACCGGCAAGAGCAGCAGGGCCGCGCTCGGCACGAACGCCCAGTCGGTCGTCAGGTGGTAATACGCGACCAGGCCCACCAGCACCGTCGAGGCCACGCAGAAATCGAAGAACGCGCTGGTAATCGAAGCCAGCGGCAGGATCTGCTGGGGAAAGTAGACCTTGGTCACGAGATCGCGATGCGATGCCAGGCTGGCCACGCTCCCGGTCAGTCCGGTGGCGAACAGCGTCCAAGGCAACACACCCAGATACACGAAAAGCGGGTACGGCACACCAAGCTGCTCGATCGCCCCGACCGACACCGCCCGCGTGAACACGAAGGTGAACAGGAGCATCAACCCCAACGGCTGCAGCAGCGCCCAGGACACGCCCAGCACCGTGTGCCGATAGCGGACCACGACCTCCCGCCGCACCAGTTGGATCCACAGATCACGGTATGGCCAGATTTCCCTCATGCCGATCGGGTCTCCCACGGGCCGGGGGTTCCATCCTCGCTTCCGAGCCGCAACCCGCGGGCGCAGCCGGAGATACGGCGGGCGGGTCCATACCGCCCCCGATGCGTTATCGGATGATCCGGGGTCCGAGGTAAGTTAGCCCTATAAGTCGGGCAGTTCCCTCAGCAAGACGGCTTGCGGGCAAAGCTCATCTCCACGGATATGACCCGCGGTCCAAGGAAGCAGCCTGGTGATGCAGAAGAGATGGGGTTTTGCGTGAAGTCCGATAACGTCGTACGCAAGGGCGGAAGGCCCGGCGTTGGCCCCTGTCAGGTTCGCGGCCAGATGGTTGCGGGTACGGAACACCGCTCGGCCCGTTTCGGAAGGCCGGAGCGCACAGACAGCGACGACCACGCGCTGGGTCGGGCGGAACGGTCACTCCGAACGGGTCGGGCGGCCGGTCAGTTGACTTCCCAGGTTTCCGGCCCGTACATCAGTTTCTGCATGTCCGGAGCCCCTCGCTCCTGGGTGAGCCGGCGGATTTGCTCCTCGATGAGATCGTTGTAAATCGGCGATTTGACCGCCCGGAAGACGCCGATCGGCTCGGGATAGTCGGGATGCCGCAACCGGCTGAGCAGGAACGCCAAGGCCGGCGACGACGCCCGTTCGTCGTGGATGAGTAGATCGTAGATGCTCATGCCGTTCTCGCCGAGCGTGACCACCTCGGGGCAGTAGTTGCGTCCGATGCGCAGACCCTTGGTCTGGTCCTTACCGAAGATGAGGGCTTTGCCATGTTCGAGTTCGACCACGTGATCCTCGCGGATCTCGCGGTCGGTGGAGTACTTGAACGCGCCGTCATTGAAGATGTTGCAGTTCTGGTAGACCTCGACGAAGGCGACCCCGCGATGGGCGGCGGCCCGTTCGAGGGTCTTCTGCAGGTGGGCGGGGATCATATCGACGGTACGGGCGACGAAGGTGGCCTCGCACCCGATGGCAACCGAGCAGGGGTTGATCATCGCCCCGATGGATCCGTAGGGCGTCGAGATGGTCTTCTTGTTCATCTCGGACGTTGGCGAGACCTGCCCCTTGGTCAGGCCGTAGATTCGGTTATTGAACATGATGATCTTGATGTTCAGATTGCGTCGGAAGGCGTGCAGGAGGTGGTTGCCGCCGATCGACAAGCCGTCGCCGTCCCCAGTAATCACCCAGATTTCCAGATCGGGCCTGGCAAGCCGCAAACCGGTGGCCAGGGCGGGAGCCCGCCCGTGAATACTATGGACCCCGTATGTGCCCATGTAATACGGCAACCGACTCGAACAGCCGATGCCTGAGACGAAGACCAGCTTATCCGGATCTTTGCCCAGATTGCTGCACACTTTTTTGAGTTGAGTGAGGATCGAGTAGTTGCCGCAACCCGGGCACCAGCGGATCTCCTGGCTGCTGCCATAGTCCTTGGGCTGCAGGCTGACGGTCGGAGCTGATGTTGTCGCAGCCACGGGTTAATCACCTCCGTTCAGTATTTGATCGATACGAGCGGCGACTTCCGCCACCGCGAAGGGTTTACCTTGCACTTTGTTGAAACCGATCGCGTCCACGAGATAACGCCCCCGAAGCAACAGGCACAACTGCCCCAGGTTCAGCTCGGGGACCAGGATCTTGCGGAAGCTTTTGAGGATCTTTCCGAGATTACGGGGCATGGGATGCATGTGCCGCAGGTGGCAATGCGAGACACTGCCTCCCTTATCACGAACGCGTTCGACGGCGCTGCGGATCGTGCCATAGGTTCCGCCCCAACTGACCACCAGTAAATCGCCGCTCTCGTCGCCGATGAGCGTCTGCTCGGGGATCATATCCGCGACTTTGGCCACCTTGGCGTCACGGAGTCTGACCATGAAATCGTGGTTGGCGGGATCGTAAGAGACCTTGCCCGTGATGTGCTCTTTCTCCAACCCGCCGATCCGATGGGCCAGCCCCGGGGTGCCCGGCAAAGCCCACGGGCGAGCGAGGTTCTCATCGCGGGCGTAAGGCTGGAAGGTCTCCGGTGGGAACTCATGATTGACGGCGATTCGCGGGAGATCTTCAATCCGCGGCACGCGCCAGGGCTCGGAGCCGTTGGCTACATACCCGTCGGTCAGGACGACGACGGGCGTCATATAGCGTACGGCGATCTGGAAGGCCTCGAAGGCGGTCGCGAAGCAATCGCCAGGCGATGAAGCCGCCAGCACCGGAAGCGGGCATTCGCCGTTGCGACCCAGAACAGCCTGGAAGAGATCTGCCTGTTCGGTCTTGGTCGGCAGGCCTGTGCTCGGCCCGCCGCGCTGCACGTTGACAATCACCATGGGCAACTCAAGCATGACCGCCAGGCCGATAGCCTCCCCTTTAAGGGCCATGCCCGGACCGCTGGTTCCCGTCGCGGCGAACGCCCCGCCGTAGGCCGCCCCGATGGCCGCGCACATCGCCGCGATCTCGTCCTCCGCCTGAAAGACCTTTACCCCGAAGTTCTTGTGCTTCACCAGCTCGTGCAGGATGTCGCTGGCTGGGGTGATGGGATAGCTTGCGTAGAACAGCTTCTGCCCCGCCTGCCAGGCGGCGGCCATCAGGCCCAGCGACGTGGCGTCGTTCCCTCGGATCTTGCGATAGGTGCCCGGAGGCACCCGGGCGGGCCTCACCCGGTAGTGGACCTGGAACATCTCCGTCGTATTGCCGTAGTTGAAGCCTGCGCGCAAGGCCAATTCGTTGGCTTGGCGGATCTGCGGTCGGGCGCCGAACTTCTGGTCCAGCCACTTGAGCGTCGCGTCCAGCGGGCGATCGTAAAGCCAGAACGCCAGCCCCAAGGCGAAGAAGTTCTTGCAGCGCTCGGCCTCCTTGGGCTTAAGCCCTGCATCCTTCACCGCCTCGATGGTCAGCTTGGTCATGGGCACCTTGTGGACATGGTACCCTTGCAGTTCCTGGTCATCGGTGGGATCGGCTTCGTAACCCGCGTGCTTCAAGGCCGTGGGCGTGAAGGCATCGATATTGAGAATCAGGTGCCCGCCATGATCCAAGTCCGCCAGATTCACCTTCAGTGCCGCTGGATTCATCGCCACCAGCGTCTGCACCGTGTCGCCCGGTGTGTACACCTCCGTGCTGGCGAAGTTGATCTGGAAGCCGGACACGCCGGCGAGACTGCCGGCCGGGGCACGAATCTCTGCGGGGTAATCCGGCAACGTCACCAGGTCATTACCCACGATCGCCGTCGCGTCGGTGAACTGAGTGCCCACCAACTGCATGCCGTCTCCAGAATCACCAGCAAAACGAACAATCGCGCCAGGAAGTTCCTCCACTGTCTTCGTCGAAGGCACCGGATCCGTTCTGATATGCAATGTAGTCACGATGTGTCTTCGCCGGCGTCCCGTCCACCCACTGGGAGCGGCCCGAATCGCCTGGGCGTCCTCCTCTGTTTCTTGCACCTGCCAGCAGTCGGAAGGCAGGTTGTACGTGCTGAACGGTAGATGGTTTACGAGATATCGGATAACCTCCTTGACGGAGAGGATGTCTACCGGTCGGGGGTGTTGCGTTTGACGCATGGTTCAGATCGCCCGCCCCAGAGGCTGGGCTTCGGCTAAGCGAGATCGCCGTGGGGATCTTTGTTTCGCGCTTATGAGTATGTGCCGCTGGACTACCCGCGAGAATGATCGCAAGCGGATCGCGATCGGTGGAACTTCCTACCAGGGATAATCTCGCTGGCGCTGGGACCCGGCGGGAGCATGTGTTGCGGATGGGCGTGACCGCTTGTCGCGACAGGCTCTCGGGATACACGGAGGGTGAGGGACGCATACTGGCATGCGCCACGCCATCCTTCCCGAGGTTCTCGCGCAGCCCCACGATCACACTCCGCCCTGGCCGGCTTCGGCAAGGGGGTTGGCCACAGAAATCCTTCAGTCAGCAGTATAGCCATATCCGGACCATTCGCCTACTACCCGGCGGGATTATGCGTTGAACCGCCCGGGCCTTCTGCCGACCGGCCGATTCTTGCTTCGATGCGAGGTCTGAGGATATGCTGCCGTGGGGTTGCCGCTGACGAACCATGAGTGCCACGCAAACAACTCGACACTGGGCGACGGCGCCGGCTTGGCCGGGGCGGGAGCAGGCGGCCCGCGCAATGGGCGTGTCCCAGCTCATGGCCCAGGTTCTCTTCAACCGGGGCTTGACCGATCCGGGTGACGCTCGCATCTTCCTGGATCCGCAGCTCAAAGCCCTGCCCGACCCTCGACTGCTGTCCGGGGCTGAACAGGCCGCGGAGCTGATTGCCCGGAAAGCACGCGATCGCCGTCGCATCGTCATCTACGGCGACTACGACGTGGACGGGATCACGGGCACAGCCATCCTGTGGCATCTGCTGACCTTGGCGGGTGCCGACGTTGGGTATTACATCCCGCATCGGCTCGAGGAAGGGTATGGCCTGAACAGCGATGCGTTGCGACAACTGGCCCGAGAGGGGGCGGACACGGTCATCACCGTGGATTGTGGGATCACGGCGGTGGAGCCGGCCAAGGTGGCCCACGAGCTGGGGTTGACGCTGGTCATCACCGACCACCATGCACCGGGGAGCGGTTTACCGGAGTGCGATGGGATGGTGCACCCCCGGATCGGGGACGGCTATCCCAACCCGGATCTGGCCGGTGCGGGCGTAGCCTTCAAGCTTGCCTGGGCCGTGGCTCGGGCCCTGTGCGGGTCGGAGAAGGTGACCAGCCGGTATCGGGACTTCCTGGTAGACGCGACGGGGCTGGCGGCGTTGGGCACGATCGCGGATGTGGTGCCGCTGCGCGGCGAGAACCGCATTCTGACCCGATTCGGACTCCTGGGGCTGGCGGAGTCGAAGTTGCCGGGCTTGCGAGCCTTGATCGCGGTTTCGCGGTTGGCGGATCAGAAGCTCAGCAGCGAGCATGTGGGCTTCTGGCTGGCCCCGCGTTTGAACGCCGCGGGGCGGATGGGGCACGCCCATCAGGCCGTCGAGCTGCTCACCCACGCCGACGAAGCCCGGGCCGCTGAGGTTGCCGCCTTCCTTGAACAGCAGAACCGGGACCGCCAAGCGACCGAGCGACGCCTCCTCGATGAGGCATGCGAGCAGATTGTCTCGCGGCGTCTGGCCTCGGACGCCCGTCGAGGTATTGTGCTGGCCAGCGAGAATTGGCATGCGGGGGTGATTGGCATCGTGGCCTCGCGGATCGTGGAGCGGTTCGGCCGGCCAACGGTGCTGATTGCCCTGGAGGGCGAGGAAGGCCAGGGGTCCGGGCGGAGCATTCCGGGCTTCGACCTGCACCGCGCTCTGGGCGACTGCGCGTCCTACCTGACGACCTGCGGAGGCCATGCGATGGCGGCGGGCTTGCGCATTGCCCGGGCTCAGGTCGAGGCTTTCACCGAAGCATTCGTTGCCCGAGCCAACAACCTGCTGACCGCCCGCGATCTCGAGCCCGCGTTACACCTGGACGCCGAGGTCAGCCTGGGCGAGCTGACCGAGCCGTTGGTGCATGACCTAGCCCGCCTTCGTCCGTTCGGGTGCGGCAACCCCAAGCCGAAGTTCGCTTCGGCGTGGCTCGATCTGGATGGCGAACCTCGCTTGGTGGGATCGGCAGGAACGCACTTGGCATTCTCTCTCCGCGACGGACAGACCCGCCGGCGGGCCATCGCCTTCGGGCAGAAAGAACGTTTCGAGCCGCTGCTCGAACACCGGCGGTGCCGCGTCGCCTTCGAGCCGAAACTCAACACGTTCAATGGGCACACCAGTGTGGAGCTGTGCGTGGTAGATATGATGTTCCCGGGAAAAGGGGAAGGGGAGACTGAAGGCTAAAGGCTGAAGGCGGAAGGGGTGAGGGGGGCGAATGCTTGCGAGGGGAATGGGGATACATCCGCCTCGTGGACAGAAGCGATGATCCGGCTTGCCGCTATGCGGAACCGGCGTATCCGATGCACCCGCGGTGGATGCGGAAGGTACAAGACCGGAGAACAGGGCCAATTCGTCATCCGAAGATGAAATGGCCGGTTCGGGTAGATAAGGAGAACCCGTGATGCACGATTCAACCAGACGTTCGTTCTTGCAGGCGATGGGTTTGGGTGCGGCCGCGCTGGGGCTGGGACAAACCGCCCGCGGCGAGGAGAAGGTCATCCAGGGCTTCGAGAAGGCCGAGACAGACACCGAGGCGTCCAAGCACTGGCGGCCGGTCTCCGACCGCAAACTCCGCGTGGGTATCGCCGGCTACGGAGTCTGCCGATTCGGCCTGGCCTTTGGATTCCAGAACCATCCGAACGTGACCATCGCGGCGGTCACCGACCTCGACGCCGGCAATCGTGCGGAGCTGGCCAAGGCGTGCCAGTGCGAAGAAACTTACGCCTCCTGCGAGGAGATGATCAAGGACGATTCACTGGAGGCAATCTTTGTGGCAACGGACGCTCCGAGCCACGGTCGCCTGGCCATCGCGGCACTCAAAGCGGGCAAACATGTCGCCTCGGCGGTGCCGGCGGTGTTCGGCTCGCTCGAGGATGCCGATAAGCTGTTCGAAGCAGTGAAGACCACCGGCCGCAAGTACATGATGTTCGAGACGTCGTACTTCCACGCTGAGTTGCACGACATGCGGGAGATGTACCGGGCCGGCGACCTGGGCGAGTTGGTCTATGCCGAAGGCGAGTACTACCACTACATGGATACGCCGATCCCATCGTACCGGGGCTGGCGTGTCGGCCTTCCGCCGCAGTACTATCCGACCCACTCGAACGCGTACTTCGTGGGCGTGACCGGCGGCAGTTTCACCGAAGTCTCTTGCATGGGCATGCCCAGCATCGTGGAGCATCTGCGACCGGAGAACAACGGATACAAGAACCCGTTCGGCACGGAGATCGCGCTCTTCCGCACGGACAAAGGCGGGATGGCCCGGATGGCCGTGAGTTGGGACACACCGGGCGACTCCGGCGAGCGCGGCCGTATTCGAGCCCAGAAGGGTAGTTACTACGGCAAGTTCCAGAGTGGCCATGGTGCACAACCTGACCGGCCGATGATCAGTCGCCCCCCCCTGCCGCCGGGTGTCGAGGCCGGCGGGCACGGCGGATCGCACGGGTACCTGATGAGCGAGTTCGTCGACGCTATCCTCGCGGACCGCACGCCGCTCGTCGACGTCGCCCAGTCGCTCAATATGACCGTCAGCGGTATCGTCGCTCACCAGTCCGCGATGAAGGACGGCGAACTGCTCAAGATCCCGCAGTACAAGCTGTGATCGGAGCCGCTGCGGCGATCGTGTCCCACCGGATCGTCGAAGCGCCCGAGTTCATGTGTTGACCGGACAGCGACCATGAGGGAGCGGGTGCTCGCGGCCGATAAGAACCGCTCCCTCACCGTCGCGGCTCTGCTGCGGTCGCCGCTCGGCTACGGTCGCGGCTTGGCTACGGTCGAGGCTCCGCAGCAGGGATATCTGAGAGTATCAGCATCCTCGGATCCGGGTAAGTGCGGGCGCTGGGGCGGATCGCTCCGGCGCTCCCTGTCCCCACTTCGCCGCGCGGGAAGCGAATCGCGCCCCGGGCAACAGGACACAAAACCAACGTCGACATGGGGATATCGATCTACCTTATCGGCCCTTGGTTTTCGCCCCGCAGATATCCTTGGGAACCGGCCGTAGCAATGGTAGAATAGGAGGCAGGAATCGCGGAGTCGGGCGGCCCGTGCAGGCCGCCGGGGGACTCAAAACGCACGCCCTGTGGGCGACTGCGGACCTTGGATCCCCTGTTTTCCTGTCAGGGAGTGGCCGCATGCTGCGCAACCGGGTGTGGGTAGTATTGGGATTTGTTCTGTCTGGACTGGCTTGGTCGGCGGGTATCCAGGCGGCGGACGGTGATGGCAAACCCCGGCTGGCAGATGCGCGGATTCGTACCCAACGTGCCCGGCAAATGGAGATCCGCAGCGAATCCGCCAAGCGTCAAGCATGGGACACGGCCAAGCGCCAGGGCTGGGCCGACAAGACGCGAACCGTCGACCCGGACGGGCGGGTCATCGAGCTGATGGCCATCGAGGACGGGCGAGTCTTCGTACTGTCCACAGACAACATCAATGCCGCGATCTCCACAGGCGCCAGCGAGATTCGCAATGTCTCACCGTATCACGTGAACGGCTCCGGCGTGACGATGGGTATCTGGGACGGCGGTGCGGTTCGCTCGACGCACCAGGAGTTCGGCTCGCGAGTCACGATTCGCGACGGCGGCTCCGCCGATGACCATGCGACCCACGTGGGCGGCACCATCGGGGCGGCGGGCGTGGACGCGAGCGCCTTGGGCATGGCCCCCGCGATCCTGATCGACTCCTATGAATGGACGAACGATGTCGGCGAGATGACGGCCCGGGCGATGGCTTTGCCCGGCGAGGCAGGCACGATCCAAGCGTCCAACCATTCTTACGGGTACATCGCCGGCTGGTACGGAACGCGGTGGTACGGAACCTACCCGGAACGCGAAGACCGAGGCTTCGGCCAGTACTCATCCTACGCCCGCGATTATGACATACTCTGTTACGATGCCCCCTACTTCCTGCCGTTCAAATCGGCGGGGAACGATCGCAGTGACACCGCCCCATCGTCGGGAACATCGTTCGAGTACTACAGCGGCAGTGCCTGGGTGACCAAGACCTACGATCCCGCGACGGACCCCTACAACGACGGATGGGACAACGGCGGATTTGACACCGTCGGACACATCGGCAACGCCAAGAACATCATGACCGTCGGGGCGGTGAACGACGCGGTCTCCGGCGGGGTGCGGTCGCCGGCGGCGGCTACCATGAGCACGTTCAGTTGCTGGGGCCCGACCGACGACGGCCGGGTGAAGCCCGATATCGTCGCCAATGGTATGGGCCTCTACTCATCACTGTCCGGCAGCGACTCGTCCTATGGCACCTACTCAGGGACAAGCATGTCGTCGCCCAATGCCAGCGGATCCGCCATGCTGCTGGTCGATTACTACGGGCAGCGATTGCCAGGCCAGTATATGCGGGCCAGTATGCTCAAGGGTCTGATCATTCACACCGCCGACGACCTGGACAACCCCGGCCCCGACTACCGCACCGGCTGGGGGCTGATGAACGTCAAGGCTGCTGCGGACCACATCGGTCGGCACGCGGACTCGCCGGGCACCCTGCACATGGTCGAGGGACGCTTGGCTACCGGCCAAACCAGCGACAGTTACGAGCTGACCTGGGACGGCGAGCAGCCCATCCGAGCGACGCTTTGCTGGACCGATCCGCCGGCCACCGCCGTCAGCGAGCTAGACGACCCCTCCGCCCGCCTGATCAACGATCTCGATCTGCGAATCATCGGGCCGGACGGATCGACCACCTACCTGCCGTTCGTGCTCGATCCTTCAAACCCGGCCGCGACGGCCACGTCCGGCGACAACGTCCGCGACAACGTCGAGCAGATACGCATCGCGTCGCCCGGACCCGGTAGTTACACTATCGTCGTCAATCACAAAGACGTTCTGACCAACGGCGAGCAGTATTACTCCCTGCTGCTCAGCGGGTTCAATGCGGGGCCGGCGGGCACCGTGCAATTGGACCGGTCCGTGTACAACTGCTCAGTCTCCGTGGCTGTCACCGTCGTCGATGGCGACCTGGTGGGCCAAGGCAACCAGACGGTGACGCTGGTGACCACCGGCGGGGATCAGGAATCGCTCGTGCTGACGGAGCAGCCGCCCGGGTCCGGCGCGTTCCACGGCACGATTCAGGCAGTGGCCGGCAATGCTCTCAGCGGCGATCAGCTACTGCAAGTCGGCCATGGACAGACCCTGACAGTCACATACCAGGATTTGGATGATGGTTCGGGGCAGCCAGCCACGGTCCAGGACACGGCAACGATCGACTGTGTCGCCCCGGTGATTTTCAACGTGGCGGTGACGGAGATCATGTCGCGACAGGCGACGATCACCTTCGAGACCAATGAGCCGGCCGCGGGACTGGTCCGCTATGGAACGAGCTGCGGCAATCTTGTGCTCAGCCGAGGCACGTCAACACCGCAGACATTCCACCAGGTGGTGCTGATCGGTTTGGATCACCAAACAGACTACTTCTTCCAAATCGAGGCAACCGACACGGGCGGCAACCTGACCATCGACAACCAGGGTGGCGCGTGCTACACGTTCACCACCCCGCCACAGCCGGACTACTTCAGCGAGCTGTTCACCAGCGAGGCGCCCAACGACCTCAGTTACAGAGAGGTGACCTTCGTGCCCGACGGCTCCTCCGACTACTACGCGGCCTGCGCGGGCGAAGCCACCGCCTTCCCGGTGGATCCGACCGGCGGCACCACGCTGTCGCTGACCGATGACTCTTACCAGCTTGTGTCGCTTTCGGGCGGAGCCCAGGTGCAGCTCTACGGCGTGGGTTACAGTTCTTTTTACGTGTGCAGCAACGGCTCGATCACCTTGGGAGCAGGCGATACGACGTGGCAGGAATCGCCGAGCGCACATTTCAGCCAGCCTCGCATCTCCGGGTGGTTTGATGATTTCAACCCGGCCGCCAGCGGGACGATTTCTCACCAGCAACTGGCCGACCGGGCGGTCGTGACCTACCAGAACGTGCCCGAATGGGGTCAGACAACGCAAAACAGCTTTCAGATCGAGATGTTCTTCGACGGCGCGATTCGGTTGACTTTCCTGGGCATGGCGGCGGTGGACGGAATGGTTGGGCTGTCGGCGGGTGCGGGCCTCCCCAACGATTACCTCGATAGCGACCTGAGCGATTACGGATCGTGCTGGCACCCGGCCGATCTGGACCACGACGGCGACGTGGACCTCGACGATTACGCCATCCTGCAGACCTGCCGAAGCGGGTGGGGTATCCCGCAGGAGGATCCCGCTTGCCAGAGCTCGGACTTGAACAGCGACCTGTGCGTCGATACCACTGATACCTGGTTGATTCGCGGCTGCATCAGCGGCGCGGACATCGCTCCCGATCCCGAGTGCCTGCCGTAGGTGGACAAGGCCTCGCTGCACGCGAAGCCATATTCAGGGGGCATGGCGGGTGGCGGTCCCCCTGCGTCACTGGTTCCCGCATCCATGCTCATGGGCCCTTCGCAGAGATGGTATGCCCGTCTCACAGGGAGGGACTGCCTGACACGTCGAGGCCCGCTGTGACCTCATCCAGTGTCTGGACGGCATTGCCCTCGAAGCGGTTATTCACGAATCCATACAACGTCCGGCCGGTGGGGACACACGCGTCGATCAGTTGCCGCAGGGCATCACGGCCCGCGGGGTAGGGATCCTGCACGCGCTCGTAGGGTGCGAAGCGGTCCACCGCCTGCTGGTACGTTCTGCCCGGGCGAAGCAGGAAACGGGCAACCGTATGCGGGGCGGTCAGGATATCGGGCACCGCGAGCTGCTCGCCTACCGTGGGCATGTGCGTCCAACTGTTGAGGCAGTGGGCCACACCGTGCGTCCGCAAGCAGGCCAGGTAGTCCTCGCGACCGGCGGAGGCCAGAAAGGCCGGGTTGCGCACCTCGACCGCGAAGGCGTAGTCTGCGGTCGGCAGGACGGTCAGGAGGCCATCCAGCTTCTCGGTGAACGCCTGCGGGTCGTTGAGCGGTGCGGCGCGGAATGTGCCGAACTGGAAGATGATCGCCCCAAGTTTTCCACTGTGTGGGGCCAGCGGGCCGAGCAACCGGTCCTTCAACACGAATGAATCCAGAAAATGCGGATTGGCTTGCCCGGCCCGGTTGCCATAGCGAGGCAAGTCCGGGTACCGCTCAACGGTGATCTCCTCGGGAACCTTGAGGCTGAAGCGGAACCCGGCCGGCACCTGGGCGAAGATCCGCTCCCAGGTCTCGTTCGACGGAAACTGATAAAACGCGAAGTCGCCGCAAACGGTCGGGAACACGTGGGCATACTCGCTGAGGCATTCGTCGTTGAACTTGCGTTCGGAGAATCGGCCGCGCACCTGGTATCGCCCGGGGTCGTAGACCTGCCCCCGCCAGCCGGGGTACTTCCAGCTTGACGTGCCCAGGAAAACGCCGTGGTCGGCCAGCCGATGCAGCCGATCCGCCAGACCCGCCACGGCCGGCAACGGTGCCCCCGGTTGCGACGCGTCGTCATCAGGGGGCGTCCCCCAGTCGAAGGTCATTTGCCGGTCGGCCTGTCCGCTCATCGCGTTACCCCCGCCCTGGTGTATGCCGGCCCATTATAGCTCGCCCCACGGGTGCACCCGAATTTCAGGGGCACTGGGTGGCACTGGTCTGTACCCAGACCAGTGGCTGTCCGCATTGGGCCACGGGTCGGAGTACCGACCCATGCCACCCTCGATACTTCGCCTTTGGCAACTTGCCACTGAACGGCGGATGCACCCGGCGGATCCGCGGCCTGGACGTTGGCGCTCGCCGTCGCCTGGGCGGGCAGGTAGAATAGCATTCTGCGCGATGACCGGTTGGACCCCGGTGCACATGTTCAGGAGATCAAAGACATGCGATCAAGCAGTATCGGCCGATGCGCTGGTGGAATGACGTTGTGCGGTCTGCTGTGGCTGGGGTGCCAGGTGCCACCGGCGGGCAATCAGGCCGAGCGAGAGGCACAGGTCGAGCCGCCGGCGACGCAGGAAGCAGCCAAGCCCAGACCCCGCCGCGAGACGATCACGCCGCCGCAGTACTCGGTCGACCACTACGGCTTCACCCCGGTCGATCGGGCTCTGCAGAAGGCGTTCGCTCGCGAGGAGATGATCGAAGACGACGCCGAGGGGGCGCTCAATCCTTACGTCCTGAAGGTCATATCCGCCTATCCGCTGGACGGCAGCTATCCGTACCATTGCAGTTGGGATCCCTGGGAGTACGACATCTACAATGGTGTGACGCAGGACCTATGGTACAAGGGCCGGGTGGTCGCCAAGGCCTATCCGGACGGCTCGCGGTGCAGTTACTGCTGCGGGCTGACGTTCGAGATCTTCGTGCGGGCGATGCAGTTGCGGAACGTGCAGAAGGGGCTGGACCCCGACGACTTCAACGGCATGAGCTTTCATGATCTGTTCAACCTGCTGCAGCTTTGGTACATCGAGGGCAAGGGCGACAGTCCGCAGCGTGGGATCGTGGCGTATGGTCTGGGGCGGGCGATCGAGGACTGGGAGGATGCCCGGCCGGGCGACTTCTGCGACTACAGCAGTGCTCCTCGCGGCGGGCATTCGGTCATCTTCATCGACTGGATTCGTGACGCGGACAAGAAGATCATCGGCATGAAGTACTTCTCGTCGAACCTGTCGGGCACCAAGGGAGCCGGCTACGGCGAGGGATTGTTTGCCGACAGCAATAATGGCCGGGGGCTGCTTCGCAAGTGGACCCGCTTGGCGCGTGTGGGCAGTATCGCGAACTACAAATCGTTCGACCGGCTGCAGGTTCCGTTGCGTAACGCGTACGCACCGGTGCAGCCGTGGCCGCGCGCGGTGGAGAGCCACGGAGAGAGTGCCGCGGGAGGGTCGTGAATTCTGGGTAGCGGGTACGCCCAGTGCGTGCGGCGGGAGGATCGGGAGGATTGCAGATGGCAGATTTGTGATTTCAGATCTGGATTGTGAGGCCGGGCGTGTCTGGGGAGCGGAGTTGGGAATCCGGCGGCCCGGGTCGAGCTTCGGGAATCGAGAGCAGGGAATGGGAAAGCAAGAGGCGAACATGACAAGCAGTCGTATCGGGTTGGCGGGCAGCGTGCTGGCGACGAGTGCGGCATGGGTTCTCTTGGCTATTGGCCCGTCCGTCTCGGTGAGCACGGGGCAGGACCCCGCGGTTCAGCAGGAGGTCCAGCAGGCGATAGAGCTGAGGGTTCATCAAACGATGCAAGACATGCACGAAAGAACGATCGAGCAGACCATTGCGGAGTACAAACCTGCCTGGCTTCCGTCGCGAGGCGAACTGCGCGGGTTGGTCGTGGTGATTCATCCGGTCGGCGGTGGCTCGAAGGACGCAGACCAGCGGGCTCGCGATACGCTGGGCCTTCTGACCGCGGAGCACCTGTTCCATCTGATCTCGAAGGGGGGCAGTAAGCCCATCCTGACGCGAGCCGATGATCTGCCGGCCCTGGGTCCAGCCGGCCCGACCACGGAGGCGTTGATCGAGTGTTGCCGTGAGGGTCGCGGGCATCTGATGCTGGCGATTGATTTCTCGGCGCCGCCGGCGGGATCGGCATCGAGCGATGACCCGCTCGCCCAGGCGCTGGCCAAGGCGGTCGACGCGGCGACGGTGCGTTCATTTGAGGGCCTTGCGTCGGTGTTGCCCGCGGTGGTGGTTCATTTGCCCATGCCCGACGAGGACATGCCGCCCGGCGAGTTGCGTCGGGTGCACATTGATCGGGGGGAGAAGTTGTACCGTGGGTTGCAGGCGTATGTGGAGGCGCACCGCCAGGCCCTGCAAGGCGACCGGGATAAGCGATGGCCCGCCTCGTCGAACGAGTCCGACAAGCCGACCTGGGAGGACCGTGATCAGCAGGAGCAGCGTCGCAAGTTTGAGGCGGCCCGGGCGATTTGGCCGGAGGGCGACCTGCCGCTGGAGAAGGCCGCCTGGTTTGCCGGGATCTTTCGGCGGGTTTCGCTGAGCGACCGGACCGCGGTGTACTACGACCCGAAGGTGCGGATCGAGGGCCGGGCGGTGGTCATCGAGGGAGCGACGAACGCGCCCGTGCTGTTGACCTCGTTGGAGAACGCGTACAAAGCCCTGGGGATCAAAGAGGTTCGCAGCAGCATGCGGTTGTTGCCGGATGAGCAGAAGCTGGGCGGCGAGCTGTTCGGGGCCTGCGTCGCGCCGTCGGCTTTGACGTTCAGCCAGCCGAAGGAGGGGACTCGTGGCGAGACGCACTTGCTGTACGGCGAGCCGGTCTACATGCTCGATGCCGAGAATGGACTGCTGCTGGTGCAAGCGTCGGACGGCTACTGCGGCTGGGTTCGCCGGGAGGCGATCAAGCCGATGGATCGTGAAGCCTTTGGCCGCTACATGGCGAGTCCGCACGGGGTGCTCACGAGTCACCTGACGACCGCCGATGGTTGGATCCTGCGTGGATCGCGGTTGCCGGTTCGCGGCGTCGAGGGCAGTGTGGCGACGCTGGCTCTGCCGACCGGCGACGGGCTTGATGTGCAGCGTGGTCAGGTTCGGCTGATGGACACACGAGGGGTGCTCGAACGGCGCGCGTTGGCGGCGCTGAGCATGCTGTACACGCCCTACGTGTTTGCCGGTCGGTCGCCTCTGGGCGTCGATTGCAGCGGCCTGATCACCAACGTGTGCGAGGAGGAAGGCATTCCCATGGCCCGCGACGCGGCCCAGCAGTTCCTCAGCGGCAAGTTGGTGGCCACCGCGTGGTATCGCGAGGGCCTTCAGCCGGGCGATCGCGTCTACTTCATCGACGAGACCGGCAAGATCTTCCATACCGGGATCGCCATCTCGGCCACGCATTTCGTGCACTCGTCGTCGCCCGGGGTGAAGATCAACAGCCTTCGCAAGGGCGACCCGCTGTACGATGAGGGATCGGACCGGGCCTTCCTCGGTGCCAAGCGGCCGTAGCGGTCGCCGGTCGGCTATGACGCAGGTTTCATGGGCAACGGGAGAGGAGCGAGGCGCTGGGGCTACGAGGGATCGTCCGGCGGCGGGTCGGGGTTGGGGGCGTCGTCGGGGGTGCCTTGGCGCTCGATGACGATGGTGCGGGCCAGGAGGTCGCCGACCCGCTGGTTGTTGCGGGTGAAGAAGACGACGAGCATGAAGGGCCAGACTTGCAGGTAGGGCTCGAGCTCGATGAGCCGGGTGATGTTGCGGATGAAGATCTGCACGGCGTTGGGTTGTTCGAGCGTTTCGGTGCGGACCTCGCAGCCGAGGAGCCGCTTGCCGGGCGTCGCGCGGCCGGTCACCTCGAAGGCGGTGCAGTAGAGTACGTAGATCACGCGGCAGGCGAGCCAGGCCCAAGGCAGGCTTGGCGGCCACGGGAGCGGTTCGGGCGGGTCCATCTGCCTGGTGGTCGCGGTCGCGTACCACTGGCGGAGGAGGTTGGCGAACTCGTTGAGTGCCTCGGCGTTGGCGTAACCCCAGAGGAAAGCGGTTACCGCCAGAGCGGGTAGCAGGTCGATCAGCCCGCCGACAGCTCGTTTCATGGGGCCGGCCAGACCGAACCCGACCGGCAGCAGCACGGGCGAGGCGATGCTCTCCTGCCTTCGCCAGAAGACCAGCACAAGGACCAGGGCGACGACCATGGTCGCGGCGAAATCGCGGAGGGTTCGCTGGGATCGCGACATGGGTTTGTGCTCGACGAGCGGGACGTTGCGCCATGGCTCGTCGGGCGGCCCGCCGGCGATGGCGGAGTGACAGGCCACCTGGACGCCGTCGGGGCCGGTCCGCATGATGACCAGCTTGTCGAGGAAGCCGCCGAGGGCGCAGTCGGCCGGCAGGGCGAGTGGTTCATCCGCGGAGCCATCCGGGGCGTGGAGGTTCGCCGCGGCTCGCCAGCCGCCCGCTTGCTCCTCGCCGCTCTGCCAGACCCAGGGCGTGCACCGCAGAGCCTGCTCGACGGACGGGTGTGGGGTCAAGCTGGCGAACACCACCTGCCGGTTGGCGACCAGGGCCGCCGCCGCCGTCAGTGGCGAGTCCAGCACGATCGCCGGGCCGACCACCCACTCTCCGTCCGCGTGGCGTGCGTAATGCACCTCGCGGCTCTGGGCATCCGACTGCCAGAACAGGTGAGACTGGCCCTCGCCGCAAGCGAGCCAGAATCGGCTTGCGTCGCGACTTTCCGCCGGGGCTGCCGGGCCGGGCCGCCACGTGGACTGCTCATAAGCCACGAGGTGGTGCAGGCTGGTATCAATGTCGCTGTCCAAGGCCGCGGTGGGTCCTTCCGCAGGCTGGGTTTCGGCGGCAGTGTCCGGGGCTTGGGCATCGGGCTTGGTTGATTGATTGCGCTGCCGCCATTGCTGGTGGACTTGTTGGGCGGTTGCACCGTCCACGATGGCCCAGAGCATGGCCTTCACTTGGCCGGGTTCGCTCGCCACCGCGGCCGGCATGATCGGGCCGGGCAGCATCATCTCGCGTCGCGCGCCTCCATCGCTCCGCCCGCCGGCCGATCGGCTGTATTGGTAATGGGCTCCCTCGGCCCCGAACTTGCCGTCACGGCCGAAGAAAACGTGCAGTTCATCCCCGACAGCCGCCGCCCGCACGATGGAACCGCGCTGGGGCAGGAGGTGCGCCGCCTGTCGAGGCCGGGGCGAAGTCTTGTCCTGTATCGCAAAACGATTGATCAGACCCCGCTCCTGCTCGTCGTATTGCCCGACGATGAGCCAGAGGATTTCGTCGTTGCCAGCGACAACCAGGCGTTGCCGCTCTGCGGGTACGGGATCCTGTGCCCATGCCGTGGCGTGCGTTGCGAGGGTCACGGTGAGCAGAAGCATGATTGCCGGGCCGCGCCCGTACCTGAGCGGATGGGTGAGAAGCGCGTGGCATATCAGAGCCGCGACCGATAGGGAGCGGTTGCTCGCTGCGGAGAAGAACCGCTTCCTGAAGGTCGCGGCTCTGAGTGTTTGCGGGGAGCGGTCGTGTCTTGCTGGAAAATCGGAGACCGGTCGTTGCCGAGGGTGACCGCTGTGACAAAAGGACGACGTCCGACCGTTCATTCCGGTTCCCCCGTGGTGTCGGGAAGCGTGGCCGGCGGGGCGACGGGGGCCGGCAGACCCGGACGATCCAGCCGGCGAATGTGGTCACCCAGGGGCAACCCGCGTTCGCGGGGCGAACGGAATCGTGACTCGGCGGCGGGGTTGTCGAAGCGCTCCACCCGTCCGAACTCCAACTCCATCCAGCCGCGATCGTACAGCCAATCAAGGCGTACATGGCGCGGGGCGAGGGCCGGGCTGTCCGCAATAGGCTGGTAGTCCGACAGCTTGGCTTGCACCAGCGGCTGCCCGTCCGGGCGGAAGTAGACGATCGACCGTACCAGGAAGGGCGGGTAACGGTCGACGTTGATCACCTTGGCCAGGAAGGCCTGCCCGGTGGCGTCGCGATCCTGGAAGAGCAGCTCGTAGCGATCGCGGCCCTTCCACATCAAAAGGTCCTGGCTTTCGTCGTGGTCGGGCAGGCCGCCGAGCCCGAGCACCTCGGCCAGCAGATCCGGGCGAAAAGGCAGGTCGGGGTCCGCGTGGTAGTCCATCTGATCGTGTCGGCCCCAGGAGTAGGCGCCTTGGCCGGCTCGCTCCCAAAACCAGAACTCCTCGTCGTTCGAGCCCGCCTCGATGGCCGGCCCGAGATGGTCCAACTTGAGGTACAGGCTGCGCGGACGGCGGTAGAGCAACACGCCGTGCAACTGGAACGTTTCCCGATGATCGCCGCGCAGGAACTCGCCGGTCGCCTCGACGCCGCCCGCGCGAAGCAGGAAGTCCATTGCCTCGGCGTTGCGGTTGACACGGTCGATGACCAGCCGCATCGGGACGTCGTCCGGCTCATCAAACGTCGGCTTGGGCGTCGCCGCGCAACCGCTCCAGCAGGCGACCGCCAGACAGACGCAGCCCCAGCGCACGCCGCATGCCGGGGCCCGGGAGCGTCCGGTTTCCGTGGCCGACGGGTGCGATCCGCGACCGTGCGGGAACGTTCCCTTTGCGTCGGCGTCGGGATATTGGGTGCGATTCGTCATGTTGGCGTCGCTATTCTTCGTCCTGGCCGGCCAGCATGCCGACCGCCTCGACGTCGCCGCTGAGGATGGCGGTCAACTGCGTACTGAGCCGTTCGATGTGCTCGTCCGTCAATCGCGGGTTGAGCACCCGATGTTCGCTCTGGTCGGTGACCAGTCGCAGTCGCCAGAACTCCTGATCGGTCTCGCGGACGGTGCCCTCGAGCCGCAGTCGGCGTTTGCGCATCAGCAGCAGGGCGAGCACAAAGCGAAACTGCTGGCGGACTTCGCTCGCATCGTCCTCGAGCCGCAGGAAGAGACTGGTCAGCAGCTCCTGATCGACGGCGAGCGGCTGCGGGGTTTTGTCTCGCATCGGCACGCGTGCCTGCCAATGGCAGATGCTGCCTTCCGGCGGGCCGGACCACGCGTCGGGCGTGTAGTCGCGTCGTTCGAGGCCCTCGGTCGTCTCGAACAGGGCGGTGAAATAGAGCTCGCCCTCGGCGAACTCTCGGCCGGTGACCGCACATCGGCCCGTCAGTCTGGAGAATTCCCAGTCGCTACTCATGGTCGTCCTGTGTTGTGGCCACCGGCGGCTCCGGCCCGGTTCAGGGCTTCTCCTCCGGGGACGCGTCGGCATCCTGATCCGGGGGCGTGTTTGGCTCAGAGGTTGGGGCCGGCGGCGGTGGTGCGGCCGGCTCGGCCGGTGCTGGCGCCGGGGATGCGGGCGCCGCCGCCGCGCTGGTTGCCTCCGGACTTGTCGGCCCTGCCGGCTGTTCGGCGAATTCCTCCTCTTCCTCCTCCTCCGTGTACACGTCCTCGTAATCGGTGCCGTCCACCACCTGCCGCAGCAGGTAGTAGATCACTGTCGACCCGGACAGATAGAACGAGGCGACGAAGGCGTACAGCAGGCTGATCGCCAGTGTCACCCACAGACAGACCAGGAAAGCCCCCACCGCCTCGGCACCCTCCATCCCGAACGGCATGCTGACACCGCGAAGGTGCTCGAAGGTCGGGGCCGGCCAGAGGGTGTCGATCTTGGTGGCATCGACGTTGCCGGTGCCGGGCCGGGGGGTGAAGATCATGCCCAACCCGAAGAAGAATCGTAGCGACCTGAGGGCTACGAGCACGAAGAACCGGGCGAAGAAGTAGCAAATCGCCCCGTAGACCAAGGCCACGCCCCCGTAGAAGATCGTCCGCCACGGTCGAGCGTAGACGTAGCTGTAGCTGCGGGACATGGCGTCGAAGCTGTCGGAGCCTTCGACCGCGATGGTCGGCCACATCAGGCTGCTGCCCGCCACCGCTCCGATGAGGATGGCTGCCATGATGAACCCGCCGGGCAAAGCCAGCCCCAAGAGAAGCCCCCAGATGATCTCGCCCGCGTAAGGCACGACGGCCACGATCGCGCCGCCGATGATCATCAGTGCCCCGAGACCAGCCACCGCCAAGCCCGGGAACAGCGGGGCCGCGAACAGCCCGACGAGCTTCTGCAGGGCGAAGGCGAGCGCCGCCTTGATCGAAATCTGCTCCTCGCGAGCGACATTGAGGGCCGCGATTCGGCAGATGGCTCCGCCGGCCAGCGCCCAGACGACCAACACCGGCAACGAGAACAACAGGAAGAACCAGAAGTGTTGGGTCACGAGCCATTGCTTGCCGCGAAGACCCAGCACAACGCAGGACAGCACACCCAGGCCGTCCGGCCCGCTTCGGGCCGGCGCCAGGATGCCGGCGGCATCCGCTCGCCCGGCCCTGACCAACGCCCGCGCCATGGCCGAGGCATCCCCGCCACTGGCGCTCATCCGGCCGGCGAGCACGTCGTGCAACCCGCCGGTCAGGTTCAGTCCACGGGCGGCCGCGAACAACTGCTGAACCACGCCGCACTCAAACGCCGCGAAGCTGCGGAACACACCCCGAGGGCTCGCTTCCCGGACCTCTTGGTAGGCGAAACCGTATTTGCCGGCCAGGTTGGCGATCTCCGCGGCTTGCCTGGCGTCCTCATCTTTGCTCTTGTCATCTCCGCTCTTGTCGCGCTCGCGATGAGTGTCTTGGAGGCTCTCCAAGGCCTTCTCGTGGGCGTCGCGAATGTCCTTGAGCACGCGACCGCTCGCCTCGGCGGGGTGATCACAGAAACGCTCCTCGAAATCGGCAGCCAAAGCGACGCCCACGCTGGTGCAGGCCATGCGGATCTGCCGGGCTTGACTGCTCAGAGTCGATTGTCGCCATTCATCGAGGGTGGGCACCTGCCAGGAAGCGTTCACTTCGCCGTTGAGTGCCTGGTGCTTGTCACTCCAGATGGCGTCGAGGAACCAGCCCCACAGCCCGGTGAGCAGAACCGCGGCCAGAGCCAGAACCAGCTTGTTCGGGTGGACAGCCAGCTTGAAGGTGCGGAACAAGTGAGTGAAGGGGAAACACTCGGACCAGTTGATTCCTCGAAGCTCGGTGGGTTGCTTCGGCATCACGGCATCCTCCATTATTGGGCCACACGCACGCCCTGCTGGGCAGGGTTGCCATTATACGCCTGCCCTATGACCCGGCAACACGCGGAATGCCGTGCTCAGTGATTCGGATCTGCCGTTCCTACAGCTCTCCCTGATGTTCATCTGATTCGGCCTCGTGCTGGTCGCTCAGATTCTGACGCACTTTAAGTTCCGGGGCCTTCATGGTCACTGTGGCGTGCGGAGGCACGGTTTTGGTGAGGAACACCGAGCCGCCGACCACCGTCCCTTCGCCCAGTTCCGTCTCGCCGCCGAGCACGATGGCGTTGGCGTAAATGGTCACGCGGTCATGGACGGTGGGGTGACGCTTGCGGCCGCGGATCAGCCGTCCACGTTCGTCTTTGGGGAAGGACAGGGCACCGAGGGTCACGCCCTGGTAGAGCTTGACGTGATCGCCAATCTCTGTGGTCTCGCCGATGACCACGCCGGTTGAATGGTCGATGAAGAAGTTGCGGCCGATGCGCGCGCCCGGGTGGATGTCCGTACCGGTCACGGTATGGGCCCATTCGGTCATCATGCGGGGGATGAGCGGTACGCCCATCTCGTGGAGTTCGTGGGCGAAGCGGTACACGGAGACCGCCAGCACGCCGGGGTAGGCGAGGATGACCTCGTCGGTATTGACCGCGGCGGGGTCGCCGTCGTAGGCGGCCTGCACGTCGCCGGCCAGCAAGTCTCGGATGCGAGGCATGCGCTCCAGGAAGTCGAGGGTGAGCTGCCGGGCCTTGCCGTCGCATGGCCGGCGGCCGGAGGTGGCTCGACCGTTTAGTTCTTCCTGATAGCACAAAGCCTGGTCGATTTGCCGGAAGAGCTTCTGGCCTAATTTGGGTAGCAGCTCGCCGACATGGTACTGCACGTTGTGCCGCGTGAGGTTCTGCCGGCCGTAGTGACCCGGGTAGGCGAGTTCCAGCATCAGTTGGATGATCTCGACGACTTCCGCCCGACTGGGCAGGAAGGTGCGGTCGATGTGCCGCGTGCGTTCGTCGCTGTAGTAGCTTTCAACCATCTTGTCGACGAGGGCGGGCAAATGCTCGCCAATCTCGAAACTTGTGGACATGTTGTCGTCTCCAACGGGAAATCCGCGATGCGGGAACGGTACTGGTTGTGGATTCGATTCTGGGAACGCGGGGTACTCAGCCACGGGGTAGGCCACCGCCGAGGCCGGCCCCGCTGGTACACAGGCACAGGCCCCGGCCGCCTCGTGAAGCGTCGGTTTGGGAAGAGTGAGACGTGGGAAGTGAGACGCGAGAAAGCACGGCTCGTCGTACGGCCGGTCCGCGAGCACCGGGCGCGTGCGAGACACTCACCACGGCGGCATGTGGGCCAAGGACGACCACATTGGGCAGTTGACGCGTTCTCATCGCCCGGGATTATAGCCGGTTATTCGCGCCGGCCACAACCGGCCACGATCCGCCGTTGGGTTACTTCCCTGCCGCCCTGCGGCCAGCGAGTTGCGCCCAAACGATTCGATACGGGGTAACGCGTTGCGTTCAAGGCTGTGTGGTCGGCGGAGCGGTCGGCGTCTCGATCACGTTCCCGGCCAAGGCGACTTGTTCGTTTACCTGCCCGGAGACGCGCACGGCGGGAAGGGCATCGGTGGCGATGATGTTGCCGTGAATCGCCGCGGAGCGAACGCCCTCCGCGATAATCACCGCCGGCTCGCCGCGGGAGGCGATGTAGCCGGCCCCGATCACCAGTCGGCCCGCCTCCGCCACCACGGCGGGGATGGCAAGGCCCTCCATGGTTCGCAACAGGGTGCAGCCGCTGAGCACCGTATGGTCGCCGCCGCGCACCACCACGGCTGGTGCCCCGTTGGACTTCAGCTCGCACCCGGCCAGTCGGATGCGTCCGCCGGTCCCTTCAACGATCAGACTCTCCTCGTGGCTCCAGAAAGTCCCCCCGCTGACGGACAAGGTGTGGCCGCCCTGGATCTCGATCCCCACCACGCAGAAATCCGTGGCGCAACCGTTCATCACGCCCCACGTCGGCCCGGTGACCTTGCAGCCCGCGATCCGCTCCTCCAGCAGGAACCCATGGTGCATCCCGAACACGAAGCAGTCCGTCAGGCGGATGAGGTCGTTGTGGCCGAGGTGGAACCCGATGCCCTGCGCAAGCCCGCGCGGCACGGGCCCCGCGTTCCACACCTCCACGTTCGCCAGCCGCGGTACGTCCAGAGTGCCGGTCATCCGCACGCCGACGTTGCGGATCGAGACCAGGAACACGTTTTCGATGTTGGCTCGCCCGACGTTCTGCTCGCCGTCGGCGATGATGCCGTCCCATGCGTAACGGATGCGCACGTTGCGGATGCAGGTGCCGATGCCGCTGATCACGACGGCGGCCGGTCCTTCCTCGGGTTCGCTGGGCCACTGGTAGGTGATATCGATGCCCGAGATCGCGCCGCCCGCGAGAAGCTGAAAGGCTGGGCCGTCCGTGTGCGTTGGGATGATACTGGGCAAGGTGTCGACGTCGGCGGGCCAGGCGCCCACGGCCAGGCCGGTCAACGCGATCCCCTCCAGCGGCACGGTCTTCGAGAGCAGGTAGCGGCCACGCGGCACAAAAACCCCTGCCTGCCGGGCCTTGGCTCGCCCGATCGCCTGGAGAAACTGGGCCGTATCGTCCGATCGGCCGTCACCGCGGGCGCCGAGATCCCGCACGTTGACCATGCTCGAATCCGCCCGCAGTACCCCGCACGACGTAAGCCCCACGGCCGCGACGACGATCGTTTGGCAGAGATAATCCCGCATGGCCTGCTCCCTGTGTTATGATTGGCTACCACGGCCTGGCCGGGCGAGCTGTGTCTGTTGGCGGAGCACCATTCAAGCCAATCCGCAGTGGCTATTGTGGGCACTCTGCCCCGGGGCTTGGTGCATCGCCTTCACATACTCGCCGCGCTGTGCATTATGGCAGCTCCTCAGAGGTGGGCAAGCAAGCGAAGAGGTGTTCCGGACACAGCCGACCTGGGAGGCCACGCCGGTGCATGCCGGTGAGACCTTCGGGCAGGGTGGCTGTGGGGTGTGCCCACAGGTACAATGGCCATACCAGGCTTCGGCCGCCCAGGGGCTGAATTGGACTTCCGTCTTGCCCCCAAGCGCATCTACTGGACACGCCTGATGGCTGCGTGAACCAGTGTCTGGCCAGGCAAGCCTGGGAGGCCGCTATGCGAATTGATCAACTGGAGCTCCAGAACTTCAAGCGATTCGAGCGACAGGGCCTTACCCTGCACCCCCAGTTCACCTTGCTCGTGGGCGAGAACGGATCTGGCAAAACGACCTTCCTGGATGCTTTGGCGGTGGCGTCGGGTATCTGGCTGGTCAAGCCGCCCGATTCCACACTTGCCAACAGCGGCAGAGCCATTCTTCCCGCCGAGATCCGACTCGAGCCCAAGCTCAAGGGAGACCGAGTCCAATTCGAGGAGCAACGCCCGGTCGTCGTCAAGGCCACGGGCAGAATCGGTGATCATGAGCATGTATCCTGGACGCGCCAGATTCGAGCATCCGGCAAGAAGACAAGCAATACGGACGCCAAAGAGGCGCTTCAGCTCGTCGAGGAAGTTTACAGGAAGGACGGCGCGGGAGTGAGTGTGCCGTGTCCTGTACTGGCTTACTACGGCGCGGGACGGGCGTGGTTACCCTCTAATCAGCGGGTACCCAGGCCCAAAGGCAACGGCCCCGCACGGCGATGGGCGGCGTTCTACGACTGCTTCAACGAGCGCATTCGTTTCGCCGAGTTGCAGGAGTGGTTCCGACGGGAAACCACCGAACGCGGAAACCGGGAAGGACGCTGGCGACCCGGGTTCGAAGTGGTTCGCCGAGCGGTGATCAAATGCGTCCCCGACGGCGGCGACGTGTGGTTCGATGCCGACGGTGACCAGATCGTTCTTTCGATTGCGGGGAACGCCCAGCCGTTTGGCAATCTGAGCGCTGGCCAACGCATGATGTTGGCCCTGGTTGCGGACTTGGCTATCAAGGCGGTCACCCAGAACGCGTTCCTCCTCCCGTCCGACCAGCTTGGCCCGGAGGATGAGCCGTGGCCCAGGGTGCTCAGGGAAACGCCCGGCGTCGTGTTGATCGACGAGCTGGACGTGCACCTTCACCCCAACTGGCAGCGGCGTGTCGCCAACGACCTCAAGAGCACCTTCCCCGGCATCCAGTTCGTCTGCACCTCGCATTCACCGCAAGTCATCGGTGAACTGAAGCCGGAGGAACTGCGGTTCTTGGATGCCCCGGAAGTGACGATCCCGCCTCGATCCTACGGCGTCGATTCCAGCCGTATTCTGGAAGAGCTGATGGATGCCGAGCCCCGAAATGCCTCCGTCGCGGAACTCCTGAGAAAGCTGGCTGACCTGATGGACGAGGAGAACTTCGACGAAGCTCGACAACTGCTGAGCGAAGTGGAGGCACAGCTTGGCCCGGACGACCCGGAGATCACGCGGGCGCACACCCTGATGAAGTTCCTGGAAACCGAGGCATGAGGACGATCACCAAGGGCCAGGAGCCCAACAGTCTTACTTTGCATCGAGCTACCCAGCAGGCGGACTACGACAACTATCGCAATAAGGATGATCTTCGACAGGCGCTGGTGGCTGAGCAACGGGGCTTGTGCTGCTACTGCCTTTCACGGATCCGACCGACAGGCGCCGAGATGAAAATCGAGCATTGGCATTCTCGCGAGAAACACCCGAACGAACAGCTCGACTACGCAAACCTGCTCGGTGCGTGTATGGGGGGTGAGGGGCATCCCGCAAGGCACCAACACTGTGACACCAGAAAGGGCGACCGTGACTTCTCTCGGAACCCCGCCAATCCTCAACACGGCGTCGAGAGCCTCATTCGTTTCAAAAACGACGGCACGATCGCTTCGGACACCGCTGCCTTTGATGCTGAGCTCAACGATGTGCTTAACCTCAACGTGGCGTTCCTGAAGAGTAACCGCAAAGCGGTCCTGGACGCTTTCAAAGACACGCTCGCGAAGCGAGGCATGCTGCCGCGTCTCACCCTGCAACGCTGGCTGGCGGATTGGAGCGGACAGTCACACGCCAACAACCTGGAGCCCTTTTGCCAAGTGGTTGTGTATTGGCTCCGCAAACGCCTGGCTCGTCCGTGAGCGCAGGGCGTCCGCCCGAAATGATGCGCTCGGGCGGATAGGATAACATGGAGGATCGTGTCTTGTCGCGAGATCGTCGGTGCAACTTGTTGTTCGGGGTGCGTGATAGAATCAGCGGGGTGCCGATTCGCCGCGGACGGAGTCAACTTGTTGATGGACGTGTCCAGGCTTGGGGGACGAACAGCAACAAGTTGCCTTGGTCCTGGCAACGGATCCCGCCGATCCTGTCACGCAGTCTGTTGTTCGTGTGCTGGGCGGCGCTGTGTCCGGCGATCGCTGCGGTGCATGCGGGTTCGCTGACGGATCGCCCACCGCCCGGGCCTCACCACCGGCTGACGGCCGAGGATCACGCTTCCTGCCCGTCGTCGCGAACAGGCCAACCGATCGTCGGCACGACCTACTTCTACTGGTACGACGTGTACACCGGCGAGCACATCACCGACCCCGACGGCACCAGCGCTTTGACCCGCCGCCCGCCCGCCGACGCCATGGCGGACCTGAGCTATCGCAGCGTCGGTTGGCATGAACGCCAGTTGCTCGACGTCGCCGCCGCCGGCATCGACTTTGTCATGCCGGTCTACTGGGGCCTGCCCGGCGAATATGAGGCGTGGAGCTTCGTCGGGCTGCGAGCCCTGGTGCAAGCTCACGAACGCATGACCGCGGCCAGGGCATCAAACGCGGCCGCTCCTCGACCACCGGCCATCGGCATGTTCTACGATACCTCGACTCTCCGGCATCACGGCCGGGACACCAAGGAAGCGATCGACCTGACCACCGACGAGGGCCGCGCGTGGTTTTACGTCACCATCCGCGACTTCTGGAGCCTGATCCCGCCGAACCAGTGGGCCCGCGTCGACGGCCGACCGATCGTGTTCCTGTATGCCGCCTCCTTCGCGGCCGCGGTCGATGAGGAGCTGTTCACCGACCTGCGGGCACGGTTCCAGGCGGAGTTCGGCACGGACCTGTTCCTGGTGCATCACATGGACTGGCCCGGTAGGGCAGATGCCTGGTACTTCTGGGGCGGTGCGACCGGGCTGAAGATCGGGCGGCACGTCGCGGCCCTGGGGCCCGGCTACGACGAATCCGCCGTCCAGGGCCGCCGGCCTCCGCTCATCGTCGGCCGCCAGCGCGGGGCTTTCTACGACCGGCAATGGGAGAGCCTGCTGCGTATCGCCCCCGTGTGCCGACCGTGGATCGTGCACGTCGAGACCTGGAACGAATGGCACGAGGGCACCGATATCGCCCGCTCGCACGACGCCAACGATCTGTACATGCGGGCGACCGCCAAATACGCCGACGCCTTCCGGGCCGGCGCGCGACTCGATCCGCAAGGCTCCTTCGTCAACGCCAGCCGGGTGACGTGGTCGGGCCGACGGGTGGGCGGGCTCCATCTCCGTGAGAGCGGCGGGGACGGCCGCTGGCACCGGACGGTCGTCGACGACTCGCCGGCCGTCAGCAGCATCGAGGGCGCACGACCCGAGTGGGGACGCTATCTGTACTTCGACGTGGATGATTCCTATGTGTTTGGCGATGTGGGCTTGACCGCCGAGGTCACCGTGGTCTATCGCGACGACGGCGGCTGTGGCCGGTTCTGGATCGAGTACGACAGCAGCGATCCCGAGTCCGGTGCGCTGGCGGGCGCGTTCCGTTCCAGCCCTGCCGTAACCGTCGGCCAGACCGGCACGTGGCGATCAATCACACGCCAACTGCCCGACGCCTTGCTTAGCAACCGCTGCAACGGCGCCGACCTGCGCCTGGCCATCGACGGCGACCGTCGTCAACTCACCGTCCGTGAACTCGTTGTCCGCCGCCTGCCCGGCCGGGGCATCAACGAGTGAACGAGCAAGCCATCGCGTGGCACTGTCGCGTGTCTCGTGTGGCACTGCCCCGTGAGCAGTGTTTTTCGCGTGCGTTGTATTCTTCGTGAGCAAGGCCGCTGGCAGCCGGTAGCCTGTACCGAACTCCACGACCGGTTTAGGCCAATGCTCGCGCGCGGGCCGCGATGTCCTGTGGTCCCAGCGCCAGCGAAGCCAGCACCGCGTCGCCGGTCTTGCCTGACTTGGGCACTCGCGGACAGGTTGCGCCGAACACGCGGACGTCGCCTGCCTCGGCCGCGGCTTCCGCCAGTGCGCTGTAGAACCCGCCGACGAAGTTGTCCTCGACCACCAGGATCTTGCCATTGGCCCGTCGGGCGGTGGCCAGGATCGGCTCCGCATCCAGCGGCAGACAGTAGGCGTCGAACAGACTGCACCGTAGACCGGAGGACTCTAATTCGCGGACCGCCTGCATGCACACGGTGACCATGTAGCCGCTGGACACGATCGTGGGGCCGTTGCCGTCGGTCAACTGGCAGCTACCGCCGATCGCGAAGCCCGCATCCTGCGCGTAAATCAACGGCACGTCGGGCCGATGCGTGCGGAGGTAGCAGAGGTTCGGGGTATTGGCGGCCAGCTCGGTCAGCCGGTAAGCCGCGACCGCGTCGGCTGGGTGAAAGATGACCGCCGCCGGTCGGCCACGACCGTCGTCCGCCCGCGTGTACCCGCGGAAGAAGCCAAGGTCAGGCAAACTCATCTGGCTTGGGCCGTCGGCGCCCAGCGAGGCCCCGGAGTGCGAGCCCACCAGGTTCACGTTTGCCCGAGTGATGGCCGCCATCTCGATCTGGTCGTAGCCTCGGGAGAGAAATTTGGCGAAGCTGCTGGCGAACGGGATCATACCTCCCGCCGCCAGACCTACCGCGACCGAGATCATGTTCTGCTCGGCGATCTTGCACTCGAAGAACCGGTCGGGGAACGCCTTGCCGAACAGATTGGCGAAGGTCGAGTTACTCACGTCACCGTCGACGGCCACGACCCGCTGATCCGCGTGGCCCAGGGCCAGCAGCGCCGCCCCGTATGCCCGTCGTGTGGAGAGCGCGTTCTTGGCCACGGCGCCGCTCATCCCCGCCCGCTCGATCGCCTCGGCGAACGGCCCCAGGACGATCTTGGCCGGCTGTGTGGGTTCCGGCTTGTGCCGTGGAGCCTTCGGTCGCGGCACGTCATCGCAGGAAACGATCTCCAGTCTGGCAGCGGTGTGGTCCAGGCTTTCGATGGCCGCGTCGACCTCGCCTGCGGGCAAGGGCTTGCCGTGGTTGGTGTGCGCCTTGAGCGATTTGACCCCCCAGCCCTTCTCCGTCTTGGCCACGATGGCGGTCAACCTGTCCTTCTTGCCGACCTTCTTGAGTGCCTTACCGACCTGGGCCAGGTCGTGCCCGTCGACCACCTCCACCTTGAAGCCATAGGCCTTGAGTTTCGCGGCCAGCGCCTTGGCCGACTGCTGCGGCGAGACGTAGTCCGCCTGCCCTTGGCCGTTGCAGTTGAAGATGGGGCATACGTGCGTGAGGTTGTGATCCACGATGAAGTCGAGGGCTTCCCAGATCTGCCCCTCGCGGGCTTCGCCGTCGCCGATGATGACGAAAACGCGCTTGTCGAGGCCGTTGAGCCGGGCGGCCAGCCCCAGCCCCGCCCCGACGCTGAGCCCCTGCCCGAGCGAACCGGTCGCGGCATCGAAGAAGGGGAAGCCCTCGGCCGGGTTCGGGTGCCCGTCGAGCACACTGTCGAGCTCGCGCAGGGTCAGCAGATCCTCGAGCTTCAGAGCCCGCCGCTGCTCAGGCGACTTGCCGACCACTCCACCGAGATCCGCGTATGCGGCATAGACCACCGGAACGGCATGCCCCTCACTGAGGACCAGGCGATCATTGCCCGGATGCCACGGGTCGGCCGGGTCGTACCGCATCTGATTGTACATGAGGGCCGCCACCACATGGACCAGGGACAGCGCGCTCGATGGGTGCCCCGATCCCGCCGCGGTGGTCATGCGAACAACGTTCTTACCCATCTGGATGGCACGGGACGGTATGGCCCGATTCATATAATGCCCTTCATGAAAATGAGTTACGTCCAAATCGACCCAGGCGAACCGCAAACCATTAAAGCTTAGCGGAGCTGTGTCGTCCGATCAAGCGTGGCACAGGTTTCTGTCGTTAGCGGAACGTGCCCTGATCTTGAGTCCGCGCGTGCCGAGCGTCGGCAGTGGCTTGTCCCTGGCGTCGATCAGCGGCGGTTTCTCCGTGTGCCGTTTTCAAGAAAGAGATCCAACTTCGTAGGCTCCGGTTACAACGTGGGGGTAGGGTATTGGGTGGTCACAGAAGGTATGGCTGTCTTCGTCAGTGATGCGAACGATGCTCCTTCCTGAGGACGCCGATGACGTGGGCGGCGACTGACGGTCACCAGCGAGAGATAGACTCTTGCGGGTCGATCCCTGGCGAGTACACTGGTTGCAGGCTGTTGTTCCGGCTTCATCAGTACGAAGGCGGAGCATGACTCGCTCACCAAGGAAGCAACGATGTTCATCATCAGCCATCTTCTGGCACTCTGCGTCGCTGTGGGCTCGGCCGAGGCGACGCCCACCAGTCAACCTGCCGCCGAGATAGCGGAACAATATACGAATTGCCCCTTACTGACTGAGCAGGAGGCGATATACAAGCGGGAGTTACAGGAAACCCGACGGCAAGCCAGGGAGTTGTATGGGCCGGTGCAGGAGTCCCTTCGGCGATCGGCGGCGCAACTTCGCGAAAGTGCCGAACAGTCCGTCAAGAGAAGAGAGCAATCGGCTCGCGAGCGGAAGAGGCAGATCCGGAATGCCCTCTACATATCCGGTGGCGAGAAAGGCCGCCGCGAAGATATTGGGAAGGAGAACGAGCGATTGCGGAAGGATCGCGCTGAGCGGCGTGATGCTCGGGATGGTCGCCTCGCGGACTATGGGAAGCGCCTCAGAAGGGCCGTGGCCATGGAGAAAGCCCATGTCGGATTCGCGATTGCCGAGATCCATGCCCGCTGGAGGCAGGATCGGTTCAGCTACGCGGCGTTTCGCGGAGCGGTGACGGCATTGAAGCAAGCCTCGCCCGAGAACCCGTGCAATCTGATGCTGCTTGGCACGGATGTCGATGAGGTAGAATCGCAGATGTGGAGTACGGCCGCTCGAAGTATCCAAGCATTGGCCAAGGGCCGGGCGGCGTTCCTTGGTACGATGCTGACGGATCATGATCGCTCGCTACGCGCTGTGCTGGAGTCGAAGCCCAATTGCGTGTTCGATCGGCGGACGGGTTTACGGAAGGCCATCGCTGATTTGTGGGGGGCGTTGGAGCAGGCCGACTGCCTCACGGACGCGCAGCGACCCATTGCCAGCTGGTGGCTCACCGAGGCTGACTCACCAGGCGGGTCTGCTCATGCGGCCCAGCGAGGACAGCAGCGGCCGTAGTATTCCATGGCCGTGATCAACGGTCGCTTGGCGGACAAGCAGCGCGTGAGCGGAAGCCTGCGGTTCGTTGGCCCGCATCGGTAGGGTTAAGTTACTCCTTTGCTGATTGTTCAAACCGGCGGAGGGTTTTTTGCCGCTGGCGGGCGAAGTAGCCGCGGCTGTCGGCGGACTCGACGGCGATTTGCCGCCAGACGCTCTTCCACTCCGGCTGGGGATGGCCGGTGCGGGCGAGGTAGGCTTGCAGGAATCGCAGGCGGTCGGTCACGCTGACTCGCCGGCACTGCTCAAGGCTGATGTTGAGCCGCATCAGGGCCCGCCGTTGCCAAGCGGGCGAGGCATAGCCTCTGTGCCGCAAGCCGTCGAGGTCGACGAGCAACACACGCGCGGGCTCTTCGCCTGCGGGATTCCACTGGACCATCACGTTGGGGGCCTTGAGATCGCGGTGGATGAAGCCGCGGTCGTGCAGGTCGCGCAGCACGCGGACGAGTGCGGTGGTGATCTGGCGTTTGACCGTGCGTTGTCGCGTGGGCTTCTCGTTCCGCAGGAGGACGGTGAGCACGGTGTCGAGGTCGCGGGCGTGTTCGAGGTACTCGGTGATGATGAAGCTGTCGGCGAGCAGGCCGAGGCGGCGGCGTTCGAGCACCGCCAGCGGCCGGGCCGTGGGGATTCGCCGGTTCAACAGGGCGTTGGCGCGTCGCCAGGTGAGCATCGGTCGCGATCGCCAAAGGCTATGCAGCAGGAGTTTGAGCGGGTTTCTCGGCCGTGATCGCTTGTAGACCACCTTGAGTTGCCGGCCGTCGCCGGCGTCGAGGCAATCCCAGCAGATCATCCCCGACGCTGAGTCCTTGATGACGCGGCTTCGGTCTTGGGGTTCGACCCATCGCTGCGGGTCGGCAAGCAGGGCTTGCCATTGCGTTCTACTCAGGGTCAGGCTGGCGGCGGGCGAGCCGGCGATCTCGTGCTTGGCGGTTAGGAACGCGTGCCCCCGCCACCCGCCCGGCAGACGCAATCGGGTGAAGTACCGTCCATCGCGCATCGCCCGGCGGTCGCGTTTGGTATAGAGGGCCTCGGCGTGGCGGTGGGTCGCCCGCTCCAGGGCTTGCAGCAGGGCCGGGCGATCGAGTCCCAAGCGGCGGCCGAAGGGGCACTGGCTTTGCACGGCATCGCGCCAATGCAGGTAGCGGTCGAGGAACCGCAGGCGATCGGTGAGCGTTCCGCGGATCTGGAACCACTGGTTGAGTTGGGCGAGATTGCGCACGACGCCGGCGTCCGAGACGCGCTGGCCGGTCCGGATGCCCGGCAAATCCACGAACACCGCCCGGAAGGTATTGCCCCGCGTCTGCAGGAGCACATTGCCCGCGTGCAGGTCGGAATGCTCGAACCCGCTTTGGTGTGCATGGGCAACGAGTCGGGCGACAACGTCGATCATCGCGTTGCGGGTTGAGCGTGCGCCCGGCTCGGCGGGGTCCAGGGCGAGCCAGCTTTCCGCCAGTGGGTGGGCGTCTGTTTCTTCCAGGGTGAGCAGGATGCTCGTGGGGCGGTCTGAGCGGATGGCTTCCTCGGCCCAGGCTACCGGGCGGATGGTCTCGACGCCGTGCCGGGCGGCCTGTTGGGCGACGTTCCATTCGCGGCGGGCCGGCGAGCCGAACCACCACTGAGCGAGCCGAGCCCCCCGTTGTCCCGGACGGCTGATCTTGGCGTAGAGTGTCCGGCTGGCCAAGTTCACCCGCCAGACATCGCGGTCATCGTTTCGCTTGACCAGTGTTGCCCGGTCATCGCGCTCAAGGGCCAGCCAATCGGGGCACGCCGGCCCGTCGAGCAGGTGCCGCCATGCGGGGTCCAGGTGCCAGGTCCACCGGCCGTGGGCAAGAAGCGTGTGTTTCGTGTTGTCGCCGCCGGCCATCATGAGCGTAACCTGAACAAGCCACAGGGGTTAGCCCGCGTTGTGCGTTCACGCGGGATGGGTGTCATTCCCGACCGAGGGACCGCGCGGGGACTGGCTCTTTCTTGCCAACGTGAGGGCCTTCCTCGCGGCTCCGTCACCTGACCGCACATCGCCCCTCTCGCGTCAGCAAGGCCTCAAGGCAGAAAAGTGCCTGTCCCCACTTCTGCCGCGACGGAGGATCGGGCATCGGTGGTCGAGATACTACGTATCTCGGCCGGGCTCCTCAACCCAAGGTAGGAACACGGCGCCCGGGGTGTTATGATACCCCGGCAGGCGAAACGGCGGGATAGGCCGCTGTTGCGAAACCCATGGGAGACAACCATGACGGAGCCCCAGGACGACAAGGGCCGGATTATTGTGGACGACGACTGGAAGGCCCAGGCCCAGCGGGAGAAAGAGGAGGCGGACCGTCTCGCGCGCGAGGAGCAGGAGGAGGAAGGGGGCCTGCCGACACCGAGCCTCGCGGAGATCGTGCAGTTGATCATCATCCAGGCCTCGATCGGGCTTGGGGGTATGCAGGATCCCCAAACGGGTCAGCGTATCCCGGCGCAACTTCCGCTGGCCAAGCACTACATCGATCTGCTGGAGGTCTTGCAGCAGAAGACGGCCGGCAACGTGACCGAGCAGGAGAAGCGGCTGATCGACGGAGCCCTTCAGGAGTTGCGGATGGTGTTCGTCCAGATAGCCGGGCTCGGCACGTCGCCTTCGCCGGGCGCCTCGCCTGCCGGGCAGGCGTAACGACACACTCGTTCCGTCGCGATTCTCGCAGGCTGCGATGTTCATTCCGATCTCGACAGATACCTCGTTTCGCCGCGTGCCGTGGGTGAACTACGGCCTGATTACGGCGAACGTGTCGATTCACCTGCTGCCCATGCTGGTCGGCAGCGGATCGCGTGCGCCGAGCGCCCTCGCCCAGACCGTCAATGGCTGGCTTGAGCTGGGTGTACTGGACGGGTCCGCGCCTCGGCTGTACCAGTTCATCACCTACCAGTTTCTGCACGCTCCGGGCTTCGCTCACCTCGGCGGGAACATGCTGTTCCTTTGGGTTTTCGGTAACGCGGTGAACGCCAAGATGGGCCAATGGTGCTATCTGCTGTTCTACCTGGCGGGCGGCGTGTTCGCGGCGACGGGCCACGGCTGGTACTACAACCACTCGCTGGTAGGGGCCTCGGGGTCGATCGCGGCGGTCACCACGGCCTACCTGGCCCTGTTTCCCCGCAGCCAGATCACGGTTCTGTACTGGTGGTTTTTCATCGGCACGTTCCAGTTGCCCAGCATGTGGATGATCGGAGCGAAGCTGATCCTGTGGGACAACATGCTCGCTCCGGGCATGATCGGCGAAAGCAATGTGGCGTACAACGCCCACCTGGCGGGCTACGCGTTCGGGTTGGCGGCGACGGCGGGGTTATTGGCGGTTCACATTCTGCCTCGGGACCAGTACGACATCGTGGCGTTGTGGCGTCGTGGGCTTCAGCGGCGACAGATGAGATCGGCGATGAGCGACCCGACGGCCGAGGCCCGGGCCCGGTACGGACGGGTGGCCCGCCCGGTGTCGATGGATCGGCTGGCGGAGTCGGGCGAACCGGCGGTTGTGTCCGATCCGGTATCCGGCCTACGGTCCCGCATCGCCGAGGCCCTGGTTCGCCAGGATCGCGACAGCGCCGCGGAGTTGTATGAGCGGTTGATCGATATGGACCCGGCACACGTGTTGCCCCGGCCGCAGCAGCTCGACGTCGCCAACCAGCTCTACACGTTGCATCGGATCCCGCAGGCGGCGGCGGCCTACGAACGCTACTTGCGGCACTACTCCGGCTCGGCGGAAGCCGACCACGTTCGCCTGCTGCTGGGGATCATCTACGCCCGCGATCTCGAGCAGCACGAAGTGGCGGAGGGGCATCTGCTGGCGGTACTGGGCCGGCTGAACGACGACAAGCGTCGCCAGCAGTGTTTGCACTGGCTTCAAGTGGCCAGCGTTGCCCTGGGCCGGCCGTTGCCGAACAACGCCGCCGAATCCGACTCATCCCAAGGCCAGGAGCCCACATGAGCGACTCGCATCCTGATGAACGCGTGGTCTGGGTGGAGGTTCAACCGCGGCCGTACCCGGTGATCATTCGGCCGGGCGGGCTGGACTCGCTGGGTGCTTTGCTGGCCGAGCACGTCAAGGCCCACCGGGCGATGATTATCACCGACAGCAACGTCGGGCCACTCTATGCCGACCGGGCCGTCGCGTCGCTCAAAGCGGCGGGCTTTGAGCCGTCGGTATTCACCGTGGAGGCGGGCGAAGGTTCCAAGTCGCTGGCGACCGCGAGCAGGCTGTACGACGCCCTGGCGGCGGCGAAGATCGACCGGGCATGCCCGGCGGTATCGCTGGGCGGCGGGGTGGTGGGTGATTTGACGGGGTTCGTGGCGGCGACTTGGCTGCGGGGCATTCCCTTCGCTCAGTGTTCGACCACTGTCGAGGCGAACGTTGACGCGAGCGTCGGGGGCAAGACGGCGGTCAACCACGCCAGCGGCAAGAACATGGTCGGGGCCTTCTACCAGCCGCGTTTCGTGCTGATGGATCCGGAGGTGTTGAGCACGCTGAGCCGGCGGGACTTCGTGGCCGGTCTGGCCGAGAGCATCAAGCATGCGGTGATTCGTGATGCCGCGTTCTTTGACTGGCACGAGCGGCACGCCGAGGCCATCCAGGCCGGGCAGATCGAGCGGTTGCCGGAGTTACTCGAGCGCAACGTGCGGATCAAAGCGGACATCGTCAGCCAGGATGAGCGTGAGGTGACCGGGGTGCGTGCGTTGTTGAACTTTGGGCACACGATCGGGCACGCGATCGAGTCGGCGATGGCCCGCCGTGGTCAAGCGTGGCGGCATGGTGAGGCGGTGGCGACGGGTATGATCGCGGCGGCGGAGATGAGCGTGGCCTCGGGTCGGCTCGATCGGGCTTCGGCCCAGCGCATTGCCGCGGTGGTCGAGCGGACCGGCTTGCCGGTGGATGCGCCTCTGGCGGATGCCCGCGAGGAGTTGATGACCCTGATGCACGCGGACAAGAAGGTGGCCGCGGGTCAGCTTCGCTTTGTGCTCGCCGACGAGATCGGTCGGGCGGGCCTCTACGGCGGGATCGAATTGGCGTGGGTTGAGGCCGGGCTCGATCGGGTGCTCCGCTGATCGGAAGGATCCATGGACGCAATCATCATCAGTATCGGCAGCGAGCTGACCACCGGGCAGACGGTGGATACGAACAGCGCATGGCTGTCGCAGCGGCTGGCGGAGGCGGGGGTGCGGGTGCTGCGGCACGTGACCGTGCCGGACGAGGTGGCCCCGATCCGGGAGGCATTCGAGCGTGCGGCGAGCGAGGCGGCTTTTGTGTTGGTCACCGGCGGGCTGGGGCCGACGGCTGACGATTTGACGCGCGATGCTTTGGCGGCAGCGATGGGCGTCGGGCTCGAAATGCGGGCGGAGTATGTGGAGCGGATTCGAGCATTCTTCGATGCCCGCGGTCGCGAGATGCCCGAGGCGAACCGTGTGCAGGCCCTGTTCCCTGCCGGCAGCGAGCCGATCGAGAATACCTGTGGCACGGCTCCGGGGATCCGGGCTCGGCTTGGCGAGGCGACGGTGTTCGTCATGCCCGGCGTGCCTCGCGAGATGTGGGTGATGTACGAGCGCGACGTGCGACCCGTCTTGGCGAGCCACACCGGCGGGGCGTGCATGCTGGCGGCGACGCTGTATTGCTTCGGCGCGGGCGAGTCCGACATCGGTGAGGTGATTCGCGATTTGATGGCTCGGGGGCGTAACCCGGCCGTGGGCACGACCGCGAAGCAGGGTGTGATCGGTGTGCGTGTTCATGCCTGGGGTGATCGTCGCGATGATGCTTCGGCCAAGCTGGAGGCGACGGTCGCCGAGCTGCGCGGCCGACTGGGTTCGCTGATCTACGGTCGCGACGACGATCGCGTCGCGGCGGCGGTGGCGGAGCTGCTCAAAGCGGCCGGGCGCACCGTGGCCACGGCGGAGTCCTGCACCGGCGGCCTGATCGCCAAGGAGCTCACGGATATCGCCGGCAGCAGCGCGTATTTCCGCGAGGGGCTGGTCACCTATGCCAACGAGGCCAAGACGCGTTTGCTGGGCATCCCCACTGAAGTGCTGGCCAAGTGCGGAGCGGTCAGTATCGAGGTCGCCGAGGCCATGGCTGTGGCTTGTCGGCAGTTTGCCGGCACGGATTACGCCCTGAGCGTCACGGGCATCGCCGGCCCGACCGGGGGCACAGCACACAAGCCCGTCGGGCTGGTCTACATCGGGCTGGCCGACACGGCCGGCTGCCGTGTGACCGAGCATCGTTTCGGCGAGTTCCTGGCCCGTGACGAGATCCGCGAGCGTGCCTGCCGGACCGCGCTCAACCGGCTCCGACTGCGTCTGCTGGGTGCGAATTGACGCGAGCCCTGCCCAGCCGAGGAGGACATGAACCCTCTCCATAAAACAGGATCACATCGGCGGGTTGCCGATGTGATCCCGGAGTCATTGGGTAAGGATGTTGTGTCAGCGGTCATTGGCCGGGATGAGCCGGTTGGCTCATCCCCGCGGCTTACGCGTGACGGGTCCGCCGCAGAAAGGCCACGCTACCGAGAGCCAGGAAGGCGATTGTCGTCGGCTCCGGCACCGCGTCGAACTGGACATTGAGTTCGTCGTTGCCGCAGGTCGGTCGCCAGTGCACCGACTGGATCATCGCCCCTTCCAGCACGTCGAGGTCGAAAGCGAGTTCGATGACCGCATGCTGCGTGGTATACGAGTTGCGGGTGAAGACGTAGTCAGCCTGGCCGACCAACGTGCTGTCGCCGTCGATCTTGAACTGAACCGGGCCATAGGGGGCAATGGGATCGGCAAGCCAGTCCAGGTCGGCCCAGATAGAGCCGGCCACTTGACGGGAGCTGGCGGTGTAATGATCGGTGACATCGCCGTTGCTGTTCATCTTATAGGTGGATCCGGAAGCGCCGTCGCTGATGGCCGAGCCGCCCTTGCCGCCCTTGCCGCCGCCGACCTCGATGCCGTAGGTGCCCAGGGAGGTCTCGATGCGGATATCGCCAGGCTCGAAGTACTTGAAGCCGTTATCCGGTCGCTGGCCGGTGACGATGCTGATGAACAACCGATTGCCCTGCACGGCGACGGCCATCATCTCGGCATCGAAATCCTGCCCGCCGTAGTTGGGGTCCAGGAAGAAACTATGGCCCGCGGAATCATCGGTATCATCGACGTGGGACCCGAGCAGTGCGACGGTAGACGACCAGGTGGTGAAGTTGCTGCCGTTGTTATCGGCCACGGTGACGCCCCAGTCGTTGAGGCGGCCGTCGACGATCAGCCCGGCGTGGGCGGACAGCGTACAGAAGCTCACAATGAGCGCACAGACAGACAGTTTGGTAATGGACATTGTTCTTTCTCCCTCTCTCCGGCGATGGTGTAAGGTTTTCCTTGACCCCGTTCATCGGCCGCCCATTTGGCTTGGCGGTCGATTTGTAGAAGACTCTATGTTTGCCGGGATCGGCAAGTCAAGGAAAATCTTCCAGGAGTGTAAAAAGGTGAATGAGTCCGGATACGCCTGGCGATTCAGAGCCAGCCGGCCAATTCATTAGTGGACGTGACGAAACGAGCGGTGGGGCTCGGCTTGCGCCAGTCGGTCACGCCGAAACGGATACCGCCATCGACGAAGGTGGCCACCAGCGACTCCTGATCGCGGTTGGCGACGATCTCGACGGCCAGTGATCCCGGCCAGAACGGTTGCCGCAAGCCGAACTCGAACCGATTCGGACGATCGCTGGTGATCACCCACGAACGGTTGTTGTCCTCGCGGACTTTGGCTTTGACTAGCAGGAACCATCGGCCTTTGCGGGTGAGCAGATTGGCGGATTCGAGGCTGCCCTGGGGATGTCCGCCTTCGAGGCGCGGCTCATACCCGCCGGCCGGTCCGATACAGATCGGACCCTGGTCGCGCCAGGTGGCCAGGTCCGGCGAGGAGGTCATCGCGATGCAGGACGCCCCCTCCTTTGTATTGGCGGTGTAGGTCAGCAAGAAGCGGCCGTCGTGCTCGATGAGATTCGGGTCCCGGCAACTGGCAATGCCGTCTTCGCGCCAGAAAGCCCAGGCACTGTCGCGGCACGGTGAGATCGGGTTGGTGTCCCAACGCTTCCACTCGAGTAGATCGTCGCTGGACGCCAGGCCGATATTCTGCGACACATGCTGGTTGACGCCGGTGTAGGCCATGATGTAACGATGCCCTCGTTGCAGGATGCACGGGGCCCAGACGTGTACCCCCTCCCACGTTCCCGGACGGATGAGCAGGACGGGATCATGCACTTGCCACCGGGTGAAGTCAGCGGTGGAGGCGTGCCCGAAGTACGTCTCGTGGCCCGGGTAGAACGGTGTGCCCTCCTGCAGGCGGCGCTCGATGTAGAAGAAATGCACGCGGCCGTCGAGGTGAGCGACGGCGAAGTCGGCCACCTTGCCGCCGATGGGGCGGAAGCCGGTCTGGATGATGTCGACTTCGCGTTCGCGGTAGAATCGCTCGCGCTGGCTGGCCAGTGTTTCCTCGAACTCGATGGCCGACGTGCCCCCGCCTTCGTCCGCTCGCGCCGTCCGCCCCGCACTCAAAGCCCAAGCCAGGGCTGACCTGCCCGATAAACGCAGAAACGCCCGACGATCCAGACCGCTCGCCCGACCATTGTTCCACCGCATGGACGACCTCCACGAATCACGAGCGTGCAACTCGCTGGCCGCATGGCTCCCGGGGCAAAATGGCGAATGCCCAGGGCCCAATGAGCAATCAATAACCAAGCCCAAAGCCAGAACGCCAACCGCGAGCGGGGACATTGGTTATGGGTCATTCGGACTTCATGGGTCATTGGGGCTTCGCCATGGGTCATTCCGCCCGCGGATGGCGAGTTACGCCCGAATCACTAGGGCGGAGCCAGTCCTCATTTGGCCCCGCCGGTGCGATCCCCGCAGCCGTCGATCCCGACGCCCCTCCTTCATCCATCCCCACTCAAGGCACCCGCCGCAGCCACACCCGGTTGAGTCGCATCAATTCGCCGCCGGCGACGGCGACCGGTCTCATCTCCAATGTGGCCGGCCCCGCTGCCAGCGTGAGCGTGCCGATGGTCACCGGGCGATACACATCTTGAGCCGCGGTCGCCTCGATCACGGTATCCAAGGCCGCGTCGCCAACGGAAACCCGCACCAGTGAGCCCGCCTCGTGCGGTGGGCAAGCGTACTGGAGGATGACCTCATAGCCCCCGGGTCGCGTGACGTCGATCGACCATGCCAGCCCCTCATCCGCTTTCCGCCAATCGATGATGACATCGCGGTAATAGCTGCGAAACTGGTAATGCAGGCCCGGCGACTCGCCGATCAGCCTTGCCCAGGCGATATCCAACTCCACCGGGTTCTCATCCTCGCGGCCGACCTGGATCGCGGGCGGGCCATCATCTCGACCGGCGGTGACTTCCTCGAACCACTTGAGAAATGCTTCCCGCAATGGCCGGACAAGCTCCGGCCGCTGGTTCGCCAAGTCCGTCTTTTCGCCCGGGTCGGCCTCCAGATCGTACAGCTCGCCGTTGACCAGCTTGTGCCGGCCGTGATGCACCGCCCACCCTTTCGACGCATCCGGCCGGACACGGCACCACTGATGGAACAGGTACTCGTGCGGACTGGCGCCGCTGCCCTGCTGGATCAACGGCCACAGGCTCCGACCGTCGATGGGTCGGTCGCTGGGCAGGTCTGCCCCGGTCAGCTCGCAGAGCGTCGGCAGCACGTCGATGTGTTGGGCCATACCCTCGATGCGAGCACCGGCGGGCAGACGCCCGGACCAACGCACGATGAACGGCACACGGATGCCACCTTCGTACACCGTACCTTTCTGCCCGCGCAGCCCCGCCTTGAAGTAGCTGCTTACCCCGCCGTTGTCGCTCATGAAGATGACCACCGTGTCTTGGGCGATACCCGTCTCATCCAGCACCGCCAGCAGCCGACCCAGGTTGTCGTCCAGGCAGGTGATCATGCCGTATACCCGAGCCTGCGAGAGCGGCAACCCCTTGGCTAGGTACGGCTCGATGTAGCGGTCCGGCACCAGGTATGGCGAATGCGGCGCGTTGTAGCAGAGGGCCAGAAAGAACGGCTGAAGGCGATCGGCCCGAATGAACTCCGTCGCCGCTTCGGTCAGCACGTCGGTGATGTAGCCGGTCGTGATGACCGGTTCGGCCTGATGGAATAGCTCATCCGGATCGTCGTACCGGTTGACGTAGCCGTACTGCCAGAACCCGAAAAACTCGCTGAAGCCGCGGAGGTTGGGGTGATAGCGCCGGTATCGGCCGAGGTGCCACTTGCCCACCAATCCGGTGCGGTAGCCGCGCCGCTGCATGATTTGCCCGAGCGTCACCTCCGCCGGATCGAGCGTGTCACGCCCCATGTAGGTGTCGATGGCTCCGGTGCGATGGTGGTGGCGGCCGGTCATCAGGCCCGCCCGCGTCGGTGCGCAGACCGGAGTCGCGTAGAACCGGCTGAAGGATACTCCCTCGGCGGTCAGGCGATCCATCACCGGCGTGGAGATCGTCGCGTTACCATGCGCCCCCATGTCCCACCAGCCCTGATCGTCCGTGACGATCAAGACGATGTTCGGCATCGCTCGCTGTGCATCCGCCGCCATCGCCGGGACCAGCCATGCCGTCACAAGCCAGACCGCACTTCCGATCGAGCCCAAGGTAATCGTTGATGCCGTTTGCCTGGCCATCGCTGGCTTCCTGTATGACATGGTGTTTCTGGATGTTCGCGTCAGTTCCAGCCGCGGTGTTACTCTACCGCTATTGCGGTTGTGGGTCTATCGGCCGGCGTATCGACACAACCCTGCCGTGAGAACATGTGTGGTTCCGCATTGCCCGCGTGGCGTCAGTTCTGTACGCTCAGGCCATGGCGGTGCCGCAGGAAGTGATTGATGCTCTGTCGGCCGCGGGTCGGCCGGTGGTGATCGGGCACATCAACCCAGACATCGACGCGATGGGTGCGATGCTCGGTTTGTCGCGAGCGTTGCCGGGCGAGGCTGCGGTCACGTTCGGTAATCGGCCGCTGGGGCCCAGGCCGGCCGCGATGCTCCGCTGGGCCGACTGTCGACCCGCCGACGCACAGCGCGTCCGGCAAGCCGACCTCGCCGTGGTGGTCGATACCGCCAACGTCGGCCGGATTAACGTCCAAGGCGGTTGGGAAACCCTCGCCGACCTGCGGGTGATCAACATCGATCACCACGTCAGCAACGAGCGGTTCGGGCGTCACAACTGGGTCGAGCCCGGCACGTCGAGCACCTGCGAGTTGATTTGCCGCCTCATCATCGCGGCGGGATGGCCGCTGGATCCCACCACCGCGACGCTACTCTACGCGGGCATCCATGCCGACACTTGCGGTTTCTCGTTGCCGACCTCGGCCGAGGCGTTCGAGGCCGCCGTCGCTCTGGTCCGTGCGGGAGCCAAGCCCGCCGCCGTCGGCCAGTCACTGTGGCGCTCCCAACGGCCGCAGGAGTTCGCCCTGCTCCGCACGGTCTACCAGAATACCCGCACGACCCCCGATGGCGGCATCGCCTAC
>Ga0209722_1000215_pt1 | contig 69010 bp, 49 predicted proteins | sample BioC12SIPDNA_2_FD_185745 | JGI IMG/M metagenome (GOLD analysis project Ga0209722, IMG submission 185745) | Anaerobic biogas reactor microbial communites from Washington, USA - Biogas_R1_A C12 SIP DNA (SPAdes) (version 2) | ecosystem: Engineered > Bioreactor > Anaerobic > Unclassified | place... | reverse complement strand
GTACGGGAATCGCGCAGCCTGTTGCAGGGCGGCCAGGTCGTCGCGGAGATCGGCACCAAAAGCTTCACGCGCGAAGACGGCACCTGGGTGAGCGTGGCCCAGTTCAAGACCCTCGACAACCTGGAACTCGGCGAAGTCACCGTGCAACAGGTCATTGAGACCGGTTCGTCGCGGATCATGGGCACGGACAAGTTCATTATCGTCGAATAGCGCCAGACGCACCAGCAAATCAGGGGTACGCCGCCGGCCTGTCCGGCGGCGTAGTTCGTTCCGGAGAGAATGGTCAGGTGAACGGGGCGCTGTCCCGGACGGCGCCGCGATCGCGGCGGGCCTGTTCCTCGATCAGCGCCCGCTGGCTGGCGCAGGCCTCGACATGGGCCAGATTCCCGGCCTCGTCCTTCCGGCGCTGGTCCAGCGCTTGCAGCAAGTCTTCGCGGCCGTACAGGAGCAGCGTATCGCCGCTGCGCACATAGGTCTCGCCCGTGGGGGTCCCAACATAGGCGCCGTTGACGCGCTGAATGCCCAGCACTTGGATGCCTTCGTCGGCAAGGCGCAGTCGCATGAGATTGCTGCCCGTGGCCCAGTGGTCCTCTTTCACGGGGACTTCCAGGACGGTGAACCCCTCGGAGAGGTGGAGCAGTCCGTGATAGTCGCGCACGTCAAGTCGCGTAAAGGTGCGCAACGCCCAGCCAATCAGCCGAAAGAGTCGGCGGTCAACCCACTTGCTTGCGGCGAGAACCCACAATAGAAAGAGAGACGCGCCGAAAATAAACAGGCTGGAAAACAGGCTGCCGGTTTCCGCCTCGCTCAGACGAATGACGAATGGAACCAGCGACGTGATGGCGAGAACCACGGTGCCGTTTCCCATGAGCATCAAAAACATGATGATGCGCCGCCGCACGGGATATTCGGCAATGCGTTCGGCTTCGCGGGTAGTAAACCCGCAGCAGGAAAACGCCGAGCGCGCCTGGAACCACGCAAGGTCACGCGAAAGGCCCGTGAATGTCAGCATCACCGTGGCAACGCGGGTGATCAGCAAACCCACCAGCAGCACGGCAGGCAAGGCAATGATCCCGACCAGATTCGTCGCGCTCATGGCGGCTGCGCTCCTGTAATTCGCAACTGGATACTCCCCGCGGCGCCATTCTGAACCAGCCCGGTCCCCGGATCAATCACCGGCAACGGCCCCGCAAGGAGCGCCGGAATCCCCATCGGCCCCTGGGCCTGCGCGGAACGGAGGCAACGGTGTTTCAGGAAACCGGTTCGGCGGGCGCGGCGGTTTCGGGCTGCCAATCGGCGTCTTTGAGCACGGCCAGGAACCGGTTCGCGGCGGAGGCGCGCGGGACGTGGTGCAGCGTTTGAAGCGCTACGATGCAGCCGTCCACGTTGAAAAAACCCTGCAGGCAATACGGATACTGGCCCGGCTGGGGCGAGGGATCTTCCAGGTTCAGGTACACTCCCTGAACGGTGTCGAGCTGAAACTCCACGGGAACGGCGTCCGCGGCCAGCCCCGGCGCCGGAAGGGCGTTTTTCCAGCGGTCGAGTTCTTCCGCGAGCCACGCGCCGGTTCCGAATCCCGGCATCATGCCCGGCACGCCCACCACGGTCAGCGTGATGACGTACGGTTCCGGGCCGGTTCCTTCCAGCCGGGCCGACGCGCCCCCCGGTACGCTCGATTCGGCCGGGCTTGCCGTCACGCCGGCGGGCGCCGCCAGAGTGAGTACGCCCCGGCCCGGCACGGTCAGCGCAAACGTGCCGCCAGCCTGCGGTTCAACGGCGTCGCCGCCCAACGGGGTCTCGGAGGCCGCGCCGCGGGTCACGGCATCCGGTCCGGCTACCGGCGCGTTGCCGTTCGGCCGGTCACAACCCGCCGCAACCACCAGCGCCGCCGCAATCATGACCACACTCACGCGCCCTGTCCGTCGCATGGCATCTCCACTCGCGGCGCGCCGTGCCGCGGTTTGCCTCAGGCCCCCAGCACCTTGCGGCACACCTCATTGAGGAGTTTTCCGTCGGCCGCCTCGCCGAGCTCCTGTTTCATGGCGCCGGTCAGTTTGCCCGCATGGTTGATCTCCGGATGCTCGGCAAGATAGGCGCGCACCCGGCGTTCGAGTTCCTCGGCGCCGAGCTGGCGGGGCAGAAACTCCTCGATGATGGCGACTTCACGTTCCGCCGCGGCCGCTTCCGGCTCCTTGCCGTGTTGACGGAACATCTCGATGCTCTGCTGGCGTTTCCGGATCTCCGAGCGCAGCGCGCCCATGGCCTCGTCGTCCGATACGGCCTTGCCGGTCTCTTTTTCCTTGAGCATCACGGCCGCCTTCAGCATCCGCAGACACTCCAGGCGCTCCGTGTTGCGGTTTTTCATGGCCGATTTCATCTCGTCCTGGATGCGTTCCTTGATGCTCATCTGTCGGTTCCCCCTGCCCTGTATTCAGGTGGGCGGTGTCGTCCTGTTCGCGCGGCGGGCTCGCGAGCCCGTTTCCGGGGATCCAATCTAGCGCGCCCCCCCGGGAATTGCAACGCGTCCCTGTCCGGTGCGGTTGCAATTCTGAGGCGGTATACGCAATCATAATGCGTTACATGTGAGCATCCGGGTTTTCTTGGCACCTATCCATCAGACCCGCCACCCGCAGCAGAGGAGATTGGTAACATGAGCATGAGCCGCAGGAAATTTCTAGGCGCCACCGCATCCGCGGTGATCGTGGCCGGAACGATGGCGAAAGGGCGCGTATTCGGCGCCAATGACCGCGTCAACGTGTGTGTCATGGGCATCAACGGCCGCGGGAAGAGCCACATCAAGGCGTTCAGCGCGATCAGCCAGGCCCAGGTGGCCGGGCTGTGCGACGTCGACACCACCCTGTTCGACAGCCGCGTGGAAGAGTATTTCGGCCGGAACAACCTCCCTAAGCCCAAAACCTATGCCGATATCCGGGAGGTCCTCGACGACAAGGACATCGACGCGATTTCGACCGCCACGCCCAACCACTGGCATTCGCTCGCCACCATCTGGGCGTGCCAGGCCGGCAAGGACATGTACGTCGAGAAACCAATGACCCACAACATCTATGAAGGCCTCAAGGTGGTCGAGGCCGCGAAAAAATACAACCGCATCGTCCAGCACGGCACCCAGCTTCGCAGCAATCCGGGGTTCCAGGAGGGCATCCAGCTGCTCAAGGACGGCTTCATCGGCGACGTCTACATGGCCCGCTGCGTGTGCTACAAGTGGCGCGGCGACATCGGCAAAGGCGTGCCCGGCCAGCCCCCCAGCACGCTCCGGTGGGACCTCTGGCAGGGCCCGGCCAAGGAAAAACCGTTCATGGTCAAGGCCGCCAATCCGGAGGAAGGCATCTTTGTGCCCTATTACTGGCACTGGGTGTGGGAATACGGCAACGGCGACATCGGCAACCAGGGCGTTCACCAGCTCGATGCCGCGCGCTGGGGCCTCGGCGTCAACACCCCCTACCGGGTCTCGTCCATGGGCGGCCTGTTCCTGTGGGATGACGCGAAAGAGGTATACAACGTCTCCTCCTCGTCGTTCATGTTCAAGGGCGCGGACGGCAAAGACAAGATCATGACGCTCGAAGTGCGGCCGTGGTACACCAACGACGAAATGGGCGGCACTTCGTTCGGCGTGATGTTCTACGGTTCGGAAGGCGTCATCACCTTCCCGAGCTATTCCGGCTACCTCGCCTACAAGTGCAAGAAATTCGGCGAAAGCGAAATGGAGCCGGCGCAGAAACGCATGGATGGCGACGACAAGAACCACTACCAGAATTTCATTGACTGCGTGATCAGCCGCGACGCCAGCAAGATCACGGCGCCCCCCATCGAGGGGCATTACTCGTCCGCGTTGTCGCACTACGCCCTCACGGGCGCGCGCATCAACCGCGTCCTCGAGATCAACGACCAGACCGGCGAAATCACCAACGTCGACTGGACCAGCATCCCGGGGCTGACCGAGGAAGAAGCCACCCTGTATCTCAAACGCGATTACCGCGAAGGGTTCGAGATCGGCGACGAAGTCTGAGCCCACCGCATACGAACACGCTCCACGCCCGGCGCGGCCCGTGCCCGCCGGGCGTGGTCTTTCCAGATCTGAGATCGGGCGAAGGGCGCCCCCGCGACGCCGAAAGGAGGACTCCTGACGGCCCCGGCGGATTGCGAAACAAACCGGGGCCTGCTTCGGAAATTCGTCCGGTGCAGGACCGGCGCCCTCGCCCGCCGACGCCATGTTCACCGTCTACGGGTGAGCCGGCCGGCTCCTGGCGCGCTGTCGCCGGTTTGGCGATCTCGATTATACTGGCGGGGCCGGGGAGAACGGGGTCCGGTCAAGGAAAGGAGTACGCGATGGCGTCGGGTACGAAAGGACCGCGGAAACGGCGGTTGCGGCATGTGGTGGGCGCGCCGCCGGGGACGATCAAGACCGATCCAAACGGCCTGAAGCCCGCGCTTCACCTCATCGCGTACGGCCCCGACGATTTCCAGGAAATCCCGGAACCCGATCTGGGCGCGATCCCGGCGCTCAAGAAGAAGTGGCCCGTGCTGTGGCTGAACGTGGATGGTCTGGGCGACGCGAACGTGCTCATGGCCATCGGCCACACGTTCGACATCCACCGCCTTGCCCTCGAAGACGTGCTCACCATCAATCAGCGGGCGAAGATCGAGGATTACGACAAGCGGCTGTTCGTGGTGATGCGCATGCTGGAGCCGGGCGGGCCGGTGAACACGGAACAACTGAGCCTGTTCGTCGGGGACGGGTTTGTGGTGACGTTCCAGGAGCATCCGGGCGATTGCCTCGATCCGGTCCGGAAGCGCATCCGGGAAGGCCTGGGCCGGGTGCGAACCATGGCGGCCGACTATCTGGCGTACAGCATTATCGACGCCGTCGTGGACGCCTATTTCCCGTACCTGGACGATTTCAGCGAGAAGCTCGAGGCGCTGGAAGACGATGCCCTGTACCGGCCGACACCGGAAATCGCGGCACGTATTCACGAGGCCAAACGCGATCTGCTGGCGTTGCGCCGGGCGATGGCGCCGATGCGCGAGGGATTGAGCCTGCTGGTGCACGGCAGGACCGTCCACATTTCCGAAACGACGCGGCTCTATCTCCGGGACTGCTACGACCACTGCATCATGCTGCTGGAAATGATGGAATCGCACCGGGAACTGACGGGGAGCCTGCTCGACGTCTACCTGTCGAGCATGAGCAACCGGATGAACGAGATCATGAAGATGCTGACGCTCATCTCGACGATCTTCATCCCTTTGAGTTTTCTGACGGGGCTGTACGGGATGAACTTCGACCGCCAGGCGTCGCCGTATAACATGCCCGAGCTTCACGCGCGCTATGGGTATCCGGTGTTTCTGGGGGTGGTTCTGACGATCGGCGTGCTTCAGTTGGTGCTGTATTGGAAGCGCGGGTGGTTCAGCGGGATCCGCGGCAAACCCGTCGCGCCGCCGTCGGAACGCGACCGGGACAAACACTGAACCGCGACGGGAGGCATTCATGGCATCGTTGTATCTGGTACCCACCCCCATCGGCAATCTGGAAGACATGACGTACCGCGCGGTGCGGGTCTTGCGCGAGACCGAGGCGCTGGCCTGCGAGGACACGCGCCGGACCCGCGTGCTGCTCGAACACTACGGGATTCCCAAACCCAAAACGGTGTTTTCGTACCACGAACACAACGAGTTGGCCGCGGGCAGGCGCATCCTGGGCCTGCTGGATGCCGGCGTCTCGGTGGCGGTGTGTTCGAATGCGGGGTATCCCGGCGTGAGCGATCCCGGATTCCGGATCGTCTCCGGGGCGATTGAGGCGGGCCACGACGTCATCGCGCTGCCGGGGGCGAGTGCGGTTCACGTGGCGCTGGTGCAGTCCGGGCTGCCAACGTCGAGTTACGTGTTCAAAGGGTTTCCGCCGCGCAAGAGCGGTGCGCGCCGCCGTTTTCTCGCCCTGGAACGCGACCTGCCCCATACGCTGGTGCTGTATGAATCGCCGTTCCGCATCGGCGCGCTCCTCGCCGATGCCTTTGCCGAACTGGGGAACCGGCGCGCGGCGGTGTGCATTGAACTGACGAAGATGTTCGAGGACGTCCGGCGCGGCAGCCTGGCCGAGCTGGCCGGGGCCTTTGAAAACACCAAGGTCAAAGGCGAGATCACCGTCGTCATTGCCGGCAACCACCCCAAGTTCCTCGACGCGGAGACCGCCGGCGACGCGGGGTGAGCGGGCGCCGGGGGGCGCGCGGCGGGCCGGCTACCGGCGGGTGCCCTCGTACCATGCGCGCGCTCTGGCGACCTGTTCGATGGCGTCCATGTGGATGGCGCGGAATTCTTCCTGGGTGGGACGCCACGGGGTCTGCATGAACCCGAAGAGGCGATCGGGATGGATAACCCGGGTGCACAGCTCGACGGTTTTCTGCAGGTTGCGGGTCTGGCCCGCGAAATTGCTGGCGGTAGGCACCTGGTCGTAGCGGTGCTCTTCCAACTGGGCGTAGGCCTTGACCTCGGGATCTTCGGGGTTGAGGTTGTCGTCGTAGTACCAGTTGCTCTGCAGCACCGACGCGGGCATGTTCGCGAAGAACTCGTCGGGATGGCGCCACAGATGGTCCGACCAGACCCAGGGACGGGAGCCGCCGTCCTGCGCGGCCTCGATGAGCTGGTTGAGGTCGTGCCACCAGAGGTCGTACTGCCGGATGACGGCGTAGCGCAACAGGCGCTGGTTTTCGGCGGTCTCCTCATCCATGCCGAGGTGGAAGAAGGCGGGCGTGTCGAAGAGCTCGATGACTTCGGCTATGAGCTCGGCGCACACGGCGTAGTAGGCGGGGGTGGAGACCATCCGGTCGTAGGGATGCAGCCAGACGTCGTGGCAGGCCGAGAAATTGAGTTTGGGGATGGGTTCGAGGCCCAGTTCGCGGCACTGGGCGAGTTCGTCGCGCAGCCGCGCCGTGGACCAGGCGTTCTTGACGGCGATCTCGGGGTGCGACTCGTATGCGATGCCGTTGCCGAGGTCGAGAACGATCATGTTCATGCCGGCCGCGTGCATGCCCGCGAGGATGTCGTTCCAGAGCGCGTCGTCCACGCGCAGATGCGGCCTGGCCTCGTAGTATTTTCGTTCGGCGCCGGGCGGCAGTTCGCGATCCCACCACATTTCGAAGCTGATGTGGACCAGATTGGCCCAAAGCAGGTCCTTTCTCGCGGTTGCCGGCGCCATGCCGCTTCCCCTTTACGGTTTAACGGTTGGTGTCCTCGATGAAGGCGTTTCGGGCCCGTTCGATGCAAGCGATGGCTTCGAGGTGTTTCGGGCGCATTTCTTCGATGGTCGGGCGCCAGACGGTCTGCAGGAAACCCTTCAGGCGTTCGCGCGGAATGGTCTGGCTGCAGTACCTCACGGTGCCTTCGAAATTGTCCTTTGTCGACCAGTTGCTGCCGGTGGGAATCTGGTCGTAGCCGTGTGCTTCGATCTGATCATACGCCTTGACGTACGCGATGTCCGGTTTGAACTCGCCGCCGTAATACCAGTTGCTCTGCACGACCGATTGGGGCATTTTCTCGAAGAACGCCTCGGGATGGTGCCACGCGTAATCGGACCAGATCCACGGCCGCGGCCCCGCCTCTTCGACCGCCACGGCCATGAACGTGAAATCGTGCCACCAGAGGTCGTATTGCCGGATGACGCAATACTGATAGAACCGTTGATGCTCGGCGGTTTCCTCGTCCATGCCGAGATGGAAAAAGCGCGGCGTCTTGAAGATGTCGCTCACTTCCGTGATCACGTCCCGCACCACATCGTAATAGGGCTTCGTGGACAGCATGCGGGAATAGGGGCCCAGCCAGACGTCGTGGCACGCCGAGAAGTTCAGTTTGGGGATGGGTTCCAGGCCGAACTCGCGGCAGACGGCCAGCTCCTCTTCCAGTTTTTCGCGGGGCCAGGAGCCTTTGACGGCGAGTTCGGGATGCGATTCGTAGCGAAGCCCTTCCCCGATGTCGATGACGACCATGTTGACCCCGGCGTCGCGCATGCGCGGGAGAAGTTCCCGCCACAGCGGCTCGTCGAATCGCAGATAGTCTTTGGCGGCGATATGGGACGGACCGTTCGGGTCGAGGTTGTGCTCGTGATCGCACCACATGTTGTAGCCGAGATGGACAAGGTATGCCCAGATGAGTTCGCCGGATCCCGTTTCGGTCGCCATGTCCGTCTCCCTGCGTTTTATGGATGTTTTTCGCGGGCTCATGGTATGCCAGCGGGCCGAACCCGCGCAAGTGGACGGGCTCGGGGCCCGGGCCACAAAAGCATGTAGAATGCCGGCGAGACGCCTGCGCCGCCTGCGCTGCAATGGGGCGGGGGACGATGCGGAATCGGCCGGGGGTTCTTGCTATACTCTGTGGCGTGCGCAATCGATGCGCGGCAGGAGAACCGTCGTGGCCAACATACTTGTGGTGGGGAGTGCCAACATCGACCTGGTGACCCGGGTCAAGCGCGTTCCGAAACCGGGTGAAACGCTGCTGGGTCGTTCGTTCGACACCGTGCCGGGCGGCAAGGGGGCGAATCAGGCGACGGCGGCGGCCCGGCTCGGGGCGGCGACCTGGTTTGCGGGATGCGTCGGCAATGACGCGTTTGGCGAGATGCAGCAGCGGAACCTGTCGGCGGAAGGCATCGATCTCACGCACCTGCACGTCCACCCGTCCGAACCGACCGGCACGGCGGTCATTCTGGTGGCGGAAGAGGGGCAGAACTCGATTGTGGTGACCCCGGCGGCCAACATGGGCATCAGGCCGGACGACCTGGCGGGCATGGCGGAGGTGTTTGCGCGCGTCGATGCCGTGCTGATGCAGTTGGAGATTCCGCTGGACACCGTCGAGGCCGCGTTGGACATGGCGCGGCGCCACGGGGTGCTGTCGATTGTTGACGCGGGTCCCGCGCAACAGGTGCCGGACGCCATCATCGAGAAGGCCGACGTGCTCTCGCCCAACGAAACCGAGGCCGAAGCCATCACGGGCGTCGCGATCCACTCGCTCGACGACGCGCGGGAAGCGGGCCGGGAACTGCTCGAACGCGGGGCGCGGCGCGTGGTGGTCAAGCTGGGGGCCATGGGCGCGCTGTATATCGACGACAAAGAATGGATTCATGTGCCGGCGTTTTCGATCACCCCGGTCGACACCACGGCCGCGGGCGACGCGTTTACGGCGGCGCTGGCGCTGGTCTGGAAAGAGCGGCGCCCGGGCGATGCGCTCGCGTTCGCCAACGCGGCGGGCGCCCTGGCGGCGACCGTGGCGGGGGCGCAGCCGAGTATGCCGGCCCGGGCCGCCGTCGACGCGTTTCTGCGGACACAAGGATAGGCATTCGTGAAAAGAGATTTGCTGTATTCGGCGTCGGTCATGTGCGCCCACCTGTTGCGTCTGGAGGATGATCTTGTCGCGCTCGAGGCCGCGGGCTGCGACGAACTGCATTTTGATGTGATGGATGGGCTGTTTGTGCCCAATATCACGCTGGGCTTCGACTTCATCAAGGCCGTGCGCTCGTGCACGGGGCTCCCGTGCAGCGCGCACCTGATGATCGAGCGGCCCGAACGGTATGTCGAGCGCTTTGTCGACGCCGGGTGCAACAGCGTCACTGTGCACGTGGAAGCGTGCACCCACGCGCACCGCGTGCTGAACCAGATCCGGGCGGCCGGCGCGTCGCCCGGCATCGCGCTCAACCCGGCCACGGCGCTCACGAAACTCGATTACCTCCTGGACAGCGCGGACCGCGTCCTGGTGATGACGGTGGATCCGGGGTTTGCAGGGCAGATCATCCTGAAAGGCGCGTTTGAACGGGTGCGTATCCTGAACGAGAATCTCCGCTATCGGAAGCTGAACGCGCGGATCGAGGTCGATGGCAACATCACGGTCCGCAATGCGGCGCTCCTGGCCAATGCGGGCGCGTCGATCCTGGATTGCGGCACGTCGAGCATCTTCGATGGCCGGCATCCTGGCGAGGCCCTGGTCGATTTCCGCGAGAAGGTGGCGCTGGAACGCAAGGTGGTGTGAGCGCGTGCCCAACCGGAACGGGCCTGCACCCCTTCCCCGAGAGGCTGCCGTGCGCCTTGTGATACGACCCCAGTTCGTGGATACTATAGTGGTTCAAACCGCCGTTCCAACGTGAAGTGTGAGGTGTCCCATGAAAAGCAGCCGCCGATCGTTTCTCAAGAGAGCATCTATTCTTACCGCCGCGCCCTTCGTCCTTCCGTCCCGCATCTGGAGCGCCGAAACCCCGCCGAACGACCGGCTCGTCATGGGCTTCATCGGCGTGGGCAAACAGGGCCGGTACCTGCTCAGCTCGTTTTTGAGCCGCAAGGTCTGCCGGGTGGTCGCCGTGTGCGACGTCGACACCACGCGCCGCACCGCCGCGCAGGAAATGGTCAACGGATACTACACCCAGCATGCCGATGCCGGTTCGCCGGACTGTGCCGCATACAACGATTTCCGGGACGTGCTCGCGCGCGAGGACATCAACGCGGTGTGCATCGCCACGCCCGATCACTGGCACACGATTCCCGCCATCGCGGCGCTGGAATCCGGCAAGGACGTCTATTGCGAGAAGCCGCTGACCCACAACATCCACGAGGCGGTCACGCTGATGAATGCGGTGACCGCGAACCGGCGCGTGTTGCAGACCGGCTCGATGCAGCGTTCGATGAAGGAGTTTCGCGTGGCCTGCGAGCTCGTGCGCAACGGTGTGGTCGGCGCGATCAGCCGCGTGGAATGCAGTTTCGGGCCTCCCGGGGTGCCCTGTGACCTCCCGGAAGAAGAGATGGAACCGGGGCTGGACTGGAATCTGTGGGTGGGGCCCGCGCCGATGCGCCCCTACAACTCGATCCTGAGTCCGCGCGGCGTGCACGACCATTTCCCCGACTGGCGGAACTACCGCGAATTCGGCGGCGGCATGGTCTGCGACTGGGGCGCCCATCACCTGGACATCGCGCAATGGGGCCTCGACATGGATGAAAGCGGCCCGATCGAGGTGCGCCCGCCCGAAGACCCGGCAGCCGTGGAAGGCGGCGTCCTGCAATACGCGAACGGCGTGCAGGTCATCCATATGGGGGGATTCGGCGCGCATTTCTACGGCAGCGGCGGCGAGGTCAAGGTCAACCGCGGCAAGATCGAGCTGGTGCTCAATGGCGAGAAGGTCGCGGGATTCGTCGACCGCGACAGCGGCGGCTCGCTCGAATCGACCCTTCAACAGCTTGAAAACGAATACTTGAGCGACGCGAAAGTGCGGCTGTACCAGAGCTACGACCACATCCAGGACTTCCTGGACTGCGTCAAATCGCGCAGAAAGCCCATCACCAGCGAAGTGGTCGGCGGCCGCAGCGCGATTTGCTGCCACCTCCTGAACCAGGCGTACTACAACCACGCGGTGATCAAATGGCAGCCCGAGCGCATGCAGTTCGCGCCCGGCAGCGGCGACCCCGCGTGGCTGACCCGCAACTACCGCGAGCCCTGGAACGTGTAAAAGGCAAGGGGCATTTCGCCGAACGGGGACACGTTGCCGCGCCGGACAGCGCCTGGAACATGTCCCCGTTCCTCTGTGGCCGTTCTCTTTCATAACAGGATCGCCGGGCGCGGTCCGGTTTGTCGAAGACGGGCCGCCTTGCCGTATACTCTCCGCATGCCGGGCTGCCCCGGGAAGGCGTTCGCCTGTTCCGGAATCGCCATGGTGAAATCGGGTATCGTACGGGGCGTTGTCAGAATGCTCCAGTTCATCTTGACGATGGAAAGCGGGATACCGAAGTGAACGTCACGCGCGCACAATTGCTGTTTCTACTGTTGCTGGGATTGGCCGTTTTTGTGCCCGCCATCGGCACCCATGACCTGTGGCCCGCCGACGAACCGCGGTATGCGCAGGTCGCGCGCGAAATGCTCGAAACGGGCGACCCCATCACCCTCCGCATCAACGAAGAACCCTATCTCGAAAAGCCCCCGCTGCTCTTCTGGGCCATCGCGGCCGTCTCCAAACCGTTCGGCGACGTGACGGCCGTCACGGCGCGGATCCCGTCCGTTGTGTCCGCGCTGGTGGTCGTGGCGCTGACCTACCTGCTGGCCGTCCGGCTCTATTCCCCCCGCGTGGGGTTCTGGTCGGCGCTGATCCTCATCACGGCCAACCGGTTCTGGTGGCAGGCAACGCACGCCCAGATCGATATGCTCCTGACCGCGTTTATGCTCGGCGGCCTCTACGCGTTCTGGCGCTGGCACACCGCCCCGCACCCGGGCTGGCTGGTGCTGCTCTACGCATGCAGCGCCGCCGGGGTCTACGCGAAGGGCCCGGTGGGCGTCATTTTCCCCCTGCTGCTCGTCTTCTCGTTCTATTGGAAGCGTCCCGAACCCCGGAAACGGACCCACTGGGTCCTGGGAGTCCTCGCGGTCGCCGTGCTGATCGCCCTATGGCTCATTCCCGCCCGTATGGCCGCTTCGCGCGAGGCCCAGACCGTCGCCCACGAAGCCGTGGCTGCGAACCTCTTCCACCAGACCATCGGGCGGTTCATCCTCGGCGTCAGCAAGGCCCAATGGCCATGGTATTACCTCGAAACCCTGCCCGTGGACTGGCTGCCCTGGACCCTGTTCCTGCCTTGGACCCTCTACTACGTCTGGAAACGCCGCCGGGAAGGCGAAGAGATGCGGTTGCTGCTGTGCTGGATCCTCCCCGCCTTTCTCTTCTTCTCGATCAGTGTGGGCAAGCGCGCCCTCTATCTGCTTCCGCTCTTCCCCGCCATGGCCATTCTCATCGCCCGCAGCGTGCTCGACCTCATGGACGGCGAACGTGCCGTCTGGCGGCGGCGGACGGGCCTGGTCTGGGCCGTGGCGCTTCTGCTCCTGGCCGCGGCGCCCTTCGCCCTGAAATTCTCCAGGTACTCCGGCGCCTGGTCCCCCAACCTGCTGGCCTTCTCCGTCTGCGCGGCCGTCTTCGGGGTCATCACCCTCTATTACGCGGCCCGCACCGGCATGCCGCAGCTCCACACCCTCATCGCCGCGCATTTTGCGGGACTCGCCATCCTCGCCGCGCTCGTGGTCTTCCCGGTGGTCAATCAGTTCAAGTCCGCCCGGCCGTTCTGCGAGCCCGTCCGCGTGCTGGCGGAAGCCGGCGACCCGTTCCAGCTCTACTCCGCCGGTTTTTCACGCGAGGAGTACGTCTATTACGCGCACCATCCCCACACGCCCGTGCTCACCGAGCTGCTCGACCTGGAAACCGTCCCGCCGCTTGACCCCCGCGAGAGCGCCCGGCTGCAGAAACGCATGAAAGAGAGCATCGCCGATGCCGTGGAAGAGGTGCCCATCGAGGCGGTCGACACCGTGACCAGCGACGAATTGCGCGCCCTCGAAGCCGCCATGCGCGACGCCGCGGACGATGAAGTCGCCCCGGAAATGCTCGAGCAGTTCCGCGACGCGCTCGCCCGAGAAACCACCGCCTTCCTCGACGCCTTCGAATCCGATGTCCCGGCCTTTCTGTTCGTGATGGAAAACGACTGGCGCTGGATCCTCCCCATCCATCCCGCGGTCCGCGGCTACCCGGTTGTCCGCGGCGAACAGGTCGGCAGCCGGTACGTGCTGCTCATCGCCAACGACGCCGGCGCCGCCCTCCTCGAAAAACGCGGCATCGACATCAAGATCAAACACCCCGGCGCCGCGTGAGGCGGCGTGCGCCCGCGGGACGCCCCCGACCCCGGCTCAGTGGAGAAGGATGAGCGTGGTCGCCTCGTACACCGCGGCGATGGTGAGCATGATCCCCGCCAGCGCCACCGCGCCCACGATGATGCGCAGTCCCGCCAGGTACTGGGTCGCCCATTCCCCGGACTGCCATCCCCGGACTACGCGAATCGGCAGCGCGCACACCGCAAACGTCACCACCACGTACGCCTCGAGTTCGAGCGTCAGCGTGATGCTGTGGTAGGTGTTTTGCGCCGCGCTGCCCGTCCACAGCGGCGTCATCACGAACCCCACGAACCCGAAACTCAACAGGTTCTTGAACAGGCCCGCAAAAGGAAACACGAGCGACGGCAGCGCCGAATACAGGCACGTGCCCACCAGGTAGTTCTGGTGAAGCGTCGCCAGCGTGGCCCACAGGATGTTCCCGGACGCGTACGCCCGGCCGATGTGGCCCAGCGCCCCCTCCGAAAAGACCGACCGGGTGAAATGCATCGCGTTCCAAGTGGCGCGGGGCAGCAGCACGCCCGCGGCCATCGCCCCGAACAGCGCGCCGTACAGCATCACGTGCACGGCCACCAGCAGCGCCCGCCGGGCGCTCAGTTCCGCCAGGCACGGTCCCAGCAATCTCCCGGCCCGGGGGGCGAGCAGCCGCAGCAGCCGCATCTGGAGCCACGCGCCGCCCGCGGCCACCAGCATCAGCCCGCCCAGCGTCAGCGCCGTGATCCCGCCGGGAAGACGCCCGGCCGGCATCATGAAGCGCGGGGATCCGTCGCCGGGCCATGCGTCGCCGTCGCTCGCCTCGACCCGCGCCATCGCTTCGGGATCCATCCAGCCCGGCGTGCTCAGCTCCGCATCGGAGAACAATCCCTCAAACGCCGGGGCCGCCGGCAGAAAACAGGCCGTCAACGTTCCGGGAATCGGCGGAGCCAGACGCCCCACGACGCGAAACGTTATCCCGTCCATCTCAAATGTATCGAACCGGGCCAGGTCCCCCGCAAGCACCTCGGGTCGACCCTCCTCCGGCAGCCGCCCCGAAACCAGCGCGGGCGCGAAGAAAGCCGGTTCGGCATCCACCAGGAGCAGCCGTTCCATCGGCGACAGTCCGAGCAGTTTCAGTATCTCCTCGCTGCCGGGCGTGGCCCGCATCCGCTCGAGAAAGGCCTGCGTCTCCAGGGGAAGGTTGGTTTCGGGAATCGGCCGGGCCCGCAGCGGCACCGCCCCCTCCGGCACGGCCGGGGCGTCCACGGCGATCAGCAGGTCGCGCCACGGCTCGCCGTCCACCACGGACCGCTCGAAGTGCGCCGCGGCGAAGAGCGCCGCCAGCCCGCACACCAGCAGGACGCCGCCCGCGCGGAACGGCTTGTGGTTTTCGGTCGGGGCCAGCGGCTCCATGCGGCGCTTACGAACCGCTCACAACGGACCGCGAGAGCGCCGTCACGGCTTCCCGGGCGAGGTGGGTGAAGAACGCCTCCTGGTTCGGACCGCACCAGTTCATCAGGTACATTTCGTAGGCTTCCTTGCCGTCCGGCCGCGCCGTGGCATAGTACGCGTCCGGCGAGATGTATCCCACGTAGTCGCCATTGAAACTGAGCACCCAGAGGTCCGCGCCCTGCGTATGGGCCCAGTCTTTCAGGCGGACGCTGATCTCGCCGCTGAAATCGGACGGCATGCCCGCAAAATACGCGTCGCCCACACGAACGCACTGCAACCATCCGTCCGAATCGATCCCGAGAAACCGGATCAGGAACGGCGACAACCGCCACGAGGGATGGATGCGCCACTGGAACGACGGCAGCTCCAGCGGCGCGCCGACCGACGCGATCTCCACCTCGCGCCGGAGTTCCAGCGCGTCAACGCCGTCCAGCACATGCCGCGCCAGCCCCTCGCCAATCGCGGCCGCCTTCTCGAATCCGCTCTCGTTGCCGGCATGGCGGGTCGTCATGCTTCCCACCGCCCCGCCGAGAAACATGGCAAACCCGCCCGTCTCGCGCTCGAGCGCACGCGCGAGATACCCCGGATAGTCCCCGCTGAATTCCATGTTGCTCCCGCCCAGCACCGTGGGATGGGCCGAATAACTCACCACGAAACACCGCGCGCCGCCCTCCTTCTCGACCACCATATAACTCAGTTCGGTGTCGCACGGCGCTTCCCGTGTCCGGTTGCGGATACAGGCATCGACCGGTACGCCGCCGGTCCCGAGCGCCGCGTCGTCCCCCGCGGTAGCGTCGGCTTCCACGATCGCGGCGGTGAATTGTTGTGCCAGAAATTCGAGCACCGACGCGTCATAGGTGCCCGCAAACTGCTTTCCCACAAACCCCGGCGCCCAGCCGCCCGGCCCCGAGTGCGTGTGGGAGGCATTGAACAACAGGGCGTCGGCCGCGAGGCCGGTCTGGCGAAATACGCGTTCGCGCACCGTTTCAGCCAGATTCTCGGGGATAATGAGCATGTCCGCCGCGACCAGTACGGCCTTGTCGTTTCCGTCGGAGAGCGCGAGGGCTTTTACGAAGATCTCGTCGTGCACCCCCGTGGACGGTTTGCCTTTCCTGTCGCCGAATCCCGCCAGCGGGGTGCCTGCCGGAGGGGCAATGGGGCGTTTCGCCCAGCCTGCGCGGAGAGAGCCCGGCCGCCCGTCTGTCGTCGACCGGCCTGCGCTGGCCCGGATGGCCTCGACATTGCGCTGGTAGTAACGCTCATGCGTCACGTCCCCGCCGGAATACGCCGGCCAAGGCCCCACCAGAAGCACGGCGAGCGTCAACAGCGCCAGGACGACCGCGCCCGCAATGAGAAGTTTCGTTTTCATCGGTGCGCTTCTCCGTTCCGGCGCCGGGACCCGTCTCGCGCGCCGTTACTGATCGATCGATGCCTTCAACACGTTATCGCGAAACGTCAATACCAGCTCAAACGCCTCGTTCGACCGCTCCAGCGGGTACGAATGCGTCACCAGCGACGCCACGTCCACCCGCCCGGAGGCCAGCAAAGCGATGGACCGGGGATAGTCGAAGCGAAACCGCCGGCACCACTGCACCGTCAGTTCCTTGCGCCGCGCCACACATACCGGGAAGGGGTCTTCTTCCGCGCCGGAGATGCCCGTCAGCACCACGCGGCCCGCCGGACGCGCGATGCGGCAGGCGAGCCCCTGGGTTTCCGAAGACCGCGCGCAATCAAAGGCCACGTCAACGCCCCGCCCATTCGTCTTCGACAGTATGGTCTCCACCGTATCGGCCTGCGAGGCGTTAAACGCGTCATCCACCCCGAATCGTGTGCCGGCCGACACGCGGTAATCGAGCAGATCGGTCCCGAACAGCCGCGCCGCGCCCGCCGCCCGCGCGACCTGCGCCACCAGCAGGCCGATCGGGCCCAGACCCAGAATCGCCGCCGTTTCACCCGGTTTCAGGCGGGCGAGTTCCACGGTGTGCACAGCCACCGCCAGCGGTTCGAGCATCGCCGCTTCGGCCGCGCTGACGGTGTCCGGCACGGGGAAACAGAACCGCGCATGTACGGTAATGTACTCGCACAACGCCCCATCGTAGGGCGGACCGCCCGGAAACACCATGTCCGGACACACGTTGTAGTGGCCGGTGGTGCACCATTCGCATTTAAGGCACGGGATCCCCGGCTCAACGGCAACCCGCCGGCCCACCAGCGAGAGGTCGGCCTCCGAACCCACGGCCTCCACCACGCCCGCGTATTCATGGCCCAGGATCAGCGGTTCCGTGATGACCGTATGCCCGATTCGGCCATCCGCGAAATAGTGCATGTCCGATCCACAGACCCCGGTCGATTCGATTCGGATCAACGCCTCATGCGGCCTGGGGCTGGGTTTTTCCATTTCGACCAGCCGCATGTCGCGGGGGCCAAACCACTTCACTGCCTTCATCGTCCCGAAACCCTCCGGAAAAAGCGCCGGTCACATCTCCGCACCAAGACAGTCACCGCTGTGCGCGGAAATCGAAACACGCGGCGCCGGGAAATTAATCGCACAGGTGCTCGTCGCGGGAAAGCGTAACAGAAACGGGACAGGATGTGAAACGGCGGCCCGGCTTGCGAGCGGACCGGATCCCCACCGGCACATTCGTTGCAGGAAAGCGGTCAGTGAATCGTGGAGGGCGCCGCCGGGGACGCGCTGTCATTGTTCGTGTACATCTGGCGCGCGACGTTGTTGTGCCGTTCCATGGCCAGATTCAGGAAATCCTCCGCCAGATTGGCGTCCACGGGAAAACTCGTCAGGGAATAGCCAAAACTCACAAGCACCTGTTCCAGTTCCGCGGTAAGCCGCTGGAGCACTTTGTGCGCCCCCTCCTCGGGGGTTTCCACAAGAAGCACCGCCAGGCCGCCCTCGCTTAACGCGAAAACCTGATCCGTCATGCGGAGATCATCCGTCAACCGGAGCCCAAGCCGGGTGACCGTCTCGGGATTGGCCCGCGGCGCGCAAAACGTCAACAGCGTTGCCGCGGACGGGTACCGGATCGACCGCTCGATTTCCTCCCGCACCCGCTCATGCAGGTACGGTTCGGTTCGCAGGCCCGTCCCCGGGTCCCGGTACGCCAGTTTTTCGAGAACACGGCATCGACGCTCAAGTTCGGTCCGCATGCGCGCTTCCTCATCCAGGCGCGCCTGAAGGTCGTCAATCGCCGCTTTCAATTCTTTCGTATCTTCCACAACGGCAACTCCTCTCCCCGTTGGGTCAGAGCATAATATGTGCCAAATGCGTGCACTCTGTGGCACACCCCGCTAAGTCGTAAGGAGCCTTATGCTTTACGGTGTTTGAGACGCCCCGCGCGCGATCAAATCTGCTGCCAGAATGATCTGAAGGTTGTCAATTCTGACCACTTTTTCATTATACGCAACCGGCATTCGCCCCAAAATCGTGATTCAATTCTTGACACACACCCCGCGCTCAGGTAGCATGGAGCCGCGAAACACGAAAAGTGCGAGCCGGGGGGCGGGCGGACCGTGGTGCAAGGCGGGAGCGAGTCAGGTGCAGTTAGACGGGGCACAGAAACCGGGGATTCTCATCGTCGAGGATGAGCCCACTCAGATGGCGTTTCTCGAGGAAATCCTGCGGGAATGGGAGTACGAGTGCGTCACGGGCGGGTCGATTGCCGAGGGCAGAACCCTCTTTGAAAAGGACCGGTTCGCCTGCGCGCTCATCGACCTGGGTCTGCCCGACGGCAATGGTTTGTCCCTTATCAGTGAGTTTGCCAAGGCCGACCCCTGCCTCGTGCCGATCGTCCTGACCGGGGCGCGGCAGACCGAAACCGTCATCGACACCATGCGCGAAGGCGCCTTTGACTACTTGGTCAAGCCGGTCGACGCCGCCACACTGAAGGCCGCCCTGACACGGGCCTTGTCGCACCATTCCGTAATGCGCGAACGCGGAGAGCTTTTCGAATTGCTGCTCGAGGAACGCGAACAGCTCCGCGCCCGCGTGGAAGAAGCCACCGAAGACATCCGGCAGTATGCGTCCGCGTGCGAACGCAGCAACACCCGGTTGCAGGCCCTGCTCCGCCTGAGCCGGTTTGCCTCGGGGTACTTCAGCGAGGAGGCGTTGCTGCGCGGGTTGTTTATCGAGCTGGGCGAACACATTCCGTTGCGCGCGGTGGTGATCTGCGACATCTCCGCGGAACGCCTGGTCGGCCAGTACCGGAGCGGCCAGGAGGAATCGACCTACATCGAGACCAGCACGGCGCTCGACCTGGAAGAAACCGGCACCCTGCTGATCGAGGCCGAACCCGAACTCCTCCTCCAGCGCTGGCTCGAACGGAACACCGATCTCGCCGGCGCCGGCCTCCGTTCCTTCGTCTTCTCCCAGCAGCAGCAGAACACCATGCGGTACATCGTCGGCTTCTTTACCGAAGCGGCGTTCGGACATCTCCAGGGCGACCGCGAATTCCTGGACACCTGCGCCCGCTTCCTGGTCTTTGAATGGGAACAGGCCAAACTCCTGCTTCACGTCGCCCATCATGCGAGCCTTGGCAATATCGGCATCGAGGTGGCCCGCAACTTCATTCAGCCCCTGACCGCCATCCGGACCGCCGCCGACATCGTGCAGGAAGCCGCCATTTCGTCCGATGCGATTGAGGGCGTGCACATCATTCTGGAAAACGTGGACAAGCTTCACCGCCAGACGCAGGAGTTCCGCAAACTCGCGCTGCTGCGCGAAGGCTCCGTCGAAACGGTCCGGCTGGACGAATTCATCGAACACGCCATCGACGTGCTGGCCGTCGCGATCCAGAACCGGCGGCTCACCGTCAACCGGCAGTTCGAAACCGACGGCGAGTGCGTGCTGCTCAACGGCACGACCCTCGCCCGCACCTTTCTCGATCTCATCCTGGATGCCGTGCGGTCGGTCGAGCCGGGCGCGGAGATCGTGCTGGCCCTGCGCGGCACCGACGCCGAACACCTCGCGTTCGAGATGCGCTATGAAAGCGCTTCGACGAATTCCCTGACCTCGTTGGCGTCCCTGAACTCCGCGCTGGGGGCACGGGAAAAGGGCAACCCCGGCCTGCAGCTCGCTCAGCGCACCGTCCACAGCTGCGGCGGCAACCTCACCTTCGACCTGGAGGACGGCCGGCGCGCGCGCCTGCGCATCGTCCTCCCGCGCAATGCGACCCGCGTGGCCACGCATCGGGAGGTGCTCCGGTGACATACCAGGGCCTCTCACCAGCCGAACTGGACGAAGAACGCGCCCGCGACCACGGCGGAATGGTCATCGTGCTCGACACCGACCCCGGCGTACGCTGGGCGCTCGAAAAAGGGCTGAAGCGCTCGGGCTACGACGTCCGCACGGCCAGCACCTCGGGCGAGGCGCTGCGCCTCCTCTACGCCGAACCGGTTCGCGCCGTCATCATGGAGATCCTCCCCGAAGCCGATCTGACCCCCGAGGTGTTGACGACGGTGCTCGAATCGCCGTCGCACCCCAAGGTGATCTGCGTCTCCATGGAATCCGAGCCCAAGGCCATCATCGAATGCGTGCGCCGCGGCGCCGCCGATTTCGTGCCAAAACCCTTCAACCTGAACGATGTCCGCGCCGTGCTCCGCCGCGCGCTTGCCAGCCAGTCCGAGCAGCGTGTCCTGCGCCGCCCCGGTTCAAGCAAGGCGGACATGGATGCGTCATTCCTGATCGGCGTCAGCCACGCGATCCAGGAATTGCGCACCATCATCCACCAGGTCGCGCACACCGACCTCAACTGCCTTATCCGCGGGGAAAGCGGCACCGGAAAGGACCTGGTCGCCCGCGAAATCCACCGCCTGTCCGCGCGGCGCGAGCGGCCCTTCGTCAAGGTGAACTGCACGGCCCTTCCCGAACAGCTCCTCGAAAGCGAATTGTTCGGCTACGAAAAAGGCGCCTTCACGGGAGCCCTGTCGTCGAAACCGGGGCGGTTCGAACTCGCCAACAACGGCATCATCTTCATGGACGAGATCGGCGAGATGTATCCCAACCTTCAGGCCAAAATCCTGCAGGTCATCGAACACAAGGAATTCACAAAACTCGGCGGAAGAAAGCACATCCATGTCGACGTGCAGATCATCGCCGCCACCAACGCCGATCTCGAAGCGAAAACCAAGGAAGGCAGCTTCCGCCACGACCTCTATTTCCGCCTCAATGAGGTCTGCATCTGGGTGCCGCCGCTGTCGGCCCGCAAAGAAGACATCCCCCTGCTCGTGCGCCATTTCGTTCAGAAACACGGCGGGTTCGGCGCCGGCGAAGCGGTGGACATCTCCGGCGACGAACTCGCCCGCCTCATCGATCAGCCCTGGCCCGGCAACGTGCGCGAGCTCGAAAGCACGGTCAAACGCTGGATCGCCCTCGGAAGCAGCGCGCTTACCACGAGCAGCCGCCTGCAGCAGCGCGACCCCGCCACGGCGGACGGCCAGGAACAGCCGCCCAGCGAGCCGGCGCCGCCGCACATCCCCGTGCAGGCACAGCGCACCGAAGCCGAACGTATCCTCGACGCCCTCGAAAAACACAAATGGAACCGCCGAAAAGTATCCGAGGAACTCGGCATCAGCTATCAAACCCTCCGCAGGCGCATCGAAAAACTGCGACTGGACCGCCGCCGCTGAGGTCCGGCCGCACGCACCCGCCCATTCCGCGTCCAAATCAGGATTTTCCCGCCTCAGGTGCGGACATGCCGTGCTGGCGCCGTCCGCGAAAAATCAGGTGGCATTTTCCGGAATAGACCGGCCGCCCTCCATGTTTGGGATTGCGTTGTCTGCGAGAGAGGGCGTGGCTAAGACCTTCTTTCATCCATCATGCGGGAAGTATTGGGGCGCACACGTGGGTAGGGAAGAACAAGTATTTAGCCAGCAAACGGCGGCGCTGTGCGACCGCGACAAGGGAGACTGACTATGCATAAAGGGATGGGAATTGTGGCACTCGCAGTAGTGCTGGCGGCGGCGCTTCCGGCAGGCGCCATCAACATTCCGAGTCCGACGCCTCACGCGGCGGAGCTCGACGTGTACGAGGTGTACAACAACCTCTACGGCACGGTATTCACCAGCAACGTGGATCTGGATGTACAGCGCGTCGTGGACCTGCAGACCTTCCTGCTTCCCCTCGGAAGCGATCTGTACGTCGAGGCGCAGGCCCGCTACGCCACCGTCGTATCCGAGTTCGGTTATTACACTCCGGTCGGCGCACCGGTCGTGTACAATGCGCTGTTCTCGGTGACCGGCGTGGGCAACGTCTCGGGGGCCGGTTTCGACGGCGTGATCAGCACCAGTGATCCGTTCGCGTTCTACATGGACCCCGCGGGCGCGGCGCTCTGGTACTCCGAGCAAGGCCTGAACCCGCTCGGTGAAGACCATATGGTCGCCTACTCCGTCGCGGGAGACCCCAGCGTCCTCCTGCTCGCCTGGGAAGACGTGCCCCTGCCCGCGCGGCAGAGTACCGTTGCTCCCCTCAACGGCGGGCCGGCGCCCGACGGCGACTACAACGACCTGATCGTGGAGCTTCGCCTCCGTGAGATCGTCCCCGAACCGGCTTCGATCCTCCTCTTCGGAATGGGAATCGCCGGAATGGGCGCGGTCCGCATCCGGCGGTTCTTCGCCTGATCCTGCCGAGACCGGGCTGACAGACTCAACCACTGAACACCGATTCCTGGCGCGAAACAGATTGCCGGTTTCGCGCCAGGTTCTTTTTGTGAATCGACCGCACGCCCGCCGCCAGACGCGCGCAGAAACGGGCAGGCAAAGCACGGTCCGCGGCGCGACTGCCTGCCCCCCGCCCGAAAACACCGAAGCCGCATACCGGAGCGCCGCACCCTGCAAAGGTCGCCGATTCCCCCGCCTAGGCCCCACGTGCGGGCCCGTAGACAGCAAAAAGTTTATCAAACGTGAACAATAAACAATCACAATGACCACCGAAGCCTGTCCTAGAACACCCGAAGATCATCATCTAAATCATTGTAAATTAACGAGTTATTAGGCATTCTCCAAGATTGGCACAGAACATGCTCTAAAACGAGGGGTGTGGCGGTAGTATCTGTACCAGGGCGGAGGCTGGCAGGTTCACCGGAGCGACTCCCGCGAGCGGTCAAGGGAGTCATCACCACGCTTCGTTCCGGGCAGCAGTAGTAAAGACCAGTTCCAATTCTGAACTTATGGGTCAGACAACACTTCGAAAGGAGCACAGTGAGATGAGGTACTTGGCGATTCTGGGGATAGCGGGGTTGGTGTTTGCCTCTACATCGGCGATGGCCATCAACATCCCGAATGAAACACCGCACGCGGCTGAACTGAGCGTATGGGAGATTTACAACGACCTTTACGGCACGGCGTACACCAGCAACGTGGACCTGGACGTGATGCGCATTGTCGATTTGCAGACGTTCATGATCCCGCTGGGGCAGGATCTGGTCGTCGAGGCCGAAGCCCGCTACGCGTACGTGGTCTCTGAATTCGGGTATTACACCCCGGCGGGCGCCCCGACCAACTATCAGGGCATTTTCTCGGTCAATCAGGTGGGGGATGTCTCGGGCCTGGGTTACACCCAGGTATTGAACATCACCGACGAATTCGGTTTCTATCTGGATCCGGCGGGCGAAGGCGCGGTCTGGCACTCGGAGCAGGCGCTCAACTGGCTCGGCGATGATCACATGGTCGCGTACGGCGTCGATGCGAACACGATCCTGCTGTGCTGGGAAGACCTGCCCCTGCCGAGTGAGGGCGAGAACAACTTCTTGGCCGCGGCCTCGCAGATGCGGCCGGCCGACCCGCGCTACGATGGCGACTACAATGACCTCGTGGTGGAAATCCGCTTCCGCGAGATCGTTCCCGAGCCGGCCACGATGATTCTGTTCGGCCTGGGCATTGCCGGGGTGGCGCTGCGGCGTTTCCTGGTCGCCTGAGCCTTTCCGAAGGTGTAGCTGACATTTGAGTTCTGATGTTGTCTAGACCTCTATAGACCAAACACCTCACTGTCACGAATGGCAGCGGACGCGTCCCACGTCCGCTGCCGCATTTTTTTGCCCGTCCTTCCCCACCCGCGTGGGCCGGCGCCCCTCACCCCGCGGCCCGCCCGCCGTCCTCCCGACCGCGCGGCCGCCCCGACAATCCGCTGTGCGTCACCTTGACAAGGCCCTGCCAATCCGACGAAGTCCTGCCACCGCGCCCAGGCACCCGGGAATCGGGCAGCACGCCGCGCCTCTCTCACAAGCCCTTCTTTTGCAATATCTTACACCGTCGCCGCCCGGCGTCTTCTCACATGCGCTCCCTTGGCACCAGCCTTGCGCTTGTGCCCTCGCGCCACCACGTGAACCGTGTGCGCACAGGAGACCCCGGGGATGCACGTACCGACATATGCATGGACTCTAATACGCATTGCAGTCATCAGCACCTTCATCGGAACTTCAATCTCCGCCCCCGTACTGGCGAATCCGACCAGCGCCGGCGACGCCGTCTTTGTGCTGGTCACCGCCGCTGCGTTCGCGGACGCTGACGGCGACGGGCTGACGGATGAGGTGGAAGCGGCACTGGGCACCGATCCCCTCGACGCCGACAGCGACGGCGACGGCATGCCCGATGGATGGGAAATCTGGAACGGGCTTGATCCCCGGGATGGCGCGGACGCCTGGGACGATTCTGATTGCGACGGGGTGACCAACCTGGATGAGTTTCTGCACGGACTGTCGCCGTTCGCGTGCGACTCCGACAACGACGGGTACTGGGATGTCATCGAATGCTCCCGCGGCACCGACGGCGCCTGCGCGAGCTCGTACCCGAAAAGCGGCGTTCGCTGCGACATCGACCAGGACGGCTGCGTCAACGCCGTGGACATCCAGTTTGTGATCAACGGCGCGCTCGGAATGACGACGCCGGTGCCCACCAATGTCAATGCGGTCGGCGACACCGACGCGATCGATGTCCAGTTGGTGATTCTGGGTGCGTTGGGTATGAATTCATGATATGTTTTACGAGCATCGCGCGGCTGGCGTTTTCAATACCGACTGACGCGGCCACATGGGGGTCTTCGAAGATGAGCCGAATCCGTTGGCAGGGTCTCAAGGGTCATCGCACACCGCTCTGGCGGGGCGCGGTCTGGGCGCTCGCGCTCGCGGCCGTTGGTCTCCCCGCATTCGCATTTGACGATGGCAGCCTGCCCGCCGTGTCCGAACCAACCGCGGCCGCCCTGAAGAACTACGTGGCTGCTCCAGCCAATCTGGCCGTGCCGTATGCCTCGGCAACCGTTTTCGACACCACCCCGCCGGTGGTCGGAACGGCCACGTCTCCGGCGATTGCCCGGGCCACGGCCATTCCTGTCACCTGCAGCGGCATGACCGACGCCGTCAGCGGTTTGAAAACCGCTACGCTGTGGGTGCGGGCCAATGACGGCGGATGGGCACGGACCGGCCAGTCGTTATCCACGGAATCAGGGACGCTCACGTTCAATCCCAACGGCATCGAGGGAACCTACTATTTCGCGTTCCGCCTCGAAGACAAGGCGGGAAATCTCAGCCCCGAGCCGTCGGGAATCGGCCTGACAAGCACACGCGCCGACGGGACCCCGCCCGCAATCACCCTGAACGGCGCGTCCAGGCTCACCGTGGCGCAAAACGCCGCCTTCAGCGATCCGGGGGCCGCGGCCAGCGACGCCGTGGACGGCGATCTCACGTCCCGCATCGTGGTCACGGGCAGCGTCGACACCGCCAAGCCCGCCATCTACACCCTTCGCTACAATGTGTCCGACCGCGCGGGCAACGCCGCCCCGGAGGCGACCCGGACCGTCACGGTCCAGCCTCCGGTTACGTATGCGCTGTCGATTCCCACCAACCTCACCGGCATGGCCGGCGCGACGGTGGCCTGTCCGATAAACATTGTCGAGGCCCAGGGGCTCAATGCGTTCAAGATCACCCTCCTGTTTGACGGCACGGTGCTCAAAGTCGCCAATGTGACGACAGGCGCCGTGACCAGCGGCTGGGGCGCCCCGGCCGCCACGATAGGAGCCGGCTCGGTTTCGATCTCGGCGTCGGGCGCCGCCCTGGGTTCCGGCGCCGGGTCCGTGGCGGTCGTGAACATGACCGTCAGTGAGTCCGCCACGTCCGGCCAGACCTCGTCGCTACGGTTCATCTCCGCATCGCTGAACGGCGGCACGGCGCCGACGTCTATCCGGAACGGATTGTTCACGGTGAACAACGTGACATACCTCTACGGCGACGCGAACGGCGATGGCCGTGTCAACCATGCGGACGCCGTGTACATTCTCAAGCGCCGCTCCGGCCTGACCGGGAAATCCGACGGCACCGAGGGAGACCTGGCCGATGCCGCGAGCGACGTCAGCGGCGACGACCCCACGCACGTCGGGACGGTCGACGCCTCGCTCGTCATGCGGTTCAGTGAAGGGCTGATTGGCTCGTTCCCGGTCGATGTCGACGGGAACGGCACTGGTCCGGAACGCACCAGCGAGAAGGCCGCGGTGAAAGAGGCCGTGTCGCGAGAGTATGCCGATCCGGCGGCGGCCACGCGTATTCTCAGCATCCCGGGCAAGGTAGTGCTGGAACCGGGCGCGACCTACGAGATCCCGGTCAGCGTCGACACGGCCAGTATCACGCGCGGCTACTGCTTCGAGCTGCTTTACGACTCGCGCGCCCTCGAATATGTGAACACCCGCAACGGGTCCCTCACGGGGGGATGGATCGATCCCATCGTGAATCCGCTCGTGGGCAAGATCGTCGTCACAAACGCCGATACCAACGCCATCACGGGCCAGGGCAGCCTGGCCATCCTTACCTTCAGGGCCCTGCCGTCCGTCACGGCCGGCGCGGCCACCCGCCTCCGATTCGAAACCGCCGACCTCAACGACGGGCTGCTCCTCTGTGAGGAGTCCTCAGGGCTCGGCGAACCGGTGCTCGCCGGGCTCGCCCCGAAGACGGGCGCGGAGACCGGCGGCGCCGTGGTCCGCATCACCGGCGCCAACCTCGGCGATGTCTCGCGGGTCCTGTTCGGGAACGCGCCGTCTCCCTGGTTGCGCAGCGATGCGGCCGGCAGCGTCCTCCTGGCCGTGACGCCGTCCGGCGGCGGCGCCGTGGATGTTACGGTGGAAAGCGCCGCGGGAACAGCAACGCTGGCGCGCGGCTTCACCTATTTTCTCCCGCAGGTGCATTTGACCCTGACGCCGGAAGACACCGTGGCCTCCGGAGACCCCATCGACGTGCCGGTCTGGATCGTGGATCTCAGCGGCGGCCAGGTGAACACGGTGACCTTCGATGTGTGCTTTGACCCGGCGGTCTTCACCGTGAAACCGGCCGGGGGCACGCTGGCGACGGCCGAAGAGTCCGCGCTGGCGGCCGGCAAAACCGTGACCGCGGCCCTGGCGGGCCCGGGCATCCTGCGCGTAACCGTGGGCGGCGCGCCCGGAAAACGCATCGGCAGCGGCCTGCTCGCGACCTGCCACCTGCTCGCGATCGCCACCGAGGAGGAGCCCCTCGGCCTGATCCACCTCTCCAACACCGTGGCCGAAAGCGCGGACGCCAAGTCGCTTCCGGCATCCGCGAGTGTGATAAGCGACTAAGCTCTTGCGACCCACCGCAGGGAGAAGACGGTGGGCGTGTTCCTCCCGGGAGGCCGCGCCCGCCGTCGCCTTATTCGGACGCGCCGCGCGAACGCACGGCCGCTTCCGTCACTCGACGACGAACCCTTCTTTCTCCAGCAGTTTCTTGAGCTCGCTCTTCCGGGTTTTCTTGAGTACGGCCATGTGCTCGGGCGCCTCGGGATTCAGGTACTTGGCGACCCGTTTGCGGTGCCTCAAATCGGCAATCACGAGCGGATCGTCGGCCTCGAGCACCTGGATCGTGCGCAACCGGACGCGCTTCATCCCGCCGCGCCAGTCTTCCAGGGTGGTCAGCACATTGCGCGGCAGGCCAACGTTCTTATTGTGGGTGAGGAGAAATTCGATGAACGCGCCGCTGTCTCCGCCCTGTTGAACCGCCCGCGTGAACGTGTCCTTGGTCAGGTGGTACACGGCGACCTGGCTTGCACTGACGCGTTCGCAGAATTGGCCAAGCGGCACCGTGATGAGCGGATCCGCCGCCTGCATATCCACCACGATGTCAAAGTTGGGCTGCACCACCAGCTCTGATTTTCGCGCCGGGAACAGCGCCTTTGCCGCGGCGGCGTCTCCTTCACCCAGCACAATCGCACCGAGTTCCGTAAGGCGGAATACGCTTTCGCCCTCGCACTCCGCCCGGTCGACCAGGCCGAGCCACAACATGGTCTCTTCCAGGGAGCGCGCCAGCCAGCGGCTGGACGACCCGGTGGCGCTGGGCGATGTGTAATGCCAGAAGCCTCCGGTGGAACGAAGCACCGGCTCGTCGTTGTCTTCGTTGCGGCGAAGCGCGTGCTCCACGAAGCCCATGACCGGATACCACGCGCCCACCGTCAACTCGCCGAGCAAGGGCGCGATGGTGAACCGCGACGCCCACTCGTTGCTGTGTGCCAGCAGGTTTTTGCAGAGACGCAGGTGCCGGTCGATCCGCCCGGCGGCCGCAAGCCCTTCCACGTCGATGGCGCGCAGTTCGTTGTCCACGCGCGCAATCCACCCGACCCCCTGGGCCGCCCACAGGCAGACGTTGAGGGAGGGTTCGCCGTCTTCCGGGACAATCTCCGACAGCCTGCGGCGATCTTCGCGAAACAGCTCGCCGTCCCCGCGCAGGCGGACGGGTTTCGCCGCAATGGCCGCCACCAGACACGATAACCGATCGCTTAACTCGACGCCCCGCGCGTCCACCGCATCGACGTCGCCCCTGGCGGGCTTGAGACGGCTGACGCTCGTGCGCCGCTTCTCCGCATCGGCCCGCCATTGGCGCAGTTCCTTGAGCAGGCTCACCGCGCGAAGCAGCCGATCTTCGGCATCAAAACGGAACAGTTCAAACAGCGCGAACCCGCGGAAAAGCTCCCAGAGTCCCTGCTCGATGTCGTATTCCGAACCGCCATGAAGCATCCGAAGCTGCGCCACCGGCATGAGGCCGTCGCCGGACTGCCACACGATATCGAATAGCTCGCGCGCAATGGGGGAAAACCCCCGGCTCGCCACGTATTCAACGAGCGAATCGGGATGGTGGTAACACCGTTTGAGCAACCGTTCTCCGGCGCTTTTCTTGCCCCCGGGCCGTTCGATACCCAGTTGCTCCTCCAGCCGGCGGAACCCGTGGGCATCCAAGGCCTTAATGCTCTGGAACAGCGACGGCACGTCGCCGTGATTCTCGAGCCCGCTGCAGATCCGCTTGATGGCATCGGGCGCTTCCGTCACCAGCTTCACCTTCGTGATGTCGGTGAAGAACACCCGGTCGTGGATATCGACCAGGTACTCGATTTCCTCGACGGGGAGATCGAGTTTCTTGGCCAGAAACCGCGTGGTCAGGCCGGAGCGGCTGTTCTGAGACAGTTCGCGGGCGATGTGAAACGCGGGACGGCTCATCCCTTCCATATCGACCACGAGACTGGCCCGATGCCTCATGAAACCCCCTGTTTATGGGTATTTTTCCGAAAAATGGTACGAACAGTCAGTATAGTACACAATGGCCAGCTTGACAAGAGAGCGTTTCGCCCGTGGTGCAGCGGTTCACCCTCGCCCGGCCGGGCATGCTAAGATACGGCGTGTCTGCAGGCGGCGCACACTGCCGCGCAATAACCAGGGGGTATCCACTGCACCATGAACTCGGATCGTGCCTTTGCCCATGAACTTGAGATCGCCGTCGCCGCCGCGCAGGCTGCCGGAACCATCCTGCGCGAGGCGTTCAACCAGCCCGGCGGCCCCACAGGCACTTCCGAGCACGCTGACGCCGACCGCACCGCCGAACGGGCCATCCGGGAAGCGCTCGGCGGCGCCTTTCCGGAGGACGGCTTTCTCGGCGAAGAACTGGCGGACGCGCGCCGCGCCCCCGGCCACACGGGCCGCCTCTGGGTCGTCGACCCCAATGACGGCACCACCGCCTACATGAAGGGGTTCCGGGGCGCGGCCACGTCCATCGCGCTTCTGGTCAGGGGCGAACCGGTGCTGGGCGTGGTCTACGCCTACAATTGTCCCGACGACAGCGGCGATCTGTTCGCCTGGGCCAAGGGCGGGCCGCTGCTGCGCAATGGCGCGCCGGCCGACCCGCACTGGCCGGCGTCTCCGTCCCGCGATGGCGTTGTTCTGGTCTCGCAGGGCGCCGACAAGAGCCCCGAAGCCAACGCCGCGTGCGTCGCCCCCATGCGCTACCGGGCCGTGCCGGGCATCGCGTACCGGCTTGCGCTGGCCGCCGCGGGCGATGGCGTCGCGGGCGTGTCCCTCAACGGCCCGGGCACCTGGGATTTCGCGGGCGGGCACGCCCTTCTGCTGGGCGTGGGCGGCGACCTGTTCGGCCGGAACGGCGTCCCCGTGCGCTACGACACCAACGGCGTCTGCCGGACCACGTCCTGGGTGTTCGGCGGTTCGAGACCGCACGTAGAACATATACTCGGAGGCGACTGGTCCGCGGTTTGGGACGAGCCGTCCGTGGACGGGCCGTACCCGCTGTGCTGGCCGCGCGCCGGCGGGGGCCCGATCGACCCCGGCGTGCACGCCCGCGCCCAGGGGTGCTTCCTCGGCCAGCTTGCGGGCGACGCGCTGGGCAGCCTCGTGGAATTTCAGGGACCTGATGCGATCGCCGCGCGGTACCCCGGCGGTGTGCGCGAACTCGCCGACGGCGGCACGCACAACACCATTGCGGGCCAGCCCACGGACGATTCGGAGATGGCGCTGTTGCTCGCGCGTTCGCTTGTCGAGCACGGCGCATACGATCCCGATGCCGTGCGCCACGCGTACGTATACTGGCACAAATCCGGCCCGTTCGATTGCGGGATCACCATCAGCAATGCCCTCAGCGGCAGGTACAATTATGAGAGTGAAGCGAACGGCGCGTTGATGCGCATCGCGCCGCTGGGCATCTTCGGCGTACACCAGACCGCGGACGACCTCGCCGATTGGGCACGGCAGGACGCGGCTCTGACCCATCCGAATCCGGTCTGCCAGGAGGTCAACGCGCTGTATGCCACGGCGCTCGCGTACGCCATCCGCACCGGATGCGACCCCGCCAGCCTCTGCGATCAGATCGCCGGGTGGGCCCGGGAGATGGACTGCCTGCCGCCGGTGCTCGACACCATCGACGCGGCTCGAACCGCGCCCCCGGACGACTACTGCACTCAGCAGGGGTGGGTGCTCATTGCGTTCCAGAACGCCCTGTGGCAGCTCCTGCACGTTTCCGGGGTCGAGGAGGCGCTCGTCGGTACCGTCATGCGCGGCGGCGATACCGACACCAACGCGGCCATCTGCGGCGCCCTCCTGGGCGCGGTGCATGGCCGCGACGCCATTCCCGCGCAATGGCGCGACCGCGTCCTCACGTGCCGGCCCATCAGCGGCCTGCCCGGCGTGTATCGCCCGCGGCCGCGCTGTTTCTGGCCGGCCGATGCCCTGATACTCGTGGACCGGCTCCTCACGACCCGATAGGCGCGTGATACAAAAGAACCGGCCCGTCAGGGCGTCTGCGCTGACGGGCCGGAAATGGTTACACCGCGTCAAACGGGCTACCGTTCAACCGAAAAGGCTGCAAGGTGGAGCAGGCGGCCTTCATAGCAGAGCCCGGTACCCGAAACGCTCCTGCCGCTGAGCCCGATACCCACGCCAAGGCCGCGGGTCTCGTCGAGGACCTGGAGGTTCTCCTGCACCCGGCCGACAAAATCGCGAACGACGCGCGGGGGCGCGGGCTGGCCGTCATGCCCGTCGTGGGCGAAGGCGAAGAAACAGGCCTCGCTGAGCCGGGGCCACAGGCGTTGCATCGTGCGAGGGGTGTCGAACAGTTCGAACAGGACCACCTGCGCGTCGCTGGCGATGACGACGCCGGCGGCGTCTTCGGGAAGCGCGAGGTGTTCGCGATACTCTTCGAGCTTCCCGCGCGCGGCCTCGAGCCCGTCGGTCAGCGACTCGGTGCGCGATTCGGCCCTGGCACATCGCAATTCTTCCGCGACGTCGTTCCACACCTCCGACTGGTCGCCGGCGAACGAGCCGCGACATGCGACGGATTCCATCACCCGCGCGCATTTCCGTGCACGCACATGGGGCGTGGCGAAGTGGGTGGCCCGGAACCGTTGGCTGACGCTGGACCAGCGCCCCTGTTCGACGCAGCTCACGGGAATTACGAGCTCGGACTGCGCCGCGATGAGCATGGTGATGTTGACGACCCGGTTCTGCTTCGCGCCGGTGAGGATTTCGCCTTCGGGCAGCAGAATGGGGCGTTCGCCGCGGTTTCGGATGAGGATCTCCGGCACGGTGCCGTGCTGCGAGGTCTCGGTGACTTCGGCGGCGCCGGCCTCGAGCGCCTCTTCGAGGAGGACATAGGCCCGTTCGTGCCCGTTTGCGAGGTGCAGGGGAAAGACGGTAGCGTTGCGGTGATGCAGGCCTTCGCCGATCGTCAGCCCGGTAAGCGCCGCGCGCACGGCGCTGAGCGCGCCGACATCGGCATGGGCTTCGAGCGTGTCGGCGAATCCCGGCATCAGGGCCAGCAAGAGACGCGTCTCGGGCAGGAGATCGCGGCGCGAAAGCTCAACAAGACGTTGCGCGGTGTCGCGGATGACCGCGGGCCGGCGCCAGTCGTGCATGGCGTTGTAGGCGTCCAGCACGATGCGGTGCAGAGCGCCGGGGAGGGTCTCCGGGTCACGGCTTGCCTCGAGAAACGCCGCGTTCGAAGGCGAGACGTAGATTGACACGGTCAAGGTGGCCGAAGGAAGGTCGGTTTCCAGACATGCCGCCACCGTCCCGTCGATGTACACGATGCCCTGGTCGATCAGGGGCGTCAGCCAGGACGCGACCTGCCGCGGAAGGTATCCCACCTTGGCGAAGTCTTCGTTTTCGACCCGGATGGCTTTGCGATCGTGAGGGTTGTCCGGTTCGCGTTCGAAATGGACCTTCTCGCCCGCCGCGGGGACCGCCCGGCAATACTGCATGCCCGCCAGGTTGATTGCGACTTCTCCGAGCAGCACTTCGTGTTGACTGGTTCGTTTACTCATGGTTCGTGCTCCTGATGGGCGCCCGCGGCCGCTGCCTCGCGGTTCCACAGGTCCCCGGTTTCCACCAAGACTCCGCCGGTCCCGGGGCGCGCATACATCCACGCGAGCATCTCGGGGCCGTCGTCCAACACCACCGGCACCTCGCAGCGCCGGTACCACGTGGGATGGGCCATCAGACTGTCGAGGTCGCGGAGCGTCCGCTCGTTGACCGCGTACACCTCGCCCCGTATGGGGCTGACGGTCTGGTCCATCCGCACATAGGGCATCGCGCTCGCATACAGGGCATACTTCTCCGCCGTGCGTCCCCTCCCTGCCGGTTTCCGGTTCCCCAGCAGAAACTGGTTCCAGAAACCGCTCCGCAACCTGCCGTAAACAAAAACATGTATGGCACTGTTCATTCCCGCGTCCTCTGGTAGTTCCGCATTCCCATGGCCTGCCCATGACGGGACGGCGCCTCGTCCCGCGGCGCCGTCCCCCGGGCCTTCAGCAAGCCTCCGCAAAGAGGCCAATATCCGCCCAGCGGTAGCGGTCCGACTGGGGCGTGGCCCCGTAGGTGGTCACCCACAGGTAGTGACCGGGAAGCGCCCCCTCCTGGACCACCGCCACGAGTTCCTCGCCAAACAGCATGAACCGGAAGTACCACGACTTCTGCCCGCCGGCCAGGCGCTGCCAGTAGCCCGGCCGGTACCCCAGGGCCCACATCTGACTGGCATTGACCTGCCGGCTGCGATGAAACAGGGTCTGTGCCAGTGCCCGCGTGGGCTGCAGTCCCGTGTGCTGCGCGATGCGCTCCAGCGCGTGGCCCGAGATTTCCAGCCGCGTCGCCTTCGAGACCCGCATGAACGCCTTGCCTGTGATAGCCATTGCCTGACCTCCCTTGCGCCGGTAACGCTCTCAACTCCCACTGCCCTCAGACGCCTCTGCACCCAACATCTGTTCAATAGCACGTATCGTGCCAACAAATGGGACGTCACAAACCGCCATATATGGGGCAATGTCATGGAAGGAGCACAAGAAACGCCGGGTTGTGTCCTCAATATTAACGTGCTATGCTCAGAAATCGAGCACTGAAAAACCAGGCCCGGCCGGGGCGCGCGGCAGCTCCGGGGACCGTCCCGGCCGTTGAACGTGGTGAAAGGGAGCCAGATGGGCGCAAAAGGCAAGCAGTACATCGTGACCTATTACGGGCTGGACGGCGCCTGCGCGGCCGCCCTGGCGTTAAAACGGTTTCCGTCGGCGGAGATCGTGACGACCAGCGCCCGGCGGATAGGCGAAACGCTGCAGCATATCAGCCGGGCCGCGGTGCGTGAGGTACACGTCTGCGGGGTGGGGGCGGACTGCGACTGGTCGGTCGTGAAACAGGCCTGCGCGGCGATCCGGAAACGCGGGGGGACGGTGCGCTGGTATTGCGGCCGCGGGTACCTCGACAAAGACCGCGAACGGTATGCGGCGGTCTGCACCCCGGTGTTTATCGACGCGGAGAGCAATACGGGGGCCATGGCGAAGCACCTGCTGCTCACCGGCGACGACGCCGGCGCGTTTCTGACCGAACTGGCGCCGCTCGACCACAACATCTCGCGCGGCAAGCCCCCCCGGAAACGAACCGGGGAACAGGAAGACTGGTGCGATTTCGTGGCGGCCGCGATTTCCCAGTATTTCAAGTACCAGGACGAAGAGTTCTATCTGGGGGCCATTCGCAGTCTTGCCGATCTCCGCATGAGCGAGGACGACCGGCATGCGCTCGACGTCTATCGCCAGACGGGGTTCAAGTATGTGCTCCACGGGCGGTCGCCGGCGATGCGAACGCTCCGCGAACGAATCAAGAAATGCGCCCGGATCAACCGTCCCCTGATTATCATGGGGGAATCGGGCGTGGGAAAAGAGCATGTGGCCCAGTTGCTTCGCGAAGCCAGTTCGCGCAGCGGCGAAGCGTTCATCGTGGTCAATTGCGCCTTGTACGCGGGCAGCGCCAGCCTCGCCAATTCCGACATCTTCGGCCACGTGAAAGGCGCGTTCACGGGCGCGGATAAGGAGCGCGAGGGCAAGCTGGTCTCGGCCAACAAAGGCATTCTCTACCTGGACGAGGTCGGCGAGCTCCCGCTCGAGGTTCAGGCAAAGCTGTTGCGGGTATTTGAGGATGGTTCGGTCACGCCCGAAGGCGCCGACCGCCCCACGGGCCCGGTCGACGTGCGCATCATCGCCGCGACCAACCGCGACCTGCCCGGCATGGTGCGCGCGGGGACCTTCCGCGCGGATTTGTACCACCGCCTGAGCACCCTGCGGCTCTATGTCCCTCCGTTGCGCGACCGGCTCGAAGACATCCGTTCCATCCTTGAGGTGCATCTGGCGTCGCTCGCCAAAGAAGGCTATGGGCGCACCCTGGCGCGAAACGATTACCAGGCGCTGAAAGACTACGACTGGCCGGGCAACGTTCGGCAACTGATCAAGCTGGTGGAACGGGCGTTCTACCTCGACATGAGCATTCCCGAGGCCATCGCCGAAGAAAAGGCGCTGGGCGAACTCCGGGCCGCCGCGGAAACCCCGCCCTCAGCGGACGACCTGCTGCTCCCGCGCACCGCGAGCGACGTCCGTCCCCTCAAAGAAGTGCGAGACCGCTATGCCCGCCACGTGTGGACCCTGCTCGACCGCAACTGCACCGCCGCCGCCAAGGCGCTGGGCATCCAGTCCAATACGCTCCGGTACACGTACCTGAAAGAGAAGAAGCAGAAGACATAACCCGCCCGGGACGCGGCGCGTGGCGTCTTCTTGAACGTCATGCCATCCCGGCGCGGTAGTGTTCGGCGGCTTCGCCGGGCGTAAGCGCGCGGTCGTAGACGGCAACCTGGCTCAGTTTGCCCTCGAGCCCGAAGAGGGCGTCGCTGCGGCCGCCTATCCACAGGCTGGGGGTGTCCCGCGGGCAGCCGGGTTCGAGCGCGCCGCTGATCTCCGGGGTGGCGCGGCCGTCCAGGTACACGGCGATGTCGCGGCCCTGGCGGACGTATATGACGTGATACCACCGCCGGGGTTCGAGCACGGTACCGCCCGCGAGCAGGGTGCGTTTTTCGTCGCCGTTGTAGACGATAAGGCGTCCCGCCGCGCGGCCGTCGCCGTCCGTGCCGCCAATGCCGAGATGTTCGCCCGGGGCGCCCGGTTCGCGGTCGCGGCCGCGGGAGAGGATATACCCCGTCACCGCACGGGCATCGCAGGGCAGCCCGTTCCAGAACCAGAGCTCCACCGAATAGGCGTCGCCCGGAACGGGCAATGTGGCGGCTATCCGGCCCCCGGCGCAATGAACCGCACGGCAGATGCCGTCGGGATGCCCGGTTTCCTTGAGCGGAGGACCTTCAACGAAGAAGGCCACGCCCGGTTCGCAACGGGCCTGGTGGTTGTTGCCGGACAGGTCGGCGCAGACCTCGCCCGAGAGGGTGTCCAGGGGCCAGAAGGCCTGCGGGCCGGCGGCGCGCACGGCATTGACATAGGGGCCCGCACAGACCGGCAAGGGCCGGCGTTTGCGGTCCGCCAGCGCTTCAAACAGCCCCAGCGCCGCCTCGACGAGCCTCGGTTCCGCGGCGGGTTCGAGGCCGGCGGTGCGCGCGGGCCAGGTGTTGTAGCCGCCGAAACAGTACAGCTCGGGCGGCGGAATATAGCCCTCGGCCCCGTTGGCCAGCTCAATGTTCATGGTCAGGGCGAACGGACTCTGCCGTTTGAGTTTGAGACCGGTAATGGCATAGACCTCGCACGGGATCGCGGCGATGCCCAGGCCCCCGATGCGCAGCGCCTGAAGTTTCAGTTCGCGCCGGGGCTCTGCCGCCAGGTAGATCTGTTCGAGCGCATACACTTCCGCCTGGTCCTTCGGCACGGCACGGTCGCCCATCGCCGCCCGGATGTCCGTAGCCCAGGCAAGCCGCTCGGGAGACGGGGTCCGGCGGCCCAGCTCGAGCGTCATTTCCGCCATGTCGATCGAGGCGCCTTCAACGCACTCCGCGGCCTGCCAGGCCTGCATGGCCTTGTCGGCCACGCGCGCGGCATAGGCGTCGATAGTGAGATCCGTTTTCGGTTCCGCATAGTTCATCCAGTGCTGATCGCCGCTGGTGCCGTTGGAGATGAGGGCGACGAATCGCGGATTGTCCTGGCCGGGCGCGATGCGCCGCTCCATTTCCGCGCAGAACCGGCCGAAATAGTCCGCGGATACGGGCCCGGCTCCGAAATAATGCATCGAGTAGTTAGCGAGCAGCGCCAGCGGCGCGCCAGCGGCCGTCCGCACCGCCAGCACCGTCAGCGCGGGGTCTTCCGGACCGCACGGCCCGACGTAATCCGGGTTCTGGTAGCCGGGGTGCATCATCGCGCGGATGGTGGCGTCGCCGAAGGGGTCCGTTCCGATCCGGTCGGGGCGGCGAAACCATACGCGGCAGTTGGTGTCCTCGGAATCGGTCACGGCGGCCCAGCCCAGGCGGGCGGGCACGCGGCTGGCATCGGCCTGCCGGATGCACTCGACGAGCCGGTCCGGCAGAAAGGCCGCATAAGTCTCGTCGCAGCGCGAACCCAGCGCGCCCATGACGGACGGCGCGGAGTGCGAGTGGGTCGCGGCGATGAGCATATGCTCCTCGCGGATGCCGGTCGCGGCGCTGCCGCGGCGTTTCGCGTCGTCGAGCAGCTCGCGCGGCATCATGAGGTTGTCCACGAGTACCAGAGCGAGCCGTTTCACGCCGTCGTCCAGCACGAGACCGCGTGCATACAGCGGATCGGCTATCGTGTCGGCCCGGCCTTCCAGAAAGCCGCCACTGGTGATCACGGGCAAGACCCTGGGCGTAATGTCGACCGCCGCGGCGCCCGCCAGAAGCCCGTGCGCTTCCCCCGGGCCCGAAACGGCGCCGGCCGCGAGGCGCGCGGAACCCAGGGCGCCCATCAGCGCGGCAGTACCCGCCGCGCCCTGCATCGAATGTCGGATGAATCCCCGGCGAGTCAGTGGTTCACTCACGATCCTGTCCTCCGCACTGTTGACCGGCAGACAGACTACCCGTTCGCGCGCGGAGAACACAAGACGGCCTGCGCGGCCGCGCCGACCGGCGCGGGCGACGCTACCGCCGGCGAGGCAGGCAGACCTCCGCTACCGGGGCAGTTCGAGCACGCCGGAGTAGCCGGTCGAAACGTAGGCCGTCGAGGCGCCGAAACGGATTCTCAGCGGGTAACCCATCACGGGCACGATCTCGCCGAGCGAGCCGGCGCCGGAACCGAAATCGTACCGGGCCACCGCGCTCCCCCCAAGAACGACATACGCACTCGAGCCCCGGGCATCGAGCAGGCTTCCCCAGTCTTTGGTGACCAGCACGCCGCTGCCCGGTTCCAGGGCGCCGCCGGGCGACACCGCGACCGCATACAGCCTCAGGCCGTCGGCATAGGATTCCACATACACCTTGGCGCCGCGCCCGAGCACCTGGCTGGCGCCGCTGGGCAACTGAACCGAGTCGAGCGATTCGACCTCCTCCCCGCCGTCCCAGCGCACCGTCCGCAGGTGGGAGCGGTATTCCCAGTCGCGGAGCCATTGATCGTCGCGCAGCGCCAGCAGGCCGCTGCCGGGGTCGTACTGCACGAAGATGCCCGGAACGTTCGCGCTCGGACCGGCCGACGGGGCGCCGGCCACGTTAATCGCCGTGATGAAATACGCACACTTCGGCGTCTCCATGCCTGCAACGGCCGCGAGCGGTTCGCAGGTGCTCAGATACAGACGTTTGTCCGCCGCGTCGAGCGAGACGATGTTCTCAAACGCAAGCCCCACCGTGCCGGTGAATTCGCCGGCCTCGAGGTCGATCAGCGCGAGTCCCTGGTCCGCGGTATCCGGGCCCAGAACGGCGCCGTACTCGTCCGCGCGGCAGCGCAAGGCCAGCACGTCGCCCAGCAGGAACGCGGAGCCGGTACGGCTCGACGGATAATAGGGCCACGCGACGATGGATTTGTCCGCGGAGGCGCCGCGGTCCACTTCGAGAAGCGGCCGGTCCGGGTAGAGTGGCCAATACCACCCGTAATAAGGCTCAACGGGGATGCGCTCGTTAAACGCGAGCCGCGGTTGTTCCGGGTCGGAGCAATCGATGACAGCCACCACGTAATGCGGCGATTCGTCCCACCGGGCGCCGATCAGCACGACCGAGTTTCCGTAGACGAGGCTGTCCACGAGATCGCCGAGTTCGAGCTCGACTTCGCCTCCCGCCGTGTTCGCCAGCGACGCCGTCCGAACGAGTGTTCTTCCGGTGTCGTAACGCGCGACGATTTCCGCGGCGGTCTGCGGGGTAATCTCTACGAAATCGGCGAGGTATTCCGCCAGCACAAGGCGGTTCGTCACGTTGGGCGCGTCGAGTGCAGCCGCGTCGATCGTGACCAGTTGCTCCGTGGTAAGACCGTAGTAGTTGCCCGTATAGTCGAACGAACGGATGGCTGCGCCCGTGAGATCCACGCAACCCCGCACATCGAGGCCGTCCGGCGACCACGACACGAATTGAAGCCGCTCGTAGCCCCCGGCGCCGCTCCAGCCGCTGAACGGCACGATGAGCAGGTCGTCAAACACCGCGAAGGCCTTGACGTCGCCGTAGGCGCTGGACCAGCTCCAGGCCTCCCCGAACGTCTCACGGTCAACCAGAACCGGGCCGCCGGGGTCGGCGACATCGAACAGGCTCACGCACACACGACGGCCGCCGGTATCGTCCACGCCCAGGGCGAGCAGCCGGTCGCCGCGCGGTTCGATGTGCGTGGACCAGCCGGGCACTTCCAGCTCGCCGAGGAGGGCCGGGGCCGACGGGTCGGACAGGTCCACCACGAACAGCGGGTCCTGGACCAGAAACGTCACGATGTAGGCCCGGGGCCCGTCAAAGCGGGTTGCGAAAAGCGTTTCGCCCGTGGCGCGCTCGAGCGGCAACTCGGCAAGCACCGTCAGATGGTCCGGATCCGCGAAGCTGATGGTGGTCACATAGACGCGGCGTTCATCGTTCCAGTCGCAGGACACGACGCGCAACGCGCCTTCCCACGCGTCCAGTTTGTACCGGTCCGCGACGTAGCCGTTGACGTTCACCGCGCCGCGCACCGTCATGGCGCCGGCCGGGTCGCTGATGTCGACATAGGTGATGGTGGTCTGTTCCCTGGACCACACGGGCGCGGAGGCCACGAAAATGGCGGTGGAGGTGGCCTGGATCACGTCCCCGGCGCCGCCGAAGGAGAGCTGGTCCGCAGGGTAGACGTTGCCCGGATCCGCGACGTTGACGCTGGTCACCCAGGTGGCGCTGGTCTGGTTTTTCGTGGCGGTAACGCCGTCCCAATACCAGTCGAATTCGGCGCATACCGCATAGAGCACGTCGCCGACAAGACGGCTGTCGACGAAATCGCCGTCCAGTGCGATGGAAGACAGAACCGATGCGGACGCGGGGGTCGCAACGTCGGCGATGTAGAGCCGTCCCTGCACCGTGTAGCTCACCGTGTTGCCGTTCGTCTCATAGTTGGCCGCCTGGCCGGCCAGGACGTAGGCACGGCCGTCGCGCACGTAGAGATCGCGCGGATACCCGAAGGTCGGAAGCTGGGCAAGCACCTCTTCTGTATCCAGATCGACCAGGGTCAGCCCGCGGTACTGGTTCAGGACGTACAGGATGTCGCCTTCGCGCCGAAAGACGTCCGGCTCGGTCACCTCCCGCGGGACATCCTCCCCGCCCGCCTGGATATCTTCATCGCGGCCCGCGGCGGGGAGTCCTCCCCATGTCCACCAGGCGTTGTTGCTCTGCCGCAGGTCGGCGCTCGTGAAACGGTAACCGGAATTGCCGGGCGGCTGGATTGGGCATTCGACACCGGCAGCCAGCACCACCAGAGCGCACAGGAGCACGAATCTCTGACGCATGACCGTTCTCCCTGGAAGGGTGGGCGCGCCGCAGCACGGTTCGCGGATCCAGACCGCATCCGCGAACGTCCGGGCTGCCCATGCCTGCCCCGAAGGATGCACGTCTCCTGCTATTCTACTCCCGGAAACCGTCGTTGTGACGCACATTTTTCGTGCCCGCCAGACGCGAAACGCCACAGAAGACGTACAGGCTGAAAATCTCCCGCGTTTCAGGCACACTGTCACCTGCCGACAGCAAGGGAAGGGAAAGAGCATGGACATCAGAGAATGGCGCGGAGGCATTGTTGTGGGAATCCTGGCGGCTGGTTTGAGTTGCGGAGCGGCGGTTGCCGCCGCGGAGTCCGGAGCACCCGACTATCTCGCGCTGGTAACGGCGTATGCCGATGCCATGCTGCAACAGGGGCAGGACGAGTACGGCGAGGCGTCTACGCCGCTGTTCGCGGAGGAGCTCGACCGCACGACCATGCACATGCTGGCGGACGAGGCGCTGGAGACGGCCGCCGCCATTCCGCGGGAGGCCTGGGGCATACGCCCCCATGACCGGATGCTGGGCGGCGCGAACCCGCAGCACTGCGCGAACCTGTACCAGATCCTGTATGCATTGACCGGAATTACCGGAGAAACGCGGTATGCCGACGCGGCCGACGGCTCGTTGAAGTATTTCCTCGAGCACTGCCAGAGCGAAGCCACGGGGCTGTTGTACTGGGGCGAGCACGCGGGCTGGGACCTTCGCCGGGACGCGCCGTTGCAGACCTCGTCCGGAGACACCCACGAGTTTTACCGCCCCTGGCCGCTGTGGGAGCGCTCCTGGCAGCTCGCGCCAGAGCCCTGCCGCCGGTTTGCCCTGGGACTTTGGGAACACCAGATCGGCGACCACGAAACCGGAAACTACTCACGCCACGCCAAGATCAGCCAGCACGGCCCCGCGACGAATGCCCCCTATGCGCGGCACGGCGGCTTCTATATCGAGACCTGGGCAAACGCCTACGCAAAAACCGGCGATGCCGTCTTTCTCCAGGCAATCGAAACCGTGCTCGACGGCCTCGAACGCGCCCGCCTGAACGATGGCGGCTACCTTGCCGGCGGCAGCCTCGAAAAAGGCAGCCGCAGGCCCTGCGACATCTCACTCGCCGTGTCGCTGGAACTCGCGGCCCCCCGCGTGCCGCCCGAACTCGCCGCCAGAATGCGCGCTGTCGCCGCCGCCAACGAGGAGGTCTTCGCCCAAACCCACGCGGCCCCGGCCGCCGGCGAAGCCGCGGACACCAACCTCTGGACCAACGCCTATGGAAGCGGTCCCCGCACCGGGCGGGCCAACCTGCTGATGCTGCGGTACCGCCAGACCGGAAAAGACCTCTACCGCCGCATGGTGCTGGCCGAGGCCGACCTCTACCGGGAACAGCAAATCAACCTGTCCAGCCCGGTATGGCCCGGAACCGTTGGCGACGCGGTCTGGCTCATGCTGGATGCCCACGAACTGACCGGCAATACCGGCTACCTCGAGGCCGCCGGGCGGTTCGCTCGCGAAGGCGTCAGCCTGTTCCTGCCGGAAGGACCCCTGCCCAGAGCCTCGCACGCCCATGACCATTACGAGGCGGTCACCAACGGCGACACGCTCATGATGGCGCTGCTCCGATTGTGGATGGTCCTGAACCGGCCCGAGGCCGCCCTTGTGCTGACCTGCACGGACCGGTGAAACCCGCGAACGGCGGGTGAGCGGCATGCCCGGCGGGGAGCCCCGCCTCGATCAGCGCCCTCCGTTATGCGGTCGAGATTCCTTTGCCTTTCGGCCGGCGGCTTCTCCGGCCCATTGAATCAGGGCATCAAGGCCCAATTCGCGCACGATGGTATGGTCCAGCCGTTTCCAGACCTCGGTGGGTGTGCGCCAGTCCGCCGGGTCGGCCGCGGGGCCGGTGACGATACGGAACTCGACCCAGGCGGGGCTCACATGGATTACCAGATTGGGAAACGCGGGGATGGTCACCAGGTTGAACTCGATTACACCATACGCCGAACAATCGGGATAGAGCTCCCTGATCCGGCACAGAGCCCACACGGCATCGGATTCACGCACCGGCCCGCCGCCGGCGATGTTGACGTTGTCCTCCGTGACCCGTTGCCGCTCGCGCTCGGAATGCATCACGCCCTGCGCGTTGAGTTCCGCCTTCTGGAAGCTGCACGGGAAACGAGAGTGGCCAACCCTGACCCAGCTATCGGCGCCCTCGATGAGCAGCGCCTCTTCCTGGTTCACCAGCGCGGCCAGTTCACGCAGCACGTTGAAGGCCGGGAAATCCATCACGGCGGGGACCTTCCAGAATCCCGTGCCCGTCACGCGAACTTCATTGAGCCCATCGCTCAGCACCACGTGCCCGTCGGCAAACCAGAGTATGGACTTCCGGAAACGTTTTCTCGGCTTGGGGAGCTTCGCCAATTGTCGAAGCGCTTCCCGCAATGCCCCCGGCTCGACCTCCACCCAGGAATGTCGCTGATGGGTCATGGCCGGCAATCCCATTCCAACGTCATCCGATACCGTCCTCCTTTGAGCTCGTCCACCGCCTGCTGCCCGTGCGCGTGGCGCCATGCAGGAGAGCATACGCCGTGCCAAGCAGGAAACGCGGCAGGAACCGTATTGTACCGGGACAATCTCAGCCCGGGAAACAATGAACACCCCATTCGGACATCGAAAATCATGCAGTACGCTCAAAAACAGAGCACCGCGGCAGCCGCATGGGCGCGAGTTTCCGGCAAATATGTGCTCATCGCCTTCGACGGCATGGGCGCCGGCCTGGCAGGAAAAGTCCGCGGGGGGGTGTGGTGTCCGGACGTTGGAGGATCGAGCATCGATAGCCGTCAGCACGGGCATCGGGACGGGCGCGCCGGAACACGCCAGCCCGAGCGATATGCAGGGAGCGTCGTGGAGTTCCGGTGGCGTCAAGACACGAAAAAAGGACTTGCGCGCGGCCGCGTAAGTCCTTTCCATACCTGGAGCTGGAGGGGGGAATCGAACCCCCGACCTCATCATTACGAGTGATGCGCTCTACCGACTGAGCTACTCCAGCAAAAAAATGGTGCCAAGGGGCAGAATCGAACTGCCGACACGCGGATTTTCAGTCCGCTGCTCTACCAACTGAGCTACCTCGGCACAGGGAGAATCATACAATTCGCGGAGGGGTAAAGTCAACTTGGCGTGCGCGGCGCCGGTCCCATAGCTGAGGAACTGGGACAGGTTCCGGGCGGCGGCCGAGCGCGGCCTTGGGCAATAGCAAAGGCGTTTGGTATGCTGGACGGCACGTGTCCGATGGGCCAGGGAGCAACCATGGGGAGGTGCGGTATGGACAACAGGTATTCGCTTCGGGAATTCGTCGAGCAGACGGGGCAGCGGGACCTCGGCCAGGGCGAGTTTGAGCTGGAACGGGACCGGCTGCTGGAGATCAATCTGAACGGGGCGGTCTGGACGAAGATGGGGTCGATGGTGGCCTATGTGGGCGGGATCAAGTTCACGCGGGAGGGCATCCTGGAACATGGTCTGGGCAAACTGCTGAAAAAGACCGTGACGGGCGAAGGGACGCAGTTGACCAAGGCGGAGGGCCAGGGCCGGCTGTATCTGGCGGACACGGGCAAAAAGATCTCGATTCTGAACCTTCAGGGCGAGGCCATTTATGTCAACGGCAACGATCTGCTGGCGTTCCAGACGGGCATTCAATGGGACATCAAGCTGATGCGCAAGGTCACCGCGATGCTGGCGGGCGGGTTGTTCAATGTGCGGCTGGAAGGCCACGGCATGGTGGCCATCACGACCCATTACGACCCGTTGACGCTGCGGGTGACGCCGGACCGGCCGGTCATCACGGATCCCAACGCGACGGTGGCCTGGTCGGGGAGTCTGGAGCCGGAGTTCAAGACGGACGTCTCGTTGAAGACGTTCTTCGGCCGGGGCAGCGGCGAATCGATCCAGATGTCATTCCGCGGCGACGGGTTCGTTGTGGTGCAGCCGTACGAAGAAGTCCAGTTTCAGGGGAATGCCGGCGGCGGTTGATGCCGCAACAACGAGGAGGGCGATGGTGCCGGAACCAGAAAGCGCGCCGCGGCCCAGGTCGAGACGCAATTTTCTCAAGCACAGCATGGCGGGCACGGCGTTGACGGCCGCGCTCGGAACGATGGCCGCGGGCAGCGCACCCGCCTGGGCGGGTGTTCGCCAGACGGCGGGCGCGACGCTGGAGCTCGAACCGGCGGATGCGTCGTACGACGTGCTTGTGGTGGGCGGCGGCCCCGCGGGCTTGTGCGCGGCGATTCAGGCGGCGCGCGCGGGCGCAAAGACCCTGCTTGTCGAGAAGAGCGGCGTCCTGGGCGGCGCAATCGTCCTGAACGGCGTGAATTTCCCCGGGCTGTTCCATGCGTGGGGGAAGCAGATCATCGCCGGCATCGGCTGGGACCTTGTGACGGCGGCTGTGGACCTGTGCGGTCAGGCGCTGCCGGATTTTTCGGATTACACGCGGCGGCACTGGCATCTGCAGGTGCGCGTGGACCGGGCGGTGTTTGCCGCGCTGGCCGACGCCGCCGTGCTGGATGCGGGCGCGGCGCTGCTGTTCCACGCGATGGCCGCATCGGCTGTGTTCGAGGACGGGCGGTGGCGGGTGGGTCTAGCCACGAAAGAAGGGATGCGAAGCGTGCCGGCGCGCGTGGTGATCGATTGCACGGGCGACGCCAACGTAGCGGGGATAGCAGGGTTTGCACGGCGGCGAAGCCCGGCGCTTCAGCCGGGCAGCATCATGGCGCGGCTGGGGGGGTACGACGAGCAGGCGTTGGATTACGAAGCGCTGCAACAGGCGTATACCGCCGCCGTGGAACGGGGCGAATTGCGCTCCGGGGATGCCGTCAACAACAACGTAGCGCAGTTGCTGCGGTCGCGTGGCGACAATACCATGCACGTCGTGGGCATTGACGGGGCGTCGAGCGAGGGGAAATCGCGCGCGGAGGTGCTGGCGCGTCAGCAGCTGCTGCGCCTGTTTCGCTTCTGCCGGAAACAGCCGGGACTCGAGCAGTTTCAGTACGACTGGTTTGCGATGGAATGCGGTATCCGGGAGACCTTCACCATCGAGGGACTGGAAACGGTGACCGTGCGGGACTATACCAGCGGGCGCGTGTGGGACGACGCGGTCTGTTACAGTTTTTACCCGATTGATGTGCACCGTCCGAGCGGCGACGGCATCGACATCCGTCCGCTGGAAGAGGGCATGGTGCCGACCATCCCGCGCGGGGCGCTGATTCCACGAGACAGCCGGAACTTTCTGGCGGCGGGCCGGTGCGCGTCGGGCGACCAGGAAGCCAATTCAGCGTACCGGGTGCAGGCGTCGTGCATGGCCATGGGCCAGGCGGCCGGCGGCATCGCCGCGCTGGCGGTCCAGCGGAACGAACTTCCGGCGGAGGTGCCGATGGAGGCCGTTCGCGCCCTTCTGCGCAATCACGGCGCGATCGTCCCCGAACCGCAGGGATGACCCGCGTCCGCAGACACACCCGGCTCGGCACGTCCTCCCACACGCTGAGTGTACACGTCTACACCGGCCACACCCTCGTGGCCGAGGCCTCCTATGAGCTGGTGTACGTCAACGGAACGCACCGCATTCGGGAGTACTTCGCGGTTGAAGAACCGGCTGCGGGTCGGGCCAGTCCGGACTAGCCCCACGGGTCACGGGCCCGGCGTCTCCGGCTTCGTGAAGCGGTACAGGCCGGGAGCGGAAAGGGTAAAACGCGGACCCGGCGTGCCGTTTTCACCGCGCCAGTCCGGGGGAAGTTCGAGCCAGAGGGGGCCGGCCGGCATGGTCTTGAGCGCGACGCTGAGCGTTGAGGCCGTCGCGAGCACATCGAGCGCGGCGCGGCGGTATTGGAGATTGGCCAGGCCCATCTCGGGACACGCCCCGGGCAGGCGGGGAGCAATGCGGAGGGCGTCCGCGCCCGGCTCGAGCCCGAGGAACCCGTAGGTGACGATCGAGGGCAGCAGGCTGCTTTCGAAAAACTCGAAATCGATGCCCAGCCCGCCGGCCGTGCCGCCGCCCTGAAGGGTCGTGCCGCGCAGGCCGTCCTTGTAGTATTCGCGGTAGCCGCCGGCCTCCCAGACCTCCTTCTCCCACGCCAGGATTTCCCGCAAGCGCGCCCATGCGTTGTCCGGACCCAGCACGTGAAGCCGCGCCCACAGATCGTAGAACGTGAACCCGAGCACCGCGCCGCCGTCCTGCACCTGCCCGCCCCAGGGGATGGTCTCGGGACCGGTCCACATGAACCCGTACCATTCGACATTGCGCCGGGTGGTGGCGCGGGGCCCGAACCGCCAGTGGTAGATGTTGGCGCCCATGGACGTATCGCCCTCGACCAAACGCGCTCCGGTGAGCCAGTCCATGATGGACTGGGCGTGTTCTTCGGAAGCAAGACCGTACCAGATGGCGTCGAGATTGAGGAACGTGAAACCGTAGTCGTGTGCATGGCCGTTTTTGTCGATGACCGCATGGAATCGCCCGGTTTCGGGATTCCAGAACAGGCGGTTGGCCTCGGCCTTCACGTCGTCGGCATGCTTGCGCAACGCGCCGGGGTCGAACGCGAGTTCGCCGCCGGGGATGTCCCATTCGGGATGGGCACGGATCGCGTCTTCGAGCTCAGCCATGATCCGCAGAGACGCATAATACTGGTTCGTCGCGTAGAGGTCGTCCCAGCCGAAGGGCAGGAGGTCCCAGTAATTGCTGCCGATGCCCTGTCCGTAATGGATGGTCTTCGTTCCGTCGGGGCTGAGCTCCAGCCCGGAGATGCCGGTATGGCCGATCCACTCGTTGCGGATGCGGTTATGGGTGAGGCCGCCCAGGGTGGTCTGCTGGTAGCGGAGGGCTTGGCGCATGTTGTTGATGACGGCGCGCAGGAAGGCCAGGTCGCCGCTCCACCGGTAGTAGTTCCAGCACGCCATGATGTAGATCGGATTGTTGATGGTGTGCCGCGTATCGTAGACGGTAAAAAACGAGTCGATGGCGAATTCGCCGCCGGATTCGCCGGGGGCCAGCGCAATGCGGATGCGTTTGATCTCGCCGTCCCACTGGGGATGCGTGTGCATGGTAATCATGGAATGGGTCGTACCCGTTACGCGTTCGTAATCGGGATTGCCCGAGTCAAAACCAAAATGGACGCGCCGTTCGGGGCTGAAGGCCGCGTCTTCCTTGCGCATCCACTCGACATACGGCAACTGGCCCGGTGCGGGCGTGCCGGACCGTGTCCACCGCAACTGCAGAAACGGCGCGTTGAACGCGATGATGCGCGGACCTTCCGGCGTCACCAGCATGGGCGAAGGCCCGGTCGCGGCCAGATGCCATTTCCCCTCGACAATGCCCCGGGATTCGCAATGGACGAGCTCCCAGCCGTCCAGCGCCTTTCCCCGGGCGAAAGGGGACTCGGGCTGCCTGCGGAGCGCGTCCCAGACCCAGCCGGGGCCGTCCTCCTGAAAATGCCAGCCCGCGCCAAAGCCCTCGGGCCCCGTCGGCCCCTGCGTCCACATGGGAAACGGCCAGCCCTGCTCGTGAGCGTGCGAGAAATGCTGGTTTGTCCAGACGTACCCGTCGGGATCAAGCCGCACCGCGAGGAGATCGTCGCGCTGGATGTCCTGCACGGGCGCGGGCCAGCCGGGATGCATCGCACCGCCCATCCACTGGTCGGACGTCGTGAGGTATTCCTTGTTGAACAGCACCGGGGAATGCCCGAGCCGCGCGCTGAAATGGTGCCAGAGGTAGCGGTTGAGGAGCGCGGCGTCTTCGCCGTGGCCCGTAAAATGAAACCGGGGAAAATCCCCGGGAATGTTGTCGATGAGATCGGCGGGCGGCGGAAACAGCGCGGGCGCGTCGCCCCCGGCTGCGCCGGCCGCGCCCAGACCAAGAAAAACGGCGACTCCAAGAACACGTATTAGACGTACCATGGTTGAACACCCTCCGGCACCACTGTGGTTGCCCGGCGGGGGCAATGTCAATGTCGCGCCGGCTCAGCCTTTACTCGTAACAATGCATCGGCATCTGGGGCAGCACGCTGCCGAAGGTCTCGGCGGACAGGCGCGTCACCGGGAAAAAATCGGAGTTGTTGTAATACGAGTACTTGACGAACTCGACGTGCCCATCCAGGTGCAGCACATTCGCGCCGCGCGGCACGTGGCCATACTGGGACTCGTCGAGGGGCACGCGGTCCCACATCACGGGAATGGCGCTGGACCCCACAACGTCGGGGCGCGAGGAGTTCGACCAGACGGGTACGGGCAGGGTCAGGTCGTTGCGGGCGAACATGGCGAAGGGCAGATGGTGGTACGCCTCGAAGAGCGCCAGGGCCTGTTCGTCGCTCACGATGGCATATCCCGCGTAGACATAGTAGAGCGACGACACGCATTCGGGCCGGTCGAACCGGATGTTGACCGGGCTGCCGGGGCAGGCCAGGATGGTCAGATCCGTCAGGTACTCGGGATAGACGGTGCGCATGTCGAGCATCCAGTTGTTGGGGACCGGGCTCAGGGGAGGATACGCACCGCTGTGCTCGCCAGCGAACATTTTCATGACCAGTCCGAGCTGTTTGAGGTTGTTTGCGCAGCTTGCGCGCACCGCACTCTCCCGTCCGCGGCTCAGGGCCGGCAGAAGCAGGGCCGCGCCGATGATGAGCACGAGCACGATGGCCGCCCATTCCCAGAGGCGTATGCTCAGTTTCGCGGAAGACATGGCCGGTCCCTCCTCACGCTTCGTGCTGTGGGGCCGGAGCCGCCTTTTCAACGCGAACCCTTGTCTGAAGACGGGCATAGAGCCGCGGGGCCAGAAGCGCGGCGCACGTCAGGACAGCGGCCCAGAAGACCACGCTCCAGGGAGACTGACCGATCGCGAACCGGCACGCCAGGATGGCAAGCAGTGCGACCGCGACGAGAAGGACCTGTCCGCGGCGAAGCCGTTTCCCGCGCGCGTGCTGCAGCGCAAGCCATCCGACGCCGAGCGCCACGGCCCAGCCGCCGAGGAGCACCGCCCGGTTGCCGGCGGCCGCCCAGCGCGCGTGGTACACATGGAGCGTGAGATGCAGTTCCCTGCCTTCGGGCGCCATGAGCCGGCGGAACAGGTACGACACGCCTTCGGTGGGCAAATCGATGCGCACGGGCAGCACGCCGGCAATCTCCGTCTCGGCGGGCGCGCCTTCCTGAAGCTGCTGGCCCTGGTAGCGCGGTTCGCCGGCCACCGCGGACGCGGCCGGATTGTTGATGTCCTTGATGTAGAACCGTTCGATGCCCTCGCGCAACCGGTAGATTGTCTCCTGCGACACGCTGGTCTGGCCGCGATCGAGGGTGCTGCGCGCACCCACCGGAACCTCGCGGGCGGGTTTCAGGTCGCCTGAAGTGCGGAACACGCGCTGGGTTTCCGGTACGAGCACCTGCCACGCGATCTCGTTGGCCAGGATGTCGGTCGCGGGGGCGTTCAACGCGTGTTTTCCGCAAAGCACGGGGCTTTTCGGGGCGGACTCCATATAGACCAGTTCGACGGGGAAGGTGTCGAGCACGCGGCCGGTCTCGACGGATTTGAAGAGCGGAATCAGGACCGCGCCCTTCTCGCCGTCACGGGCGGGTTTCACCACCTTGCCGCCCACCTCCGCGGACCACACCTCGGCGTCTTCGGGCAGGGCCACGCGGAGGAACTGTTTGATGTTGTTGCGAACGTCGTAGCGGGCGCGGGTGATGGCCATGCCTTCCTCGGTGATCATGGTGACGAGCAGGGCGCGGTCAATGCTCGCCACGCGCACCGCAACGTCCTGCAGGCGGCGCACCTCAAGCGGCAGGATGTACTGGTCGCCGACGTATTTGTAGCCCAGCAGCAGGGGATTGGCCGACATGGCGCGCAGGGCTTCCGGCAGTTCCGTGATGTCGACGCGCGTCAGGTTCTCGATGCCCTCCGCGGGCGCCACTTCCACGTTGCTGCGGGCGGCAAGACCGAGGAACCCCGTCTGCCGCACCATGTCCTCGACGCGGACCGCGGGCATCACGATGACCGGCGCCCCTTCGTCGATGGACGTCTCAAAGTGCAGCGTCAGCTCGTAGTCCGCTTCGATCGCGTGATTGACCTTGATCTCGATGGCCTGCTCTTCGCCGGCCTCGGTCACCGTCCAGGCCGCCCCCTGTCCCGCGGCTTCCAGCACATTGACGCCCTTCGGGACGGCAATCGTGAAGCTGTCTGCTTTCCCATGGAGTACGTCGAACCGCACGTGTGTGCGGCAATCGAGGTAGCCGTCGGTGATGGTGGCGAGGGTCGCGGCCAGACTTGCCACGCGCGGCGGTTCGGGCGGGCGGGCGGCCTCCTCTTCCTTCTTCTTGAGCACGGCCGGGAGCGTCCACTGCACCGCAATGTTTTCCGTGCTGCGGAAGGTGAGGTCCGCGGTCAAACCGTCCGCGGAAGGTTGAACGGCAATGTTGAGGGCATCGGGTGCGGCCACCTGGGCGTCCTTCACCGGAATGGCCAGCGTCATGCGCGTCACGGGCGTTCGCGCGCACGGGAATTGGGCCGTCAGAACCCCTTCGCTGGCCGCGATATCGGTGTAGAAGGTGGTTTCAAAGGCATAGAATCCCGGTTTCTGAATGGCGAGCATGAGCCACCCGTCGGCATCGACCGACAGCGACACCGGCTCGCCGTTGAGCGAGGCGTCTACGGGCGCCACGGTGTTTTTCAGAATGGGAATCCGGGCCCAGCACGCGTCATTCAGGACGTCGATATCGAATTCCGCACGCACGCGCATGCTGTTTCCGGGCTCGATGCCGGCCTCGTAGCGCGCTTCGGAAATGGTCCAGTCGTACGGGGGCGGCGGTGCGGGCTCTTCCTTCTCGAACTCGCGCGACCGGGCCGCGTAGAGTTCCTCGAGCAGGGAACGCAGGTCGTTCCATTGCATCTCCATGCGTGCCGAATCCATCCGGGGGATGGCGGTCTCCGGCGCTTCAGGCTCCGCACCCCAGGACGCGGCCACGGGAACCAGGAGCGCCAGAACGGCGGCGAACAGGTGCTGCGTCTTCATGATTCGTCCTCCCAACCGGTTGCTCTGTACCGTTCATTACGCATGGGAGTGCGAAAGGTTCGTTTCAGGAGGAATGGGGTTGCGCACGGCCCGGACCAGCCGGATACGCGGTCAGCGGCCGGCGTTGATCCCGAGGATGGCGTCGGTTTCGCCGGTCACCGGGAAGGCCTCGCCGTAACGGATGAACTCGACGTGGCCATCCATGAACAGGACGTTTCGGCCGCCGGGAATGCGCGAGCGTGTTTCGAACATGACGGGGATCCCGGATTGCACACTCGCGGAGGCGGCGGGGTTGTTGATGTCGGTGATGTAGAACCGCTCGACGCCTTCGCGCAACCGATAGATGCCGGTATCCGACTCGAAATTCCGGGCCAGTTCAGCGCGCTGGCCGAGCCGCTGGGGCCGGGCGTCTCTCAAACGAACCAGTTCCTCGGGACTGGTGGCGTGCCAGCCAAGGTACGTGTAACTCTCGGCAGCCAGGCGGTTCACGGCCGCCCAGTCGATCGGCGTCGTGGTCATGGCGGCGTCCATTTCCCGGCCGATCGCCTCCGCGCGGGGATGGCTGGGATCGATCAGGAGTTTCGGGTCGGCGAGATACCTGGGATACAGAACGCTCACGTCCAGCCCCCAGACGCCGTCCTGAGGCGCGAGCGGCGGAAACCACGCGCCCGGGTTATCGTTCGCGTACATTTTGAGGACCACCCCGACCTGTTTCAGGGTGTTGGCCGACGTCGCGCGCCGGGCGGCCTCCCGGCCGCGGGAAAGCGCGGGAAGCAGAGACAGCACGAGCACCAGCCCCGCCGCGATGGCCACACCATAACCCAGCACGCGGCGGCCTGGCGCGGAACGGTTGCCCTCTGCCTCCGCTTCGCGGGCACGCAATTCGCCCATCACCTGTGCGGCAAGGCCGGTCCGGGGCTCCATTCGGGGCAGCGCGTCCAGCCTGGCGAGAGCAGTCCGTTCGGCCTCCAGCTGCGCGCGGAGGTCTTCGGAATCGGCAAGACGCGCTTCGACCCTCGCCCGCTCCGTTTCCGGGAGGGTGCCGAGCAGATAGGCGCGAAGCTGTTCGCGCATGGCCTTCATCTGGCGACTGAATTCGCTCACGCCGGTTCCTCCAGCGCGTCCATCAAGGCGTTCACCGCCGTGTTCATGCGTGATTTCACGGTGCCCACGGGGATCCTGAGGCTCTCCGCGATTTCCTCGTAACTCATGCCGTCGTAACGGGCCATGAGAAACACGGCCCGGTGTCTCATGGGCAGCGCCTCCACCGCCCGCGCCAGACGCTCGGCCAGTTCGGCCTCGGCCGCCTTCTCCGCCGGATTGGGCGCACGGGATGCGTAACGCTCGACCGGCGGCGCGTCCTCGGGGTTCCGGCCCGCGTCCAGCGAGAAGACCCGGCGCAGTTTCCGGCGGCGCAGGGCGTCGCGGCAGGTGTTGGTGGCAATGCGGTACAGCCAGCTGCGAAAACGGCCGTCGGGCCGAAACCGGTCGAGATGCCTGTAAACCTTCATGAACGTATCCTGGAACACGTCTTCCGCTTCCGAGGCGTTGCCGATCATCCGCCGGAGGTAGTTGAACAGCGGCGCCTGGTACCGCGTTACGAGCAGTTCGAACGCCCGGACGTCGCCGTCCCGCGCACGTTCGGCCAGCGCCTCATCGCTCGGTGCTTCGTGTGCCTTGCTCATCTCGTAGTACGCATGGACGCCCATAAGGTTCAGTGGCCCCGGGCGGCACGTGGGCCGCGGATACCGGCCGATTGTACGGCGCGGGGCGGGGAACGGACAAGGGGGCAGAGTCCTGTCCGTGCCAGGCATGCCGTATTCGGGTTTGCGGCGTGGTATGCTGCACGGGGTGCGATACGGGTCGGCTGCAAAGGAGCGGTGCGATGAAGCAGGGAGTTCTGGTGGTCCTGATCCTGGCGCTGACGGGACGCTGCGGCGGTTTCGCCCGCGCCCAGGAGAGCCAAGCACAGGCGCCGTACATCAACACGTGGCTGGTCGCGGGGACCTTCGAGAATGCGCGGGACAACGCGGGCTTTGAGTACGACTGGCTCGGTGAAACGGGCGTGCAGCCCCGGGAAGGCCTGGCGGCATGCGGTCAGTCCTGGCGCTATTTCGATGACCGGCTGTTTTCGCGCAATTACGACGATTACCAGGACCTGTTCAGCTACTTCCGGATCAAGCGCAACGAATCGGTCCGCGCGAAGATCGCGTACGCGCACGTGTACGTCCATTCCAGCCAGGATCAGGCCGCGGAGTTGCGCGTCGGCGCGGACAACGAGTTCAAGGCGTGGCTGAACGGCGAACCGGCCGCGTCGAGCACCGAGGGCCTGCCGGAGCGCGATCAAAGCGTCACCCCGGTGCGGCTGCGCCAGGGCTGGAACCGGTTGCTGCTCAAAATCGGCAATCAGGAAGACGGCCGGTTCGGATTCTATGCGCGGCTGGCGGGACCGTTCGGGCAATCCCTCCCCGGCATCACGTATGCCGTCAATCCTCCGGACAGCGCGCTGGCCGTGTCGACAAAGGCGATGGACGACGCGGGCTCGGATGCCGTGCCGGCGGCCTGGCGCGAATGGTCGTACGTGAGCGCGCATCTCGCGGAGACCGCGGGCTGGCCGCCGTTCGAGCCGAGCTGGCTGATCAAACCGTCGATCGCCGTACAGGCGTCGGCGTTCGCGTTCCTGGCCGAAGGGGGCACGCCTCCCTATCGCTGGTCGTTGATGGACGGCGCGTTGCCGGAGGGTCTCGCATTGCGTGAGGACGGGGTGCTCGCCGGCACCCCGCCAGAGACCGCCGCGCTGGGCGTGTATACGTTCACGGCGGCCGTGACCGATGCGACGGGCCGGACCGCCGCGCGACCGTTCGCGCTGACACTCCATGAGCGCCCGAACAAGTGGTACGAAGAGGCCCGGCTTACCGCATTGATTCACGGCCCCGAATCCATGCCCGCGGACGGGTTTGACGAGTTTGCCGAATTGATGAAGCGCCAGGGGTACGGCATCGGCATGACCATCTCCTACAACAATGGCCGCTACAAATATCGCTGGCCGTCACTCTACGAGCCGGACAACGCCAACGGCATTCTGCTCGGGCAATACAAGGCCGCGCTCGAAAAGCGCGGGATCCGGTTTGGCATGTACATCGGCAACCTCGACGGCAACAACCACGGCGGGCCGAACGGAGCCCTCCTGCTCGTGGAAGACGCCATCCGCCGGTTCCAGCCCGCGGCGTTCTGGTTTGACTGGGCCGGATGGAACGGCGTTTCCCTCGACGCCATCTACAGCATGATCAAGACATACGACCCCGAAACGCTCGTGGTCCTGAATGGCGTCCCGACGATGAGCAACGGCGATTGGGACGTGATCTGCCTTGAAGGGTGGGGCTCCTGGGGCGACCGGATCTGGGACAAGTGGCCCTTCGATTTCGCGTGGCCCAAGGAGCACACGGTCGAGTCGTGGCGGCTGGTGGCCGATCCCGCGTTCGAATACTCGCAAGGCGTCGAGCCCGACTGGCAGGAGTACCTGCGGGTACAGATTGCCTTGATTGGCGACGGGTTCGTGGCAAACATCGATCACAGCCCGACCATTCGCACGGGCGTGCCCGAGGGCGGCGGCAAACTGGCGTCGCTCGACGCGTCGGTGGTGATTCAGGCGCACCGGAAGATGGCGGACTGGGCGAATCCCGAGGGCTTGCCGCCGCTTCACGAATCGTACACCCGGGTGAACCCGGGCCCGCTGGCCGCCGCCGAGTGGGGATACAACACCATCAACCTCGCGCGCGATGCCATCTATCTGCACCTGCTCACGACGCCGTACGGCAAGACCGGCATGCCGCAGGGATCCGCCCTGACCGTGGGCCCCCTCGCGCAGCGCGTGGTCTCCGCGACATGCATGAACACGGGCCGCGCGCTGCCGTTCGAACAGCCCGGCAGCGAACTCGTGCTGGACCTGACGGGCCTCGCCGCGGACCCCGTCGACACCATCGTGAAACTCGCGCTCGAAGGACCGCATCCCGACATCCCCCCGCCCGCGGTGGAACTCCAGGCCTCGCCGCCGGGCAACCGCGCGTGGCGCAAACCCGCCCGCCTGCTCAGCCTCGACGGCAGCCATGCGCTTATCGCGAGCGGCCTCAGCTTCGCTCATTACGGCAACGACGGGGTCGCCTTCACGCACGCACAGGGCGGCATGGAATGGCCATGGACCTATCAGGTCGATCTCCAGGAAAGCCATCGGGTCAACCGCATCGTCGTGCGTTTCGGCCAGGGCTACCCCACGGACTACGCCGTGCAGATCAGCGACGATGGCAAAACCTGGAAGACGCTCGATCGCGGGGCCGGTGCGCCCAACGGCACGTTCAGGTTCGATATCGACCCCGCTCCCATCCGCTTCGTGCGCGTGCAGGGTTTTAAACCGGACGGCCCCGGCCAGGAAGGCGGCCAGATGGCGATCGCCGAACTCGAAGTCTACGCGGCCGAATAGCCGGTTCGGGCCGCGGGGCGCCGGTCAACGCAACTCTTCCAGGCAGTCAATGACCGCGGCAAAAGCGGTATCCGGCCTGCGGAATGTGCTATACCAGACGTTGGAAATGACGCGGGAACCGCTTGTGAACGGGAGGAAAATGCCATGAAAGTGCAGGATTTCGCCTACCAGGTCGCCATTCGCACCATTGAACTCCTCGAAGAAACCCAGCACTACAAGATCCCCGAGAATCTCCGCAAAGAGATCGGGCAGAAAATCCTCAACGAGGTCGACAAACTCCTCAAGAAGTCGAGCTGAACCAGGGCGCCGCGTGAGCGTTCGGGCGCTCCCCGGTCGGCCCGTCCGCCCGCTCCGGGATTCCTCTCTGCGGGCAAACCGGGAACCTCCCCCCGGCGCAGTTCGCCGTTTTTCATGGCATTGACCCGGCGGAATTCGCTATGATCACCGTTTGTTGCCCGATTCGTGCGGGTGCGCGCACGGCGGGACCGTATCCAGACTCATTCTCCAGGAGCCAGTGCCTGTTCTATGCCTGAAAAACCCAAATCCCGGGGAAAAACCCGGAAGACCACCCCGAAACGCACCCCGGCCCAGCCGGGAAACCGTAAGGCGAGTGCGGACGGCCTGCCCGAGGCCCCCGTCTCGTCGCGCGACAGCATCGTCATCAAAGGCGCGCGCGAACACAACCTCAAGAACCTGAGCCTGACCATTCCCCGCGACAAGCTGGTCGTGATCACCGGCCTGAGCGGGTCGGGCAAGTCGAGCCTCGCGTTCGACACGATCTATGCGGAAGGCCAGCGCCGCTATGTCGAGAGCCTGTCGTCGTACGCCCGGCAGTTCCTCGAACAGATGGAAAAGCCCGACATCGACTCGATCGAGGGACTGAGCCCGGCCATCTCGATCGAACAGAAGACCACGCACCGGAACCCCCGGTCCACCGTCGGCACCGTCACCGAGATCTACGATTACCTGCGCCTGCTCTTCGCGCGCATCGGGACGCCCCACTGCCACAGTTGCGGGAAACCCATCCAGTCGCAAACGCCCCAGACCATCGTCGACGGGATCCTGGCGCTGCCCGAAGGGACGCGCGTCCAGTTGATGGCCCCGGTGGTGCGCCAGCGCAAGGGCACGTATCAGAAGGCCTTCGAGGACATCAAACGGCGGGGCTATGTGCGGGTCCGGGTCGATGGCGAATTCCGCACGGTGGATGAGGACATCGAGCTGGAGCGGTACGTCAAGCACGACATCGACGTGGTCGTGGACCGGCTGGTGGTCAAGCCGGGCATCGGGCGGCGCCTGACCGATTCCGTCGAGGCGTGTCTCAAACTGGGCGAGGGCATCATCCGGATCTGGCGCGAGGCCCCCGACAAGACCGTGAGCGAAGTGTTGCAGAGCGAGCACTTCGCGTGCGTGGACTGCGGCCTGAGCTTCGAAGAGCTTTCCCCGCGCATGTTTTCGTTCAACAATCCCCACGGCGCGTGCCCGGTATGCACGGGCCTCGGCGAAGTGATCGAGGTCGATCCCGACCTGGTGGTCCCCGACACCTCGCTGTCCATCGCCAACGGCGCGGTGCGGGCGTGGAGCATGCGGCGCGTGCTCGACGGCATGTACCGCCACGCCTTGCGGTGCGTGTGCAGTCATTACGGCCAGGACACCGCCACCCCGTGGAAGAAGCTCCCGGAAGACTTCCGCCAGGTCGTGTTGTACGGCTCGGGCGACGAAGTCATCGATTTCACCTACACGGGGCGGCGCAACACGTTCGAGCTGCAGCGCCCGTTTGAAGGGGTGATTCCGAATCTCGCCCGGCGCTATCACGATACCGAATCCAATCGCGCCCGCGAGATGATCAGCGAGTTCATGGCTTCGCGGCCGTGCCCGGACTGCCGCGGCGCGCGGCTCCGGCCCGAATCGCGCGCGGTGACCATCTCGGCCAAAACCATCATGGACGCGACAGCCTTCTCGATTCGCGACGCGCTGGTCTTCTTCGAAACGCTGAAACTCAACAAGACCCAGCGCATGATCGCCGAGCGGGTGATGAAGGAAATCCGCGAACGCCTGACGTTCCTGGTGAGCGTGGGGCTGGAATACCTCTCGCTCGACCGGAACGCCGGCACCCTGTCGGGCGGCGAATCGCAGCGCATCCGTCTCGCCACGCAGATCGGTTCGGGCTTGATGGGGGTGCTCTACATCCTCGACGAACCCAGCATCGGCCTGCACCAGCGCGACAACAAAAAGCTCATCGCCACGCTGGAACGCATGCGCGATCTCGGCAACACGGTGATCGTCGTCGAGCACGACGAAGAAACGATTCGCCGCGCCGACCACGTGATCGATCTGGGCCCCGGCGCGGGCGTGCACGGCGGACAGATTGTCGCGCAGGGCACGCCCCGGGAAGTGGCGGCGAATCCGGACTCCCTCACGGGGCAGTACCTGTCGGGCCGGTTCCGGATCCATGTGCCGGAAAAGCGCCGGAAACCCAACGGCAAAACCCTCAAGGTCTTTGGCGCCGCGCACAACAATCTCAAGGACGTCGACGTCGAGATCCCCCTGGGCGTGTTCACCTGCGTGACGGGCGTCTCCGGCTCGGGCAAGTCGAGCCTCATCAACGAGACCCTGTACCCGGCGGTCATCCGGAAGCTGTACGATTCGGCGCGCGCACGGCCGGGCAAGTACCGCCGCATCGAAGGCCTCGAACATCTCGACAAGGTCATCGACATCGACCAGTCGCCGATCGGCCGCACGCCGCGCTCGAATCCCGCGACGTACACGGGCCTGTTCGCGCCGATTCGCGAGCTGTTCAGCAAGGTGCCCGAGGCCCGCGCCCGGGGCTACAAACCCGGCCGTTTCAGCTTCAACGTGAAAGGCGGCCGCTGCGAAGCCTGCCAGGGCGACGGCGTCATCCAGATCGAAATGCACTTCCTGCCCGACGTCTATGTGCCGTGCGACGAATGCCGGGGCCATCGCTACAACCGCGACACCCTCGAGATCCTCTACCGCGGCAAAAGCATCGCCGACGTGCTCGACATGACCGTCGAGGAAGGGTGCGACTTCTTCCGGAACATCCAAGCCATCCACAGCAAACTCAGCACCCTGTTTGACGTCGGCCTGGGCTACATCAAACTGGGCCAGCCGGCCACGACCCTGTCGGGCGGCGAAGCCCAGCGTGTCAAACTGGCCACGGAACTCTCGCGTCGCCAGACCGGCAGAACCCTCTACATCCTCGACGAACCCACCACGGGACTGCATGCCGTGGACGTGGACAAGCTCCTGCAGGTCCTGCACCGGCTGACCGACCACGGCAACACGGTCGTCGTCATCGAACACAACCTCGATGTCATCAAGACCGCCGACTGGATCATCGACCTCGGCCCCGAAGGCGGCGACAAAGGCGGCGAAGTGGTCGCCGCGGGCGAGCCCGAGACGGTCGCGGCCTGCGCCGCGTCGTATACCGGGCTGCATCTGCGGGACGTCTTGCGCGCCAGAGCGCGTTGAAAAAAGAACGCGCCGGGCATCGGAGCAGCTCCGCTACCCGGCACGCGGCCGTTTCATTCCGTCTTCAACCGTGCGGTCAGACCTTGAGCTTGGCTTTCAGCGTGGCCACGAGCGTCTTGGGATCGATGGGCTTCTGGAAAATGCCGGCCAGGCCCAGCTCGCGCGCGTCCAGATTGTACCGCACGGTGTCGCCCGCGGAACTCAGCATGTAGACCGGACCCTTGTAGCCGCTTTCCTTGAGTTTCTGGGCCACCGTGCTGCCCGAATCCACGTTTTCCATCATGAGGTCAACGATAATGGCATCCGGTTTCACGCGTTCGATGGCTTTCAGGCCTTCCTCGCCGTTCGACGCCTCGCCCACGGAGAAACCCTCGGCCTCGAGGACGATGCGCAGCGTCGCGCGAATATCCGGGTCGTCGTCAATGGTGAGAACCGTCTTCTTGCTGTCCATGCTACTCTCCTTACACGGCCGTATCAGGGCCTGGACGCACGCCAACGCACTGATCATATTGTCGCGGGCCTGCGGAGTGAGGCCCTCTTCAAACTCGAACGCATACCCGCGCACGGCCAGCACGTACGCCTCAGGCGTCGCGTGAAAGTGGTCCGCGCACAAGGCCAGCACCGATTCCGGCGAGACGCTGTGGCTCGTGAACGTGATCGCCGCCGCGGGGGCGATCCGTGTGAGCGAGTACGGTGCCGGCGCGTCCACGCTGGCATCGACGAACACCACCAGGTCGTGCTCGGCCAGCGCGGCCGCGTCCTCGATATTCAACTGATAGGGGTCGTCCGTCATAACGTTCGGCAGCTCCCACGCCGCTACGGCTTCGGCAATCGCCGGGCCGAGCCCGTCGTCCTGCCGCCCCGGGTTTCCATACCCGAGGATGAGCACGCGCCGATCGTTCACCCGCGGAATTTCTCGTCGAGCAGACGGCCCGCCGCGTCCACCAGTTCCACGTGCAGCCGCATCTTGCCCAGGGCGTGGGTTGCGCAGCTCAGGCACGGATCGTAGGCCCGGATGCCCACTTCGATATGGTTCAGCAGGCCTTCCGTGATTTCGCTTTCGCCTCTGCCCTTGAGATGCTGGTCGGCGATGATCTGCACCGTCCGGTTCATGGGCTCGTTGTTGCTGGTCGTCGAGACGATCAGGTTGGCGAGCGTGATCTGGTCGGTTTCGGTGTTGATTTCGTAATGGTGGAACAGCGTGCCGCGCGGGGCTTCGATCCAGGCGACGCCCTTTTCGCGTTTCTTGCCCTGCGCTACGAGTTCCGTGCCCTGCAGGTCCGGATCATCGAGCAGTTCGCGGATCTTCTCGGCCGAGTGCACGATCTCGATACACCGCGCCCAGTGGTAGGCCATGCTCGCGTGCACGGGCTTGCCGTTCGTAAGCGCCATGAACTCCTGGCGGGCCTTCTCCGCGATCTCGGTGTCGATGAAATCGCAGCAGTTGACGCGGGAAAGCGGCCCGACGCGGTACCAGCCCTTTTCTTTGCCGAGCGAGCGGATGTGCGGGAACTTCATGTAGCTCCAGGGCCGCACTTCCTCGCCGAGGTAGTCGGCGTATTCCAGCGGCTCGATCATGTCGAAGATTTTGTTGCCCTGGGCATCGATGGCGCGGAGTTTGCCATCGTACAGGTCCATGCAGCCGTCTTCGCGCACGATAGATACGTGGTTCGACTCGAAACTGCCGAAATTGAGCAGAAACTCGAGATTGCCCTTCGTGATCTTCTTGCAGAGATCCAGCGCTTCCACGGCCCACTCGACCATGGTGTCGGCGTCCTTCTTGAGGGCGTCGCGCTCTTCGAGCGAGAGGTTCTTGTTGATGCCGCCGGGAATCGCGCCCGTGGGATGCACCTTCTTGCCGCCGGTCGCCTTGATGACTTCCTGGCCGAACTTGCGCATCAGGACCGCCTTCTTGGCGACCTCGGGATACGCCTCGATCACGCCGATCACGTTGCGCTTCTCGACCGGCGCGTCGAACCCGAACAGCAGGTCCGGAGACGCCAGGTGGAAGAAATGCAGGGCGTGCGACTGGTACGTCTGGCCGTAATGCATCAGGCGGCGCATCTTCTCGGCCGTGACGGGGATCTTGTCCACGCCGACAATCATGTCGGTCGCTTTGGCGCCGGCCAGGTGGTGGCTCACCGGGCAGATGCCGCACAGACGCTGCACCATGACCGGGGCTTCCCAGTAGAACCGGCCCTGGGCAAAACGCTCGAACCCGCGGAACTCGATGATATGGAACCGGGCCTGTTCGACGTTGTTGTTCTCGTCCATCACGATGGTGACCTTGCCATGCCCTTCGATGCGGGTCACCGGGTTGATGACGATCTTTCGCTTTCCGTTGTTTGCGGTCTTTGCCATAGTGTGTGCCTCCACGGCGATCAGTCGTATTTAATCAGTTCATACGGCAGCCCGACATCTTTCCCGGTGAGCAGCGCCGTAAGCGCCGCCCAGAGGGTATCCGCCGAGGGCGGGCACCCGGGAAGAAAATAGTCTATCTTCACGACCTCGTGGCAAGGATACACCTTGTCCAGCATGATCGGAATATCGGGGTCGCTCGGAAGCACCCCGCCGTCGACAACCGTCGGCCCCTTCAAATACGCTTCCTCGAAGCATTCCTTCAGGGGTACGGTGTTCCGGCAGGCCGGCACGCCGCCGGTAATGGCGCACTGCCCCACCGAGATGAGAATCTTGCAGTGCTTGCGAAACTGCTTTAATTGCTCGTAGTTCTCGTCGTTGCTGATGCCCCCTTCCAGGAGACCGACATCCACCGGACGCGTGAACGTCTTGATGTCGTTGATGGGCGACTTGTGGAACTCCACCAACTCGACCAGGTCGAGTATCCGCTCATCGATGTCCAGCAGGGACATGTGACAGCCGAAACAGCCCGTGAAGGGGGCGGTTGCTACTAGTGGCTTCGCCATGGTGTCTACCCTTTCCTGAATCGTTCAGCCTACCGGCTGTTTCTGCTCGATGTCGCTCCCGATGGGGGTCGTGTCGTACTGCCGCTGGCCCACGGGCACTTTCCATCCGATGCGTTTGAGCCGGAGACATCCCGTCGGGCACGCCTGGGCGGCCCGGTCGGCGGCCTTCAGACCGGTCTCTTTCAGGCCATGCACGCCGTCAACCGCGATGCGCTTGTTGATGCCGCGGCCTTCAAAGCCAAACACGCGTTTGCCCTCGGCCTCGGAGGCCCGGGCGCAGCGGCCGCAGAGGATGCAGCGGTCCCGATCGATGAACACGTCCGGATGGGTCGCATCGAGCTCGCGCGGCTTGCGAAGGAAGGGCAACGTCACCGCGAGCATGCCGAGGCGGTAGCCCATCGCCTGCAACTCGCAGTTGCCGCTGGCTTCGCACGCCGGGCACACGTGGTTGCCTTCGGCGAACAGCATCTCGACCACGGTGCGGCGCAGCGTGGTCAGTTCTTCCGTGTCGTTCTCGATGACCAGACCCTCGCTCACCGGAAACGTGCAGGAACTGGCCGGGCGGCCGTTGACCTTCACGGTGCAGACGCGGCAGTGCCCGCCGGGGATCAGACCCTTCAGGTAGCAGAGGCGCGGAATGTAAACCCCGGCATCGTCGGCGGCCTGCAGGATGGTCTGCCCTTCCTGCGCCTCGATTTCGACGCCATCAATGATGATATTGACCGTGTTTTTGCTCATCCGAATTACACCTCCACGTCGTGCGGTTTCTGCCCGGTAATGGAGCACGCTTCCTTGAGGGCTTCCTTGAGATCGAACGCCGGGATGAAGTCGTCCGGCTGAATCCGGGCTTCATACAGGGCCGGGAAATTACGCAAGGTGGTCAGCACGGGATTGGGCGCGGTCTGGCCAAGTCCGCAACGGCTCATGAATTTCACCGTATTGGCGGTTTCTTCGAGTTTCTTGAGATCCTCCCGGGTGCCTCGCCCCTCGAGAATCTTCTCGAACTGCATCTTGAGGAACGTCGAGCCGGCGCGGCAGGGCGCGCACCAGCCGCACGATTCCTCGACAAAAAACTCCAGAAACCCTTCCATGCACGCGAGCAAGTCGCGGTCCTTACCGAAAATGATGGTCGAACCGCCGGTGGGCAGGTCTTCGAAACAGATGCTCCGCCCGAAATCCTTGGGCGCGATGCACTGGCCCGAGGGCCCGCCGATCTGAACGGCCTGCGCATCCGTCGCGCCGACCATCTCGAGCACCTTCTCCACGGTGATGCCATACGCCACTTCGTACACGCCGGGCGCAGCGCAATCGCCGGAGATGCTTAGCAGCTTGGTGCCCGTCGAATCCTTGGTGCCCATCGAAGAGAACCACTCCGCGCCGCGTTCCATGATGCGCGCGGCGCAGCAGAGGGTCTCCACGTTGTTCACGCTGCTGGGCCGATCGAGGTAGCCTTTCTGCACCGGGAACGGGGGTCTGTCGCGCGGCGCGCCGCGTTTCCCTTCCAGCGACTCGATCAGCGCCGATTCCTCGCCGCAGATGTAGGCGCCGGCGCCCATCTGAATGCGGATGTCAAAATCAAACCCTTCCGCGCCGCACACGTTCTCGCCCAGAAGTCCCATGCGGCGGCGCTTCGCCAGCACCTGTTCCAGGTGGGGCAGCAGGTATTCGTATTCGCCGCGAAGGTAGAAAAACCCCTGCTTCGCGCCGACGGCATACCCGGCGATCGTCATGCCTTCGAACATCAGGTCCGGGCATTCCGTCAGGATCACGCGATCCTTGAACGTGCCGGGCTCGCCTTCGTCGCCGTTACAGATAACGTAGTGCGCCTCGCCCTCGGCCTTGCGGCAGAAACTCCATTTCATGGCCAGCGGGAAGCCTGCGCCGCCGCGCCCGCGCACACGCGCCTTGTTCATTTCGTTGATGACGTCCTCGGGGCTCATGCTCAGGGCCTTGCGAATGCCCGCGCCCCGCTCGAACGGCGCAAAAATAACCGGGCCCGCCTGCCGCAGGTTCGATTCGACCGACTTCACGCTCAGCGCCCCGCCGTCGTGCAATTTTCCCGAACGAACCGCCTCAACGATCAATTTCACGTCTTCGGGCCGGATGTTGGTCAGCACCTTGCCGTTCACAAGCGCCGCGGGCGCCTGGTCCGACATGCCGATGCACGGCGTGTACTCCAGGCTGATCAACCCGTCGGGCGTGGTTTCGCCGAACCGGATGCCAAGCGTTTTCTCAAACGCGTTCGCGACCGCGTCCATGCCCTTCATGCGCTCGACCACGGCGTTGCAGAGACGGATCGTCGTCGCGCCCTTCGGCTCCCGCGAGAAAAACGCGTAGAACGACGTCATGTCGCGCACTTCCACCCGGTGACACCCCAGCGCGTCCGCAATCGCGCCCACAATGTCTTCCGAGATGTGGCCCGTCTTCGCGTGGACGGCGCGCGCAATGTCCATCAGGCGCTTCCTGTCGTTGCCGAACTCCGCGACAATTTCCTTGACGACTCTCTTGTAATCATCGCTCATGCTTACGGGCCTCCACCGTTGCGACAGCTTCGCTGACGGAACCATTGGGCAATCAGTGACTTATACGGCAACAGCCAAGACGAGGAAATGCGGGTAAGACTGAATCCACCGTCTAATCGTGAACTTTATCACAATTATGGGCGCTTTTCAACAGCATGCCCCCACGAAAAACCATGCGAAATCCCGGCGTTCAAAACAGGTCCCCGTCTGGTTCGGGAAGAGATTGGCCACAGAGGGTACAGATCGTAGAGTTTGAAGACCCCGGACAAGAACGGGGACCTGTTCCAAGCGCCGCCCCGGCGCGACAACGTGTCCCCGTTCGAACCCGCCAGCGGGGGGCACGACCCGCACGAGGATTCTGATATCCGGCGGCTGCGTCCGCGGCGTTGACTACAGCAATATCGCGCAGGGGCCGTCCACCACGTCCACCAGAAGACACGAATGCAGGCGAGTCGCCTGCGCCGCTCAGCCTGGACATGCCCCGGAGCTTCACCGTTTCCGGGCGAGCCGAACGGCTCCCGTTCCGCTGTCGGGTGGAACTTCGCGAGCAGGGTCCTGCGGTGCCGCTACTCGCTCGCGGTTCCTGGATGCAGCTGCTTGAACAGGTCCATGATCGCGGCGGTGATGATCTCGGACGCGTTGGGCTCGAGGTAGCTCGACCGCGCGCGCCAGGTCTCGTAGCCGCCGAGTTCATGTTGCCGGGGCGTGGGCAGGTAGCCATAGTACCCGTTGGCGAGCTCTATGTTGAACGCGTCGTCGAAGGGGCTTTCGGCCTTGATCTGGAGCCCCATCTCGGCGAACACCTCGCAGGGGATGGCGGCGATGCTGAGCCCGCCAATACGCAGCGCCTGAACCGGCGCCGTGACCTTCGCGGGATATTCGCTCAGCAGGATGGTCTCCCGCGCGTAGATTTCCGCAAGCGACTCCATCTCGGGGCCCTGGGCGGCGGCCACGATTTCGCGGGCGCGTGCGACGTCCTCCGCGCTGGGGAGTCGGACGCCGAGCTCGAGATCTTTCGCCGCCGCGCCGAGCGCGACCCAGTCGTGCCATTGGAGGCGGCTGTACGCGGCGTGGACGACGTCCGCGGCGGCATGGGCCACGCGGGTCATCTGTTCGCCGGGCTGCTGGCTCGTGCCGGGTTCACGGAAGTTGATGTTGTTGATATCGCCGCTGGTCCCGTTGGACATGATGCCCACAAACGGGGGATTGAGCCGGTCCGCTCCGAGCAACTGCTGGATGCGGTCCGCGAAGATGCCGTAATAATCGGCCGAAATGTGGTCGCCGGCCACGCCCCCGACGTAATGGAGCGAGTAATTGGCCAGCAGCGCGATAGGACGGCCGTCGGTGGATTCGAGCGCGATGATGGAGATCTCGGGGTCCGTCGGGCCGGCCGGCTCGACCAGATCCTCGCTGGCGCGCGGAGGATTCATCTTGACCCGGTCGTCCTGGCCGCCGAAGGGGTCTTCGAGTACCACGCCCGCCTTGAGGTACCAGCGCCGGTTGAACACCTCGCCGGGCAGTTCGCCGCCGCCCCACGCGATCCGCGCCGGTTCCAGGTTGTTGACCGCGCGGCGGACTCCGTCGGCAATGCGCCGTTCGAGGAACGGCAGGTAGTCTGTGTTGGGGTTGCTCTGGAAAATGCCCGTCGCCGTGGGTGTGGAATGACTGTGCGTCGCCGCCATCAGCACGTGATCCGCGGGAATGCCGGTCTCCTCTTCGATGAGCTTCTTCGCGGCATCAAACACATGCCGCGGAATCAGGCAGTTGTCCACCTGCACCAGGGCGATCCGGGCCGTGCCGTCGTCCAGCACCACGCAGCGCGCGTGCAGTTCGTCGCGCACGTGGGTCGCGGCGCGGTCGCGCATCGAACCGCCCAGCGACACGCCCAACGGCGGCGTGATGTTGCTTGCGGCCGCACCCGCGCGAAACACGGGGTTCTCCGGGGCCGGGGCCTGGGCCACCGCGACAGACGGAAAAGCCATGGCAAACGCCATGAAAACACCAATGACCAGAAAGCCGACTGCAAACCTTTTACTGAACCGCACGTCAGACACCTCGCTTGTTCGGGAACCCGTTCACGCATCCATCGCGCCTGCGGGCAGTATACCGGAGAATGGCGCTCAAGTCAGATCAACGCCGCGCACGGTCAATTAACTCCCCGAGACGGGGCCGCGCGGCATGAACCGTTCGGCTCACCCAAGATCGATGAAAAAACGACCCGCGAGGACGCCGGCCCCACACCGGATAGAAATGCGAACCTGTACAACGGGCCGTCCGCGGCGCGATTGCGTGCCCGCGCTCAGAACCCCCCGCCGGTGCGGAATCCGCCGCCCCGGCTACCGCCGCCAATACCCCCGCCGCCAATACCCCCGCCGCCAATACCCCCGCCGCCACCGATGCGCCCGCCGCCACCGATGCGCCCGCCACCACCGATGCGCCCATGGCCTCGGCCACCGCCTCCGAAGCCGCCTTTCGCCATTTCCCCCAGGATGTCGCCGAGTCCGCCGCCCCAGACCGTGCCGCGTCCGAAACCGCCCGATCCGAACCAGGGATCGGAGCGTTCGGGCTGGTAACGCTGCTGCTCCTGCAACACGCGCCACAGGCCGCGCCGGTCGAGCATGCCGTTGAGAAAATTGGCGATCATCAGCGCGACGAGGTTGCCGTCGCCGAAGATGGAGCCCGCCCGGTCGAATCGGCTGCGCTTGAAATCGGTCCGCACCGATTCGATTTCGCCAAGCCGGCGGTTGCGCTCCTCGATGGCCTCCTTCAGGCTCTGGAATGACGCGTCCAGCGTCTGCAGTTCCTCGTGGCGGTTTACGATGCGGCTGACAATCAGGTCGTCGTCGGGAAACGGCGTGGCGAGCGCGTCGCTCCGCAGTTCCGCGAGATCTTCGCGCTGCAGTTCCTGGGCGAGGAAACTGACCGCGCTGCGCATGTGCTCGTCTTCGCCCGCCGCGAAGGCCACCCGCTGTTCGAGCAGCGTCTGGTTGCGGGCTTCCGCCGCATCGATCTGCCGGTCGATGTCGTCAAGCCGGGCCTGCTCCTGGCGCAGGTGTTCTTCCAGGGCGGGGATGCCGTCGGCGGCGCGCGCGGCGCTGTCGAGGTCCCGGAGCGCCTGGAACTCCGCTTCGGCCGCGGCCTTGAGGCCATCGGCGTGTTCGCGCAGACGTTCGGGAATCTCGTTCAGGCGGTCGTAATTGGCGCGGGCGTCGGCGAACCCGATGAGCCGGGCCACCTTGCCGTCGAGCCAGCGGGCCAGCGGCCAGGCGCGGTAGCCGGGCAGGCCAAAATCGCGCCGCCAGAGATACATGAACAGGCGATCGTTCCGGTACGCCTCGCCCTTCTGGAGTTTTTCTTCCTCGCTGCGCGCGGCCTTTTCGTCCGCATGCATGGCCGTGCGTTCCGCTTCACGGGCACGTTCGCGCTGCGCGCGATACCCCGGTTCGGCGTCCAGCCGCGCCTGCGTGCGGGCCTCGGCCTC
>Ga0209722_1000213_pt1 | contig 69290 bp, 62 predicted proteins | sample BioC12SIPDNA_2_FD_185745 | JGI IMG/M metagenome (GOLD analysis project Ga0209722, IMG submission 185745) | Anaerobic biogas reactor microbial communites from Washington, USA - Biogas_R1_A C12 SIP DNA (SPAdes) (version 2) | ecosystem: Engineered > Bioreactor > Anaerobic > Unclassified | place... | reverse complement strand
AGAAGCAGAGGGCTAGCTAAGAGACGGCTGCTCGGCGGCGCCTCGGCGCGGGGGCAGACCCAACAGTGCGCCGTTTGGGGCGGCTGTTCTAACGTGGGCCTCTTGACCTTGTTCCGGGGTCGGCTTCGTTGGCGCCGGCGTTGGGACCGGACAGGAGGTCATCAAAGCGCCGGGCGGCTCTCGCGTGCTCCTCGCTTTGCGCTGCACGCACCTGGGAGGCCGCCTCGTCCAGGGCCGGCTTCCTGCGCCGGGCGCCGGCCAGCAGGCCATCGATGGTGACCTGACTCTGGTCTTGGGCCGCCTGCTTCAGAATGTCAAGTAGTTCCTCCTGAAGCGACCGCTGGCTCAGCGCGGCACGATTCCGCAGACCGCGCATGACATCGTCAGGCACGTTCTTGATAGAGAGGTTGACCGGCATGCTCGTGACTCCTCTCCGGGCTCTCTGTGGGCTTTCCAACTTTCCAAGTCACTGTGTGGACCGCTTGCCAGTGTATGGATGTTACTGTACTAGTGTTTCGCGTCGTCTGCTACCGAGAGCGCACGTGTCTGAGACTCCCCTTCCAGGCGAGATTGTAGAGGCCGACGAGACTGAGCCGGACCAGGGTCACCCGCGCAAGTGGCTGATCTTGGCCACCGTATCGTCGGGACTCGTCCTGGGAATACTCAACGTCTCCCTGGTGAACATCGCCATCCCGGCGCTCATAGAGGAATTCGGTACCACTGTGAGCGGGGCGTCCTGGGTCGTGAACGCCTTCAATATCACCCAGGCGGTACTGCTGCTGTCGTTTGGCAGACTCGCCGACCGTTACGGACAGCGCCGCGTCTACCTTACTGCCCTCTCGATCTTCTCGCTGGCCTCGTTGGCATGCGGCTTGGCCGGTAGCGTCGATCAGCTCATCGCGTTCCGGGTCCTTCAAGCAGTCGGGTCGGCGGGTATCGTGCCCATCTCTCTGATCATCCTTCTGTCGGTCTTTCCGCGCCACCAACACGGATTGGCGACCGGACTGTGGGGGGCGTTCGGCAATGCGGCCGCCATCATCGGGCCTCCTGTGGGCGGGGCCCTCATCACGTACGGTTCCTGGCATTGGATCTTCTTCATGAGCCTACTCGTGGGGATAGTGGCTGCGATCCTGGCCTTCCTGTTCGTGCCGGAGATGCGCCGTGAGGCTGCGGGTTCCTCTCTGGACGGGGGCGGGATCGGACTCAGTGCGGCCGCTCTCTTCTGTCTGACTCTGGGGATCATCCAAGGAAACAGCTGGGGTTGGCGCTCGGCCCAGGTGCTTGGGCTGCTGGCGGCGGCAGTTGTATTCCTGGTCGCTTTTCTGCTCTGGCAGAACCGGGCCCGGAGCCCGATGCTCAATCTGAGCCTCTTCCGGATCCGTCCTTTCTCTGCCGCCAATGCGATGGGAGTGGTGGGCGGCATCGGCATGGCCGGGTCGACGCTCCTCATCGTCCTCTTCATGATCAATGTACTCGGGTACTCGGAGTTGCAGGCAGCCTTGACGATGATCCCGGCCTCCATAGTGGCGATGATCCTCTCGCCCTTCGCCGGACGGCTGATAGACCGCCTGGGCCCACGCTACCTCGGCGCCGTGGGAACCATCTTCTTCGCGGTAGCCTTCTTCCTCTTCTCGCAACTGCGATCCGATTCGAGCTTCTGGGATGTCATCTGGAGGCAGCTGTTCATCGGAGTGGCCCTCAGTGTGCATATGCCCGCCATCACAGCGGCAGGTTTGACCTCGTTACCTCTCAGGGCCAGCGGCGTCGGGTCGGGTATGATCAGCACGGCCCGGCAGTTCGGCAATATCCTGGGGATAGCCCTTCTTCTTGCCATATATGGCCACGCGGCTCTCGCAGGGACCGAGGCCACCGTGGTCAGGGCCACCGAGTACGTGGTCACTCGGCAGGATCTGTCGGCGGAGGTGAAGGAGGAGGCCACACGCGTGATCGAGCGGAATGCGGAAGAAGGAGGGGCGGCTGCCGCGGCCTCCGGGAGCTTCTTCGATCCGGCGGCGGGTCTGTCTGATGCATTCGGAGGACGGGTAAGCGCCGAGGTGACGGACTCCCTTGACGCAGACCTGACCGCCATAGCCCAGTCGGAGATGGGCAGGTCTTACATGTGGCCGTTCCTTGTGGCGGCTATGTTCGCAGTCTTCGGCCTTCCCCTGGCGTTCTTGCTGGGTCGCAGACTGGGGGAAGCACGCGAACCGGAGGCCGAGGAGTCAAGAGCGTGACCAGAGAGGGCAAAGTGTCCGACCCGTGGGGACAGCGAAGATGTACCATAAGCGCATGACCAGGGACAGCAGCGAGAGGCGATCTGTCGGCGCCGGCCGCGTGCGGGGCGGGTTCTTTGGCCCGGGAGGGCTCGGCTAGCCATGTGGGGAAGAGCCAGACTCAGTCATTTGTGGAGCCGTCTGGCCGCCAACTACTGGTTCGTTCCGGCCGCGATGGTCGTTGTCGCCGTGGGGTTGTCCTTTCTCTTTCCTTGGGTCGACAGGCGGATCGGGGGTACGGTGGGCTCCATCCCGGGCTGGATATTCGGTGGTGGCCCGGAAGGCGCCAGGGCATTGCTCTCCACCATCTCCGGCTCGATGATGACCGTAGCGGCGCTCACTTTTTCCATCACCATCGTTGGTCTGACCACGGCTTCGCAGCAGTTTGGCCCGCGGTTGTTGCGCAACTTCATCAGCGACCGCGGGTACCAGGTCGTGCTGGGTACGTTTCTGGCCGCTTTCGTTTACTGTCTTCTGGTCCTGCGAACCGTCACGGAGGTGGGGGAGGAGTACTTCGTGCCCTACGTTTCGCTGGCCGTGGCCATACTGCTGGCCGTGGCCGGCGTCGGTGTGCTGGTGTACTTCATACATCATGCCGCCTTCTCGCTCAGGGCCGAGAACGTGGTCGCAGCCACGGGTCGAGAGCTGAAGGCCGCTATTGAGCGTCTCTACCCCGAGCGCAGCACGTGGGCGGGGTCGAGGGCGGGCAAAGACAGCAGGGAGCTTCCCAAGGGATTCCCCACCGGGGCCCATGATGTCAGCGCTGTTACGAGCGGCTATATCCAAACGATCGACTACAACGGTCTCACCAAGGTGGCTAAAGAGAACGGGCTCATACTCCGCCTCGAACGGCGTCCAGGCCACTTCGTCACGGAGGAAGGGGTTCTATTCCAGTCCTGGCCGGATAGAGTGGTCGACGAGGAGGTCTTGCAGGCCCTCAACAAGTGCTTCGTCGTCGGGCCGCACCGGCCCTTGGCCCAAGATGTGGAGTCCGCCGTGGAGCAGTTGGTGGAACTGGCTTTGCGGGCATTGTCGCCCGGGATCAACGATCCCGACACGGCCATCCTCTGCATCGATCAGCTCACCGACGCATTGGCCAGGGCGGCCGAGCGGGACATACCGCCGGCCCTGCTCCCCGTGGAGGGGGAGGTCTGCCTGGTGACCTATCCTCTTACGTTCATCGATCTGGTGGACCAGGCACTGAGCAGGATCCGGCAGTACGGCCGGGGCAGCGTGCCGGTGACTGTCCGTCTGCTCGAGGCCATCGCGGCCGTGGGTCCTCGACTGCAGCATGAAGCGGGTCGCAGGGCGCTACTGGCACAGGCCCGTATGCTCAAGAGATCCAGCGATGAGGCCATACCGGAGGCTGAGGACCGTCGGGTGGTGGACATGCGTTTCCGAGCCGCCGAGAAGGCTCTGAACGATTCCACATCCTCCTGATCCGTTGCCGCCGGGGCCTTCTGACGTGGCACCGAGCCGGTTGCGGCTAACACAAGGGCGGGTTCACGCATTATTATAGAGCTTCGACCGCGAGTTGGATCCGGTCCGTGCACCTACTATCCGACACAAGAGGAAGCATATGATCACCTTCAGTGAGCGGCAGCTCAAGACGCCGAAGTTCATGCGCCCGGTGTACTTGGTGACTGCGGGTCAATCCAAGTACGCGAGGGCGATCCCAGAGAAGAGGACCGAGGAGTTGTGCGTCGATGCCCTGACGATGGCGGCGGAGCTGCTCGGGCTCACTCCCGCCGAACTGAAGCGGTACATCCACTCCTGCTACTATGGCCACTTCGCCGATCACTTCGGTGATCAGCTGCTGGGTGAGGCCGTGATCCATGATCGTCTCGGCTTGGATCCGTTGGGCAACATCGGCATCAAGTCGGGGGGTGCCACCGGCGGCTCCACACTGTGGGAGGCCGCTAAGGCGGTCGCCTCTGGTTATTCGGATTGCGTTCTTGCCATGGGTTGGGAGCGCATGGACGAGGTTCCCACCGACGAGGGCAACTTCTTGATAGCGTCCGCGGCCGACCGGGACTGGGAATCTCCCATGGGGCAGATTTACACCGGTTACTACGCGGTCATGGCCCAGAAGTACTGGCAGGTGTTCGGCAAGGCCGAGGCTTCCTTCCGGCGGACACTCGCCGAGATCTCGGTGAAGCATCACGGCTACGGCCGGTTCAATCCGTTTGCGCACGGTGGCATGGAGATAACCGTCGACGACGTCCTCATGTCTCCCTTGGTGGCCGATCCTCTGCGGGCTCTCGACTGTTGCCTCATGAGCGTGGGCGCCGCCTGCGCGGTGCTCTGTGACGAGGCCACGGCTATGGAGCTGACCAAGGACACTAAGAACAGGCCGCTTCGCATTTGGGTGACGGCCGGTTCGCACACTCTGCGTCCCGCCGACCGGCGCAACATGGATATCCCGCTGCTTCCCAACGAGGCGCCCGATCAATACAAGGATCTGGCCAAGGAATTCCCAGGCGGCGAACGCTATCCCGGCTTCACCGGGTTCCTGGCCGCCAGGATGGCCGCGTACTACGGCTATCGCATGACGGGCATCACCGATCCCACCGAAGATCTGGACGTCATTGAGTTGCACGACGCCTTCACGATCAGCGATGTGCAGACCTACGAGGATATCGGAGTCAGGCCGTACGGCCGGGGACGCGATTACGTCGAGTCCGGAGATTGCTACCACACGAATCCGCACACCGGCAAACCGGGTAAGCTCCCGTCGAACCTCTCCGGTGGGTTGATCGGGTGCATGCACGCCGTGGGTGCCAGCGGCATAATGCAGGTCTTCGAAATTGCCACTCAACTGTGGGGCCGGTGGGCCGAGATCCACGGCGACAAGAAGCGGTGGGAGGAGTTCGGCAGGGAGAAGCCGGAAGACTGGACGGATCTACAGGTGAAAGGTGCCAAGAGAGCTCTCTCCATCAGTCACGCGGGCGTGGGATCGCACGTGACGGCGACGATCCTCATGGACCCCGACCATCTGTTGAAGAAAGACGCGTGAGAGAGGCCGATCATGAGTTCATACGGACAGGTCCAAGTAAAGAACGGACGCTACAAGTTCCGGGGCGATTTCCATCGTCTCGAGCAACATATGCCCATCAGGGATGCCGACAACGGCTGGAGACTGGTCGGGGTCACGAAGCCGAGGGATATGACCTACGTGCACACCTACGGTGGCGAGGCCGAGTTCTTTGAGGCGCTCTCGCAGGGCAAGCTGCTGGCCACCAAGTGTGATAATCCGGCTTGCGAGTCCAAGGGCTCGATCTTCCAGCCCTTCCGGATCCATTGCCCGGACTGCCTCGCGAAGAACGTGGTCATCGACATGACCGATGTTGCTAAGAAGAAGGCGACCATCCATACCTTCATGGTTTGTGCACGGTCCGGCGCCTTTAACATGCTGGACAAGCCCATCCGTTTCATCAACGTGGAGTTTGAAGGCGTGTCGACCATTTTGTTCAGTTACCTCCTGTTGGGGGAGCCTCAGATCGGGATGCGGGTCGCACCGGTATTCAAGCGCTACAACCCTACCTACACCATCCTGGATCTCTCTTGGGTTCCCGCGGGTACCAAGGCGGAGGAGTTGCCGGAAGGCTACTCCTTCTGACGGATGGAGATGCGGATCTGGGGAGACGCGCCGGAGGCCAACAGACTTACGCCAGGGTGGAGGGTCGACGATGAGAGACTATGACGCGCTGAGTGCCGAGGTCAATCTGCCGGGTGTCCTTAGTGCGAGAAAGGTCATCGACCGTTTTCTCAACCGGACGAATCTGACCTACTACTCGGAGCTCTCCCGTCTTGCAGGCTGCGAGGTCTATGTCAAGCACGAGAACCATAACCCTACCGGTTCTTTCAAGATCCGGGGAGCGCTCAACTTCTTCCACCATGTACGCACTGAGGAGCTCGAGACCGGGATCCTGGTGTCTACACGGGGCAACCACGGTCTCGCCATGTCCTGGGCCGGCCGGTGGTTCGATGTACCCTGCACAGTTGTAGTTCCGGAGCACAACAACCCTGAGATCAACCGCATCGTCGAGAGTTTTGGTGCCGAACTCATAGAGCACGGCACCGACTTCTACGATGCTCAGTCCTATTGCGACGAGCTGGTCGATACGGCCGGGTATTACTACGTGGAGCAGGGGAACGAGCCTGAGATCCTGAATGGCTTGGGTACCATGGGTTTGGAGATCTTTGAAGACCTGCCCGATGTGGATGCCATCATCTGCCCCATCGGCGGAGGAGCGGGCTGTGCCTCGCTGGTGAGCGTGACTCAGGCTATCGATCCAAGCGTGGAGATCATCGGGGTGCAGCCTGCGAGGGCGGCGGCCTTTCATGAGTCGTGGAAGAAGGGGGAACGGGTCACCATCGAGGTGGCCGATACGGTGGCCGATGGTCTGGCGGCACGAAGCGTCTTCCAGCTTCCCTGGATGATCATGAAGGACAGCATCACCGACGTGGTGCTGCTCAGTGAAGAGGAGATCCTCGAGGGAGTCAGGCTTGCCCTGCAGACCACCCACAATCTGGCCGAGACGGCGGGAGCCGCACCGATTGCGGCTTCGTTGAAGATCAAAGACAGGCTGGCCGGCAAGAAGGTAGTGCTTGTGATGTCCGGGGGTAACCTGGACCAGGAGCATCTGCTCCAAGCACTGGCTTAGTGGCTGAGGGCGCGTAGGGGCCTCCGCGAAGCACTCGCGGGTACGCGAAAGCCATCGCTCCGGCCCCTACGCTCCCTCAGCGACACTGCGCCGAGGCAGGGCGCTCCGGCGGCCCTCTACGTTCCCTGGTAGTACATGGCCCATTTGGCGTCGATCTGAGCCTGCAGTTCAGCGATCTGGTCTTCAGTCAGGACCCGGAAGCGGGCTTGGCTCTGCAGGTAGTCCCTCACGGGCACGAGCTGTTGCTTCTCCAGCAGCTTTTCCGAGGCGCCCGTAAGTCTGAACGCGCCCTTCTCCACCTCGTAGAGGTCGTAGTAGCCGGTCTCTACCGCCAGCCGGCCGATCTTGATGCTGTAGCGGGGCTCATAACCCCAGCCCGGCGGGCAGGGAGTGTGTATGTGGATGTACTTGGTACCCTGCAGAGCGATCGCCTTGTTGATCTTGTCGTACAGATCGAGGGGGTAGGCGGCAGAGGTAGTGGCCACGTAATCGATGCCGTGCGCGGTCATGATGGCCGGCACATCCTTCTTCCTCTGTTGTTTGCCCTTCAACGGTGTATTGGTGGTAATGGCGCCCTGAGGCGTGGTGCCCGACCGTTGGACGCCGGTGTTCATGTACCCCTCGTTGTCGTAGCAGATGAACAGGAAATCATCCCCTCGCTCGGCAGCGCCGGAGAGCGCTTGGATGCCTATGTCGGCTGTGCCACCATCCCCGGCCCAGGCCACCACCCTAGTGTGGTCCCGGCCCTGGGCCTTGAGGGCCTCGCGCACCCCGGTGGCTGCGGCCGCCGTGGAGGCGAAGGTCACATTCAGACAGGGCAGCTTGGTGGAGGCGACGGGGAAGAGTCCTTGAAGCACGGTGAGACAACTGGGGGGGACCACCAGGATGGTGTCCGGTCCCAGCGCCTTCAGACCCACCCGGTAGGCGATGCTGAGTCCACAGCCCGTACAGGCCCGGTTGCCCGGGTGGACGAACTCCTCTTTGGGGAGCGTAAGGATGGTTGTCTTGGCGGCCATGATCGGCACTCCTACAGTCTGATCCCGATCCAGCCGGGATCTTCGTCGGGTGCGCCCCTGACGTGAGCGCGCAGAGTATCGGTGAGGTCGGCGGTCCTGATCTCGCGGCCGCCGATGCCGGCGATCATACCGGTGACGGTGGGTTGCCGGCCGCACAGAGCCGCTTTCAGATCCGAGCAGAGCGCGCCCTCATACCCATACGACAACGCCTTCTCGATCACGATGACTTCCTGGACGCCGGTCAGAGCTTCAGCTAGAGCTTCACTTGGGAAGGGCCGGTAGAGCCTGACTCCCAACACCCCGATCTTGAATCCCTCCGCACGCAGGGTATCGACCACATCGTGCAGCTGGTAGGTCAACGAACCGAGTCCCACCACCACATACTCGGCGTCTTCGCAACGGTACGGCTCCAAGAGGGCGTCATCGCCTCGTCCAAAGACCTCCGTGAACCTGTCCTCGATCTCCTGAGCAACCGTCAGAGCCGCTCTGTGATCTTCCTGCAACAGGTATCGGATCTCCATATAGCCGTGGGCCGTCTCCCCGTTGACGTCGACGCGCACGTCGGGCAGGGTCACGGTGTTGAGGTTGGCCGGATCATCGGGGTCCAACGCGTAGGCAGGTGCAAAAGGCTTGAGGAAGCGAGCGATCTTTTCCTCCTCCGGGACCTCGAAGGGCATGTACGTATGCGAGAGGAGATAGCCGTCGTAGCACAGCATGACCGGGATGCTGACGGCTTCCGCCAGGGCGAAGGCCTTGAGGACCCCGTCGATAATTTGCTGATGGTCGCAGGCGTACATCTGTATCCAGCCCGTGTCACGCTGGGAGATGGAATCCTGATGGTCGTTCCAGATGTTCCACGGGGCCCCGACGGCCCGATTGACCACACACATGACGATGGGGAGCCTTGCTCCCGCCGCCCAGTGGATCTGCTCGTGCATATAGAGGAGTCCGTTGGCGCTCGTGGCGGTGAACGCCCGCGCACCCGTCGAACTGGCCGCGATGCAGGCCGCCAGTGCCGAGTGCTCGCTTTCTACCGGGACGTACTGGGCCTTCATCTCACCCGATTCGATGAACTCAGATAGCTTCTCGGTCAGAGGGGTCTGGGGGGTGATGGGGTAGGCCGCTATGACCTGGGCTCCCGCCAGTTTGACTCCCAGGGCCGCCGCCGCGTTGCCGTCTTCGATTATGTGCACGGTCTTGGTCCCTCGGTGGAGCAGGCCTGAAGTCCTTCGTCGTCCTGATACGCGTCGGCTTCGTCGATCATGGTGATGGCCTTGGTCGGGCATTCTTCAGCGCAGATGCCGCAGCCCTTGCAGTACTCGTAGTCTATGACAGGCGGTATGGTGCGGGAAATGACGCTATCGGGACAATAGAGCCAGCAGATGAAGCAGACTTCCGTGCCTCGCCTGGCCGGGGTGCACCGTTCCAGATCGATGACCGGACGCTGAATGCGCCACGAACCCGTTTTGCCGCCGTCTCCCGGACCGGAGAGGCTGTGAGATGTCTTATAGCGATATCCTCTTGTGCCCATCAGGCGTCTCCCACCACAGTCTTCTCGTACGCGAGCCGGGCAGCCTGGACGTTGGCCTGCGGCTTCTTCGTCTTGAACTCGTCCTCGATCTCCGCGAGCACGAGCTCGAAGGGGACGGTGTCGAACGCCCGGCACAGAGAACCGATGATACCGGAGTTCACACGCCCCTGCGGTAGTCCCGCCTCGACCGAGAGGCCGGTGATATCGGCTACGGCCAATCGAGCGGGGCCGAAGTCGTAGGCGACAAGGGGTTTGGGAGTGTTCAACACCACCAGCCCACCGGATCGTAGACCCGCGGTCACATCCACCTCGGCCAAGATGAGGTGGTCGAGCACGACCACGATGTCGGGGGTCTCTATCGGGGAGATGTCGTAGATCTTCTCTCTGGCTATCTTCAAGGAGGTGAAGACGGGCGCACCGCGTCTTTCCGTGCCGAAGGTGGGGGCCATGGTCACGCCGGTGTACCCGGCCTTGAAGGCCGCAGTAGCGAATATCTTCGCCGCGGTTATGGCTCCCTGGCCGCCTCTGCCGTGCCAACGTATCTCGATCATTCGGGTCTTCCTGCTATGTTGCATGTGTCCGTGCGAGGTATTCTACTTCGTCTGTGGCATCTGCGGGGCTACGGAGCCCGGAAGGAGGTGGATCAGCCGGCATGTATATCGAGCTACAAAGGGATGAGAGGGTCGCTCTGCTTACCATCGACCGTCCCGAAGCGCTCAACGCTATGAACGTCGAGATGCTGAACGAGTTGTCTGTCGCCATAGAGCAGACTGAGGACGACGACGAGGTGAGGGCCCTGGTCATCACTGGGAGGGGCAAAGCGTTCATCGCGGGTGCGGATATCGCTCACATGCAGGGGTTCTCGCCCCAACAGGCCAAGGAATGGTCCGAGCTGGGACAGTCGACCGTGGGCAAGATAGAGAGCATGAAGAAGCCTGTGATAGCGGCGGTCAACGGCTACGCTCTCGGCGGGGGCACCGAGCTGGCCATGGCCTGTGACATCAGAGTGGCTTCAGACCGGGCCGTCTTCGGCCAGCCTGAGGTGAAGCTGGGCATGATCGCCGGCTTCGGGGGGACGCAGAGGCTTACCCGCCTGGTGGGTCCCGGCATGGCCAAGGAGATGCTCTTCACCGGAGATCATTACGACGCCGAGGCGGCTCTCCGCATGGGCCTCGTCAACAAGGTGGTTCCGGCGGATGAACTCCTACCCTACTGCCTCGACATGGCCAAGAGGATAGCCTCGCGAGGCACCTTGGCCGTGAGGCTGAGCAAGGAGGCGGTAAACCACGGCCGGGATATGGACCTCGAGAAGGCTCTTCACCTGGAAGCGACCCTTTATGCTGTAGTCTTCTCTACCGACGAACCCTGCGAAGGCTGCGGTGCCTTCCTCGAGAAACGGGAGCCGAAGTGGACTTCAAGCTGACAGAAGATCAAGGCATGATCAGAGACATGGTTAGGGACTTCGCCCAGCGCGAGATCGCGCCCAAGGCGGCGGAGATCGACAAGACCGGCGCCTTCCCCGTGGACATCTTGGATCAGATGGCAGGTCTTGGGCTCATGGGATTGCCTATCCCCGAGGGGTATGGCGGCGCGGGCGCAGACTATGTCAGCTATTGTCTGGCGCTCGAGGAGATCACACGCGCCTGCGGTTCCACGGGGTTGACCTACGAGGCCCACATCTCTCTGGGCTGCATGCCCATCTACTACTACGGGACCGAAGAGCAGAAGAAGGAGTATCTGCCCCTGCTGTGCAGCGGCCGGAGCATGGGCTCTTTCGGCCTCACCGAACCGGAGGCCGGTTCCGACGCGGGCGGCACTAAGACCACGGCTCGTCTGGACGACGGCTGCTGGGTCATAAATGGGTCGAAGTGCTACATCACCAACGCGAGCTACGCCAAGTTCGTGACTATCACCGCGGTGACCGACAAGGACCAAGGTACCCGAGGCATCAGCGATATCATCGTACCGACCGACACCCCGGGGTTCACCGTCCGGGCTTCTTACGAGAAGCTGGGTCTCCACGGTTCGAACACAACGGAACTGTTCTTCGACGATGTCAAAGTCCCCGAGGCGAATCTCCTGGGCGTGCGGGGCGATGGCTTCAAGCAGTTCCTGGTGGTTCTCGACGGGGGTCGTATCGCCATCGGCGCGATGGGGGTAGGTATCGCCCAGGCTTGTCTGGACGCCTCGGTCAAGTACGCCAAGGAACGTGTCCAGTTCGGCCGGCCCATCGGCAAGTTCCAAGCCATCCAATTCAAGCTGGCCGATATGGCCATGAACATCGAGCTGGCCCGTCTCATGTACTTGAAGGCGGCCTGGTTGAAGGATAATGGTCAACCCTACGCGAAGGAAGCCAGTTTCGCGAAGCTCTTCGGCTCGGAGATGGCGACGAAAGCGGCTCTGGAAGCCATCCAGATCCACGGTGGATACGGCTACATCCGGGAGTTCCCGGTGGAGCGGTATCTGCGTGACGCCAAGTTGCTGGAGATAGGCGAGGGTACCTCAGAGATCATTAGGATGGTCATCGCCCGGAGTCTCGGTCTATGAGGAGCCGCGCCCGCCCTCGCGGTCGCGAGGGCGGGCGCGCGGCCCTTACTCCGTCGAGCTCGGTACAGACAGGGCAAATTAGGCCTCTACTCCGCTGCGCTCAGCCTGTCCGTGAGCAACTCCCGGATCACCTTGGGGTTGGCCTTGCCACCGGAGGCCTGCATCACCCGGCCCACCAAGAAGCCCAGGGCTTTCACTTGGCCACCTCGGTAGTCGGCCACTGCGGCCGGTTGCTCGTCGAGCACCTGCTGCACCATCGCTCCGAGGGCATCGGGGTCGGACACCTGCGTGAAGCCTTGAGCCGCAACGATCGCCTCCGGCGTGTCATCGGTGTGGAACATGCGTGTGAGGACCTCGCGGGCTGCATTAGCGTTGATCTTACCTGCGGCCATCATCTTGAGCAGCGCGCCTAGGCGGGCAGGCGTGACCCGGCAAACGGAGAGTTCCTGGCGCGTGTCCTTGACCGCCGGTAGCAGTTGGGTGGTGAGCCAGTGTAAGGCGGTCCGGGGTTCGATCTCTTGCGCGGCGAGAGCCTCGAAGAAGTCTGCCACCTGCGGATCGGCGCTCACTGTGAGGGCCTCGTCGGGGGCCAGCCCGTACTCAGTCGCAAGGCGTTCGGCCCTGACGGTGGGCATTTCGGGGAGCCGCGCACGCATCTCTGCGATCCACTCTCCGGAGAGCCGGATGACCGGGACCGAAGGGTCGGGTACGCAAGGCCCTTCGAACTTGGCCCGCATGGGACTGGTGACCTTCTTGTCCGGGTCCCAGAGGCGCGTGTGGAGGACCACCGGCTCGCCCGACTCAACGGATGCGGTCTGGCGCTCGATCTCGTAGGCTATGGCATCGCCCACGTGGCGGACGGAGTTCATGTTCTTGACTTCCACCTTGGTGTTCATCTGGGTGGTGCCTCGCGGACGTATGGAGATGTTGGCGTCGGCGCGCATGGTGCCATTCTCCATGCTGCACTCCGACGCACCCCCGTAGCGGATCTGGGTGCGGAGTGCCTTGAGGAACTCCATAGCCTCGTGAGGCGTGCGGAAGTCCGGCTCGGTCACTATCTCCACCAGCGGGGTGCCGGCACGATTGAAGTCCACCAGGCCGATGGGCGTTCGCCCCTCCATCTCGTGCACCAGCTTCGCCACATCTTCTTCCATGTGGATGTGATGGATCCGCAGCCTTCTCGGAGCGCCATCCTCCCCCGTGATGTCAATCGCTCCACCCCGCGAGAGGGGGAGATGAGCCTGCGACAGCTGATAGCCCTTCGGAAGGTCGGGGTAATAGTAGACTTTCTGATCGAAGGCGCAGAGAGGCTGGAGTTCGGCGCCTAACGCGAGGCACAGCAGCGCAGCCTTCTCGAGGGCCTGTTCGCTCAGTCTGGGCAGGGCTCCAGGCAGCCACAGACAGGTGGGGCAGACATTGATGTTGGGCTCATCGCCGGGGCGATTGGGGCAGTCGCAGAACATCTTGGTCGCGCAGTTGAGCTCCACGTGGATCTCGAGCCCCACTACCGCTTCGTAATCCATCACCACTCCTCCCCGTTAGCGTCGCTGAGGAGATGCTCTCCAAGTGAGAGGAGCGCGCCGTCGGAGAGCGCGGCCCCCGACAGCTGGAAGCCGGGACGGGTCCCATCAGCGGTTGGCGGAAGGTATAGGGCAGGTTGCCCCGTGACGTTGGCGAACAACGTGGAATCGAATTGCGCGTAGGTGGCTGAGAGTGAGGCCGGCCGGTCCGCCGGTGCCCCGACGGTAGGGCCGGGTGGCGTGTCCTGGGGGGTCGGCAGCAGCAGATACTCTGCCCGTAGGCAGAGGTTCGCCATCTCCGTGACCAGTTGGGCCCGGATCCGGCAGGCCGCCTCGAACGCCTCATAGCGATTGAACTGGAAGAAGGCGCCTTGAAGCAAGAAGCTCTTAAGGAACGTGCCGAATGCGGCGTCACGACTCCGCAGATACATCTCGTTCCAGTTTCTGGCTCCCGGTGCGCGTGGTCCATAGCGGACGGAATCGTAACGCCCGGTCGCCGAGGAGGCCTCTACCGAGCCGATGATCCTGTGGACCAGCGAGAAGAGTGCGAAGTCGGGCAAGGAGAGTTCCTTGAGGGTGAAGCCGCGGCTTTCGAGGTATCGCGCCGAAGTGTGGAACGCCTCTTGCCGTTCGGTGCTGAGGCCATCCGCCGCTTCGCGGATGAGGCCGACGGTGGTGGCGGCCGGATCGATCGTCCGGGCAGAGAGGTCCGGCGTCTCCTCATCCAGGAGGGAGAAGTCCAGATCATCCGGGCCGGCAACGGTCTGCAGGGTCTTCCGGATGGTGCCGAGGTCGGGCGCCACTAGACCGCAGCATTCCATCGAGGGGATCAGGCCCACGATACCCAACCGTGAGACCAGGCTGTAGCTGGGCTTGAAAGCGGATACTTTCCAGCGTGCGGCGGCGGCGCGACTTTCCCCCATGAGGTCCAGAACCAGTTCGATATCGGCTCCTTCGGCCAGAGCTGCTCCGGCCTCGCCGCCACCCAGACCGAAGCCGAACTCACTCATGCGGGTATAACCACGTAGGTAGGCACCGGCCTGCCGAAGTCTCTGAACGACGGTGGCGTCTTCCAGAGCCGTGAAACCGGAGAGAGCGACGGATCCCGCCTCTGCCGGCCAGTCTCGCACAGAGATACTGGGCTGGAGCGCGACCCTCAAGCCCCGAAGGTAGCCGTCGTCAGCCCCACCGTGGGGGCTACCCTGGAAAACGGGTTCAGGGTTCAGGAATGCAAAGGTGGATTCCACGGGTGCGTCTCCCCCTATTCCAGGATGCCGGCGACTTTGAAGTAGTCGCCCTTGAGCGAGGGTGCGTTCTTGAAGAGATCGCCCGACCCAGACAACTCCGAACGCGAGGGCTCAGTGCCGGGGCGGGTCCGACCGGTGGCTCGGACGACCGTGTAGAGCGGCTCCCGGTCTGCGGCGATATCCGCCGCCTTTTCTAGAGCCGCCAGGGCGAGCCGCTCTGCTTCGTCCAGTCCTTGGACCAAGACAGGGCGTTCTTCGGCCTTGAAACCGATACGCGATACCCAGGACAGGTGATCGAGCCCATCCTCCTCCGAAACCCCCCGGGTTGCGGCCTGGGCGTTCAGGTTGAGCAGTCCCAGCTCGGCCAACTGCTCACGTTTGACGGGACTCGGCGCCCCGGTGAGGGGGCATCCGGCGCTGCGGTTCTTCGGGAAGGCGATCACCTCTCTGATCGACGGGGTTCGCAGGATCATCGACACCGTGCGGTCCATGCCCAAGGCAAGCCCCCCGTGAGGAGGAGGCCCGAAATCGAAGGCTCGCAGGAAGAAGCCGAATCTCTCCCGAACGTCTTCCTCGCTGAGGCCGAGCGCACGGAAGATCTTGCGTTGCACCTCACGGTCGCTGATGCGAATGCTGCCGCCCCCCAGCTCCTCACCGTTCATGACTAGGTCGTAAGCCCGAGAGCGTAAGGTCAACAGCTCTTCGACATCGGTCGGATCGAAATCGGTGCGGTCCGGCGCAGTGAAAGGATGGTGGCTGGAAGTGACTCCTCCTTCCTCCGTCGATTCGAACAAGGGGAAGTCGGTTATCCAAGCTGGGCAGAAGCCTTCCTCTGGGATCCGACCGAGTCGCTCCGCCATATGCAGGCGGAGCCGGCCGAGGGCGGAGGTTACCACCGCGTACGACGGGTCCGCGATCATGATGAGCACATCCCCGTCCTCGGCGCCGAAACGTTCGCGTAACCCCTGCAACTCCCGCTCGCTGAAAAACTGGACGATATTGGATTCGAGCCCGCCGTTGTCGGCGCGAATCCAGGTCATGCCCTTGGCGCCGAAGGAAGGCACGATCTCCTTCGCGTACTCGTTCTGCAGCACGTTCTTACTGAGGCTACTGGACGCGCCCTTGACGTTGAAACCCTTGATGCAACCTCCGCGCTCTAGGATCTGGCGGAAGATCGAGTACTGGGTCTCGCGGAAGAGGTCGGTCACGTCGACGAAACGGAGCCCAAAACGGAGATCGGGTCTGTCGGAGCCGGTCGTCTCTATGGCCTCCGCGTAGGTGAGCCGGGGGAAGGGCCGGGCCAGCGAGATGCCGGCCGCCGCGAACATCCTCAGCGTCAGTTCCTCGACGAGCTCGTAGAGGAACTCCTCGTCGATGAACGACGCCTCGATGTCCAGCTGGGTGAACTCAGGTTGGCGGTTGGGTCGGAGGTCTTCGTCACGGAAGCAGCGGGCCAGTTGGAAGTATCGCTCCATGCCGCCGATCATGAGCAGCTGCTTGAAGAGTTGCGGGGACTGGGGGAGTGCGTAGAAGCTTTGGGGATGGATCCGGCTGGGCACCAGGTAGTCGCGCGCTCCCTCGGGAGTGCTCATGGTTAGCATTGGCGTCTCGACCTCGACGAATCCCCGCGAGTCGAGGAACGAGCGCACGGTCTGGAAGATGCGATGCCGGAGGGTCAGATTGCGGCGCATCGAGGCGCGGCGTATGTCGAGGTATCGGTACTGGAGCCGCAGATCCTCCGAGACCTGTTCTCTGTCGATCGGTGCTGTGTCCGTCACCATGGCCTTCTCGGAGACGGCGAAAGGCAGGACGTCCGATTCGGCCAGCACCGTGAGTTCCGTGGCCATGACTTCGATCGTCCCCGTCTCAATGCCTGGGTTCTCGGTCCCGGTCGCCCGGTTCTTGACCTCACCTCTGATTGCGACACAGTACTCGGAGCGGAGGGAGGCTGCTCTCTCACATACCGCCGGGGGCGTGATCTCCGGGTTGAAGACTACTTGGATGATGCTGCTGACGTCACGAAGGTGGATGAACATGAGGCCGCCGTGGTCACGACAGGCATCTACCCAGCCTGCAAGCAACACTTGGCGGCCGATATCATTCGGGGTCAGGTCTCCGCAGAAGACCCGTTCGGAGAAAAGCATCAAGCGAGGCCCTTTCTGCTCGAAGTCATCGTCTCGTATCGCCGCACAGCTCGACCCTTCTCTCCCAGGAGAGAATCGGGGTTCTGGTCAGGATAGCTCAGTACGGCGCCTGGGACTACCAAGCGTTGATGCCGGTTCACGCGGGGGCCGCCGTGGTTGAAGGGGCGTCACGGTCCGTTGGTGACTTTTCTCGCACATCCGCCCCTGCGGGTGATAGGGTTGGGCGAAGATTATCGCCGGTGTTCCATCCACGAGGGAGGTGCTGATATGAAGTCACGGTCCTCTACCCCACTGTCGATGGTTCCTGGTGCGGCTAGAAGGATCGGGCCTGCGTCGGCCGGTGTCGACCGGCGGCTCACGGCGGGCACTTGCTGCAGACCGACCGGAACCGCATAGTGCTCAGGTAACGGTCGCCGCGGTCGGGCAGGATGGCCACGATGGTACCGTGTTCGATCATCTTAGCCAGGCGCAGTGCTACCGCCGCCGCAGCTCCGGCCGACGTCCCCACGAAGATCCCCTCCTTGGTGGCCAGCAACTGGGTCGTCTCGAAGGCTTGGCCGTCGTCTACCATCTGTTTGAGGTCTAACTCCTCGGGATGGTAGATGGAAGGAATCGTGGACTCGCTCATGTTCTTGAGTCCTTGTATGGTATGGCCGGGGACCGGCTCGACGCCCACGATCTTGACCGAGGGCTTGACCGACTTCAGATATCTTCCCGCGCCCATCAGGGTACCCGTGGTGCCCATGCCGGCTACCAGGTGATCGACCTGGCCGTCGGTCTGCCGGTATATCTCGGGTCCGGTGGTCTCGAAGTGGGCGAGTACGTTGGCCTCATTGTCGTATTGGTTGGGCATGAAATATCTGTCGGGGGATTCGTGCAGGAGTTCCTGAGCCCGGCGTATGGCACCGTCTATCTTGTCCCTGGCCGGGGTGACGATCACGGTCGACCCGAGGGTTTCAAGGATCTGCCGGCGTTCTGTGCTCACACACCCCGGCATGCAGAGCTGGACCTCGTACCCCTTGGCGGCGCCGATCATAGCTATGGCGATACCCGTGTTGCCGGAGGTGGGCTCGAGGATGATCTTTTCCGGGGTGAGTTCACCGCTCTCCTCAGCTTTGGTAATCATGTAGAGGGCAGTCCTGTCCTTGATCGAGCCCCCGGGATTGCAGCCCTCGAGCTTGCACATTATCGTGACATTAGGGTTGGGACTCAGGTTGGTTAGCTCCACGAGGGGGGTGTTGCCGATCGCCTGCAGCAGGTTCATCAGTCGTCTCTCCGGTCATTGGGCAAATGGTCGAGCATCATCGGACTAGCGGACAATGTACATCATGACGCCGGTTCCCGAGCAACATGGCCGGTTTCCGGGCAACGAGATGCTGCTCACGGGGCAACAAGAGGCCGGTCCACGACCGCCTGCGTCGCCGGTCCGGCACCGGAGGAGGAATCCGCGGGCGCGGCCCTTGCGGAGTGGGACGGCTACGGCTTCGGCAGCCTGCTGATCGCTGTCCTGGCTGTTTGAGCCCGACCGGCCTCGGCATAGCCGTCCCAGGGGTCTCCCTTGAGTCCCCTCAGCCGAAGGGGCAGGTTCTTGAGGGTGTAGGTGTCGGGCCTGACCCGGCCGCTCAGCTCTTTCCATCGCAGGGGGACTGCTACGGGGGCCCTATCCCGGGCTCTGGTGGAATAGGGGGCGATCGAGGTTGCGCCTCGGTTGTTCCGGACGTGGTCCACGTAGATCTTTCCCGTCCGTTTCGCCTTGGACATGGTGGCCGTGAACCTATCCGGCGCCGCCTCCACGATAATTTCGGCCACTCTCCTGCAGAACTCGCTGACGTCTTCCCAGCCCGCCGACGGAGCGACGGGTGCGACCACGTGGAGTCCCTTGCCGCCGGTCGTCTTCACGAAGCTCTTGAGTCCGAGGGCTCCCAGGACCTCACGGCATAAGCGGGCGGCATTGGCCAGCTCCCGCCATGTGATCTGGGCGTCGGGGTCCAGATCGAAGACCAGCAGGTCCGGCCGTTCGATGTCGGGCCAGGTCGATCCCCAGACGTGGATCTCCAAGACGCCCATCTGGGCTAGAGCGGTCAGACTGCCCGCCTCGGTGATGGTGAGATACTCGGTCGGCCCGGCCGACTCGACTATGGTGACCCGCTCAAAGGGCCCGGGAAAATCCTCGCCGGGATGCTTGTGAAAGAAGCAGGGGTCGATGCGGGTACGTCCCTCACGCGCACCCGTTGCCAACTCGCCGATACCTCCGGGGCACCGTACCATCGATATGGGTCTGCCCAGGACATGAGGAAGGATCCACGGAGCGACAAGGTCGTAGTAGGCAACGAGCTCGCGCTTACTTACCCTCTCGCGTGGCCAGTAGATTCGTTCCGGATGGGTCAGGGCCACGGCGTTGACGACTTCGGGACGCTCAGCCACGGGAGTGTCTCCCAGCTGCCGAACCAGCATCGACAGCCGAGGGCTCTGCCCCTGTGTCGGCGGTCACCTCAGGCCGATGTGACCGGGACGGCAGCGCCGGCATCTCGAGGGTCACGTCCGTGGGCGACCTGTCTTCACGCAGCCCTACGAAACTAGGGTGGCGGAGGCTTCCGTCACGGGTCCATTCCAGGAAGGCCACTTCCGCCACCAGTTCCGGCCTTACCCAGTGAAACCCTCGCTGCGACTTGGGCAGACTGTGCGCGAAGGGCGGTCCATCTGTCTCCAGGCTGCGAAGCCGTGCTCCCAGACGGCGCAGCGATTCCTGGTCAAAGCCGGTCCCCACCTTGCCGACATAGCGAAGCCCTTGTTCGCTCGGGACTCCCAAGAGCAAAGCCCCGAAACCCACTCTTGTCCCGGTAGGATCCGTATAGCCACCTATGACGAACTCCTGCTCGTGGCGGCACTTAGACTTCACCCATTCCGACCCTCTGACTCCCGGGCGGTAGGGAGTGGCCGTTCTCTTGCTTATCACTCCCTCCAGCCCTAACGCACAGGCCTGCTCGAGGATGGACGGTCCGTCACCTGCGATGTGGTCCGAGAAGACGACTCGGCGGTCTTTCCTGCCTCCGCCTAAGACAAGCTTGAGCAGCCGTCTACGCTCTTCGAGCGGCGCACGCAGCAGCTCATAACCGTTGAGATACAGGAGGTCGAAGACATAGTAGAGTAGTCGGCCACCCCCCTTCTCGCGCATTGGACCCGCCGCCGGATCCGTGGTGCGGCGCACAGCGCCGACTCCCCGCCGGAGTCCGACGAGTTCCTGCAGAGCCTGGAAGCTGGTCGTACCGTCCGGCAGTTGGACAACAGCCTCTCCATCCAACATCGCGCTTTCGACGGGCAACGCGGCCAACTCCTCAGCCAGTACCCCATAGCGCTGCGTCCAGTCTTTGTCGTTGCGCGAATACATCGCCACCGTCCCGTTCTCGATCCGGGCGAGGATCCGGACCCCGTCGAACTTGACCTCGTGGAGCCAGCCGTCGTCCTGGGGAGCCTGCCCGACCAGGGTCGCGGCTTCGGGTATCACGAATCTAGGCATCTCCGCCACCCGCCTAGCGCCCTCCACGGCCTCGAGCCCCAGTGCGACCGGTTCCAGTGATGGCATCCCCACCTGCTCTTGCGCTTCGCGGTCCATCTGAGGCGTTCAGCCTGCCTGTCGAGATGGCTTCTTCCGGCTGCGTCCCCTTTGCTCCTTTACGCTCTGTTTCAGGAGCGCCACGATGTCGACCACCTCCGCTTCACCGGCCGGAGCAGTCTCTTCTAGTGCCGGAGTTGTCACCGTGCCGGTCTTGATCTTCTCCTCGATCACCTCGAGCAGTTCATCGCGGTAGGTATCGCGGTACTGCTCTGGTTCCCAGGCAACGGTCATGGTCTGCACCAGTTGCTCGGCCATCTCCAACTCTTGAGGGCTGACGGCCAACTCGTCCAGTTCCTCGGAGGGAAGGTCGAGGTCGGAGGCCGGCCGCAATTGATACGGCCATCGGAGGGTGTATGCGACGATGACCGGCCCATCCGCCAGGACGGCACAGAGATGTTGCCGCTCTCGGATGACGAGCCTGGCGACTCCGGACTTCCCGGTCCGTCTGAGGGTCTCACGGAGCAGAGCATATGCCTTGCGGCCCATGGCGGTGGGTTCGGTGTAATAGGGGGTGTCGTAGAAGGAGATGGCGATGTCGCCGGCGTCCACGAAGTGCATGATCTCAATCGTCTGAGTCGCTCTTGGGGCTGCTCCTTTGAGATCCGCCTCGTCGATCACCACGTAGCGGTCCTTCTCGTACTCGTAGCCTTTGACGATCTCCTCGTAGGGGATCTCATGATCGTTGTCGTCCACCCACCTGGTGCGCACAGGGCGTAGATCGCCCTGATGCAGCATGCGGAAGGCCACGTTATCTCGGGCGCTCTCTCCTGTGTACAGCGACACGGGGATGGTGACCAAGCCGAAGCTGATGGCTCCCTTCCAGAGTGGACGGGCCATATCATGCCTCCTTACGGTCGAGATAGTCGCGAGATGGTCTGCTTATACCCACACAACGAGCTCTTAGACCTGTGAAGGATGGTTAACGCTTCGCCCCCGGTGCTGGTTCCACTCGAACGGCCTCCGGACGTCGACTCGGGGTACAGATCTGCTTGCGGGTCGGCACGTCTACTCCCTGGGAACGAACACCCCCGAATGCCGGTCGAAGAGCAGCGGGATGACACCGGTCCACCGCCCGCATGTACCGGTCAGGAGTACCAGGTCCACGTACTCGACGGTATCGTCAGTGAGGCTGGTACTCCTAGTGAGCGAGATAGCGGTCCGAGCGGGAAGTCCATGGATAGCCTGAAAGGCCTTCTTCGGAGTTTGGACGGTGACAAGGCCGGTGATAGAGTCGGCGGTGAAGACGTCGTTGAGGCGCCCCAGGAGGTCGGCGAGCGGGCGGACCCGAGTGGCTCGTGCCAGATGCACGGCGTCATCGATCAGGACGAGTGGAGCGCTTCCACGTTCTCTCTCTGCCTCTAACGATCGCACGCGGACATCGTCGACGAAGGCCTCGAACATGTCGGCCTGCACAGGGACGTCGTCGATCAGCGACATGTGCGCGAGCACGGCGGTCTGGAGGGTCCGCTCGATCGATCTGAATCTGGCGAACTCAGAGGCCGAGAGCGTATGGTCGCGGATGGCCTCCAGGGTAATGGAGGGGTCGTTCATGAGACCAGCCAGGGAGCCCAGCAGCCGGTCCCGGGTGCGAAGGACGCCGTGTTCAAAGGTGTAGTAGAGCACCGGTCTTCCCGCCGCGATCGCCGTCCAGCCCACCGATTCGAGAAACGCCGTCTTTCCCGAGGCAGTCCGACCGGTCACCAGATGAAGGCCTGGGCTGAACCCGCCCCCGAGGTGCTTGTCGAGGATATCCAGTCCCGACGGCGCCGGTGCGGGCGACGGGTGGGACCAGGTTTCGGACTTTCTACTGATGGCGCACGAACGGGGGGCACCCGGTCCCCGTTCGACGGATGCCGTCGTCGCCCCGAGGTAGGGCGCGATGGCGGCATCGGGAGGTAGAGGCTTGGGATCAGAGAAGAGTTCCTGCAAGTCATCGCGCATGGACGCGCGGTTGGCTCCGCGTGCCCTTGGGGGATGCCGAGGAGTGGTCGCCGACTCCGGCTCGGCGGGAGGCTCTCCGGCGGCAGAGAGTTCCTTGGCAGGGGGCCGGTTCGTCTCGCGGCCTCGGACCGCGTTTTCGGGATCCTTCTCGGCGAGGATGGTCGAGATCAGTTCGTTCAGATAGCTCGCCACCTCGCGTTCCTCGGGATCTTGCCGCGAATCGATACCCCATCGGCCGGTGATATCGGTGGTATGGATCCTGTCCATGTCGGTTTAACCTTTCGACATCCGGTCGGGTGGTCCTGGAAGGGCACGCTTCCCGATGTGCCGGTGACACCGAAAACAAAACGGCCCGCCTGGCAGCTGGGTCGCTGCCAGGCGGGCCAAGCCTGCTGTCTTGGACAGATATCTCAGCTACTTCTCCAGGAAGATATCTCCCAGATTCAGACTCTTGTAGGTCTTGACCTCACACTCCTGCGTCTTGTAGCCGGGAGCTGAGACCGTGACCTTATAGGTCTTGTTGTCAGGTAGATCTTCGAACTCGAAGTCACCGAACCCGTCGGTCTTCACCGTCTTGGTATCGTCCTCACCCGCGAGGGTGACGGTGACATCCTTGGCGCACTCGTCGGTGTCGGCGAAAACCACCGAGCCGGCGACGAAGTTCTTAGGCAGGCCGATGAACTTGACGTTCTCGCCCAAGTTGTACTCGGGATGCATGGCCTGGGCGGACTTCATAGCTTTGGAGACCGCGCTCTCGGGATCGTCGAGATCACCGAAGATGAGAGCGCCTGTGGGGCATGCTTCCACGCAACGGGGCTCTTTCCAGCCGGCGTCGAGCAGGTGAGCGCAGAAGGTACACTTCTGGGGCAGCTGCTCCTCTTCGTTCCAGTAGATCACCCGGTAGGGGCACTTGGAAACTATGTCCTTGCGGCCCTTGGCCTTTTCGGGATCGATGATGACAATGCCGTCGTCGCGCTTGTAGACGGCACCGTCCCCCGCAGTGATGCAGGCAGGGTTCTCACAGTGCATACAGGTGAGCGCGATGTAGTCCTGCTTGACCTTGGGGTACTGGCCGCGCTCTTTGCCGATGATCTTGAGCCAGAACTGGCCCGTCATGGGCTGAGGAGCCGCGTAGCCCTTCTTCTCCTGGTTGCAGTGCTCGTCCTTGCACGCGATGAAGCAGTTGTAGCAGCCGTCGCACTTAGTGACGTCAACGACCATTCCGTATCTAGGCATGTGTCATCCCTCCCACTTGGCCATCTCGACGAGACAGGAGTTCGGCGCCATGCCGGGCACGTTCTTGGACATCATCCGGCCGGGGGTGAGGAGGTTGACGCAGCCGCCTCTGTCGGGGCTCCTGGAATTGCCGGGCTCGATGGGGTCGTACCTCGAGGACCCCTCGTAGGAGTGGACCACGCCGGGTCTGACCCGCTCGGTGACGTAAGCTGCGAGGAGCACCGTGGCTCTGTCGTTGAACAGCTTGATCACATCGCCGTGCTTGATGCCTCTGGCCTCGGCGTCCTTGGGGTGGATACGACATAGCTGGTAGTTGTAGCCGTCGATCCACATGCGGTGCTCAGGGATCTCAGAGAGCCAAGGTACGCGGGTGTCGTGGTGCGTGTGGAACGAGAACCGGGGGTGCGGTGAGATGAGCTGCAGCGGGTACTTCTTGAAGAGCTCCGACTCATGGCCTTCCCAGCTGGGGATGTATTTGGGCATGGGAGCGCGCTCGTCGTCATCGGGCGTGTGTCGCATGAGGCTCTGGGAGACGAACTCGATCTTGCCGGTATCCGTTGCCAGCTCGTGGGCCTTGTCGGTGCCGCGCTTCGGGTTGCTCGTGTCTGGAGTGTCGCACGGCCTACCCTCGGCGAACCAGCGCAGGGCGTAGGTCGGCTTGTAGTTCTCGAGCTGCGGGACTATGTAGTAGCCCTTCTTCTTGAAGTCCTCATAGTCCATGTACTTGGGCATGTCGGACCAGTCGTACATCTTCTTGATCCAGTCCTCCCAAGAGTTGCCCTCGGTGAACTCGTCCTTGTAGCCCAGTCTGTCGGCGAGCTCCACGAAGATGTCGTAGTCCGGCTTGGATTCGCCCACCGGGTCGACGCACTTCTGCTGGTACACGATGACCCGGTGGTTGGCGCTGCCTGAAGCGTGCAGTGAGTAGCCACCTGAGCTGGCCCACTCCGCAATGTCGGTGCGTTCCAGGTTGGTACACGCCGGCAGGATGACGTCGGCCATGCGGGTCTCGTTGCACCACCAGCAGTCTTGGTTGACGCAGAACTCCAGCTTCGGACTCTGATACATCCGCACCCACTTGCTGGTGTCGGTCATCGTGGAGAGGAACGAGCCGCCGTAACGGTAGAACATCTTCACTTCGGAATGACCGGGCAGCGGGTAGCTGAACTTGGTGAAATGCTGCTCGATGGAGTTTCCGCAGAAGCCTTCGCCCATCCATTCGACATGACCGTCGAGGATGGCGTCGGGTACCGTCAGACGGTAGAGCCGCTGCTTGACAGAGTTGACCGCCGGCTTCTCGGCAATCAGATTGAAGCCGCCCTGGGCGTAGCCCGGGAACTCCAACGTGTGGTTGAAGGGCGGCCCATTGGCCGTTCCCCAGATGCTGATGCCCGGCAGACCCAATCCCTGCATAGCCTGCAGGAAGATGAGGTGCCGCGCAGACTCGGTGGCGTAGGCCTGACGGCAGGCGCCGCCTTCGCCGCCCTTGGTGCCGCCGGCGAGCGAGGTCCGGTGAGACGCCCATTCGCGAGCCAGGGCCACGATGGTGCGGCTCTCTATGCCGCAGACCTCAGCGGCCCAACCGGGGGTCTTGGGGGTGCCGTCGCTCTCGCCGAGCACGTACGCTTTGAACTCGTCGAACCCGTAGGTGCGGTTCGCCACGTACTCCTTGTTGTAAGTCCCTTCCTGGAGCCACACGTACGCAATGGCCAAGGCCAGCGCGGACGTCGTGCCCGGACGGTAGGCGATCCACTTCTCACCCACGTGCGCCGCGGTATAGTTGTGGAAGGGATCGATGAAGATGGTCTTGATGCCCCGGTCACGCAGCCACAGACGCCAGATGGCGGACTCGGTGCCGCCGTAGATGCCGTGGGTGGTGTCGGGGTCGTTACTCCACGAGATCAGGAGCTCGGTGTGGCGGAGCGCGTCTTCGAGCATGTCGTAGTGCTCGGGGTTACCCAGCCGCCAGTAGTAGCCGTAGGCATGAGTCGCGCCCCAATGCCAGCCTTCCCAGCTGTCGGGGTTATCGAGGATGTCGGTGAACCCGATCATGTTGAAGAAACGGGCCCAAGCCGCCGAGCGGTAACCCAAGTTTCCCCAGTTATGGTGAGAGGAACCGCGGGACATGATGGCCTCAGGACCGTATGTCTCACGGATGCGCTTCATCTCGCCGGCGACCAGATCGAGCGCCTCGTCCCAGCTGATCCTCTCGTAGCCCGACTTACCACGGTTCTGAGGGTTCCGATCGCCTTTGGGATCGAAATCCACGCGCTTCATGGGGTGGAGGATCCGCTCTTCTGAGTAGACCCGGGCCCTCTCCACCAGGGAGAAGGGGGCCACACACGCCTTGCGGAACGGAGTGTACTTCTCGCCGTCCACATCGATGGTCCACGAGGGCGCGTCCGTCTCGTCGAAGACCAGGGGACGGACCTTCGTGATCTTGCCGTCCTCCACATGGACCCTGATTGCTCCGCCGCCGGTGCAGTTTACGAACGTCTTTTCTGCCATCCCTTATCCTTCCTGAAGTGCCATCGAGAGACCGGAGGTCTACTCGACCGGCGCTCCGTTCAGTAGGGCCATTTCCGTGGTCGCGAAACCATGCAGCATGCAGTAGACGTCCCTGAGGTGCTTGCCGAACGGCACGTCGTCGTCGGTGGTGCCGTAGCCGCCCATGATGCCGCAGGTGATGTTGACGAAGTTGACCCCGATCTGGTCGACAAAAGCCTTGACCAGCATGCCGCACTTGGGGTTGTAGTTGTATTTCTCTTTGTAGGACCAGGCAGACTGCATGAGATACGCGTGGGCCGCCTCGTACTGCATCTTCATCTCGGCCAGCTTCATGCCGACGTGCTGATGGCCGATGATGGGTTTGCCACCCTGAACGCGCTGCTTGGCATATTCGAGTGCTTCCTCGTACACCGAGCGCACGGTGCCCAGGTTGGCGGCTGCGCCGAGGAGCCCGAATGGCGGTGGTACACCCTGAGGGGTCTTGGACCAGTCGAACTGCGGGCCGCCCCACTCTCCCTCGGTGCCCCAGGCCTCGCCCTCATTGCCGAGCAGGTATTTCGCCGGGATGCGGCAGTCCTCAAAGATCAGCTCGGCGTTGGCGAGCAGCCTTCTGCCCAGCTTGTTGTGGAACCTGCCCACCCGGAATCCGGGAGCGTCACCGGGGACCAGGAAGCAGCTGAGGCTCGTGGAGATGGGACCCTTCCTGTCGGTACGAGCGTAGAGGAAGTAGAGCTTGGCGATGCCGCCGCACGAGATGTAGTGCTTGGTGCCGTTGATGACGTACTCGTCACCGTCTTTCACGGCATAGGTTTGGATGGACGCGCCGGGCTCGTCATATAGGAAATGCGAGTCGGTGCCGGCGTCGGGCTCGGAGCGGGCCAGACCCAGCAGGAAGGTGTCGTCCTCCATGAACTTGGTCAACCATTCGTCACGCAACTCGGGGGTGAGCTCGCCGACGAGCCGGGGCGATTCGGTGTAGCAGCCTCTGATGACGGTGGCGAAGCCCTGGTCGGCCGCACCCAACTCCTCAAGGACGAGCGCGAGAGTGGGATAGTCGAAACCCTCACCGCCGAACTTCTCGGGGATCGCCGCGGTCCTTAGACCGAGTTCGGACGCCTTCTTGATCAGATCCCAGGGCACGCAGTCCTTGGGGTCCGTCTTGGCGTCGTACTCCATGGCCACTGTCTTGACTTCGTTCTGTGCGAAGTCCCGGACCGTGTCGCGGATCATCTCCTGTTCTTCAGTTAATCGAAAGTCCATGCAACCATCTCCTTCTGGAATCCCGTAGGACTTACCGCCTCGCCAATATTGACACATACACCGGTCGTGCCGGTGGCGTACCCCGCCCCTTCCGAGGCCGGATGACTGGTTTCATGATAGTACCAGTGCGGGGTGGCGGCCGCACAACGGCCGAACTTTTCATGGGTGGCCTCAAGTATTACTACTGCGTATATCTCCGAGCGGCAAGACCGACGATCGCGGCGGGATTCCGAGCCGGTGTCGCCTAGGACTGATCGAGGGCGCCCCGCCCCAGGACGGCACCTCTGATGTGCACCATCAAAGCTCGGGCGGCGCCCGGGAGAGGCCGGTCCCGAGGATAGATGATCTTGAGATCTCGATAGAGTGGCTTGTCGAAGGGGACGGCGATCAGGCCCTCCAGGGTCTCAGCGACTGCCAGCATCTTCGGCATAGGGGCGACCCCCAACCCGGTCCTCACTAGGGCCTTGGTCAGTTCGGGGTAGTTGGCCCGTCTCGAGAACCGGGCTTCGACGCCCGCGCGCCGGAAGGCATCCGCAGTGACGTTGCCGGCGTTCATCCCCGCTCGGGGCAGCAAGACAGATTCGTTGGCAAGCATGCTCAGGGCCACAGCCGGCTCGCTCGCCAGGGGGTGGTTGCGAGGCATGATGAGGAGGATCTCCTCAGTCAGCAGGTGTTGTGTGGCCGCACGGGTAGACCCCCAAGGAGTGATCACGGCGCAATCGAGCTCACCGCTCACCACCGCCTCTTCCAGACGGGCGTCGTCCATCTCGATGAGGTCGACACTCACCCTCGGATACGAGGCGAAAAAGGAGGCCAGTATCGGTGTCAGGAGTAGAGCCATGACGTTACCGACGGCTCCGAAGCGCACGGTCCCCGATCCCGTTCCTGCCTGGTCGCGGCTCAGAGTCAAGATCTCATCCGTTCGGCTGATGATGGCCCGGGCCAGTGGCAGAAGAGCTTGTCCGGTAAGAGTGGGCTCTACATGACGGCCATAGCGTTCGAACAGACGAGTGCCGAGTTCCACCTCCAACCGTGCTATCTGCCGGCTGAGTGTGGGTTGGGTGGAGTGCATGGCACGGGCGGCTCCGGTGAAACTGCGGGCCTCCGCTACCGCTACAAACGATTTGAACAGATCAAGCTCCATCTATACACTATGGTAATACTTCGGGCGAGTCATGAAAAGTTCTGTGGAAGCGCCCCGTTCGTCTCTCGCTCGGACTATCATATAGGCAGCCTGCAACCACGGGTGGGTTGCTGCTGGGTTTCGCCGTACAAAGGAATGGATGGCCGATGAATATTGCGGTATGTGTAAAACAGGTGATCGACACGGAAGCCGAGAAGAAACTCGACCCCGCTTCTTGGCGGCTGGACCGCAACGTGACCTGCATTCTCAATCCGTATGACGAGTACGCGGTCGAGGAAGCGTTGCGGATCAAAGAGGCTCATGGCGGTGAGGTGACGGCCGTATGTATGGGGCCCAAGAAGGCGGAAGACGCGGTTCGCAAGGCGCTGGCCATGGGGGCCGATAAAGGGGTCATCGTGACGGATGACGCTCTTGCCGGATCCGATGCCCAGGCCACGGCCTACGTACTCGCGGAGGCCCTGAAGGGTGTCGAATGGGATCTGGTGATCTTCGGGGTAAGATCCACCGACGGTGAGACAGGGTGCGTACCGGCGGCCGTAGCCGAGCGGCTGGGCGTACCTTTGCTGTCGACTCTGGCGAAGGTCGAAGTACAGGGCTCGAACATCTCCGTTCATCGGGAGACCGAGCAGGGCTATGTCGCGTACGAATGTCCCACTCCGGCGGTGATCTCGGTCATCAAGGGGATCAACGAGCCGCGCTATCCCTCGATGAAGGGCATCATGGGCGCGAAGAAGAAGCCGATCGATGCCAAGGATGCTTCCGCTCTCAGTCTCGACACGTCCCAGGTAGGACAGTCCGGCTCCAAGACCCGTGTGCTGTCGGCCCGCACCCCAGAGCCTCGCAAGGCGGGGGAGAAGATCGAGGATGACGGCACTGGCGCCCAGAAGATCGTTGAGTTCCTGGCGAGCCAGAAGCTCGTGTAACAGAGGAGATAGATCAGTGAGTAATCAGAGTGGCATCCTCGTTGTAGCCGAGCCCAAAGATGGCAAGCTCGCCAACGTCACCTTAGAAAGCATCACCCAGGCCCGGGCTCTGGCCGGCGGGCCGGTCAGCGTCGTGGTCGCAGCCGCCGAGACCGCTCCGTACGTGGCCGCTGCCGGCCGTTACGGAGCCGACCGTGTTTATGTCGTCGAGTCGCCCGAGGCCGCGGTCTTCCGTCCCGGTCCGTTCATCGATGTTGTTGCGGCTGCCGTTGCCGCCGCCGAGCCGGCATTGATCCTCTGTGCCGGCTCTCCCGACGGCCGCGATATAGCCGCCGGTTGTGCAGCCCGTCTGGGCGCCGGTCTTCTGGTGGACATCACCGGCCTTGAAGCCAAGGATGACGGCTTCGTCACTACGCACCCCTGCTTCGGGGGCACTGTGATAGTGGATAAGGACGCGACGAGCACTCCGGTCGTTGCCACGGTGCGGCCGAACGTCTTTGCCCGTGAAGAGGCACCGAAAGAACCGGAGGTGGTCAACCTCTCGGTCGACTTCGCACCCGCAGGGCTTCTGGCCAAGGTGCTCGACGTGGTTTGCGAGAACCTCGGCATCGTCAGTCTGGAGGAGGCTTCGGTCATAGTCGCGGGCGGCCGCGGTGTCGGCAAGGCCGAGAACTTCAAACTCATCGAAGAGTTGGCTTCCGAACTCGGTGCAGCGGTTGGAGCCAGCCGGGCCATCGTGGACGAGGGCTGGGTTCCTCATCAGATCCAGGTGGGACAGACAGGCAAGACGGTGTCGCCCCAGCTTTACATCGCCTGCGGTATATCGGGCGCCATCCAGCACGCCGCCGGTATGCGGACCGCCAAGAACATCGTGGCGATCAACAGAGACCCTGAGGCCGCTATCTTCAACTTCGCGGATTACGGGGTCGTGGGAGATCTGCTTACAATAGTGCCCGCGTTGACCGAGGAGATCCGCAAGCGCAAGGCAGCGTCGTAAGTCCTGTAGGCGAAACGATCTCGTCGGTACGGCGGCACGAGGAACGCGAAGTCGGCGTGTACCTCTGTGGGTCTTGAGGAGGCCATGATGACCGAAGAAGCTAGAGACGTAATGGAAGTCGATGTCCTTTTTGTCGGAGGTGGCATCGCTTCACTGAGCAGTGCGCTCCATCTGTCCAATCTGATCAAGGCCCACAACGAGAAACCCGATGCGAAGCAGTTGGACGAGGTCACGATAGCGGTGCTCGAAAAGGGATTTGCTGTCGGTGCCCACGGTATCTCGGGCGCGGTGATGGATCCCGCCCCGCTCAAGGAGCTGGTGCCGGACTTCCTGGAGAAGGGTGCCCCTCTCGAAGGTGAGGTCAAGAAGGAATCGGTCTACCTGCTCACCAAGACCGGCAAGATCAAGTCGCCCATAACCCCTCCACCCATGAACAACCACGGCAATTACGTGGTCTCCATGTCTAAGCTCAACCAGTGGTTCGGTGAGTTGCTGGAGGAGAACGGTGTTGATGTGTTCCCGGAATTCGCCGGGGTCGAGGTCCTCTACGACGGGGACAGGGTCATCGGCGTGCGCACGGGTGACAAAGGTATCGACGCCGCCGGCAACAAAAAGTCCAACTATGAGCCGGGGGCCGACCTGCACGCTCGGGTCACGGTCTTTGGCGAGGGTTCTCGCGGAAGTCTGACCAAGAGCGTTATTGCCCGCTTCGGTTTGGACGAAGATAGAAACCCGCCGGGGTTCGAGGTCGGGGTTAAGGAAGTATGGGAGCTGCCGGAGGCGCGCCTTGAGCCTGGTGAGGTCATCCATTGCATGGGCTATCCGCTGAAGAGCGACACCTTCGGTGGCGGCTTCATCTACGGCATGAAGGACAACATGGTGTCGGTGGGTCAACTGACCAGTCTCGACTACTCCGATCCGTTCATCGATCCCCACAGGGAGTTCCAGAAGTTCAAGCTCCACCCGATGGTGAGCGCCATCCTGAAGGACGGTAAGCTCATCCAGTACGGCGCCAAGACGGCACCGGTGGGAGGTTACTACTCGGTGCCCAAGCTGGCCTTCCCCGGAGGCGTGCTTATCGGTGATGGGGCCAATCTTTTCAACGGCCAGAAGATCAAGGGCATCGACCTGGCCATGAGGTCCGGCATGCTCGCGGCCGAGGCGATCTTCGAGGGCTTGGTCGCCGACGATCTCTCCGATGTGCAACTCGCCACCTATGCTCAGGCTTTCAGTAAGAGCCGGGAGGTCAAGAACCTCTACAAAGTGCGCAATTTCCATCAGGCCATGACCCGGGGTCTCTACCTCGGCCTCATGACGGCGGTTGTGCAGTACGTTCTCGGTGGGCGCGCCCTAAGCAACAGGCTATCGGCCCGTCCGGACCACACTCACATGAAGACGGTCGCGCAGAAGTACGGCACGGCCGCTCCGTCGGCGGAAGCCATCGGCGATGTCAAGTACGACAAGACGTTGACCTTCGACAAAGAGACCGATGTCTACTACTCGGGCGCCATCCACGAAGAGGCTCAGCCATCCCATCTTAGGGTCTTGGACTTCGATATCTGCTACGGTAAGTGTGCCGAACAGTATCAGAACCCCTGTGTGAGGTTCTGCCCGGCGAGCGTGTACGAGATGACGGTCGACGAATCCACGGGGAAGAAGACGCTGAAAATCAACTTCTCCAACTGCGTGCACTGCAAGACGTGCGACGTGAAGGATCCTTTTGAGAACATCCAGTGGGTACCTCCGGAAGGTGGAGGAGGACCCAAGTACACTGTGGTGTAGAAGTCCGGGGGCCCTTGGGTCCTCATGCTGCGGGAAAGGACTTCGGCACAGCTGGGAGGTAGTCTCCGCCCGGGTGTGGTAGCAGCGAACTAGAGCGGTAGCAATGGCAACGAAAGGAGCAATTACATGCCAAGGCCGGAAGAAGTAGACGTAGTCGCAGCAATGAAGGCCGCCAAGACTGGCGAAGAGATCCTGGCGTCATGGGCCATGCAGCGTCCGGGCTACGTGCCTGGTGCCGGGGGCGATCCGACCCTGGACTTCTGGGTTCACAACAAGGTGGAGATGCTCCACACGTTCGCTCAGAACCAGCTGACCCAGCTGCTGGACCGGGGCATCCTCGATCCCAAGACCCGGTACCTGCTCCTCGTGGGCCTGTACATGATGACCAACCACTGGGACGGCGTTCTGCCCCAGGCCTGTAACGCGAAGGCCGCCGGCGCGAGCGACGAAGAGATCATGGAAGTGGCGTTCTGCGTGTGTTACTCAGTGGGCAAGGCCAAGATGCAGGAGAGCGGCCAGTGCCTCGACGAGGTCTTCTCTAACCCCACGTTCCAGAAGATCGAGCGCAAGAAGTAGTCAACGCATTCTGGACTGCGGCGCGCTCTGAGGCAAACCGCAGTAGGCGATCGGTCATTCGGTCGATCATGGGAGCCCCGCTTCGGCGGGGCTCCTTCCATCTGCTCACCCGGGGCCGCTTGGGCCGATTCAGAGGGCCTCCGGTCGTTGCTGCTGGCTGAAAGCCAGCGAGCCCCCTCGGGCCTTGATCAGCGAGTCCGTGAACTCCGTGTGGAGTGAACTCCCGGGATCCTCCGCCCAGCGGCACAGAAGCTCATACATGGGGCGGGTCACCGTGAAGGCGATCATCCATGGCTCGAGGTACCTGCGCATGGAGTGGTCGGTCGACCCGATGATAGCCTGAGGGGCCTCCAGATCGTCGAACAGTGTGATCAGCTGCATGCACCCGGATCCGAAGCGGGATACTATGGGCTCGAGGTCGTTAGGCCGGCTGTAATAGGTGGCTCCCATGCAGAGCACGGCCAGTTGATCGGCGTTCACGTAGAAGGTGACCGACCTCAGGTAATCGTATTGATCCGACCGCAGAGGGCCGATCAGGAGATGGTCGTTGGCCGGTTCATAGCTGCGGGTCGAATCGAGCCATAGGTTCATAAGATCGTGATCGGCTCTGAGGCCTTCCTTCCCGCAGAGGAACTCCACCATCTGGTTGCGCGACATGGTCTCCACGCCCACCAGATGACCTCCGCCGCAGCCGTGCTTCTCACGGGTTAGATGTAGGGTCTTCCCTCGGCTCCAATCCCGGAAGGATGCGAAGACACACTGGTGCCCCTTGGGTTCCACCAGCGGGGCAAAGGGAACGGGGTCGGGGGCGTCGTAGAATCCGACCAGTGGTCCCGTGATCGCGAGCCGTTCGATGATCTTCCCGGGGTCGGGCTGGACGCTCATGGCACTCCTCTCGGTCCGTCCGGCGCGTTCTTTCCGTGCAGTATGACATCGCCGCCCCGGCCTGGTCGAGAGGCCGGTGTCATCAGGGGTCGTCGGCTGGTCGAGGCTGATCCCGAAGTCCCCGGTCGGTTGCGGTCTGGTTCTCGGGCGGCGATCAAGCTGTAAACTGACACGGCCGAAAGCGCATCATCCGGCACCGGAGGGATCTTGGATGGAGGACCCCAAAGAGACGGCGCAGCAAGAGCGGGTGTACCAGCGGCTCTTCCAGGAATCGTTCAGGCGTCTGAAGAGGCAGGGACTCGAGGAGCGGGCCGCCGGCGCCCTTGCAAGGCGCGTGGCGGAGGAAGCGCTCGAACGAGTGAAGACCCCCGTGTTTGCCACCGATCAGGAGTATTCCGAAGCCATCGGCCGGATCTGTCGGAAACTAAGCGAGGGGATGAGCCACTACTCGCTGACCGGGGAGATGCCCTATCTTATCGGCGGGCGCCTGGATCGGGTGACGGCCATCGCCAAACAAGTGCTGCCTCCCATCGACGGGACCCTCATCGAGAAGGCCAGGAAAGTCAGCCGCATGGAGAGAGTGCCGGCGGGGTCAGCCCTGTTCTTCATGGGTCTGGCGTTGGAGACGGTAGGGTTGTGGTATGCCCTCGCCGTGGGAGTGGTGGTCGCGGTCGTTACCGAGGTCTATTCGCAGATGCAGATGCCTGTGTCAATGCGGCGGTCCGCCGGTAGGTTGCGGGTGCCGCTTGTGCTGAGCCTGGCCGCAGCCGGCTCGCTCATCTACTTCGGGTACCGGTGGGTCGTGGGCGACGCTCCCCGCAACCTGTATGTGATCATTGCAGCCGTGGCCGTGCTGCTCATCGCTTTCGTGATTCCCGGTGTCACCCTGGCTCGCTTGGTCAACAGCCGTGAACGGAGGTGGAGGAAGGAATTGGAGCGGGAACTCTTGAGCCCGGAGTGAGCGAGCAGGCCATCCGGGAGACGACCGGGCTTTCCAAACCGCAGACCTCTGTCATCTTCGGCAGGAGGGCGTCGCAATCCACAATCCCGCCTCCGTCGGCCTGATCGTGGCCGTTCACCAGCAGACGACTCCCGCGTCTACCACAAGAGTCTGACCTGTGACGAAGTCGCTGCCGTCCGATGCCAGGAACAGCGCGGGACCGGCGAGGTCTTCGGGGAGTTCGTTGCGTTCGCTGAGAGCCTGCCGTTCGCGCTGCATACCCCGTGTGAGGCGAACACCGCGCCCTTACTGGAGATGTAGTGGATGAAACCCGGCACTCCACCCAAGAAGGAGTCAGAGCTCACGTTGATGATCTTGCCGTATCGGAGTCGTTCTATGTAAGGGACCACCGCCTTTGCGCAGTTCCAGCAGCGACTTCCCTTTGGGTCGGTCGCCCCGCCCTTGACAGTACTCCCCAAATTCAATAAGATATAACACGATATATCTTTATACATGTTCGGAGGATTGTTATGAGGCCCAAAAAACCAGGAGATCGTCCGGGACGTAACTCCGGCTGTGATTCAGAGCCGGGCTCACCTATGTGCGGGGGAGGCGAATCCACCGGCGCATCTGCTCGGATTCCCGGCCCGAATGTTCGTTCGACCCGGCCCAGCGGTGCGCACCGACGCACGCATCACGTGCATGTGCCGTCCGGTGGACCACGAGCACGTTCCTTTGAGAGAGGCGGCATCAAGTTCGCGATTCTTGGTCTGCTGAAGGAGAAGCCGCGCCACGGTTACGACATCATCCGGGAGATGGAAGAACGCTCCGGCGGCTTTTACAGCCCCAGCCCGGGCGCCGTCTATCCTACGCTTCAGGCCTTGGAGGATCAGGATCTTGTGACCTCGGCCACAGAAGAGGGCAAGAAGGTCTATTCGTTGAGCGAGACCGGCGTGGATTTCCTCGAAGAGCACAAGGAACGGGCCAGACACCACCACAGTCGATGGGAAGCGCAGTGGGGGGCGGGTCCTCGCACGGAAAGCGCAGCCGCGGTCAGTGGCATCCGGGATGCCATCGGGGATGTGAGGCGTGCGGTCCGCAGGTGCGCCGGCGACTCGGAGAAGTTGAAGGAGATCGCGGAACTGCTGGGAGAGACTGCGTACAAGATCCGTGATATCGCCAAGCGGTAGTAGCGCCAAACGGTAGTAGCCCCAAGAGGTAGCAGCCCCGCGGAACTCCGGTTGACTCTAGCGGCTCTCACCTATGGGTCGGGCGGGGACACCTCCGACCCTGGCGCCGGGGGGCACGTCGGTGTTGACAAGACTGCACGCTGAGACCGTCGCCCCGTCCCCGATGGTCACGCCGGGGAGCACGGTCACGTTTGCTCCGATCATGACTCCCCTGCCCACGCTCACCGGGCCCGTCCGCAGTTCTCCGACGAGGAACTCGTGGGCCAAGATGACCGAGTTGTATCCGACGATGGAGTTGTCTCCCAGGCTGATAAGTTGAGGGAAGAAGACGTCCATAGTCGCACCTAAGCCGACGGCGGTTGTCTTGCCGACCCCTATGCCGATGGTCCGATAGAGGGCGTTCTTCCAGGTTAGAAAGGGAAGATACCGGCAGGCGTACACGACGATGAAGTTTCGGGCTGCCCGCCACAAAGGCACCCGTTGCCGCCAGGCCCAAAGAGAGTTGACCCCCGGCGGCGCGGGGTAGACGGATAGGCGGGCCGTCCTGTCTCGTGGTCCCGGCCTCGGGACTGCGGTGTTCCCTCCGTGCGTTTCATTCATGCTGACCGCTATAGTAGCAATGACAGGGGGGAGTGATTGTCCAGGGCGGATAGACGTGAACGATACCCACTCATACTTCACACCTGGTGTGATCCGGTGGAGACCCTGGGTCAGATTCGCCCGCTGGGCGGTCGAGACCCGGGGCATTCTGTGGTTGCTCGTGGCGGTCAATCTGGGCAGCGCCATTCCCGGCTACCTTTTCTGGTATGGGGACTCCCTTTTGAAGGCGCCTTGGTATCTGTGGGTGTTTGTTCCGGACAGCCCGTTGTCGGTTACTCTGATGGGCATCGCCCTGGTGGCCTTCCACTACGGCCGACGCTGGGAGATCTTGGGTTTGGTGGCCGCAGGCGCCTGCATCAAGTACGGTCTGTGGACCGATTTCGTGTGGTTCACCAATTATCTCTCGGGCGGTGAGTATCACTTCACCGCGATACTGATGAGCCTCACCCACTTCGGGATGGTGATAGAGGGTCTCATCCTTGCGGTGTATCTGCGCTTCCGCCCATGGCCGGTAGGGGTGGCGTCGTTGTTTTTGATAGCCAATGATGTGGTGGACTACGTGTTCGGTTACCATCCCCCGGTTCCCAACCCCGCAGATTTGAACCTGATCGCCGGCTTCTCCGTTGCTGAGACCGGAGTCATCGTGCTTGCCTGCGCGGTGTCGGCGTTGGTCCTGGCCAAGCGGACACCAAAGGTCGGGATGGTGAGAGGCGGCTGATGATCGACTACCGGCACTGGCGCCGCATCGTCAAGTTGGATCCAGCCTCTCCGGTCGATGATGTCCGGCTGGCGGAAATCCTTAGCTGGGATCTCGATGCCGTGGTGGTCGGGGGGAGCGGGGGTTACGGAGCTGCTGAGGTCCTGGCGCTTCTGGCCAGATTGCGCCGCCATGAGTGCTCTCAGGTACCTGTTGCTCTCGAAGTGTCGGATGCCGCCGTCATCTGTCCGGGGTTCGACCTGTATCTCATCCCCATGGTCCTCAACAGCTCCGATGTCGCTTGGGTCGTCGGCCACCACCAGGCCGCGATCAAGCGCTACGCCCGCGTCTTGGATTGGGGACGGGTGGTGGTGGAGGGATACTGCATCTTGAACCCGGATGCCTCTGCCGCACGTCTCTCTCGGGCCAGAGCGGGCCTGGGGGTCGATGACGTACTGGCCTTTGCCTTGTTGGCCGAGCACCTACTTGAGCTACCCATCTTCTATATCGAATACAGCGGTGTTTACGGGTCGGTAGATCTGGTCGCGGCTGTGCGCGAAGTGCTTGTGAACACCCGCTTGTGGTATGGAGGGGGCATCCGCACCGGCGATCAGGCGCGGGAGATGGGAGCGGTGGCTGATGCCATACTGATCGGGAACGCGGTCGTCGAGGGTTGCGCACCGTTGGGGCCGGGATAATTGTCTGGCGAAATCGGGTATTCTCCGCTCTGGACTAAGTCATAAGACCGGACTCGACGCCTAAGAGGTGGGAGCAATGGCGCCTGACGATCAAGGGAATAACGCAAGGAGCGACGCCACCGCCGCCAACCGATCGGATGGCCCGAAACTCGGCGGCTTGAAGGCGGACGGTGAGAGGGCAGACGCCGTTCGGTCGAGCAGTAGCAGGTCCTCTTCCAGATCGGGGAGTAGCAGGCCGTCCACCAGGTCGAGTGGCGACAAGGTGAGCGGTACAGGCCGCTCGGCGGGTGGACCGCAGCGCAACGATGACCCCGGTCGGCCCCCCGGACGCCAAGTCTGGCAGTTCGTGGCCTACATCGTGGTGGCGCTGATAGCTCTATATCTGTTCCAACAGTTCCTACTGGGACCTATGAGCGCGCCTTCGACGGAGATCGATTACAGCGTCTTCCGGGCCAGAGTGGCTGAAGGCAGGGTGCTCACCGCCGTCATCGGTGACTCGGAAATCACCGGTACCATGACGGGTTCGGGCCAATCGGGTGGTACGTCGACTGAGTTTCGGACGACTTTCAAAGCCGGGGCCGACGACCGCTTGGTCGAAGAACTGCAGGCCGCGGGAGTGGAGTACTCGTTCAAGGGGCCGTCCAGTCCCGTGGGGAGCCTCCTCATCAACCTCTTGCCTTTCTTGCTCATCGGTGTCTTCTGGTACTTCATGTATCGGCGGATGGCGGGTGGCCGGGGCGGCGCCGGAGGTATCTTCGGAGTGGGCAAGAGCAAGGCGACCAAGGTTGAAGCCGAGAAGGTGGGAGTGACCTTCAAGGACGTCGGGGGTGCCGACGAAGCCATCGCGGAACTCAGGGAGATCATCCAGTTCCTGAAGACGCCCGAGCAGTTTGCCAGCCTGGGCGGCCGCATCCCCAAGGGTGTTCTTCTAGTGGGCCCGCCGGGCACCGGGAAGACGTTGCTCGCCAAGGCCACGGCAGGAGAGGCCGGAGTGGCCTTCTTCGAGAGCAGCGGTTCGGAGTTCGTGGAGATGTTCGTGGGGGTCGGGGCTGCGCGGGTTCGAGACCTGTTCGAACAGGCGCGTAAGGACGCGCCCGCCATTGTCTTCATCGACGAGATCGATGCCATCGGACAGAGCCGGGGGGTCGGCATCGGCATGGGCGGTGCCAACGACGAACGGGAGCAGACGCTCAACCAGCTTCTTGCCGAGATCGACGGATTCAGCACCGACACGGCCCGGCCGGTCATCATAATGGCGGCCACCAACCGCCCTGAAGTGCTCGACCAGGCTCTTCTACGGGCCGGGCGTTTCGACCGTCAGGTGGAGGTGGGGAACCCGGACCTCATCGGTCGAGTGCAGATCCTCAAGATTCACAGCAAAGACGTCACGCTCTCCAAGGATTTCGATCTGGAAAGGGCGGCTCGTATCACCCCGGGTTTCAGCGGAGCCGATCTGGCCAACGCCATGAACGAGGCGGCCTTGCTGGCGGCCCGTCGTAGGGCCGACTCGGTCAGCATGCAGGACTTTGAAGCGGCCATGGAGAGGGTGGTCGCCGGGCTGGAGAAGAAGACCCGGGTCATGAACGAGAGCGAGCGAAAGACGGTGGCCTATCACGAGTCGGGTCACGCTCTCATGGCGGCCTTGCTACCACACGCCGATCCGGTGGCCAAGATAAGCATAATCCCGCGTGTTCGGGGAGCTCTGGGCTACACCCTGCAGATGCCCACAGAAGATCGCTACATCCTGACCAAGGACGAGTTGACCGACCGGATCGCCGTTATGCTGGGAGGGCGGGCTGCGGAGACTACTGTGTTGGGTACCATAAGCACCGGGGCCGCCGACGATATCCAGAAGGCGACCGAGCTGGCCCGGCGCATGATCACCGAGTTCGGGATGAGCGAAGAACTGGGTTCAGTGCGGTACGCAGGCCAGCAGCTGCGCTATCTGACCGGTGTTGTACAGGACAATAGTCATCTCAGTCCTCACACCCAGGAGTTGATCGACACCGAAGTCAGGAATCTGGTGACCGAGGAGTTCGAGCGGGCCCAGGCAGTCCTCCGTGAGAACCGGGCAGCGCTGGAGCACCTGGCCCAGGCTCTGCTCAAGCAGGAGACCGTCGATGGCAGCGCCGTTCAGGAGGCTCTGGAGGCTGCGAAGGCGCCGCCCACTGCCGAGGAGGGAGATTCGTGAGGATCGTGGCTTCATGAGATGGGCATCGGGATTGACGGAGCGCATCACAGTGGGGGTCGTCGGCGCCGGTAACATGGGTTCTGCTCTGATCAGGGGCTGGTTACGGGACCAGAGTTCCGGGGTGGAACTTCTGGCTTGGGACAAGGTGGAGTCTTGTCTCCGAGCTCTCCCCGGGTCGGAACGGATCTCTGTAGCTCGCTCACTGGAAGACCTGGCGGCCAAGGCGGATGTCGTCGTTCTTGTTGTGAAACCCAAGGACGCTGCCGACGTGCTTGGGGCGATCGCCGGGCGCTTGGAAGCCGGACAGACCTTGATATCGGCCATGGCCGGTGTGCCACTGGACTCGATCCGATCTCTCCTCGGACCGGGCCCGGGTTTGTTCCGGATCATGCCGAACCTGGGCGTCGAACTGGGCGCCGGAGCGGTGGCTCTCGCATCGGAGGGATCGGCCGATGGGGCCGACATCCAGGCGGTACTGGGACTACTGGGCTCTTTGGGGCGTGTGGAAGCAGTTCCTGAAGATCTGATGGATGTGGTGACGGCGGTGTCGGGAAGCGGCCCGGCCTTCATCGCGCTGGCCATGGAGGGCCTGGAGGACGGGGCTGTGGCCGTGGGGCGCTCCCGGCGGGAGGCGCGCTCGCTGGTACGAGAGGCGGCTCTGGCGGTGGGGGCTCTGGCGGCACACCCAGATCCATCGGTCGGAGTGGAGGAAGCCTGTGCCGCTGCCACGGACGCCGAGCGGATGGTGGCCGAGTCTATGCGGCGCCGGGGCGTGCCCATGGCTTTCAGAGAGGCCGTAGAGGCGGCGCTGGACCGAAGTCGGCGGCTCCGGGCTCCGGATCCGGCAAAATGAACGACAAAGCTGTAGATTGTGTCCTTAGCAGGTTCAGAACATGCCGGGAGTTGGGTATCCAGTATTGTAGTAATCCAGGGGAGTAGTTAGGAGGAGCACATGCTGGTCCGCGACACGATGTCCAGGAATCCCATCACGACATGGCCGGGTGCGTCGGTTCCCGATGCGCTTAAGGTGATGCAGGGGAGCAAGGTCCGGCAATTGCCGGTGATGGATCCTACGACCAACAAGATGGTGGGGATCGTCTCCTTGGTCGACCTGTTCCGGGTCTCGCCCTCACCGGCCACCTCGCTGAGCGTTTGGGAGGTCGACTACCTGCTCGAGAAGATCACGGTCGAGAAGGTTATGACGCGCGACGTCATCACGGTGGACGAAGATGCTCCCGTAGAGCAGGCCGGCCGGATCATGGCCGACAACAAGATCAGTGGCCTGCCCGTTCTGCGTGACGGCGGGCTCGTCGGCATCATCACCGAATCTCATCTCTTTAACATCTTGTTGGAGCTGTTCGCAGCTAGGACGGCCGGGGTTAGGGTGACGGCCAAGATCTCTCACGAGGCGGGTGTTCTGGCCAAGATCACCGGTGCCATTGCGGCCGTCGGCGGCCAGATCGAGGCTCTGGGTCTACATGGTGACTCGCAGACCGTCACGTTCAAAGTGGTCCACATCTCTCGCGATGAGGTGGTCAAAGCGGTACAGCCTCTCGTGATCGAGATGCTGGACGTGCGTGAATCGGCCGGTGCTCCCAAGAAGTAGGACAAGAAGCCTGCTTCCTTCGCGATGAAGCTTCTGAGTGGAGGGGGTTCTCTATCCCCGGGTCTTCAGTGCCTGCTGACAGAGCCGGACCCCCTCCATGGCGTCGTCTGTCCACAGGTCGGTGCCCACGTAGGCAGCCACTTGTTCGTCGATGGTCCCTCCGCCGATGACGTAGGTCGGTTGCGGGACTTGGTTTGCGAGGTTCTGCCGCAGGAGGGACACGGTATCGCGCATGGCTGCGAAGGCGGGTGACAAAAGACCTGAGAGCCCGATGATGTCCGGCTTGGAGGCTCTCGCGGCTTCTAAGAAGCGTTCCGCCGGTACGTTCACTCCCAGATCTTCCACGGTGAAGCCGAACATGCGAAATGCCAGTGCCGCCATGTTCTTACCGATGTCGTGGATATCCCCGGCTACCGTGCCCAGCAACACCCGGCCGGTAGCATCGCCGACCAGTTCGTTTTCCAGTCCGGGCCGGGCTACCGCCATCACACTACGGAAGATCTCTCCGGCCATGATAAGGCCGGAGAGATAGATGTCCTTCTTCTCGTATCGCTCACCTACGGTGCGCATCCCGGTTTGGACCGCGTGGACCACATCCACGGAGTTCTCCCCGGCCGCTAGGGCCTCCTCCACCAAACCGACGGCCCGTTTCTCATCCAACTCCGCTACCGCGGCGCTTATGTTCGCCCAGCGGTCTACACTCATCTCTCCTCCGAGGCGAAGGTGGCTCCCAAGTAGCTCGTGAGCCTGAACTGGTCGGCCCGGCACAGGAACCGGCCCCAGCTCACCGGTTTTCCCGCAGAATCGTTGAAGAGACTCTCCAGACAGAAGGCCGCCGATCCTTCAGGCAACTTCAGCACGGCGGCGGCCTCAGCGTCCAGGCTCACCGCTTGTATGGTGAGACGTCCGCCCAACATCCCCTCCACTTGAGGCGATTGAAGCAGGCCCTTCAAAGAGGTGACCTGCAACTCCGCTTCCACCAGGGGTCGGTGTTCATCGTAGACGACGTACTCCTGCTGGTAGATAAGAGGCTGCTCGTTGCGCTGGATCACCCGCCTTAAGAACACCACCGGGTCCCCTGGGCCGAGTCCGAGTGCGGCCGCTATCTCGTCGTCGGCGGCTATGATGCCGGCTTCCAGCAGAAGGACGGCCACCGAGGCATCGTCCACCCAAAGGTCGGTGATCTCCTGGAGACGGAAGATGGCCTCACCCATGTCGGGCGCCCGGACGAAGGTGCCTTTACCCTGGGTAGTGGTGACCAATCTACGATCGAGAAGGATGTTTATGGCCCGACGGACCGTCATGGGGCTCACGCCGTACTGGGTCCGGAGTTGAGGCTCTGTGGGAAGCTGGTCGCCGGCATGGTAGAGACCCGCTCTGATCTTCTCGGTGATCTCCGTGGCGATCCTCAGATACGCCGGTTCGTGCGACCGCCCTTGGTGGCGGTGGTCTTTTTCCGAGCGCGCGGCAACCACCCCGTTCGACGCCGGCGCCCCCGCGTTCGTGCCGGATACACCGACCTTGTCCACGTTGTCCATCGTTTGAGCCGCCCCGTTCATATACCTCTCGCGTCTGCAATGCGTTCTTGCACGCGTCTTGCGTATTTAGCTATATAAATATAGAATATTCTTGATGAAGATGGAAGAGTTGCGGGTCTTCGTTCTGCCCGCATCTGCGGACACAGACTCTGGTGAACCACGACATCGACGGAGTACCGAAGAGCATGAAAAGCGACATTGAAATCGCACAGGAAGCCACTCTCCTACCGGTGACCGAGGTGGCGGCGGGCTTGGGGCTCGAACCGGATGACATTGACCCCTACGGCAAGTACAAGGCGAAGATACATCTGGATGTTCTCGATAGGATGAAAGACCGGCCCGACGGGAAGTTGGTGCTGTGTACCGCTATCACGCCCACACCCGCGGGAGAAGGCAAGACCACCACCAACGTGGGCCTTTCCATGGGCCTCAACAGGATCGGTAAGAAGGCCGTCTGCACCCTGCGGGAGCCGTCTCTGGGGCCGTGTTTCGGCATCAAAGGGGGCGCAGCCGGAGGTGGATACGCCCAGGTAGTGCCCATGGAGGATATCAACCTGCATTTCACGGGTGATATCCACGCCATTTCCGCCGCTCACAACCTGTGCGCCGCCGTCTTGGATAACCATCTGTTCCAGGGCAACGAGCTCAACATCAATCCCAACGATGTCTCCTGGCCCCGGGTAGTCGATCTCAACGACCGGGCTCTGCGCCAGATCACCATCGGCCAGGGAGGAGAAGGGGTAGAGCGAAAGACCCGCTTCGACATCACCGTGGCCTCCGAGGTCATGGCCATTCTCTGTCTGGCCACCGACGTCGAGGACCTGAAGGCCCGTCTGGACCGCATAATCGTGGGCTCCACCCTATGGGGCCGCAAAGTGACCGCTCAGGACATCAAGGTTTCCGGTTCCATGGCCGTCCTCTTAAAGGAGGCCTTCATGCCCAACCTGGTGCAGACGCTCGAGAACACTCCGGCTATCATCCATGGTGGTCCCTTCGCCAACATCGCCCACGGCTGCAACTCCGTCCAGGCGACCCGTATGGCTCTGAAGCTGGGAGATTATTGCATCACCGAGGCCGGCTTCGGCGCCGATCTGGGGGCTGAGAAGTTCTTTGACATCAAGTGTCGCTACGCCGGTCTGCAGCCCGACTGTGTGGTGTTGGTGGCTACCATCCGCGCTCTCAAGATGCACGGAGGAGTGCCTTTTGGGGAACTCACGAAGGAGAATCTGGAGGCGCTGGCGGGTGGTCTGGAGAATCTGGAAAAACATCTGGAGAACATGCAGCTCTTTGGTCCGCCTGTGGTAGTGGCCATCAACCGATTCCCCGATGATACCGACGCTGAGGTGGCTCTCCTGCGTGACCGGGTGGAAGCCATGGGTGCGACCGTCGTGCTCTCTGATGTGTGGGCGCGTGGGGGCGAGGGAGGAGTGGCTTTGGCCGAAGAAGTGGTGCGGGTCTGCGAGAGCGGGGAGAAACCGGAACTCAACTTCGCCTACGAGCTGGGCATGACCATCCCCGAGAAGATCGAAGCCATCGCCACAAAGATCTATGGGGCCGACGGCGTCGATTTCCACTACGAGGCGAATGCCGCCATCGAACGTTTCACCCGCTTGGGCTATGCCACTCTCCCCATTTGTATGGCGAAGACCCAGGCCTCGCTCTCTGACGACAAGACCAAGATCGGCCGTCCTCGGGACTGGAGGCTCACGGTGCGCGAGATCCGGCTGTCCGCCGGCGCCGGCATGGTGGTCCCGGTTTGCGGCACCATGATGACCATGCCCGGGCTTCCGAAGAAGCCGGCCGCGGAGAATATCGATCTGGTCAACGGTGAGATCGTGGGGTTGTTCTGATGCCGGAAAGAGCCTATATGCGGAGCACCTTGGAGTCCTATATAGACAGACTGGCCGGCTCCGAACCCGAACCGGGCGGCGGCAGTGCAGCCGCTCTGGTCGGGGCTCTGGGGGCCGCGCTGGTCACCATGGTCACCAATCTGACCCTGGGTAAAGAGAAGTACGCTGACGTCGAGGGCGACATGGTTAAGATCCAGGAGGAGTCGGAGGTCCTGCGGAGCCGACTGGAGAATCTCGTCACCCTGGACGCGCTGGCCTACGGCAAGGTGGCTACGGCCATGAAGCTTCCCCGCGACGACGATTCCCAGAAGGAAGCCCGACGTCGGGTCTTACAGGCTGCCCTGCAGGGAGCGGCCGAGGTCCCGCTCGAGGTGGCTGAGACAGCGCTCGAGGTGGCCAAGCTGTCGCTGCCGGCCGCCGAGAAGGGCAACGTAAACGGGGTCTCCGACGCGGGCGTCGCCGCGCTGTTGGCCGACGCCGCGGCTCAGTCGGCTGCGCTCAACGTGAAGATCAATCTGGCTTGGATTGAGGACGAGGAGTTCAGTGGCGAGGCGTGGACTCGGATCGAGGCCGTTCTCTCGGAGACGGCCCGCCTGCGCGATATCGTCATGGCGTTGACCTACAGCAAGATCTGACCGGTGTAGTCTGACCGGGCGCCGGCCGGCTAATAACAGCATGTACGACCCCAGCGGCCGCCGGGCGCGGTCGGCCGAAGGCAAAGGAGAGTGAAAAGTCGTGGCAGCAAAGATAATCGATGGCAAGGCCATAGCGGACGAGGTACGCGCCGAGTTGGCCCGTGAGCTCGAAGAGTTGACGACCGCGGGGGCGCAGCCGGGGATCGCCACCCTCATGGTGGGCGAGGACTTCGGGGCGGGCATGTACCGCGGGGCGGTGGAAAAGTTCTGCGGCGAGATGGGCCTGGGCTATCGCAGCGAGGCCCTGCCGGCCGACGCCAACGAGGAGCAGGTGGTGGCTGTGGTCAAGGCCCTCAACGCAGACCCGGCCGTATCGGGGATACTCCCGTTGAGGCCGTTCCCGGCTCATGTATCCGACTCCATCGTCATCAACTCCATCGATCCTGGGAAGGATGTGGACTGCTTCCATCCCTCCAACATGGGGCGTTTGACTCTCGGAGAGCCGACTTTCCCACCGGCCACGCCGGCCGCCTGCATGGAGTTGCTGGAGAGGTACCTGCGGTCTGAGGGCTTGGACGTGACCGATGCTCTGGAAGGAGCGGAAGTCTGCGTGGTAGGCCACTCGAACACGGTGGGGAAGCCGCTGGCCTTGCTTCTGCTCAACCGCAACGCCACTACCACCGTCACTCACGTGTATACCTCGAACCGGGGTAACTTGGAGAAACACACCCAGGTAGCCGACTACCTGGTGGTCGCCGCCGGCGTTCCCCATCTCATCGGCGCCGATTCGGTCAAGGAAGGCGCGGTTGTCCTAGATGTCGGCATCAACCGGGTGGTGGTCTGCCCGAACTGTGGCGCGCTCAACCGGAGCAAGAAGGACCTTTGCCGGGTGTGCGGCACCGATCTGGCTGAGGCACAGAACAAGATGGTGGGCGACGTGGATTTCGATGCGGTTTCTGAGAAAGCGGCTGCCATCACGCCGGTTCCGGGGGGTGTGGGGGCCGTCACCAATATGATGTTGGCCCGCAACACTCTGCGGGCGGCCCACCTGCGGCTTGGGCAGAAGTAACGGTCCTCGTGGAACACGGAGGTAACGGGCGTTGATCATCTCTAAGAAGAAGCCTTTCGAGGAGATCCTCGAGGATCTCGAAAAGGACAAGAAGATAGTCATACTCGGCTGCGGTGAGTGCGCCACGGCGACACGCACCGGTGGTGAGCCCGAGGTCGCCGAGATGAAGGAAGCACTGGAGGCGGCCGGCAAAGAGGTGGTGTTCACAGAAGTCGTGCATACCGGTTGTCACGAGCTCGACGTTAAGCGCATCTTGCGCTCGAACAAGGAAGTGGTCGAGAGGGCCGACGCCTTCTTGGTCCTCTCCTGCGGGGCCGGCGCCCAAGCTTGTCGCGCCGCCACCGACAAGCACGTGGTCCCCGGTTGTGACTCTCTCTTCCTGGGCAATATCCAGCGGTCCATGGACTTCCTGGAGAAGTGCTCTCATTGCGGAGCCTGCGTCATCGATGACTACGGTTCCATCTGCCCGGTCACTCGTTGCGCAAAGGGTCTCGTCAACGGCCCCTGCGGCGGCATGAGCCACGGCAAGTGCGAAGTGGACCCTGAGATGGATTGCGCCTGGGTGCTCATCCACGAGCAACTCAAGAAGGAAGGTCGCGAGGACAAGCGGACCACGACCCATGGCCCGAAAGACTGGAACGTCATCCGCCGTCCGGGCGCTGTAGTGGAGCGCGGACCGGACAAGCTGAAGATGGGGAGCGAGAAGTAATGGGAACCTATCGCGATGCCTGCAGACGCGGCAACTTCGTGATCTCGGGGGAGATCGGCCCGCCCAAGGGTACGAATGTCGAGACGATGCTTCACCATATCGACACGCTGAAAGACATGGTCGACGGCCTGAACGTGACCGATAATCAGAGCGCGGTCATGCGCATGGGCTCGTTGGCTGTATCTGGCGAGATAGTGCGCCGGGGTGGGGACCCGATCTTCCAGACTACCTGCCGGGATCGCAACCGGCTGGGACTGCAGTCTGATCTCCTGTCGGCGAGCTTCATGGGTATCACCAACGTGCTGTGTCTCACGGGCGACCATCCGGTGGTGGGCGACCACAAGCAGGCCAAGGGTGTGTTTGATTTTGACTCCATACATCTGATCCAGTGCTGTCACAAGATGAACGAGGGCATCGATTGGGAGGGCAATGAATTGGATGGGGCCGCCGATTTCTTCATCGGAGCGGTGGTGACGCCCGAAGCCGATCCGCTGGAGCCACAGATGTACAAGTTCGCCCGCAAGGTCGAGGCGGGTGTCGATTTCTTCCAGACCCAGGCCGTCTATGATATGGACAACTTCCAGCGCTTCATGGAAGAGGCCCGGGAGATCACGGCCGGCACCGATACGAAGATCATGGCGGGACTCGTGGTCCTGACGGGATTGGGCATGGCCAAGTACATGAACCGGGCTGTCCCCGGCATCTTCGTTCCCGACGCGCTCCTGGAGGAGATGGGAAGCGTGCCCAAGGAGGAACAACTCCACAAGGGTATGGAGATCGCCGCCCGCCACATCCGCTTCCTGCGGGATAACGCAGTCTGTGACGGGGTCCACATCATGGCCATCGGCAAGGAGGAGATAGTGCCCGAGATCCTCGAGATGGCCGGCGCCGTCGACCGGTAGGCGTGTCATGAGCGATAAACCCATAAGGATAGTAGTACTGGGTGCCGGGCCGGGAGGGTATGTGGCCGCCCTGCGGGCCGCCCGTCACGGCGCGGCGGTGACCCTGGTAGAGAGAGATCTGGTCGGAGGCACCTGTCTCAATCGGGGATGCATTCCCACGAAGGCTCTGCTGGCGAGTGCCGAAGCTCTGGCTAAGGCTGGGTCCGGCGCTGAGTTCGGGTTCGAAGTGACCGGTGAGATACGTCCCGATCTGGCCCGCATGATCGAGCGGAAGGATCGGGTGGTGACCCAGATGCGCGGCAATGTCGAGGTCCTGCTCAAGAAGGCCGGAGTCAACGTCGTCTCGGGCACCGGCCGTCTGGTTGCGACAGACAGGGTGGTGGTGGACACGGGTGCCGAGAGCCTGACCGTGGAAGCCGATAGGATCATCATCGCCACCGGTTCAGAGCCCGCCCGCCTACCCATGTTCGACTTCGATCAGCCGACGATCTTAACCTCTACTTCAGCTTTGGAGTTGACTGAGATACCCGAATCGCTGCTCATAGTGGGCGCCGGAGCCATCGGCTGCGAGTTCGCCTCCTTCTTCGTTGAGCTGGGCACCAGCATTACTATGGTTGAGATGATGCCGCAGATGCTCCCCACCGAAGACAAGCGTCTCGCGAAGCAGTTCCAAGGCGTCTATCGGAAGAAAGGCATCCAGGTGCTGCTCAACACTAAGGTGGAGAGCATCGCCGAGTACGCGGACGACCATGTGGTGGCCAGATTGTCCGACGGAGCTGAGGTCACGGCGGATAAGGTATTGGTTTCGGTGGGACGGACGCCGAACACCGCAGACCTGGGTCTGGAGGCGGCCCGTGTGGAGACCGACGGTCGAGGGTACGTCGTGGTCGACGAGTACCTGGAGACCACCGCACCCAATGTCTATGCAATCGGCGATGTCAACGGCGGGATCCTTCTGGCTCACGTGGCCTCACATGAGGCCTTCGTGGCCGTCGACAACTGCTTGGCGACGGATTCTGAAGATCGCAGGACCCGGGACCTCGCTTCCACGCCGTCCTGCACGTATTCCCACCCCGAGGTCGCCAGTGTCGGCCTGAGTGAGGAGCAGGCGGTCGAAAAGGGCTGCAAGCCGATCACGGGGACCTACCGGTTCCCGGCTCTGGGAAAGGCCGTCGCTATTGGTGAAGACGTGGGCTACGTGCAAGTCATCGCCGACGAAGCGACCGATGTCGTCCTCGGGGCCAGCATGATGGGCCCCCATGTCACCGACATCATTCACGAGATCGCGCTGGCTGTGGCGAGTGGACTGACCGTGGCTCAACTGGGGAGTACCATTCATGCTCACCCCACCCTCGCTGAGGCGGTCATGGAGGCCGCCCACGACGTGCACGGTGAATCGGTGCATGTAGTCAAGTGATGCCGGGTAAAGTGATGCCGGGCAGTGTGAGAGTGAACCGCTATAGACGGACGTTGTAACGACCCACGAAGAAAAGGAACCCCCATGCACGAACTAGTCCAAGCCATGGCCGACATGAAGGAAGAGGAAGCTCTTAAGATAGTAGAGGAGCTCCTTGCCCAAGGGGAAGACCCCAAGAAGATCCTGGACCTCTCCTCAGAAGCCATGCAGGTGGTCGGGGAGCGCTACCAGGAAGGCACCTACTTCTTGCCGGAACTCATCATGAGCGGCGAGATGCTCCGTAAGACCGGAGAGATCCTCAAACCCCTGCTCGCCTCCCAGACCGACGAGACCAAGAAGCTGGGCACGGTGGTCCTAGGCACGGTACGGGGCGACATCCACGACATCGGCAAAGACATCGTAGGCTTCATGCTGGAGGTCAACGGCTTTGAGGTCATAGATCTGGGTATAGACCAGCCGGAAGCGGCCTTCGTAGAGGCCGTCAAGAACAACACTCCCCAGGTCCTGGCCCTCTCCGGGTTCCTGAGCGTGGCCTTCGACTCCATGAAGTCCACCATAGAAGAGGTAGAGAAGGCCGGCCTGCGCACCGGTGAGCTTAAGATCATCATCGGCGGAGGCCAGATGGACGACACCGTGCGCAAGTACACCGGGGCCGACGCCTACGGAGACGATGCCATGGCCGCCGTTGCCTTCGCCAAAGAAGCGGTGGGGGTGAAGTAGGGAGAGCTTGGTAAACCGGTCAATATCAATGGGCAGATGAGTCCCGTTGGGAGGGTAAGTCGTCGTGGCTGAACAAGTCTGGTCCCAGTTGTCTCCGGAGGAGAAGTCTGAGCGCCGTTGGGCCTCGTTTCTCGAACCCGGCTTGGAGTTCGCGAGTCCTGAGGCGGGGAGCGAATACCGGGCAAGGGCGGCGCGCCTGAAGAAGGCGATGCTTCTTGAAGGAGAGGCCGACAGAGTGCCGGTCTGTGCGCTCGCCGGCTACTATCCCGGCACGCGGAAGGGGCTGACGCCCTATCAGGTCACCCAGGACTACGCCCTCGCAGCTGAAGCTTGGCATGAGGCCAACCACTACCTGCAGGCGGACTCCATGCTGGCTCCTGTCTTTGCGGCTATCCCCGGGCGGGCGTTCGAGATCCTGGACGTCAAGATCCTGAGCTGGCCGGGGCACGGCGTGCCCAAGGAGTCCGGCTTCCAGTACAACGAGAAGGAGTGGATGCTCGCCGAGGAGTACGACCTCTTGATCGACGACCCCACAGATTTCTTGTTGCACGTCTATCTGCCCCGCGTGGCGGGCGGCATGGAGGGCTTCTCACGTTTGGCCTCGCCCCTGGACATGGTGGAGATCGTCGGAGGACCGCCCTGGATGATGCGCTGGGCGGATCCGGCCGTGCAGGCCAGCATCGAGAAACTGACCGCCGCCGGTCGGGAGTGCCAGGCATGGGGTGGCGCCATGTACCCCTTGTTGGGACGGCTGGTGGCTGAAGGCTTCCCAGGACCGTTCCAGTTCATGTCTCTGGCCCCGTTCGACTTCATTGGAGACACTCTCCGGGGTACGCGCGGCGTTCTCATGGACATGTTCCGGCAGCCGGCCGTCCTCCTCGAAGCCTGCGACCGGATAGTCCCACTGGTCGTCAAGTGGGTGACGCGTACGGCCAATCCTCAGTCGCCTCCGCTCGTCTTCATGCCACTGCACAAGGGTGCAGACGGCTTCATGAGTGTCGAACAGTTCCAGAAGTTCTACTGGCCTAGCCTACTCAAGGTGATCAACGGCTTGGTGGCCGACGGATTCGTCCCGTATCTGTTCGCGGAAGGCGCATACGGCACGCGGCTGGAGACAATCGCGGAGTCACCTGTGGGCCGTGCGGTTTGGCACTTCGACCACACCGACATGCAAAGGGCCAAGGAAGTACTGGGTGGAATATCCTGCATCCAGGGCAACGTCCCGCTGCCTTTGCTGCAGTTGGGTGCCGTGGACGAGGTGAAGACCTACTGCCGGGATCTCATCGATACGGTTGCTCCCGGAGGTGGGTTCATCTTGGACGTGGGGGCGGTGGTCGATGAGGCGAAAGACGAGAACATGCGGGCGATGGTTGAGGTCGCGAAGGAGTACGGGGCTTATTGACCGCGCGAGGCGGACGGGTACGCGGCATCACGCCTGTGTGCGCGGATAGCCGAGCGAGTGAAAGGGAGTCGTGGCTTGGCCGATGGTGTGATATTGGCCTGCGAGATGATCGAAGATGAAGTACGGTTGGCCTTGGAGACGTTGGCTCCCGAGGAGCAGCCTCCCGTGGTATGGGTGGAAAGCGGCCTGCACGACCGTCCGGAGCGGCTGCACGCAGCCCTGAGAGCGCTTCTAGAGAAGCTCGACCAGGGTGCCCACGCCGGTCAGGTCGTGGCCGTTTCGTCCGTCCGGCCGGGTCCGGGGCCGGCCCGTGGCCGGCGGGAACAGATCATGGTGGAACCCGTGGACACGGTGTTTCTCGCCTTCGGTTTCTGCGGCAACGCTCTGAACGGTCTTTCGGCTGAGCATATGAGATTGATGTTCCCCCGGGTGGACGATTGCATCTCACTTCTCCTCAATAGGGGGTGCCTGCGTGAGGAAGTCCCGAGGAATCCGCGCCACTACTACATGACCCGGGGGTGGTTCAATCACGAGAGCTCACTGAAAGAGGCTTTCGACGATTGGGAAGACCGCTACGGTCCGGAGAGGGCCGCCAAGCTGCGTAAGGTCATGTTCGCGGGGTACGAGTGTGTGAACCTCATCGACACGCAGGCCTACGCCGTCAGCGAATGCCTGGAGCAGAGCCGGGGGGTAGCGGACACATTGGAGCTCGACCACCGAGTTGTACAGGGGTCGGTGCAGCTGCTGGGGCGGCTCTTCAGGGGAGAGGTGGACAGCGAAATAGTCGCGGTGCCCCCGGGGGAGACCATCGGCTTCGATCATTTGTTCACGGCTCAGGACTGCACGGGTGTCCCGTCTGATTGAGGCTCACTCCGGCCTGAGGGGTCGCGGCGGGGCAGATCGCGGTAGAAGAGGACGTAGGGACGACTACAAGACAAGGAAGGGAAGCAGACGTGGAGACTCGAGTAAGCAGCTCTGCTCGCGAGGTCATCATCGGCGGGGACCGTCCGACCGTATTGATCGGCGAGCGTATCAACCCTACCGGCAAGAAGCGCTTGGCTGAGGCGCTCCGCGCCGGTGACCTGAGCGTGGTCCGTGAGGAGGCTGTCAACCAGGTGGCTGCGGGCGCCGACATCCTCGACATCAACGTAGGGGCGACCGGCGTCGACGAGATCTCCATGCTGCCCTTGGCCGTACAGGCCGTAGCCGAGGTGGTGGACGTGCCGATCTGCATCGACAGCCGCAAGGTGGACGCTCTAAGGGGCGCCTTGGAGGTATGCCCGGGCCGTCCCATCGTCAACTCGGTCACCGGGGAGGAGTCTTCATTGACGGAGATACTCCCTCTGGTCAAGGAGTATGGGGTCCCGGTTATCGGCCTCACCCTCAACGAGAAAGGCATTCCGAACGAGGCTGAAGCTCGGGTCGAGATCGCACATAGGATCGTAGAACGGGCGGAGGCCATCGGCATCCCCCGTGAAGACGTGATCATCGACTGCCTGACCCTGTCTCTGGGCGCGAACGTGCAGGCCGGTCTGGCCACCTTGGAGGCCACCCGCCGGGTCAAGGATGAATTGGGGGTCAACCAGACCCAGGGTGCCAGCAATATCTCTCACGGTCTGCCCAACCGACCGGTGCTGACGGGTGCGTACCTGGCGATGGGCATACAGGCCGGCTTGACCTGTCCCACCGTGGACGTGGCCCAAGTGCGTCTCGCGGTCTTGTCGGCCGACTTGGTGTTGGGGCGCGACAACTACGCCATGCGCTTCATCGCCGCGTTCCGGGAAGCTCAGAAGGCCGCCCAAGCGGCTCAGTAGGACATCGCTGCGAGGGAGAGGGCCGGGGGCGCGCCGCGCAACGCGGGCGCGCCCCCTTTGCTGCGCCGCCACGTGGTACTCTCCGGCGGCGCCGTACTGACGACGAGGAGACGATCACGTGAGCAACGAGGCCAAGCTGTATATAGATGGGTGTTGGGTCGATCCGGTGGAGCCCGGCCGCTGGATAGCGGTGATGAATCCGGCGACTGAGGAAGAGGTGGGCCGAGTGGCCGCCGGCTCCGAGGCCGATGTTGACGCCGCCGTCCGCGCGGCTCATCGGGCCTTCCCCGCCTACAGCGAGAGCACTCGGGAGGAACGCCTCGAGCTCCTCGAACGGATCCTCGAAGGATATAGGCGCCGCCTGCCCGACATCGCAGCTGCGATGTCGGCCGAGGTCGGCATTCCCAAGACCTTCTCCGAGAAGGTCCAGGCCCGCATCGGCGAATGGCATCTGGAGACGGCCATCAAAGTCCTCAAGGACTATGTCTTCGAGGAAGACTGGGGTACCACGCGCATCATCCGGGAGCCGGTAGGGATTTGTTCCCTCATTTCGCCGTGGAACTGGCCGATGAACCAAGTGGTCATCAAGATGGCTCCAGCCCTTGCGGCCGGATGCACGATGGTGCTGAAACCGAGCCAATACTCGCCGCTCTCTACACTCCTCCTGGCTGACGCGGTCGACGAAGCCGGGGTCCCCGCGGGCGTGTTCAATCTGGTGAACGGTTCTGGGGCCTCGCTTGGTGAGGCGCTGGCCACCCATCCTTTGGTAGATATGGTGTCGGTCACCGCTTCCACTTCGGTGGGAGCTACCGTCGCCCGGGCTGCCGCTACCTCCATCAAGCGGGTCTCCCAGGAGCTGGGCGGCAAGTCGGCCTATATAGTCTTCGAGGACGTAGACCTGGAGAAGGTAGTGGCAGCCGGAGTCCGAGCCTGCATGCGCAACTCCGGTCAGAGCTGCAACGCACCCACCCGCATGTTGGTCGCGCGCCCAGTATACGACGAGGCCGTAGCGATCGCGGCCCGCACCGCCGGTGAGCTACAGGTGGGTGATCCGCAAGATCCGGATACCTTCATGGGACCGGTCGCCGGCAGGAAGCAGTACGAGACGGTCCTTGGCTACATCCAAGCGGGATTGGAGGAAGGAGCGCGCCTGGTGGCCGGAGGTCCGGAGCGGCCTGAGAGGCTGGAGCGGGGCTACTATGTGAAGCCCACCGTCTTCGCCGACGTGAACAACGGCATGCGTATAGCTCGCGAGGAGATCTTCGGCCCGGTGTTGTCGATCATTCCTTTCGAAGATGAGGACGAAGCGGTGGCCATCGCCAACGACAGCGAGTACGGACTCTCCGGGTACGTCAGCTCCAAAGACGTCGAGCGGGTGCGCCGGGTGGCGCGCCGCATGCGCACGGGGATGGTCCATCTGAACGGAGCATCGACCGACATGAACGCGCCCTTTGGCGGATACAAGAAGTCTGGAAACGGCCGGGAGTGGGGTTGTTTCGGTCTCGAGGACTTCTTAGAGGTTAAGGCCGTCATGGGCTACCGTAAGTAGGCTGTCGTGACCGGTCGACCGGAGACCGCTACGGCCCTTCCCTACCGGAGGCCGCTGTGACCCTGCATCCCCGGAGGACGCTGTGACCCTACCCTCCTTGAAGGAGATACTTGCCCTTCCGGCGTTCAGCGGGGCTGAGGTGCTGGCAGGACAGTCTCGTTTGGACGAGCCCGTCACCTGGGTGCACGTGTCGGAAGTCATGGATGCATGGCGATTCCTTTCTGGAGGGGAGCTGCTGGTGAGCACGGGGCTGGAACTCGCGCGGGCAACAGAGGCTGATCGGGTCGCCTATATGCGCTCGTTGGTGGAGTCCGGGGCTCAGGGTCTGGTGTTGGAGCTGGCGCAGTGGTTCAAAGACGTCCCCGATGAACTGCTGCAGACGGCCCGCCTGACCAACTTCCCCCTAGTGGTCTTTCGGAATGAAGTGAGATTCGCCGACCTCACCAAGGCGGCACATGAACGCATCCTGAGACCTCATTCTCCGTCAGATCACGAATCCTGGCTGGAGAGCTTGCTCGACGCGCTTGCGGAGACGGGCCGGGGGCCCAGCTTCATCGAGGGCCAGCTGGGGCCGGTTCTGGCTCTCCCCGGACGGCCGCGCGGTACACTGCTCGCTACCCTGGAGGCCCTTCTCAACTGCCATTTCAATATCGCCGAGACCGCGCGAAACCTGGGAGTGCGCCGACAGAGCGTCTACTACCGCCTCGAGCAGTTGACCGGCATGTTGGGTGACCTGGACGCCCCCCACCGGCGGACCAGTCTGGTGGTGGCGTTGGAGCTGCTCAAGCGGACCCCTTCGTAGGCCGGAGGTGCCGGCCCGCGTTTCTAGGGGAACCGCCTCCATGCCCTCCGGATAGTCCCGGCGTCTCTCGGCATGCCGATTTTGCGCAGGTTGTTGCTGCATTTTGACACTCTGTCCGTTGAATAGGAGCCATGCCCACGCGTACCATGGAAAGTGCACCGCTATGGGCGGTGCATCAAGTCTCTGGAGGACATATGGAACACTCGTCCGCACAAGTCATTAAGGACAACCGCGACTACACTCTGTTCTCGTGGTCGGTCCAGAGCACCACGAACCCCATCCATATGACCAAGGCTGAAGGCGTCTGGTTCTGGGACGGCGACGGCAACAAATGGCTGGATTTCAACTCGCAACTGGTCAATCTAAACATCGGCCATCAGCATCCCAAGGTGGTGGAGGCGATCAAGAAGCAGGCCGATCGGCTCTGCTTCGCCGGTCCCAGCTTTGCCACGGAACCTCGAGCGCAACTGGGCAAGAAGCTGGCCGAGATCACCGGCCTGGCGAAGTCGTTCTTCTGCCTGGCCGGGGCCGAGGCCAACGAGAACGCCATGAAGATGGTCCGCATGTACACGGGTAAGAACAAGATCATCACCAGGTACCGCTCCTACCACGGGGCCACCATGGGTGCGATGACGGCTTCGGGCGACCTGCGTCGCTGGCCCGTGGAACCGGGGATACCCGGGATCGTGCGCGTCTTCGATCCTTACTGCTACCGCTGTCCCTTCGGCCACACGGTCGACACCTGCAAGCGGGAATGCGTGAGCCATATCGAAGAGGTCATACAGATGGAGGGGCCGCATACCATCGCCGCCATGATGGTGGAGGGCATCACCGGTACCAACGGCCTGCTCGTTCCCCCCGACGACTACTACCCCAAGTTGCGCGCTCTCTTGGACAAGTACGGCATCCTGCTCGTAGACGACGAAGTAATGGCCGGGTTCGGGCGCACCGGAAAATGGCTGGCAACTCAGCACTACGGCATCAAGCCCGACATCGTGACCGCAGCCAAGGGGCTGACGAGCGGTTACCTGCCCTTGGGCGCGGTCGTCGTATCAAAGGAGATCGCAGAGTTCTTCGAGAACAACATGCTTTCCTGCGGTCTCACCTATTCGGGCCACCCACTCTCCTGCGCCGCGGCAGTGGCCAACCTGGCGGCGTATGAAGAAGACGAAGTCTTCGAGAACGTGGAGCGGCAGGGGGCCTATCTGGCCGAGCGTCTGGAGGCGATGAAGGTCAGTTACGCCTGCGTCGGAGACGTACGTTACAAAGGTCTCTTCAGTATGCTGGAACTGGTGCGCGACAAGGCTACAAAAGAACCGTTGGCACCGTATAATGGAACTTCTGTGGAGATGGCGAGACTGAACACCTACCTGAAGTCGAAGCACCTCTACACGTATGGTCGTTTCAACGTGTTTTTCGTTGTACCACCTCTGATCATTGGAAGGGAGGAATTGCAGTACGGCTTGGATATCATCGAAGAAGCTCTCGCCGAAGTCGATAGGATGCTGGTCTGATCAGAAAACAACCGTCGTCGACCCAGGCAGGGTGCGGGCGGCGTAGCAGTAGAAGAAATGTAGTAAGCCAGGAACGGAGAAACCAAATGGCATTGCTCGAAGAACCGATCAAAGAAGTAAAGGTACTCAAGAATTACATCAACGGCGAATGGGTGGAGTCCAAGGGCGAGATCATCGACGTGGTCAACCCGGCGACTATGAAGACCATCTCCAAGGTGCCCATTTCGACTCGTGAAGAGCTCGACCAGGCTGTGAAGGCCGCTCAGGACGCCTACTACGACTGGCGCCGCACCACTCCTCTCGCCCGTACGCGGATGCTCTTCCGCCTGAAAGAGCTCCTCGAGGAGAACTTCGAGAAGGCCAGCCGCATCCAGACTCAAGAGCACGGCAAGTGTATCGACGAATCTCGTGGTGAGTCCCGCCGCGGTATCGAGAACGTCGAAGTGGCCTGCGGTATCCCGACCCTCATGCAGGGCTATGTCTCCGAAGACGTGGCTCACGGCATCGACGAGTACTGCATCCCGACTCCGCTGGGTGTCTTCGGGGTCATCGGCCCGTTCAACTTCCCCTGGATGATCCCCCTGTGGTCCATCCCCTACGCCGTGGCCACCGGTAATACCGTCGTGCTCAAGCCCTCGAGCGAAGTCCCCAATAGCCAGCAGTTCCTGGCTGAGCTCGCTGAAGAAGCCGGGTTCCCCCCGGGTGTGTGGAATGTCGTCCATGGTGGTCGCACCGTGGTTGGCGGCATGCTCGAGCATCCTGATATTCAGGGCATCACCTTCGTCGGCTCGACACCGGTCGCCAAGGATGTCATCTATCCTGGCTGTGGCAAGAGCGGCAAGCGGGTCATCGCTCAGGCCGGCGCCAAGAACTTCATGACCATCATGCCCGACTGCGCGGTCGACCAGACCATCGCCGGCATGATGACCTCCTTCTTTGGCAATGCCGGACAGCGCTGCCTGGCGGCCGCCAACGCGGTTGTGGTCGGCGAAGACGACGACTTCTACAATGAGTTCGTCGCGAAGGTCGTCGCGATGGCCAAAAACATCAAGGTCGGCTACGGTCTGGATGAATCCATCCAGATGGGCCCGCTGCGCGACAAGGCCAAAAAGCAGAACGTGCTCAATTACATCGACATCGGCCTCAAGGAAGGCGCCGACCTGGTGCTCGACGGACGCGATTTCACCGTTCTGGGCGGATACCCGGACGACTGCTTCGTCGGCCCGACGGTCTTCTCGAACGTTGACCCGAAATCCCGTGTGGGTTCCGAAGAGATCTTCGGCCCGGTCATGAGCATCATGCGGGCGAAGGATCTCGACGAGGCGATCAAGATCACCAACGAGAATCCCTTCGGCAACGGCCACTCCATCTTCACCCAGAACGGGGCGCACGCCCGCTACTACCAGTACAACGTGGTCAGCGGCAATGTGGGCATCAACATCGGCATCACCGCCGCCATGGCGTTCTTCCCGTTCGGTGGTCTGAAGGATTCGTTCTTCGGCGTGTTGCACACTCAGGGCAAGGATGCGATTCGGTTCTTCACGGATACCAAGGTCGTCATCCAGCGTTGGTTTTAGTAGGGAGTTGACTGATATATGGCATTGAACACCTGTTCTGAAGGCATATCCTTCGCGCGCGAGATGGAGGAAGCGGCGGCCGCGTTCTATGAGGAACTGGCCAAGCTATTCCCGGAAGACGCCGAGAAGTTCCAGGGATATGCCAAGGTGAACAACAAGAACGTTGCGAATGTCCAAAGGACGTACTTCGGGGTTATCACCGACGGTATTGAGGGCTGCTATGCCTTCAACCTCGAACCCGACCAGTACGTCGTCGACGTGACGCTACCTGATGGCGTGGCTAAGGGCGACGCAATAGCGAAGGCGATAGCTGCGGAAGAGACAATCGCCCGCTTCTACGCCGACGCCGGCGAGCAGGGCAAGGGTCTGACGGCCGATGTGGCAAGGGCCTTCACGATTATTGCCCGCAAGCGCGGTGAACGCGTCGAAGAGCTGAAGGCGATCGTGGCCTAGTAAGTCTGAGGCGCCATTGAGGAGCGTGAGACGCGAGAGGCTACGAGAGAAGCCTGAAGATCGTTGAAAACGGCGCATCCCCGCCCTGGAGGGCGGGGATGCGCCGTCCTTTTGAGCGGCCGATAATGTACCATTGGGGTATATAGATGGATGAGAGAAGGAGGGTCTCGTGAGAGGTAGGAAGGCATTGATTCTTGGGCTGGCGATAGTGCTCGTGTTGGGCATGGCGGTCGTCGGTTGCGGAGGCTCGGATGAGGAAGCCAAGGAAGCCCTGCGGACTGCTCTAGACAAGATCAATACCCAGGTGGCCGAATTGACGACGACCTTCACCTCCGGGGGAACGGTGGCCGATGTGAAGGCTGCCAAGGACAGACTCGCACCAGATTGGGAAGCGGTCGTAGCTGCTGCCGAGGGTGTCGAAGGCGCGGATGTGGAGGCGGCGAAGAAGGCTTGGACCGATGCGGAGATGGCTATCGATGCCGTGCCGGACTCGGCGACGTTGATGGAGGCTGCGGGAAGCATCATGGGGCCCGTGCAAGGTCTGCTGACCGTTGCGGGAGATCTGGGCCAATTGGTCGCAGAAGACAAGTAGGAGAGGGTGAGGCGCGCGGCGTCTGAGCCGCGCGCCTCTTCATTGACCGTACACCAGGGAGCGACTATGCCGGACTCGCGGCGAAAGACGAAACGGCGCAGAAGTGAGAGTGGCGGCATGCCGGGCGGGAGAGGCGATTCAGCCGGCCGTCAAGGCGAGGAGCAGGTGCTCGAAGACCTGTCGAGATTCGCCGACCAGGTGGTTGTGATCGTTGAGAAGATGCAGGATATGGTGGAGCGCTTCGCCGCCGACCACTATGAGGCTCTTGAGGAATCGGCGGCCGAACTGGATCGTTTGGAGAGCGCGGCCGACGATACGAAAGAGGCCCTTCTCGACCGGCTGGCAGTGGGGACGATGTTCCCCATGGGCAGAGCGGACCTGGCCCGGTTGGTGGGATCCATGGATGCCATCGCCAATCTGGCCGCCGGAGCGGCCGACCGGCTTTCCATGCGCAGGTTCTCGCTCCCTCCTGCCATGAACGAGCTCTTGGTGGCTCTGGCCCGGGCCGATTTGGAGGCCACCCAGGTGTTGCGGGACGCTGTCGTGGCTATGGGGACCGACCTCCGAGCCGCCATTAAGTTGGCCCGCGAGGTGGATAAGATCGAGAGTCGTGCGGACGATATCTTCGCCGACCTGTATCAGGGCATGTACGAGGTCGACACCGACTTCAAGACGTTCCATCAGTTCAAGGCGATCGCCGAGCGCTTGGAGAATGTGGCCGACCGGTGCTGTGAGAACGCGGAACTGTTGCGTCACATGGCGCTTGAGTACCTCGACACGGAATGATCCGCCGATACCTAGTGAAGCGGGTCTCAGTGAGGAGAGTCTGAGAATTTGGGCGCAGAAACCATACTGCTCATAGCAGTGGTAGCGGTCGCGCTCATCTTCGACCTTCTCAACGGCTTCCACGACGGCTGTAACGCGGTCTCCTGTGTGATCTACACGGGCGCGCTCAAGCCTCGCGTCGCCATCGCCATCTCCGCCTTCTTCAACTTCGTAGGTCCCCTGGTGGTGGGGGTGGCCGTGGCGGAGACCATAGGTGGAGTCATCGACGCCAGTCAGGTGGCCGAGAGCCCACAGCTCATAATCGCGGCGCTCCTCGGCGCCTGCGTCTGGGAGATCCTAACCTGGATCTGGGCTTTGCCCATGAGTTCTTCGCATGCTTTGGTGGGGGGTCTGCTCGGGGCCGGACTGGCGGCTCTTGGTACCGGAGGAGTGCATTGGAACACTGTGATTCTGGTGTTCGCTTCCCTGCTCATCTCGCCCTTCCTGGGGATTATCACCGGATACCTACTCATGCGTCTCAGCCGTTTCTTCTTCGCCAAGACGAAGATGAGCATCGTGCGCGCAGACCGCTTCTACAGGCACATGCAGATCCTGTCGTCCAGTTGGGTATCGTTCAGCCACGGTTCAAACGACGCCACCAAGGTCATGGGCATCATCGTGATCTATCTTGCGGCGCAGCACGGATTGGGAGTCAAGGACTACGTTGTTCAGGAGGGCTTCCCCCTCTGGGTGATTTTGAGCTGTGCTGCGGCGATGGCCATCGGGACCTTCCTGTCGGTGCGCTCCTTCCGGCTTATCAGAACGCTGGGGGAGAAGATCACCAAGCTGCACCCCATCAATGGTTTCAGCGCCGAGGTGGGCGGGGCCATCATCATCCAGGTCGCGTCTCTGCTCGGGCTCCCGGTGTCGACTACTCACGTGGTCACCTCGGCGGTGACGGGTACCGGCCTCGCCAGCAAGCTGGGTGGAGTCAGCTGGAAAGTCTTCCGTGCTATCATGCTGGCCTGGGCGGTGACCCTGCCGTTCTGTGGCATTGTGGCCGCCATCATCTACTATCTCCTCGACCTCGTGATGTAGGAGGTCCACGTGGCCGGCGGGCGACTCGATAAAATCAGACGCACTCTAGGTGGGGAGACCACACTTGAGGGTGCCATCGACGCTATGGGCAGGGAGCGCGAGGAGCAGGTCCTGGAGCGCTTGGGCGACTTCACCGACCAAGTAGTGGTGATGGTTGAGAAGCTGCGGGACGTGGTCGAACGGTTCGCCGCCGATCGGTATGACGAACTGGCCGAGGCTGCGCTGGAACTGGACAGACTGGAGAGCCGGGCCGACGATACCAAAGAATCGATCCTCGATCGCGTGTCTCTGGGCGGGGTGTTTCCGATCCATGGAGCCGACCTGGCGCGGTTGGTAAGTTCCATGGACAGCATCGCCAACCTGGCCACCGGTGCAGCCGACCGTATCTCGATGCGGAGGTTCTCCCTGCCTCCCGACGTGAACGACCTCTTGGTGAAGCTGGCGGAGGTGGATCTGGAGGCGGTGCGGGTCCTGAGGAGCGCAGTGTTCGCCATGGGGACCGATCTCCGGAAGGTCATCAAGCTGGCCGGCCGGGTGGACAAGCTCGAGAGCGAAGCTGACGACGTATACGCCGCGATCTATCGGGCTATGTTCGATATGGATACCGACTTCCGGACTTTCCATCAGCTGAAGGCGATCATCGACCGGCTCGAGAATATAGCCGACCGCTGCAATCTTATCGCTGAGTTGCTCCGGCATATGGCCTTGGAGTACCTCGAGAACGAGTAGGCAGGGGGATCCCACCGGTGAAGATTGGACTGGCTCAGCTCAACTCCCGGCAGAACAAAGAGGCCAACCTGAAGGCCGCGACTCGGGCCGTCGATCGTCTCGCGGAGCAAAGCGTCGACTTGATCGTGTTGCCGGAAATGTTCAACTTCCACGGACTGGACGATGCTTACGAGCAACAGGCCGAACCCATTCCCGGGCCCGCCAGCGACTGGGCAGGCGAGCAGGCCCGGCGGCACGGTGTCTTCCTTCACTGCGGCAGTTTCGCCGAACGTCGTGGAGACCGGATCTTCAACACCAGCATGGTGTTCGACCGCCAAGGGCGCGAGCTTGCCCGCTACAGCAAGATCCACCTTTTCGACGTCAGTCTGCCCGACGGACTGGAGTATCGGGAATCGAGCACCATCTCAGCGGGTGCCGACGTCGTGACCTGCGAGGTCGAGGGGGTGACCCTTGGGCTGGCTATCTGCTACGACCTGCGTTTTCCGCAACTCTTTCATGCTCTGGCCGACGAGGGTGCGCAGGTGTTCGTCCTACCGGCGGCCTTTACCGTGGCGACCGGGATAAGCCACTGGGAGCCACTTGTGCGGGCCCGAGCCATCGAGAACGGCTGCTACATGGCGGCCTGCGGCCAATGGGGGGCTTACGCCCGGGGGAGGCAGACCTACGGGCACAGTCTCCTTGTGGACCCCTGGGGAACCGTGGTGGCGCAGTGTCGGGAGGGCGTGGCAACTGTGGTGGCGGACCTAGACCTGGACTACCTGGCCGATGTGCGCCGGCGCATGCCGGTCCAGCATCACCGGCGCCGCGACATCTTCGAAGGGAAGTAAGGGGGCAAGACTTCCCGGAAACATCGTCCCAGAACGCAGTCTCCGAGGCAGTCTCCAAGGGCCTCTTGCCCCCTGATACTTGCTCAGAAGTCCATCTCGAAGTGGAAGACCCCTTCGTTCAGTTTGCTGCGCACCTTCATTCCGCTTCTGTTGATCACGGCCTGCATGGCCTTGTTGTCACGCATGACCTCGGCGGTGAATCCAGCTATGCCGTTGCGTTTGGCGATGTTCGCCAGGTGCTTCATGATGAAGCTCCCGATGCCGCGTCGCTGCCAGTCGTCACGCACCACGAAGGCGACCTCAGCCCGGTTGGTCTTCTGGTCGAGGTAGTAGCGCCCGATGGCGATGATGTCTTCCCCGTGGGCCTCCGGCACGGTCCCCACGATGGCCACCTCGTTACGGTGATCGACATAAACGAAGTTCTGCAGCTGTTTGCGGGGAATCCGCTTGAGGTGTTGCATGTACCGGTAGTAGACCGTCTCCTGGGAGAGAGAGTAGAACAGGCCACGGGTGGCGGCCTCGTCGGTGGGGTTCATCGACCTGAAGCTGATGAGCGTCCCATCGTCCAGAAGCATCGTGGTGCGGACCTCTTTGGGTCCGACGAAGAACCGGCCCTCAACATCTTTGAGTTCCGGGCGCACCCATTTGCTCTCCACGGCCTGCGCCAGCAGTTCTTCCCGGAAATCGGGATGAGCTATCGTTATCAGAGACAGCGCTCTCTCCTGCACACTCTTACCGTGAAGGTACGCGACCCCGTATTCGGTCGCCACGTAGTGGACCGCTCCGCGAGTGGTGACCACGCCGGCTCCCGGCTTCAGACTTGCCACGATGCGTGACACTTTGCCCCCCTCCGCAGTGGAGGGCAGGGCGATGATAGCGCGGCCCCCATCGGAGCGGCCGGCGCCCTGGTTGAAGTCGGACTGTCCGCCGATCCCCGAATAGAACCTAGTTCCCAGCGAGTCGGAGCACACCTGCCCGGTGAGGTCGACCTCAAGAGCCGTATTGATGGCCACCATCTTGTTTTGCTGACCAATGATGAAGGGGTCGTTCACGTACTCGGTCGGGTTGAAGGAGAAAAGGGGGTTGTTGTCAACGTATTCGTACAGATTCTTGGTGCCCATGGCGAAGCTGGTGACTATCTTCCCCCGGTCCAGAGACTTCTGATTGCCGGTGATGACGCCCTCTTCTATCAGAGGGATGATCGCGTCGGTGATCATCTCCGTGTGGATGCCCAGGTCCTTCTTGCCCCTGAGCAGGGAGACGACCGCGTGGGGGATGCGTCCGATCCCCACCTCGATGGTAGAACCGTCTTCAACAAGAGAGGCGATATGCTCTCCGATGGCCTGCGCTACCGACCAGGCATCCGACGCCCAGCTGCCGGTTTGAACATCGTCTATGAAACCGGCGTAGGTGGTCTCGATCAGCGGCTCGTCCACCGGCACGAGAATGTCCAGGTCGAGCACACTGATGAAGCTGTCACCGAGAGTCCACGGCATCTGGGGGTTCACTTGGGCGATCACCAGGCCTGCATTGGCTGCCGCCGCCTTGACAATGTCGACCGAGACGCCCAGGCTACAGCGGCCCTGCTGGTCCGGCGGGGTGACTTGGATGAGCGCCACATCAAGAGGCATCTCCCCACTGGAGAACAAGCTGGGGATATCTGAGAAGGGGATGGGGGTGTAGTCGCCGTAGCCCTCCTGGATCATGTTGCGCACGTTGGCCGATACGAAGAACGTATTGACCGAGAAATAGTCCGCGAGTTCCTTGAAAGCGTAGGGGGCATCCCCGAGAGTGAGTGATGAGAGAACCTGGGTGTCCGCCAACTCGGCGTGGCGGGCAACCAGGGCCTGCACCAGATGGAGAGGCTGCGCCACTCCACTGCCGATGAACACCCTCTGCCCGGGCCTGATGGCCGCGACCGCCTCCTTGGCGGTCATGATCATGTCGCCGTATTTTTCCTTCCAGTCGCTGTCGTAGTCCTGCTTCGGCGTGGTGCTCATTTGGCACCTCCCGTCCTAAGCTGGATTCGCGCGTCTGCTGCCACTGAATCCTCTCCTGGTTTGCCAACAATGAATGGATTGATGTCGAGTTCGGCGATCTGCGGAAAGTCGGTGACCAGCTGACTGATGCGCTGCAGCGCTTCACCGATAGCCGAAAGGTTGACCCCGGCTTCGCCTCTCACACCCTCCAGCAGCTTGTAAGATCTAGTGCCCATGAGCATACTCATGGCCTCCCCGTGAGTAATCGGGGCCAGGTGGAAGGTGACATCCTTCATCACCTCGACGAAGATGCCGCCCAGTCCGAACATGAGCATGGGGCCGAACTGAGCATCACGGGTCATACCGAGGATGACCTCCCGGCCTTTCGGCACCATACGCTCTAGGTACACACCCTCCAGCACCGCGTCGGGGAGCTTCCGGGCTATGCGGAGCATCATGAGTTCGAAAGCGTCGGCCACTTCTTGGGCGCTGTTGAGGTTGAGCTTGACTCCCCCCACGTCCGACTTGTGGATGATGTCAGGGGAGGAGATCTTCATAGCGAGGGGGTAGCCGAGCCGGGGCGCGGCCTCCATGGCCTCGTCGGTCGTGGCCACCAGTCGTCCATCGGGTACCACGAAGTCGTAGGCGCGAAGGATGTCCTTGGCTTTTACCTCTCCCATGTATGGGCGTCCAGTGCGGAGCTGGCGGGCGATGATGCGCTCCACCCGGCGGCGGTTCACCGGGAAACGGGCAACGACCCGGGGCGGACGCATCCGCCAAGCTGCATAGTCCACCATGGCCTTGAGAGCCGCCACAGCGCGTTCCGGGGACGGGTAGTCGGGCAGGTTATGCGCGACCAACTCATCACGTCCCGGCATGATGTCCTGTCCCCCCATGAAGGTGGCCAGAACAGGCTTCTCTCCACGGACGGCGGCGGCGATGGCCCGGGCCGTCTCCGCGGGTTTGGTCATGGCCTGGGGGGTCAAGATGATGATAACGGCATCGACCATGGGATCCGACTGCGCCGCCTCTACGGCCAAAGCGTAACGGCTGGGGTCGGCGTCGCCCAGAACGTCGATAGGATTACCAACACTGGCCGCCGCGGGAAGCTTCTCCCGGAGGCCGTCGGCCGTCTCCGGGTGCAGGGCGATCACCTGCATTCCGGCGTGCTCCACGGCATCGGCGGCCATGATGCCGGGACCTCCGGCATTGGTGATGATGGCCACCCGGTCTCCCTTCGGAAGCGGTTGCATGGCCAAGGCGGTCGCCAAATCGAAGAGGCCCTCGAAAGTATCGGCTCGTATGACGCCGGCCCGCTTGAAAGCGGCTCCATAGGCGATGTCCGCCCCCGCGAGAGCCCCAGTGTGCGACGAAGCCGCTTTGGAGCCAGCGGAGGTCGTGCCGGCCTTGAGTATCACCACCGGTTTTAGGGCGGCCACGGATTCCGCGACACGGATGAACTCGTCTCCAGACCCGATGCTCTCCAAGTATCCGACGATGACCTTGGTCTCTTCATCGTCGGCGAGGGCGGCCAAAAAATCGGTCTCGTCAAGGTCGGCCTTATTACCGATACTCAGCAGGGTGGCCAAGCCGAGTTTGCGTTCAGCAGCCCAGTCCAGGATGGCCGCGCAAAGGGCACCCGACTGAGACAGGACCGAGATCCTGCCCGCTTTCGGCATATGGGTTGCGAACGTAGCGTTCATCTTGTGATGAGTGTTGATGAGGCCCAGACAGTTCGGTCCCATCAACCGCGCTCCTGAGGCGTGGCAGAGATCCGCTATCTCCTTTTCGAGACGGGCGCCCTCCTCATCGACCTCCTTGAAGCCGGCGGTGATGACCACCACAGCCTTGGCCTTCGCCCTCAGCGAGCTGATTACCGCCCCTTTGACGGCCGCAGTCGGCACGGCGATCACACTCATATCAATGGGTTGGCCGTACTCTTCAAGGCTGGTGTAGAACTTCTGGCCCATCAGTTCGCCACCGGACGGATTGACCGGGACGATCTCGCCTTCAAATCCCCCTTCAACTAGGTTGGCTACTACCGAATAGCCCACCTTCCCCTCTGTGCGGGAAGCCCCCATTACGGCTATGGTATTGGGATAGAGGAGAAACTCAAGCATTTGAACTACCACGTCCTCTCGAAATTTTCTGAGGTCTATGAATCTATTGAGGTTCTAGCGGGTTTACAGAGACGGGCTGCGTGCGCACGGCACACATCGCACCCAGAGCAAACTAGGTGGAGCCAACTGACTATGATACTACGACCGTTGGTACAATTGCGACCGAGGAAGGACGGATAGAGGGTGGGACACCCGCTCTGACGAGGTCATGCCCATGCGAAATGTGCTCAAAGCCATCGGAGCCGCTCTGGCAGTGATCGCCCTCTGCTCGCCCCTGATCTTCTGGTCGGCCGGCGACGCGCAGACACGCCCCACGGAGCTCTCGGAGGCGACGGTCACCATCACCGTGGCTCCGACCGTGGTTGTCACAACCACTCTCCCTCCGGGTGAGACCACCACCTCCACCACTGAAGTGGTGGCCGAACCGAGCAGTACTACGACGACCACGGAGCCGCCCCTCGAAATCACTGTGGCTGCGGTCGGAGATGTGCTCACGCACATGCCCATCGTGGACTCGGTCAAGGTCCCCGGCTTTGATTCGTATGACTTCCGGCCGGTGTTTGCCCCTGTCGCCCCTTATCTCACCGAGGCCGATTACGCTGTGGCGAATCTGGAGACCCGTTTGGCCGGGGCCGACTTCGGCTACAGCGGATATCCTCGTTTCAACTCGCCTGTCTCTCTGGGATTCGCACTGGACCGGGCGGGGATCGATCTGGTGGCTACGGCGAACAACCACTCTCTTGACCTCGGTTGGGACGGCATCGTCAACACGCTCCATAATCTTGATTCCGTAGGGTTGGCCCATGTGGGCACACATCGGTCTCCTGCGGAGAAGGCGGCCCCCTTCGTGGTAGACATCCAGGGGGTCAAGGTGGCCTTCCTAAACTACACGTCATATCTGAACGGCTTGGTGCCGCCGGCAGAGCACGAGGCCTATGCCGTCAACATCCTCGATGTCGATGCGGTGGCGGCGGAAGCCATGATGGCCCGCGTGTGGGGAGCGGACATCGTCATCGCCCTTCTCCACTACGGCGACCAATACGAGCGACAACCGAGTGAGTTCCAGCTCGAAGTCTCAGAGGAGATCCTGTCCCGCGGTGTCGATGTGATCTTGGGGTCTCATCCTCACGTGGTCCAGCCCATCTCTCACTTCTTCGATTTCACGAGCTGGAGGGTGAACGACAAGTACGTTGCCTACTCGCTTGGAAACTTCGTGTCGAACCAGCGATGGAGATACTCCGACAGCGGGCTTATCGCCTACGTGCACATCGAGAAGAAGGGTATCCGGGCTTACGTGACCGGCATAAGTTATCTCCCCGTTTACGTGCAGCGTTCGGACGAGTCGAGTCCGTTGCGCTACCGGGTACGGCCGGTCGTGCCCGGGTCGCATCCGGACACTGATACGACCATCACCGATGCCGATGCACAGCGGATGGCCCAAGTGTGGGAGGAGGTCCGTGAGTCGCTGTACCGGCCGGACGAGCGCATTTCTCC
>Ga0209722_1000208_pt1 | contig 70031 bp, 54 predicted proteins | sample BioC12SIPDNA_2_FD_185745 | JGI IMG/M metagenome (GOLD analysis project Ga0209722, IMG submission 185745) | Anaerobic biogas reactor microbial communites from Washington, USA - Biogas_R1_A C12 SIP DNA (SPAdes) (version 2) | ecosystem: Engineered > Bioreactor > Anaerobic > Unclassified | place... | reverse complement strand
TGTACACCACGCCCCGATTCGTCACCGACGCCCCGCCATCCGACGTCACGTTGCCCCCCAGCGTTGCAGATGTCGCCGTAATCGAACTCGCCGCTGTCGAGCTCACCGACGGCGCCGAGGCGGCCGCCGACACCGTGCCGATCAGTTGGAAATCATCGAGCCGGAATGTTCCAGTTCCCGAAGCCCCGCTCAATGTGATCACAACCGTGATCGTGCCTGTTTTATCCGAAACGGCATTTGATACAGATGTTTGGCCGATCGAAGCACCCGACGTTCCAACTGAGCCTGAACCGACCGAAATTCCATTAATGGTCATGGACCAACCACTCGCGCCAGTCTTACTGCGTTGGCACCAAAAGTTGAATGCGGTGATTGACAACTTGTAACCAGTAGCCACTGAGAAAGTTAACGTTATAGTTGGGCCTCCCGAAGAATTCGCCATGGCAATTGCTTGCCCAGAACTGCCGTTATAACTCGTCCAGGCTTTCTTACTATTAGACCAAGACGAGTTACTTAAATTGGCGGCAAATGTTCCCGGTGCCACCGTATACGGATGGCTGGATATCGTGGTGGTGCCATAGTCGTGAAGATAAATTGTCGATTGACCTTGGACTACGAATGTTGACAGTGCCATCGCGACCAGAAAAGGGGTCAGTCCTTGCACCAAAGGGGTCAGCCCGTGAATTGATGCATTCCGGCCTTTAGGCCCGGGGGCGTTTTCCGCCGGCTGTGCGCAGCGAACGCCGACGCGGCGTCCGAAAAGGATTTGGAGCATGTTCATGTTTCGGTTCTCCCGTCAGGGATGGGTCCGTTCAGCGACGTCCTGGCTAAAGAATCCGGGGTATTCATGTTCACAGCGTCCTCGCGTCCGAAACGGCAGACGCCTGGAGCGGTCCCCCGCGCCGCAGACCGGCTTCGGGCGACTGGAAAGGTGCGCCGCAAACCACAAGGGCGGCAGGTCGCCCGCGCCGCAGACCGGCTTCGGGCGACTGGAAAGGGGTCAAGGAAGGGATCAGGAAGGGGTCAGTCCTATGGTTTGATGTTTTGGGCTGCGGCTTTGCCGGGCCGGTGATCCGGGCGACATTAACGCCCACCCTGGACAGCCGGGCATGATCGTCAAGCATCGGAGCCTCCTGGTGGCGGTTGCCTTCTTTGATGGATCCGGAACGGGCCATGTGCATACTATCTACAAAATAATAAACGACAACGTGCCGCCAAGTTTTCATTGGCAGTTCATGTCCTTAATTTTGAGTATTATATTATTTATATTGATAGTCAAACCTTATGTAAATAAAAAAATTAGTGCACCGTTTTACTGTCGGTGTGCACATGGAAAGATTTGTCGTATGGGGCTTGAACCTCATGCCGGGAATGCGCCCTGGTACGGTGGCGACAGCAAATCGCTGGGTCAGTGACCCGGTCTGCGGCCAATGCGACTCAAGCGGCCTGTCATTGACGCGGGAACCGCCTGACCGCCAAACAGCACCGGGCCCAACGGGCGAACCAATCGGAAAGCTTATTCGGCAGCCCTGCCGGGCCAGCCAGGCGAGCCAAAACGACGTGGATTCGCATTTGCGCGCCAGAAATCCGGCGCGCGGCGGGTAAAAATGACTGGTTTTGAGGGCGGAAGCGGGAGGAAAACCGGCCAGATCCGGTGGGCCCGGCGCACTTGCAGGAGCATCCGCCGCTTGAGAGCGGACCGCGGTTTACGGTTCGGGGACCACCAGTTTCACGCGGAAGTTGCCTTTGACGGCGCCGGTGGGCAGGTCCACGACCATTTCGATTTCGTATTCGTCGTCGTCGGCCGTCACCACCCCGCCAACGGGGATGTATTCCTGTTCGCCGACCAGGTCGGGGATATAGAAGAGCTGATAGGACTTTCCGGGGACGGACTGCCATTTCACCCGCACGGGTGCGGTCGCCTGGCCGCCACCACCCGCTGGCTGAGCGGCTTTGTCCGGCCGGATTTCCCGGAAGGCCAGCAGGGAACCGGGATCGTCCGGAGCGGTACCCGCCAGCATTTCCTGGTAGTCGCCAATGTTGTCACCGTCGTAGTCGCCCGTCAGCCGGTCATCGATGCCCAGGGCTTTTTCCCATGAATTGATCAGACCATCGCCGTCGTCGTCGGCGTCATCCAGAGGCTTGGCCGGTCCGAAAGAAAACACGAGGGAGGTGGCATTGGCTTCGAGGGTAACGAGCGCGGAGTCCGCATAGAAGGAAGCTTCCTCCGCCGTGGGCGCATTGAAGGCACGGGCAAAGATTTTCGTGCCGGCAGGAGGGCGCACCGGGAAGACCATGGCGAAAAGGCCGCAGTGCGGTTCGGCGGCATTCATGCCCACTCCGCCCACGCTTTCGCCGGGCAAGGCGGGATTGTTGGGATGCGCGATGCCGCCCGAACTAGGCGGATAGATGATGCCGTTGGGGGCCGTGCGGATTTCGACCCGCGAGCGGGACGCAGCGGCGGCGGGGTGATAGGAACCAACCAAGGGACGGTCGTACTGGTCGCGGACCGGTTCAAGGTTGCCGACATACAGCGGGGGAGCCACGGCGGCCCATGTGCACGCCGCCGACAGCACAAGAAAGCACCCGATGCTTCCCCAACATTCGCGGCTCATCGCTTTCATGGTCTCATTCCTTCCTGCTCAGGCGGCTTGTCTGCCGTCAACAATCGGCAACCCATTGACCGGACGGTGGCCAAAACCCGCCGGTTTATAGTGAACCAAATTCCACATCCGCCCTATCTACAAGGACCAATATACGGCACCGTCGAAAACAATGGCAAGCTATTTCCGCATTTTCGTTGGGTTCATTTGCGCTTGGGGGCGCGGCACCATGACCGGCTGGACTCCGATGTCATCTTGCTGGACAACAGAGCGTTATGCCTTGAGATCAAACGCGGGGCGGCACCACAGGCGGCCTACTCCGCCGGGGCCAGCAGCTTCACCCGGAATGATCCGGCAATGGAGCCGGCAGGCAGATCAACGATCGTTTCGAGCAGATACTGTCCCTCGGCGGCTGTCAGCACCCCGCCGACTGGAATGTATTCCTGCTGCCCGACCAGTTCCGGAATATAGAAAAGCTGGTAGCTCTTGCCGGGAACGGACTCCCATGCCACGCGCACGGGCCGCGTATCCTCCCCGCCCTCGCTGGTGGGTAGCAGCGCATCATCGGGCCGGATGTCATGAAAGGCCAGGAGTGAATCCGGATCATCGGGAGCGGTGCCCGCCAGCATCTCGTGGTAATCGCTGATGCCATCGCCGTCGTAGTCGGGGGTATGACGGTCGTCGATGCCGAGCGCCTTTTCCCAGGAATTGATCAGCTCGTCGCCGTCGTCATCTCCGGCGTCCAGGGGCATGGCAGGTCCGAAGGTGAGCACCACGGAACTGCCCGAGGCCGGCACGATGCACACCGTGGAGTCCGCATAGAAGGAGGCATCCGCCAGGGTCGGGGCATTGAAGGCGCGCGCGAAGATGCGGGTACCGTTGGCCGGCCGGTCTGGAAACACCATGGCAAAGAGGCCGGGAACGCCGGAATTCATGCCGATGCCGCCCACGCTGTCGGGCGTGAGCAACGGATTATTGGGATGGGACGCGCCGGCAACGGAAGGTTTATACACGATGCCGTTCACCGTGGTGCGCACCTCCACCCGGGCGCGGTCGTCCGGGTCCGAATCGTATGAACCCTCCAACGGGCGACCATACTGGTCGCACACCGGCTCGATATTGCCCACGTACAACGGCGATACAATTCCAGCCAGTGCCCCGGCCGCCGCCAGCCACGCTGCCAGCACCACCGCCCCGCCCTGCCCGATCCGCCTGTGCAACTGTTTCATGGGAACGAACTCCTTCCTCGCCACCTTCCGGTTGGACTCCGAACAGAGTGCCGGAATCTTCCGGCTGGACATCGATTGCGCATGCCTGGATGAACCCATCGATAGTTACATTTAGATTTAATTTATGTTAATAATATATTAGCCCTGCAATGGGTTTGCAAGTTTAATCTTTCAAATAATCGGCTGCTTCATGTTAATTCGTATATCTCATTCTTAATTAAATATTTGTGGATTAGGCGGCACGTCATAAGGCAAGCGTTTTGTCTTGTTTCCGTCATCATTAACCGGGTGTTCCACACAAGAAATGGTGGATTCCGGGCGGAATTTCAACAGAAAATTTGCCACCCATTTGAATGCTTCATTCGCATAAAAATACGCCCGGCGAGGTCACCTGGTCGCAGTGGATCAAACCCGGTCACTATTGCCGGTCAAGGAGACCTTATCAAGTTGCTGCTTTCTCCAGAACATACCGGACATCTTCCTGCATTCGCTCTTTTTCGCTGCTGGTGAGATTTCCCCAGCTGGAGGACTTGCGGGAGAGCGCGCGCAGGGCGCCGACTTCCGGCTCAAAACGCTTCAGGGCGGAGGGATCATGACGGGCCACGCGCGCCAGCAGCACGCTGAGTACCACGAGGGCTTCGCGTCCGCCGCTGCGGGCCTCGCCGCGGAATTCCACCAGGCATCGGCCTGCCGCTTGTCCAACGGCACTCTTGTCGGCCTGGAGGACTTCGTAGAACATCTCCACCACGGCACAGCGGAGTTCGTAATAGCCGGAGGTTTTCATGTCAGTCGATCCGATAGAGCACCTGCATGTGCACATTGGAATAGCGGGCCAGAAACTGCTGCATGACACCCCAGCAGCTGGGACAGGGGCGCAAATCGGTATAGAGCTGGACACTGCCGGCCGCGGAGGGATCAGGCAACCGCGCGGCCATGTCCTCCAGAATCTTGTATTCCGTATCCACATCCCGTTCCCAGCAATCGGGCCCGTCCACCTGGCCGCGCTGGTTCACGCACCGCACCTTGAAGCGGGCGGTTGTCCGGTCGGGCCGCAGGGAGATCGAGCGGATCTGATCCGCAGCCGCTGTTGACAGCCCCTCCAAGTCTTGCAGACCGCTGTGCGCGAAATATTCGCTCTTGTCCAGCCCTTCGATCTTGGCTGCCGCCCATGCAAAGTTGTTTCGTTTCCGATACTGTTCCGGCAGTTTGGCGCGAAAGTGGCGGATCCGTTGAAAAACAGCGTCATCCCGGGGCGACTTGGCCTGCCGGATACTCGGCTTGCGTACGGCCGCCTGGGCCTCCGCGGCATCCGTCCGGGCCCCTCCCGCGGCGAGCATCCCGCAACCAATCGCGGTCGCCATCAGCATCCGCGCCATGCCCCGGTAAAATACTTTTTTCATTAGATTGAATATCTTAGGGATTTTCCGCGGACGAACCAACATAAATCTCCGCGCAATTTGGAGTGCGGCGGGAAGCGAGGCTTGGCGAGTGCCACGCCGCTTTTTCTGGGGGCAACCGAAGTGGCGGCCGGAACAGCCAACAGCCGGAACAGCCAAAGCGGGGCCGCCTCCCGTTGGTCGTTGTCCCCGCACTCCAAAACGAGCCGCGCAATTTGGAGGGCGGCGGGAAGCGAGGCTTGGCGAGTGCCACGCCGCTTTTTCTGGGGGCAACCGAAGTGGCGGCCGGAACAGCCAACAGCCGGAACAGCCAAAGCGGGGCCGCCTCCCGTTGGTCGTTGTCCCCGCACTCCAAAACGAGCCGCGCAATTTGGAGGGCGGCGGCATGACGCCGCTTGAGGCCGGTGTCGCGGCCAGTGAGTGGAAGTCAGTACCACGGGGATGCGCCCTTTCCGGAACTGCGGATTCTTTTTGGCTTTGCAGGCGTTCCGCGCCCTTTTATGATGTCCATTAGGTTGAATGACATGAAAACCGTCCTGTTGCTCATTATTTCAAACTTCTTCATGACCTTGGCGTGGTATGGACATCTGAAATACCTCCGGAGCGCCAAGTGGCCCCTGTTGGCCGTGATTCTCATCAGTTGGGGCATCGCCTTCTTCGAGTACTGCTTCCAGGTGCCCGCCAACCGCATCGGCTATGTCACCTTTTCCGCCACCCAGCTCAAGATCATTCAGGAGGTGATCTCCCTGAGCGTTTTTGCGGTCTTTGCCGCCGTCGTCCTGGATGAGCGGCTGCGCTGGAACCATGCCATGTCCTTCGTGTTCCTGGTCGCCGCCGTCTATTTCGCGTTCTGGCCCGTCAAATCGCCGGGAGCTTGATGGTGCTGCGTTCACGCCACGGTCTTGCCATTGTCTGCCTGCTGCTGGCCCAGGCCGCAGGGCTGGCGGCCACCGAACCCCTCCGGCTGGGCGACGGCGATCGCCTTCTCGTCCTGGCCCCGCATCCCGACGACGAGATTCTCTCCGCCGGCGGCCTCATCCAGGAAGCGCTCGGCCTCGACCTGCCCGTGCGGGTCTGCTTCTTGACCATGGGCGACAACCATGAGATCGCCAGCCTCTTCACCCGCCGGCATCCGGCGCTCCGGCCTGGCGGCTGGCGGCCGCTCGGCACGCTCCGCCAGAACGAGGCCGCCGCCGCGGCCAGCCAGTTGGGACTCGCGCCCGGCGATCTCGTCTTCCTAGGCTATCCCGATTACGGTGCGCACCTGATTTGGAACCGCCATTGGCGCACCGTGCCCGCCTACCGCTCCCCGCTCACCCGCGTCGCAGCCGTACCATTCGCCCGTGCGCTGACGCCCGGTTCCGCCTACGCCGGCGAGGATATCCTGGACGATCTGGTCGACGTGATCCGGGACTTCCAACCCACCCATTTGGTTGTGTCCCATCCCGCCGACCACAATGCCGACCACCGGGCGCTCTACCTGTTTACCCGGATCGCCCTGTGGAACCTGGCCGCCGAAGGACTCTCTCCGGAATTTTTGGCAGCACCCGTGCATTTCTCCCAATGGCCCAAGCCGCGCCTTTCCCAGCCAGACCAGCCCGCCACCCCGCCCCGCGAACTCGATGGGCATCACGACTGGATCGAATACCGCCTGGCTCCCTTCCAGGTGACCGGCAAACTCAGCGCCCTGCGCCGACATCACTCCCAGTACCAGAGCGGCGCCAACTACCTGAACGCCTTCATCCGCAAGAGCGAACTTTTCGGCGATTTTTCCGACCTGATCCTCCCCGGCGGCACCGGCTCGGTGCAATTGGCCGAAGACGACAGCTCCCAGTTCCGCCCCGATGCGGATCTCTTCCAAGCCCTCGCCGGGGACCGCGACGAATGGAGGGCCATCGCGGAACAAAACGCCTTCGAAACCGCCGAACTCGGCGGCCACGACAACGATTTCATCGCGCGCACCATCACCGGCGACGGCGCCGCCCTGACCCTCTCTTTTCAGTTTCTCAAGCCCCTCACCCCCGCCACGCGCCTGGTCGTGGCCATCTTCGGCTTCCGGGCCGACACCCCCTTCGGCGACATGCCCAAGATGGTCATCGATGCCGCGTCCGACCGCCTTCACTCCGCGATGGATCTGGATGCTCCGTTGCCGAAGGATGCCGTCGAATGGCAGCCCGGCCCCCCCGATGAAGTCACGGTGCGCGTGCCCTTCGCCCGACTCGGAAATCCGGAAAAAATCCTGACGGGAGCGGAACTGCACAAGGACGGGCTTCCGGTGGATTGGGTGGCTTGGCGAGCCATCGAACTGCCCGGCCCGCTCCCGTCCGCCTCGACAACGCCGGCGCGCCCTGCGACAGCCATTTCCCCTGCCCCCGTGCCGGCGCCCATCGCGGCCCCGCCCCCCGCGGTCACGCTTCGCCCGCGCGTTCATCTGCCACGGCCAGCCGCGCCCGAGCGTTCCGAAGCCACCGAGGCCGTCATCTGGTAATTCCGGAGGCGGACATGACCAGCCAACCGCCCCCCCGACGCGTCTTCCTGCATGTGGACATGGACGCTTTCTATGCCGCGGTCGAACAGCGCGACCATCCGGAATACCGCGGCCGGCCGGTCGTGGTCGGCGCCCCGCGCGACCAGCGCGGCGTGGTCGCCACGGCCTCCTACGAAGCCCGCACCTTCGGCATCCATTCCGCCATGCCCTCCCGCGAAGCCGCGCGCCGCTGCCCCCAGGCGATCTTCCTGCCCCCCGACATGCCCCGCTACGAAATGGTGTCCGCGCAGATCTTCGAAATCTTCAACCGCTATACGCCGTACGTCGAAGGCCTGTCCATCGACGAAGCCTTCCTCGATGTCAGCGGCTCCCAGCGCCTTTTCGGCCCCGGCGAACAGATCGCCCGCCGGCTCAAGGCCGATGTCCTCGCGGAAACCGGCCTGACCTGTTCCGTCGGCGTTGCGCCCAATAAATTCCTCGCCAAGCTGGGCTCTGAATACAACAAGCCCGACGGCCTGACGGTCCTGCCCTTCGACAAATCCGCCCTGCTGGGCTTTTTGCGCCCCCTGCCCGTAACGCGCCTTTGGGGCGTCGGCCAGATCACCCGCCAGGCCTTTGACCGCGCCCGCCTCTATACCATCGGGGATATTCAGGACGCGCCCCTCGCCCTGTTGCAATCTGTCGTGGGTCCGCACAACGCCGCCCACCTGCGCGCGCTGGCCTTCGGCGAGGATTCCCGCGAGATCGAACTCGATCTGCGCGAAAAAACCATCTCCCGCGAGCACACCTTCCTGCACGACGAACGTTCGCGCACCGTGCTCGACAGCACCCTGTTCAGCCTCGTCGAAGATGTCGCCCGCCGGCTTCGCGCGGATGGACGCCTCGCCACGGGCGGACGGCTGAAAATCCGTTGGAAGGACTTCGAAACCTTCACCCGCCAGCGCCAGTTCCCCCGTCCCACCCGTCTTGAAGAGGACCTGCAGACGCTGGCCCGCAGCTTGTTCCGCGATATCCGCCTTGACCAATCCGTCCGCCTGATCGGCTTCGGCGTCACCGGTCTCGTCGAGCCCGACGGCACCCGACAACTCGACCTCTTCGATCTGCCCGTGGAAATCCGTACCCGGAAGGAAAACCTGGACCAGGCCATCGATCGGATCCGGCAAGTCCACGGCCCCACGGCCATCCGCCGCGCCCGCACCCTCCCCTCCACCCCTCCGAAAAACCGGCCCCGCGGTTTTCCAGGCCGCGGCTCCGACCATTGACGGACCCCGCCACAGGAACCAGCCGAGGCGGCCGCACGCCGCCAGGGGCATCGGCGGATTTTTCCACGCCGTGGAAAATCTCAGACGGCGATCCAGGCGGCGGCCTTGCGGGCGCGGGCGCCGCGGAGGCCGAGGCTTTCGAGGCTGCGGAGGCGGCCGCCCCCCTGGCGCGCGGCCAGGATGCGCCGGACGGTGACGGGCCCCAACCCGGGCACCCGCAACAGTTCGACGCGCCCGGCGCGATTCACATCCACCGGAAAACGTTCGGGATGGCGCCGGGCCCAGTGTTCCTTCGGATCGATGTCGAGCGGCAGGTTGCCGGCAGCATCGAAGCCGATTTCCTCGGCGGCGAATCCGTATTTCCGGAGCAGGTAATCCGTCTGGTAGAGCCGGTGTTCCCGCGCCAGCAGGTCGGCGTTGGAAGCGGCGCTATTCTCGCCGGGCAGATCCGGAGTCCCGAGGCCGCGTTGGTAGGCGCTGAAGTAAATGCCCTTCAGGCCGAGGCGTCCGTAGAGCCCGCCCATGTAGCGCACCACTTCGCGATCCGTCTCGTCCGAGGCGCCAACCACGAACTGGGTGCTGGTCTTGACGCGCTCGTAGCGCGCGCCCTTAGCCGTCAGCGCCGCGATGCGCCGGAGGGGGCGGATGATGGACTGCCGGTAGTCCTTGCGCGTGGTGAGCTTGGCAAAGTGCGACTCGCCGGCGGTTTCGATGTTCAGCGAGACGCCCGAGGCCAGGGCCAGCGCGCGGTCGATGGCCGCATCCGACGCGCCGGGAATGATCTTGAGGTGCAGGATGCCGCGGTAGCGCTCGCGCCGGCGCAGCAGTTCCGCCGCGGCCAGCATGCGGTCCATGGCGGCATCGGGATTTCCGCACACCCCGCTGGTCAGGAAGAGGCCGATCACCTGCCCGGATTTCCAATAGGGCAGGAACGCGCGCACAATTTCCTCGGGAGCCAGCGAACAGCGTGCTGTCACATCGTGGCCGGCGCGCAGGGGGCAGTATTTGCAGTCGTTGGTGCAGACGTTCGAGACGAGCGTCTTGAACATGAGGCTGTGGCCACCGCTTTGGAGCGTCACGGGATACAGCCAGCGGTTGTCCAAGCCACGCCGCCGCGGATCCCCCGACCCGCACGAACACGCGCACGACAGATCGTATTGGGCGTCGGCCGACAGGATCCCCAGCTTGTCCTGCAGGCCGGGAGCTGACCGGATGACGGGCATGGTCCAGACCGTAACTGAACTTCCGTTCCAATTCAAGAGATTTCAAGTGCAGGATAAGGCCCCTGAATCCATGGCCATTTCAAGTTGCAGGACAGGGCAAAATTCAGGTCCTGGTTCATTATGGAGTTTATAAACTCCATAGTATGGTGTTTATAAACTCCATAATGAAGGCAAACCCCGGATTGACCGCCTTTGAGAATGACAGGAACTGGGCAGAACGGAACCTGCCCCTCCGGAACAGCCCTGTCATGAAAGCCATCTGCAACCCCGTACACCCCATCACCGATGCGCTTGTGGCTTGATGAGATTCTGGTTTCCGGTTGCCCGGGTCACTCGGTCCCGGTATTCTGCCGGCGTGAGAAGATGTTCACAGTGGCTGTGCGGGGTCCTGCTCGGGGCCATGTGCCTGACCGGCTCCGCCTGGGAGCCGGAGCGCCTGCTCATCTGGATCAACGGCGACAAGGGCTACCAGGGCATTGTCGAAGTCGGCGGAATCTTCGAGAAAAACACCGGCATTCCCGTCAACGTTGAGCATCCCGAAGGGGCCACGGACAAGTTTTTTCATGCGGCCAAGAGCGGCAAGGGGCCCGATATCATGATCTGGGCCCATGACCGGCTCGGGGAGTGGGCGGACACGGGCCTGCTCCTGCCCATTGATCCGGATCCGGCGTTTTTGCCCCGCATCTTCCCGAAGGCGTGGGAGGCCTTCACCCACCGCGGCCGCCTCTGGGGCTACCCCATCGCCATGGAGTCCACCGGCCTCATTTACAACAAGGCCCTCATCTCCGAGGATGAAATCCCGGCGAATCTCGCCGATTGCGCGCGGCTGGCCCCCGCCCTCCAGGCCCAGGGCGCGACCCCGATCATGTGGGACCTGAACAACACCTATTTCACGTTCGGTCTCCTGGCCTCCGCAGGGGGCTATGTCTTCGGCCGGCGTCCGGACGGTTCGTACGACACCGCCGATATCGGTATCACCCACCCCGCTGCCGTCGCTGCCATGGAAACGATCGTGGATTTCATCCGGACCGGCGTGCTGCCTTCCAGCCTGTCGTACTCCATCGCCGAGGCCCACATGAACCAGGGCAAGCTGGCCATGTTCATTTCCGGTCCGTTTGCCTGGGAAAACCTCCGCAAAAGCGGCATCGATTTCGGCGTGACCACCCTTCCCGGCGTGGACGGCAATCCGGGCCGCCCGTTCGTCGGTGTGGTGGGGGCGGTTTTCAACCGCTCAAGCCCCAACCTTGACCTGGCGCAGGAGTTCCTCGAACGGTATCTCATCACCCCCCGCGGCCTCGAGGCGATGGACCGCCATGTGCCCCTCGGCGTGCCCGCCCTGATCGCCTCCTACGAGGCCATGGCCGCCGATCCGCACATCGCCGGCTCGATGAAAAACATTGAGGCGGGGGTGCTGATGCCGAACATACCGCAGATGGGCGCATTCTGGAGCGCCATGGAATCGGCCCTCTCCACCATCACATCGCGGCGCGCCACGCCGCAGGACGCCTTGGAAAACGCCCGCCGGCGCATGGCGCGGAGTCCTTGACATGATCGCGCGCACCTGCCACCGCATCCTTTGGGCGATCCTGCTGGTCGGATTGTTTCTTCTGGCGGCGCGGATGGCGCTGGGGAGGGCGCCGGCCCTGGGTGCGGCCCTGGCGGCCGCAGGCCTGGGCGCGGCGTGGATCTACCTGTCCCCTCGCACCCACGCCTCCCGCTATCTCCTGCCCGGGCTGGCCGCCTTTGCCGTATTCGTGCTCATGCCCCTGCTCTACACCGTCTATATCGCCTTCACCAACTTCAGCAGCGAACACCTTCTCTCCCAGGACCGCGTCCGAGCTTGGTTTGCGCAGGACTTCTACACTGCGGATCCCGCCCGCTACCCCTTCCGTCTGCATCCCGTGGCCGGAACCAACACCTACCAGGTTTGCATTGTCCTGGAGGAAAACGCGACCGGCACCAAGGTGTTGAATTCACGCCCATTCACGCCCGAGGAAGCCGCCACGGGCAACCCCATCACACTGGCGCTCAACACGGTGCGGCCCCAGGCCCCGCCCCTGGGCATGCGCCAAATCATCGCCGCCCGGCCCTGGCTCAACCGCGCGCGCTTCACCATGCCCGGATCCCCCATCCCCCTGCGCCTGGTCAGCCTGCGCGACCTGGGTTTCCGTCTGGCGCTGTGGACCCCCGACGGCGACAAACTCGTGAACGCCGTCACCGGCCAGGTCCTCGTGCCCGATCCGCAGCGCGGCAACTATGTGGACGAGCAGACCCGCGCTCCCGTCGGGCCCGGCTGGCGAGTCTGGACTGGCACGGATAATTTCCGCCTGATTTTCGCCGATCCGGCCATCCGCGGACCGTTCCTCCAGATTTTCGGCTGGAACGTGGCCTTCGCGTTTTTGTCCGTCGCCATCACCTTCGGGATCGGGGTGCTGCTGGCGAGCCTGCTGCAATGGCGGGCCCTGCGCGGACGCGCGCTCTACCGGACCCTGCTCATCCTGCCCTACGCCATCCCCGCGTTCATCCCCATCCTTGTGTTCCGCGGCCTCTTCAACGAAGGCTATGGCGAAATCAATCTGCTGCTCACGCAACTGTTCGGCATTGCCCCCAAGTGGTTCACCAACCCCTGGCTGGCACGCACGATGATCCTGATCGTGAACACGTGGCTGGGCTATCCCTACATGATGATCATTTCCTCGGGCATGTTGCAGGCCGTGCCCGACGAACTCTACGAAGCCACCGCCATCGACGGCGCCGGCCCCTGGACCAATTTCGCCAAGGTGACCCTGCCCCAGATTTTCCCCCCGCTGTTCCCGCTGCTGATCGCGAGCTTTGCCTTCAATTTCAACAATTTCTCGCTGATCTACCTGCTGACCGGCGGCAAGCCCGACATCACCGGCTCGGCCACCGTCGCAGGCACCACCGACCTGCTGGTGTCCTATACCTTCCGGATGGCGTTCAAGGATTCGGCCGCGCGTTTCGGATTCGCCTCCGCCGTCGCCACCTTGCTGTTCATCGTGGTGGCGGTCCTCGCCTGGCAGCAATTGCGTCTCAGCCGCCCCGCCCCCGCCGTGAAAGGAGGCCGCTGATGGTGGAAGGCCGCGCCTACCGCGGACGGCTGGTCCTCGCCCATGCCGCGCTGATCGGCTTCATCGCCCTCGTGATGGTGCCGCTGTTCATGGTTGTGTCGATCTCGTTCCGTCAGGGCAACTTCGCCACCGGCAGCATCCTGCCCTCGCGGGAAACCTTCAGCCTCGAGCATTGGCGCATGGTCCTGGGCCTGCCCGTGCTCCAGGCCGATGGCACCTGGGAAACCCCGTCCGTTTCGGTCCTGCGCTGGTTCTGGAACTCGGTGAAGATCTCCGCCACCAGCGCCTTCTTGATCCTGCTGCTGTCCTCCACCTGCGCCTATGCCTTTGCCCGCATGCGCTTCCGCGGACGCGACCGCCTCCTGGGCGGGCTGCTCATCCTGCAGATGTTCCCCATGGTCCTGGCCATCATTGCCATCTATTCGATCCTGGAGGCGATCGGCCGCTGGGCACCCGCCCTGGGCCTCGACACACATCCCGGCCTGATCCTCGCCTACCTCGGCGGCATCGCCACGCACATCTGGATGATCAAGGGCTATTTCGACTCCCTGCCCGTTTCCCTGGAGGAATCCGCGAAGATCGATGGCGCCACCCCCTGGCAGACCTTCCGCCTCATCATGCTGCCGACCTCGCTGCCCATCTTCGCGATCGTCTTCATCCTCGCCTTCATCGGCCTCATTGGCGAGTACCCCTTGGCCAGCGTCGTCCTGCAGCAGACCGACCGCTGGACGCTCGCCGTCGGTGCCAACAGCTTCCTCTACGAGCAGAACTACCTGTGGGGCGACTTCGCCGCTACCGCCGTGCTGTCCGGCCTGCCCATCACCATCCTCTTCCTCGCCTGCCAGCGCCTGCTGATCTCCGGACTCACCGCCGGCGGCGTCAAGGAATGAACGCCGCGTGGCAGATGTTCCTGGGATGGTTGTCCGACGCCGGCGTCTTCCTGGGCTGGAGCACGTGCGTCCTGTTTTGCCTTGGGGGCCTGGCCCTTTCGGCGCTGTCGATCTCCGGCACCTGGCTCGTGGGCGTGGCCGCGCTCATGGCCGCCGCCCTCACGGGTCCGGACGCTTTTCCAGGTTGGTCCACCCTGCTTGGTTTCTTCGCCGTGTGCGCCGGCGTGGACATCATCGAATGGTTCGCCGCGAGCTGGGGCGTACGCCGCCGGGGCGGTTCCACCGCCGCCGGGTGGCTGGCCTTGTTGGGCAGCCTGGGCGGCATGGTCCTGGGCAGCCTGCTGATTCCCGTCCCGTTCCTGGGCGGACTGCTCGGCATGATGTCCGGCAGTTTCGCCCTCGTTTTCCTGGCCGAACGGCACCGCCTGCGGGCCACCGGCCAGGCCGCGCACATTGCCGGCGGGGCCGTGGTCGCCGGCTTGTCCGTGCTGTTCCTCAAGGTGATGGCCACCGCCGGGTTGGTGCTCTGGCTCGCCGTGGGCCTGCTGGCCTGATCGTTTGCGTTCCCGGCAATTTGCGGTAGATTCAACGGTTCATGCATCCGGAAACGGTCATTATCGGCGGCGGATTCGCTGGCCTCCAGGCCTGCCGGGCCCTCGCCCGTGATTCGATCGGGGTCCTCCTGATCGATCCGCGTCCCGGGCCCGTCATGCTCCCGGCCCTGCCCGACGTGGCGGGCGGCTGGGTGCCCGAGCGGATCACCCACCGCCCGTTCAACGAAATCCTGCCCACCAACGTCGTCCACCTCCCATGGTCCGTTTCCGCGATCGACCTGGATGCCGGCACCGTGGTGGCCGATGGCGAAACCATCGCCTACCGACAGCTGCTGATCGCCGCCGGCTCGGTCCCCAATTTCTATGACTCGCCGTTCCCGCGCGACCGCCTGTATCCGCTCGGCACGCTCGAGGATGCCCTGCGCATCCGCCAAGATTTCGCGGCCTACCTCCGGGAGACGGACCATCCGCATGTCCTGGTGTCCGGCACCGGCTATACGGGCCTGGAGCTGGCCATGAGCCTCTTTTTCCGCGCCAAGGCCGCCGGCAAGCCCTGCCGAGTCACCATCGTCGATCCCACGCCGATTCTCCTGCCCTCGCTGCCCGATCGGCAGCGTCGGTACGTTTTGGATTTCCTGGTGTCGCAGGGCGCCGAAGTCCGCCTCGGCGTGGCCGTGGAATCCTTCGATGGCCGCCGCGCTGTGGCCGGCGGCCAGCCCTATGACGACATCTTCTACTGCTGGGCCGCGGGTTCAACCTTCGCCGTCCCGGAACTCAAAGGCAACGTCGAGCGCCTGCGCGATGGACGTCTGAAAGTGGCCGCCGACCTTTCTTTGCCTGGCTATCCGCACGTCTTTGCCGCTGGCGACTCTGCTGCCATCAACCGCAACGGCCAGGCCCTGCGCAAGGCCGTGAACTTCGCCTACTACGGCGGGCGCCATGCCGGCCGCAACCTGGCCCGGCAGCGGGCCGGCCGGCCGACGCGCCCCTTTCATCCCGTGGACCTCGGCTGGATCGTCCCGTTCCATGCCACCAGCATCGGCCGCCTGCCCGGCAACCTCTGGATCCGCGGCCCCCTCGGCGTCCGCCTGCACCACCTCATGTGCGGTCTGCGCAATTACTCTTTCAAGAACTTCGCCGGTTGCCTCCAACTGGCGTTGAACCCCAACAAAGGAAAAAAACCATGAACCTCAAGAAACTTCTCATCGGGACCGATGCGGATGCCAACCTCGGACTCGTGATCCTGCGCGTCTTCACCGGCGCCGCCCTGCTGACCCACGGCTGGGGCAAAATGTTCGGCGGCCTCGGCGGGTTCATCGAGAACGTGGGCCAGATGGGCTTCCCGGCACCCGCCGTGATGGGTTTCCTGGCGGCCTTTGCGGAAAGTTTCGGCGCCATTTTGCTGGCCATCGGCCTGCTGACCCGGCCGGCCGCCTTCCTGATTGCGGCCACGATGGCCGGCGCCGCGCTCAAGGTCCACGCCGGCCAGGGCTTTTCCGGACAGGAAATGGCCTGGCTCTATTTCTTCCCCGCCCTGTTCTTCCTGCTCAAGGGCGCCGGCCAGTGGTCCGTGGATGCAATCCTGTCCAAGAAGACCGGCTAAGTTCACTTTCCCGACAGAGGCCTCGGATCTCCAAAACCAGAGCGGAATGGAGCCGGGACGCCCCCGTCCCGGATGGGAAACGCCTCCGGCCCCGCGCTTGCACAAGCGCCTCCCATACGGCATATTCACGCAATCATCTAGATCGGAGCCCCCCATGACGTTGAAACTCGAGAAAATTCCCGGCTATTCCGGCCCCAAGGGCCCGGTCGTCCTGGTCGTCATGGACGGCGTGGGCCTCGGCAAGTACGAAGAGGGCGATTTTGTCCGCGCCGCCTGGAAGCCCAATCTCGACTGGCTCATGGCCAACTGCCCCCACACCACGCTCAAGGCCCACGGAACCTCCGTCGGCATGCCCTCCGACGACGACATGGGCAACTCCGAAATCGGCCACAACGCCATCGGCTGCGGCCGCGTCTTCGACCAGGGCGCCTCGCTCGTTGCCAAGGCCGTCGCTTCGGGCGCTCTCTACCAGGGCGAAACCTGGAAGAAACTGATCGCCAACGTCAAGGACCACAGCTCCACGTTGCATTTCATCGGGTTGTTCTCCGACGGCAACGTCCACGCCCACATCGACCACCTCAAGGGCATGCTCGCACAGGCCAAGCAGGAGGGCGTCAAGCGCGCCCGCATCCATCCCCTGCTCGATGGCCGCGACGTCCCGCCCACCTCCGCGCTGGACTACATCCTCCCTTTCGAACAATTCCTCGCCGACTTGAATGCCGGCGGCGGCGTGGACTACGCCATCGCTTCCGGCGGCGGCCGCATGAAAGTCACCATGGACCGCTACGAGGCCGACTGGCGCATCGTCGAGCGCGGCTGGAAAACCCACGTCCTTGGCGAAGGCACCCTCTACCCCTCCGCCCAGGCCGCCATCGAAGACCTGCGCGCGAAAAACCCGGGCGTCCTCGACCAGGACCTCCCGCCCTTCGTCATCGGCCGGGACGGCCAGCCCCTCGGCCCCATCCGGGACCATGATTCCGTCATCCTCTACAACTTCCGCGGCGACCGCGCCATTGAGCTGACCCGCGCCTTCGAGGAGGACGACTTCCCACCCTTCGACCGCCAGCGCCGCCCGCAGGTGCTCTTCGCCGGCATGATGCAGTACGACGGCGACGCCGGCATCCCCAGAAACTTCCTCGTGCCCCCTCCCGGCATCACCCGCACCCTGGGTGAATACCTCGCCGACAACGGCGTGCCCCAGCTCGCTCTCAGCGAAACCCAGAAGTTCGGCCACGTCACCTACTTCTTCAACGGCAACCGCGCCGACAAGTTCAACGACGCCCTCGAAGACTACGTCGAAATCCCCTCCGACCGCGTGCCCTTCGAGCAGCGCCCGTGGATGAAAGCCGCCGAAATCACCGACAAACTCATCGAGGCCATCCGTTCCGGCAAGTACCGGTTCATCCGCGTCAATTATCCCAACGGCGACATGGTCGGCCACACCGGCGTCTTCCCCGCCGTCAAGATCGCCGTCGAAACCGTGGACCTCTGCCTCGGGCGGCTGATCCCCCTCGCGCAGGAAACCGGCGCCATCCTTGTCATCAGCGCCGACCACGGCAACTCCGACGACATGTACGAACACGCCAAGGACGGCTCCGTCAAACTGGACCAGACCACCGGCCAGCCCAAGGCCCGTACCGCCCACTCCCTCAACCCGGTCCCCGCCATCATCTACGACCCCGCCAACGTCGCCAAAGCCAAGCTCGCGAACAAGAAAGGTCTCGGCATCGCGTCCCTCGCCGCCACCTGCCTCAACCTCCTCGGGTTCCAGGCCCCCGACGACTACACGCCCTCGCTCGTGGAAATCGGCGGCTGAGGATTTTTCCACGCCGTGGAAACATTTTTTCCATTGTGTGGAAAAATCCAGAAAAGTTTTTCCATTGTGTGGAAAAAAACGCCGATTTTTTCCACACCGTGGAAAAATGCTTTCCACCCTGAAAAATACTTTTCGGCGGTAGGGACGCCGCGCCGCGGCGTCCGTACTTTTTGGAAATCTCAATATCCAATATCCAATAACCAATATCCAACCGAACAAGTATTCGATCCCCGGTCCATCCTTGGACATTGGATATTGGATATTGAATATTGGATATTGAATCTTCTTGCCCGGGGCGCGCCATGTCGTTTGTAACCGATACCCCTTCCGGCGCGGTGTTGAATCTCCGCATCGTCCCGCGCGCCAGCAAAAACACCATCCAGGGCCGGCACGGCGACGCCCTGAAGATCCGCCTCTGCGCCCCGCCGGTGGACGGCGCCGCCAACGCCGCTTTGATTGAATTCCTCGCCAAGACCTTCTCCCTGCCCCGTTCCCGCATCCAACTCCTTTCCGGCCAGACCTCCCGCACCAAGCGCGTCCTGCTGGCCGGCATGAAGGCGGACGAGATCCGGGGCAGAATGGAATAGTGGAATGTTGGAATGATGGAACCATGAATCAACCCATGACCACCCAGTTTCCAGTTTCCAGTTTCCAGTTTCAATCCCCCACCATTCCCATATTCCACCATTCCATATCTCCATGCGCCATTTGACCGAATATTCCGATCCCGCTGCGATCCGCGCCCTCGCGGCGGAGATCGCCCGAATTTCGATGCGCCCCGCGCGGATCATGGAAGTCTGCGGCGGCCAGACCCACGCCATTTTGCGCCACGCACTGGATACGCTGCTGCCGCCGCACGTCCAGCTCCTGCACGGCCCCGGCTGCCCGGTGTGCGTCACGCCCGCCGCCTACCTCGACCAGGCCATTGCCATCGCCCGCCGCCCCGACACCATCGTCTGCACCTTCGGCGACCTCCTGCGCGTGCCCTCCGACGCCTCTGGCGACCTGTATGCCGCCAAGGCCCGCGGGGCGGATATCCGCATCGTCAACTCGCCGCGGCAGGCGCTCGACTTCGCCCGGGACAACCCGGACAAGCAGGTTGTTCACCTGGCCATCGGCTTCGAAACCACGGCGCCCGCCAACGCCATGCTGGCCTTTCTGGCCCGGGAACGGGGACTGGACAACGTCAGTCTGCTCGTCTCGCAGTTCCTCGTCCCGCCGATCCTGCGCGCGATCTGCGCCGATCCCGAAACCGCCCCCGACGCGTTCCTCGCCGCCGGTCACGTCTGCGCCGTGGTCGGTTCGGATCCCTATCGGCCACTCGCACGCGAACTCGGCCGGCCGATCGCGATCACCGGCTTCGAGCCCGCCGACATCCTCCTCGGTGTCCGCGACGTCCTGCGCCTGTTCGAGGAAGGCCGCGCCGAGATGGCCAACTCCTACCCGCGCATGGTCCATCCCCAGGGAAATCCCGACGTCCGGCACCTGATCGATACCGTATTTGAAACCTGCGACCGCGAATGGCGCGGCCTGGGCCTCGTGCCCCAGAGCGGCCTGGCCCTGCAACCGGGCTATGCCCGCCACGATGCCGCCCTCCGCTTTCCCGGCACGAGATTGTGTATTTATAAAAACACAACCTATGCCCCGGAATGTCCGGCGGCTGACGTGCTGCGGGGAAAACTGCCCCCCCCGGCTTGCCCTCACTTCGGCACGCGTTGCACGCCGGACCGGCCTCTCGGTGCCCCGATGGTCTCGCCCGAGGGCCCCTGCGCGGCGTTTTTCCTGCATCGGCGGACTTGAGCCACCTACATCGCCTGAAACGCCCGTTCGGGCCGAGCCCCATGCCTCGCGGCGGGGCAATCGGAAATCCGGACCGGCCTTATGGCTGAACGACGCGATAGTACCGTTTTGGGTCCATCCCGTTGCCGGAATCGATCAGCGTGATTTCTCCGCCGGTGCCGGCGTTGGTGACGATCGGGGTCCACAGCACGGGATTAGTCGCCAGATTCCGCGTGAACTCCAATCGGTACTGGGTGTTGGTCATGGATAGGAGTCGGGTGGCGTAGTTAGTGGCGCTGACCTTGTTGATGGCGCTGATGTTGACCGCGGCCAGGTTGTAGGCCACCAACGCAAAGTCCTGGTCCAGGGTCGGCGGCACATTCGGAACGCCGTCGGAATTGATGTTGAAGGCCGTGACCGTTATCTCCACCAACCCGGTCGTGCCGGGAGGCAAGAAGACGCTTTCCACGTTGTTGCGGACATCCGCCACGCCGCCGGTGGTGGAAAAGGCCCCGGTGAACACGTTGCCCAGATAGGTCTTGCCGTCCGCCTTCACGCTCAAGTTGAGGTCGTTTTTATAGGCGTTCCCAGCCGTCGAACCCGGCGCATCCGTCCAGGACAACGTAATTCTCACCGGCAGGTAGGCTTTGCACACCGCTCCCGTGAAAGATCGGCTGGTCCCGCTGTTCGTGAAGGTGTCCACGCCCTGCTGGTCGCGCAGGAGGCGGGGAGTTCCATCGAACGCGCGGTCCAGATCGACCATGCCCATGCCTTGGGCGGAAGACCAGAGCGTGTCGTTGGCGTTGGTTCCCGTCAGGTAGCGGGTGGAATTCATCAAGTAGGCCTTCATCATCGCCGGGCTGGGCACCCCCCAGCCGCGGTTGACAAAATACTGCCAAACGAGCGCCGCGCCGCCAGCCGCCGCCGCCGTGGCATGGCTGGTGCCCGAACCGGTGCTGTACCATTGCTGGCCCAGGGGGAAAAAATTGCTGACATTGCCGGCACTGCCCCCGCCCGGAAGGGCGCAGATCCAGGAGGCGTCATAACAGGCCAGGGCCATCCCGATGTCCAGCGGCGTGGGAGCTTGCGGCACCCCGCCGGTCACATGAGTGCCGGGAGCAACGAGTTCCGGCTTGCCGCGGCCGTCGGTACAGGGGCCCCGGCTGGAATACACGGCGATTTCGTTGGCGTTGTCGGCCGCCGGATCTCCGAATCCACAGCCATCGGTGCCCGCCGCATTCCCCCCGCCCTGGCCGCTGGCCAGGGAACGAACATTCTCCGCCGCGCCGACGGTGATGACGTTTTTTGCAGTCCCGGGCGAAGAGATTGTCTGGGCCGAGCTGCCCCCGTTGCCGGCCGGCATCACGAAGACCATGCCTTGGTTGCCGGCCGCCGGGACAGCGGAACCGGCTGGCTGAACATCGCGCACCAGGGCATCAAAAGTCTGGGCGTCGGCATCATAGATCCCGTTTTCCACCCCGCCCCAACTGTCACAACTGATCCTGGCGCCATCGCTGTAGGCGCGCGAGAACATATCTTCGAAGTCCGGCATGGTCCAATCCACCGGATCGAAGATCACGGACGACCCCAGCCTGACGAACGGCGCGATTCCCAATCCGTAGCGGTACCCGGCGGAATCCTGATGCGGAAAGCCGGTGGCGCGGTCGTTATAACCGCCGATGATATGCCCGGTGAGCGGGCCGTGGCCATCGCAACCTGCCAGTGTGCTGCTGGTGTTGGGGGTTCCTTCCAGTCGCGCATAGGCCACGCGGCTGGCCAGCCCGGTATTGCCCGACACGTACAAGCCCGCATGGCCGGGTATCGTCGTGCCGTTATCAATCCCCGAATCGGCAACATCAACAACCAGGCCGGAGGTGATGAACTGCTGCTGCCTGAATCCCCGGGACGCCAGCCAGGCCAGATAACCCGGGCCGGCGGGCGCGTTGCCGGACAACTGGCCGGCCAGAATCACCCCCTGGCGCTCGTCCATCTTCCGCGGCGCGGCATACGGCAAAATAGAAATCACATCGGGCCGCGCCGCCACCGCGTCCAGGGCGGCCGGATCGATGCGTGCAATGAGGTTCCGGTAGTGTCGAAACACGTTGTTCCTTTTTAGGGGCTCCTTGGCCAGGGAGATCAGCAACGCGGCCGTTTCCGGATTGGCGGCCTCGTCTGATACCAGTTGCACACAAAACAGGCCGCCGGACATTCGGGCCTGTGGATGAATCTTGTCCCGGGCCAGATAAGCGCCTTCCCACTGGAGAGGCGTCCCGCGGGTGCGAAGCGCCTGCCGCGCGGCAGCTTCGCCATAGACCAGATAGGCATTGTCAGGGATGTAATCCACGATCTGCCAGCCTTGTTCCTGGAGTTGCGCCACCCATTCCGGCTGGATCGGGCCGGGAAATTGGACCAGGTGGAGCCGGCACCCCGGCAAGACCTCGGTGGCCGCCCGCGCCATGGCAGCGGCCGGGCGGCTTGTATCGATGGCTCCGGCATGAAGATGGATGGTGTGGGCTTGCGGGCTCAGCAGACTGGCGCCGTACACCAGAACGGCCAGCGGGAAAACATGGATTCGGCCGCCTTTGGATGGTGGTGCGCCGCACGCCGGTTTTCCCCGCCGGAACGTGGCCGGCACAAACCGGGGCCGCCCAATGAAACAACGCCGCCGATTCAACCCGATCCGCCCTGAAGGGAGCATGAAAACACTCCTCCTTGCCTGCCGTGGAACACCGGGCCCGGTGCCCGCAAGACCGGCGGCACCCCGGTCTTCCATTGGCGAGAACGATCTTATTCGATGCGCCCCCCCCGAGACAAGCGTCTGTAAACGTAAAAAACCGGGGCGGGAATTCCCGCCCCGGTTCCAGACGCCGCGGCTATTTCCGGATCACCCGATAGAACCGCTGGTCATCCGTCGGGTTGAGATCCTCCAGGGTGATGCCCGCGCCCGTGCCGCCCAGCGACATCACGTCGATCCAGTTCGGGGGCAGCAATTGGGTGGTGTACTGCAGGCCATAGTTGATGCCCGTGACCGAAGGAATGGACATGGAGACCTCGGCGCCGCCAGGCACCACGACGAAATCCCCGAGGGGTTCCGGATCCGGGGTGACCACCGTGCCTCCGTCGGTGGTGGTGACCGAAACAATCTCCGACCAGGTGCCATCTTCCATGCGGACGCGGACATAGTAGGGCGTTTCCGGTTCCAAGCCGGTCACATGGCATGTCAGCGCGGCCTGGGTTTCGTCCAGGATGATCGAACCCATGCCGCCGCCGCCGCCAACGGGACCGACAAAGAAGTTGTCCAGGAACACGGTGGCCCCGTTGTACACCCGGACTTCGAAGTTCAGGGTGTTCACCCCGGCCGCCGGCACCACCTGATAGGTCATCTTGGTCCATTCTGCCGTGGTCGCGTTGTAAGTGGAGGGCTGAAGGCTGTCGCCGGAAACCTGTCCGCCGGCCGACCAGGACGCCCAGATGCGCACATCGGTTCCGTCGCCGGCCGTCGTCCGGTAGTAGTAGCTGATTTCGTATGTGGTTGTGCCGTCGCCGGTGATGGAAACCGTCTGCATCAGGTCGCGCGTCTCGGTGGCTTGGCATTGGACCGCGTAGGTGCCTTCCTGCGGACTGGTCGTGACAACGGAATAGCCGCTTTCGAACTTGTCCCAATCTGTGCCGTCGCCCGTTTCAAATCCCGGGTTGGCCATCAGGTTGCCGCCGCCGCCGCTGGTGAAGTCGGCATCCGTTGCCACCTGCACCTGGTAGTTCGAGGCGCCGGTGCAGGCCGTCCAGTTGACGGTGAAAGAATTGCTGGAGAGGTTGGCGATGCTGGCCACCGGGACGGTGACGGGGCCCGAGGCCACCGCGACGGTGGCCGTGGCGCTGGCGGTGCCCAGGACATTGGTCGCCTGGAACACGAACGCGAACGTGCCCGTGGCGCTGGGCGTGAAGGAGAGCGTGCCACCCGCAAAACCGTAATCCGCCGCATTCGCCGTGCTGGAAAGCAACTGCAGGGCGGGAGTCGGCGAACCCGACACGTATCCGGCCACATCGAGAGAGAACGGCGCAAGCAAGGTCGCCGCCTGCGGCGGGATCACGGCGAAGGAAGGCGCAGCCTCCTCATCGGTGGTGTTGACCGTATACGGTTCCGCCCAGTCGCTAACGACCTCGCCACTGACCGCCTGTACGCTGTAGGTGTATTCGGTCATGGGGTCCAAGCCCGTGACTTCGTGCGAGGTCACGTTCCCCACGTTCACGGGATACCCCGGCAACGGGGTGCCGGACAGCGATCGGGCCGCCCCGGTCTCGATGGAGACATCGTCAAGGAAGAATCGCTCCTTCGAGGCCGCGCTGGCCATCCAGCGGATCTTGGAGCCCGCCGCGCCCGCGGGGAACGTCACCTCGTACGCCGTCATGGTTTCACTGAGCACGACGGAATCATCCGTATAGGTAGCGCCGCCGTCGGTGCTGATGCCGACCAGCACCGTCGTGGCATCGGCGGGCCATGACGCCGCCTTGAACGACACCTTGGTTGTGCCGGACAGGTCGAGCGCGGGGGTTGCAATCCAGCCCTGAGCGCTACTGGTACCCAGCTTGATGCTGCCAATATTCTGGTAGATCTTGCTGCCGATCCAGCCCGCAGCGGCGGTGTATTCATCCAGCGATCCGGCGACATCCGTCGTATTACTGACGGCAAAACCGGCAAAGTCCTCGGTCAGGACCACGCCGCCGCCGGAGGAAGCCCCCTGCACCACATCCACCACATAGGACAAGGCGCCGGGAACCGCGCTCCAGGCCGCCACAAAGGAAACGCTGGAGACGGTGGGATCGGGAACGAGCACCGGCGTGGCCAGGCCGGCGGTGACGGTGAAGGTCACGGGCTCGCCGGGGCCCTCGGCGTCGTCGGACGCGGTGAATGTGAAGGTGAACGTACCAACGGCGTTCGGGGTAAAGGTGAACAAGCCGGCTTCCGTCAGGTTCCAGAGATCCGCGGCTACCGTGGTGTCGCAGTCCAGGCTGACCAGGTCGCCATCCGGCTCCGCCCAGACCAGTTGCACCGGTTCGATCGCGGTTCCGGCCACGGTTTCCTGCGGAGGAATGGCGGAGAGCACGGGCGGGGAATTCGAGGTCATGGAGGTGCTGACCGTGCCAGTGGCCGAATACGGGCCGGCGGCGTTGCCCAGGGCCCAAATGCGGTAGTAGTAGGTCGTATTCCAGTCCAGACCGGTCACGGTGTAGCTGGGCCCTGCCGCGTCCTGCGCGGCCAATACCAGGGTGTTGCCGCCGGCGGGCTGGACCCCCGTAACTTTCAGCGCCTGGAGCCGTAAACCGACGCTTTCGGTCGCGACCGCGCAATGCCACTTGACCCGCACGCTCCCCTGCCCCAAAGCCGCCGCGGGCAGGGAGGCGGAACCGGAAACATAGGGCGACGATGCGGTTGCGCTGTCGTTGGTCCCGAAGGCAACCCAGGTCGTGCCCCCGTCCAGCGAATAGGAAAGAGTCAGCACGTTCGCGGAGGAACCGCCATAGGTCGCCACGGAAAACGACGCAGCGGCCTCCAGATAACCCACGGTGGAAAACGCCTCGCTGACCACGCCCGGATCGCTGCCGATCAATTTGTGGTAGCCCACGCTGGTGCCGGAATAGGAGGCTCCGCCCACATATTCCCAGCCCGGGGTCGATTCCACGGCGCTGTTGGCCACCTCCACAATGGTTTCGGTCTCGCCTGAACCGCCCGGCGAGAAGGTGTCCGCCGTGGCCACGTCCAGCAGGTAGCTCGCGGCGCCGGCCACGCTGGCCCAGTTGATCGTGAAGCGGTCGGGCCCGATCCCCGTTGGCGCCGCCAGGACCGGCGCCGCCAGGGTGGCGTTGACCGTCAGGCCGGCGTTGGCCGTGGCCCCCAGGGTATTGGTCGCCGTGAAGTTGAACAGGTAGGTGCCGTCGGCGCTGGGCGCGAATGTCAGCACACCGCCGGAATAACTGGCCCCGGGCTGCACGGTGGTCATGGTGACCGTCACCGAGGAATTCGTGCCTGCGGTCGCCGCCCCAACCGGGAAGGTCAGGGTCTGGCCCACGGTGACGCTCTGGGGCGTCATGTTGCTGAAGACGATGAGGCCGCCGGGCGGCTCGCTGCCAATCCAGCCGGCGATGGTGTTCAACAGCACATTGGTGTTGTAGGCCATGGCGGTGGTGTCATCGGCGATGGCTACGTCCCAGGAATAGTCGTAAAGTTCGTAGAAGTTCGCATAGGCGTCGCCGTTCAAGTCGCAACTGATGGGCACGGGATTGGTCCAGCCCTCGATCAGCTTGGAGGTGAAAACGCCGCCGTCATCGCCGTCCCACGAATACTGGTCGTAGTCCGCGGCGGTGATCCAGCCGATCTCGCTGGACGAAATCCGCGCCAGCACATCCTTCCGGCCCGCCGCCAGCTTGGCCGCGCGGTCTTCATCCATGATCCTGCTCACGTTCCCGGCCAGGTCCCAGACGCCGCCGGGGGGCGCCGCCGCCCGCGTGCCCAGCGGGGCCGATTTGAATAAGCCGCCGGAATGGCAGGTATCCACGACGACCACCACCTTCACGCCCGCCGCGAACTTGGCCAGGTCCGCCGCCAGTTCCGTGTCCTGGTAGTCGTCGTCGTAGGAACAAATGTAGACCGACGTGCCGCTGTTTTGGCCCCCGTGGCTGGAATGGAAATACATGAACTTGTCGCCCGCTACCGCTGTGGCGGCGCAGTTCGTGATGGCCCGGCGGATGGCCGCCTTGGTACCGGCCGAATCCAGCAGCCGAGTCACCGTGGCCGGTGTCCAGTCGCCGCGCTGGATCGTGTTCGTGTAAATATGGTTCGCGTCCGGCACGCACCCGGAGAGGAAACTCGAGGAATCAATGTAACTGCTGCTGTACTTGTTCAGCCCGACAAAGACTCCGTACGCGGCCCCGCCCGCGCCGACGTCGTAGGCGGTGACGGTAACATCGATCCGGTTGGTGCCATCCTTGTCGCCCGCATAGAAGCTGACCACGGAGGATCCGGCCTCCGTCGGCGTCCATTGGAAAGTGCCGGTTGCGCTGCCCACATTGGTTGCCCCGGCAAAACCCGCTCCGGCCGGCAGGCCGGTCGCCCACAGCCGCACTTCGTCGGCCGCATCGTTCGGAATCTCCGTGCCGGTGATCGTGAAGCTCATGGTTTTGCCCACGGCAACCGACTTATCGGTGCCGGCCGGATTGACCGCGATCGAGGGCGGGAAGTCCGCCGCGCCGCCGTCGGCAATTCCGGTCAGCGAGATATCATCCACGTTGTAATAGTAGCCGTAGTACTCCAGGGAGGAGACCGCCTGGAGCTTGACCGCGGTCGTGCCCGCCGGAACCGCGATCCGGACGGTGGCAATGCCGGTGGGGGTCACGCCGCCAGCCGTGGGCGCCACCGTACTGGACACGCCCGCCGTGGTGACGGCGATCCCCGTGGCGGTATAGGACCACAGCGCGCCGGTGATGCTGCCGCCTTTCAGTTCATTGCCCATCACGGTCATGTCCGCCTCCGCCGGATACTCGCCGCCGTCCAGGGCCAGAAACACGCCTAGGGTTTCGGACGGGAACATGCCGTAACCATCCTCGGGATATTCCGTCGTGGCCGAGAGGTGCAGTTCCACCATCACGTCCGAATAGGCGGACACATCCACTTCGTCCAGTTCCAGGGTTTCGCTGAGCTCTTCCGTATTGCCCGGCTGCCAGGAATAGCTGCCCGTGCGGATACGCTGGTTTGCCGGGGTGTCGCTGGCGCCCGCCGTGTTCAGGACGTAGTTGGCGGAGGCAATGCCCCACGTGTCGTTGGCCGTGCCTTCGAAGCCTTGGAAGGCGATTTCGACGGGTTCACTGCCGTCGCTGACGGTGATCTGGACGACGGCGCTGTTGGTGCCGTCATTGTCCACGGCCCAAAAGGTCGTCGTATAGACACCGAGCGGCCCGGCGTTCGCCCAAGTAAAGGTGCTGCTCGCGGAGCCGGTGTTGGTCGCCCCGGCAAAGACGGCGCCCGCGGGCAGGCCCGTGGCGGAAAGAACGATCTGGTCGTTGTCCACCGTATCGGTGGCGGTGACGACGAAGGAAAGCGTATTGCTCCAAACGACGGATTTGTTGCCGATGGGATCGATGATCGGCGGCTGATCCATCAGCGCCACTTCAGAAATATCCGCGTTGTCTACGCCTTCGAAACTGGGGTAGGTCCCATAAGCATCGCGGAATCCTTTAAACTTGATCAGCTTGCCGACGTTGCCTGGATTGCTGGCCAAGCCCCAGGCATCTCGTCCGCCGTCTTTTTCCAGCTTAACCTGCAAGCAGTTGTTGACGTCTGACTCGCTGTCCGTGTCCGCGCAACTCACGCTATAATCGTTCGTCCAAGGCGGATCGAAATTGTTGTAAGCCCCACCAACGATATAGCCTTGGGCGTAATACTCCGTTTTGTTCGTTGACAGCGCCAGAGCTTGCGCAATGGTATAGGGATCATTGACCGTTCCGGAACCCGCCAAGGCAACCGAGCAGAGGATCCCGGCGGCAATAATGACTCCACAGATTTGTTTCATGATTATCTCCTTATCGGTTCGAGCCAGAGGGCGGCATGGATTGGATTCCATTCACCGTACAGATCAACGTGACTCATGGTTGCGGATATTACTTCATGCAGGGATGTCCTGCAAAAGGATTCACGCCCCCGGAAAGAAACGTTCTACCTTCGGACGGCGGGCCGCTCCGCCTTAAAGTCACACACCATTCCGGCTGGAGACACCGGTTTCGTCCCGGCGTTGACACCTGACAGAGCCCTCCGTTACCTTTTTGGGCAACCACTATGGCTCAGGCAACGCGGCGGTTATCCATGGACAAGACCTTAATTCAATTTCACCCAGAGGTCCGGGAAGCACTAGAAAGCCACTGCCCGGTAGTCGCCCTGGAAAGCACGCTGATTACGCATGGCCTGCCCTACCCCGTGAATCTGGAGGTGGCGGGCGGCCTGGAAAAGGCCGTTCGGAAGGCGGGCGCCGTGCCAGCCACCATTGCCGTGCTGCAAGGCCAAATCACGGTCGGACTGACGCCTGCTGAACTGGCCTATCTGGCCGAGGCTAAAAACGTCCGCAAATGCAGCCGGCGGGACTTGCCCATTGTGCTGGCCAAGAAAGGCGATGGGGCCACCACTGTGGCGGGCACCATGATCGTCGCCCACCTGGCAGGAATCCGGATTTTCGCCACCGGGGGCATCGGAGGCGTGCACCGGGGCCATCCGTTCGATGTCAGCGCAGACCTGCTGGAACTGGCGCAAACGCCGGTGGCCGTGGTGTGCGCGGGAGCCAAGGCCATTCTGGACCTGCCCTTGACGCTGGAGGTATTGGAAACCCATGGCGTACCGGTCATCGGCTATCAATGCTCGGAATTCCCGGCCTTCTACACCCGGAGTTCCGGGCTTCCGCTGGATATCCGGTGCGACTCCTGCGACGAAGTGGCCGGGATCATCCGGGCGCGCGACGCACTCGGATTCCGAACGGGTACGCTGGTGGCTACCCCGGTGCCGAAGAAGCACGAACTGCCCGCGCCGGTTGCGGAAGCCGCCATCGCCCAGGCCCTGAAAGAGGCGGAAAAGCGCGGCGTGCGCGGAAAAGACGTCACCCCTTTCCTACTGGCGCGCGTCAGCGAGTTGACCCACGAAGAAAGCCGAACCGCCAACGTGGCGCTTCTGGAAAACAATGCGCGAACCGCGGCCCGCATCGCGCGGGCGCTGGGGGAAAGATAACTTTTTTTGCCGCCGGAATTATCGTGCTGAAAGCCTTTCGCCATTCCCCGGCGGGAAGGTTTCCTTTGTCAACCATTCCCGCCCTACAAGAGCAGCCACGACCACATCCGGTTTGAATTGTAGGGCTGGAATGGTCGCAGACCTTCCAGCCTGTTTTCCGGCGGGAAGGCCTTCTTCGTCAACCATTCCCGCCCTACAAGAGCAGCCACGACCACATCCGGTTTGAATTGTAGGGCTGGAACGGTCGCAGACCTTCCTGCCTGTTTTCCAGCCTTGTCCTGCCTCGAGACCCTATGCGAACCTGTCGTCATGGACAAACCGTCACCGAACCGCAGGCACCTGAAACGCATCCCGGTCTGGATTCCCCGCGATCAAACCGTCATCTACTTTGTTACGCTTTGTTGTGATCGCCGTCGCCAGGTGTTCACCATTGGCTCGCGTGTCCGAATCCTCCTTGAATCCCTGCTTGGCATGACGAAATCCACGCACTGGAAAGTTCCCCAGATCTGCATTATGCCTGATCATGTGCATCTCATGATGATGCCCATGGAAGAACGGAAACAAAGCCTTTCGCGCGTGGTCCAACGCTGGAAATCATCCTCCCAGCAACGATTCACGCGCGCCGGGCTGACGGGCCGAGTCTGGCAACGCGAGTTTTTTGACCATCTCCTTCGTTCAGATGAAAGCCTGACCGAAAAATGGCGGTATATCGAAATGAATCCGGTCAGGGCAGGACTGGCAAAGACCCCTGCGGAATATCCCTATCTTGGATCGCCAGACGAGATCCTGCAGCGCCTGATCTGATATGCAGGGATGGAGGGGATTTTGAGGCGTCCAGGCAAAGGCAGGCGGGAAGGTCTGAAGACCATTCCCGCCCTACAAGAGCAGCCACGACCACATCCGGTTTGAATTGTAGGGCTGGAACGGTCGCAGACCTTCCAGCCTGTTTTCCGGCGGGAAGGCCTTCTTCGTCAACCATTCCCGCCCTACAAGAGCAGCCACGACCGCTTCCGGTTTGGATTGTAGGGCTGGAATGGTCGCAGACCTTCCAGCCTGTTTTCCGGCGGGAAGGCCTTCTTCGTCAACCATTCCCGCCCTACAAGAGCAGCCACGACCGCTTCCGGTTTGAATTGTAGGGCTGGAACGGTCGCAGACCTTCCAGCCTACCTTCCAGCGGGAAGGCCTCCTTCGTCAACCATTCCCGCCCTACAAGGACAGCCACGACCGCATCCGGTTTGAATTGTAGGGCTGGAACGGTCGCAGACCTTCCAGCCATTTCCCGGCGGGAAGGCCTTCTTCGTCAACCATTCCCGCCCTACAAGAGCAGCCACGACCGCTTCCGGTTTGAATTGTAGGGCTGGAACGGTCGCAGACCTTCCAGCCATTTCCCGGCGGGAAGGTCTCCTTTGTCAACCATTCCCGCACTACAAGAGCAGCACGACCGCTATCGGTTGGATTGAAGGCAGGTTTCCAGATCCCACCCGGTCAGCGACCGGGCCAACAGCCGATCCGCAAAAGGGTTCCCCTTTTCATGCGGTTCAAGGCACGTGCCGGGGGATCTTGATGCGGTAGTGGCGAACGGCGTTGGCCGGATAGTCCGGGTCGATCCACTCCACGGTTTCATCCAGATCATTAGTCACCGTGGCCAGGTACTGCCAGGAATCCGGGTCGGGCAGTTGATTGTCATTGCCCTCGATGTGGTAGATCCCGTTGGGCACCGCCAGGGAGATCAGCTTCATGCCCTCGGGGACCTCGTACGACTCGACCCAGCCGATGTAGCTTCCGGGGGCATCCGGATCGGTACTGGCCCACCACTCATAGAAGTTCGGGAAGTGGTCGTCGTCCCAGTCGCCCATTTTGGGCTGCGTCAGGTCGCCGTCGAAATACTTGAATTCCCAATCGTCGGGGATGTCGTTGCCGTTGGCGTCCCACGGCACCACGATGGTGGCAGTGTTGGTCACGATCACCGTGCCGTCGTTGGCGGTGAATTGCACGGTGTTGGTGGTGCCGGCGGACCCCATGTTGGTGACCCACCAGGCAAAGGCGCCGGTGGCTGGGTTGAACGTGGCCGTAAACGGCAGCGGGCCGGAAGCCAGCTCAACCGGATTCTCGTCGGGATCGGTGGCTGTCACGAGGAAGGCATTGGTGGTGCCGACGGCATTGGTGTAGGGGCCCGGAGGGGCAAACCCGATTTCGGGCGGGTGGTTCTCGGAATCGGCGGCGAAAAATCCGATGCTGAAGGACAGGGTATTGGTACCGACGATTTCGACCTGGCGGGTTTGCGCCTGGTTGCGCATGGGCACACTGGCGAAGCCGGCGCCGTCGTCGTCCGTCGCGGCGAGGTTGACCACCCCCTGGGACACCGCCAGTTCAATGCCGGCCACGCCTTCGGGCGTGCTGAGCGCCACCACCCCGCCGGTGGCGGTGAGGGTATCCACCAGCCCGTCCTGGCCGGTCACCAGCAGGTTCGAGAGGTCGGGCGAGAACCCATGGCGCACATAGAGCTTGCCGCCGTTCAGGGTCGGATTGATCGCATACTGCACGGCAAACGCCGCGGCATCCGGGGCCAGGGTCACGGTTTTGACGATCTTGGAATCCGCGGAAGCGAGTTGCCAGCCGCCGGTCACGCCGTTGGTGGTCAGCGTGTAGAGCTGGTTGACATAGAGGTTGGTGTTGGCCCACCAGTCCTTCAACGCGGAGGTGCGGCGAGCGACCACGTTGGTCGTGCCGCCGGAAACGCTGATGTTGGCCGTTCCTTCTTCCTCCGTCTCGCTGCCGGCGTAGGAGGCGAGGTTTCCGATCATTTGCCGCACGCGGCCATCAGAGGAACGCAACCAGGCAACAATCATGCGTCCGCCGATGCGCTCAAAGACAGCCGCCACGTGGCGGTTGTAGAGCACGTATTCGTTTTCGCCGTCGAGGTCGAGATCCAGGCTGGCGGTTGCCGTGGCGGAGAGGTCCCCGGCCGTGGCCGCCCATCCGTCCACCCAGGTATAAATCGCCGCCATGCGGGTCTGGTTCTGGGCAATCCGGGCGAAATCCACGAGAGTCTGGCTGTCGCTGGCCGGATTGATGTATCCGCCGAAGCTCCAGCGCGTCAGGTCGTGGTTGCTTTCGTTGTGAAACGCCGTTTCGAAAACGGAGGCATGGAGCACTTCACCGGCGAGGCGCTGGACATCCGGATGGGCCAGCGCGGCCACACGGGCCCAGGCCTGGGAGGCCAAACCGCTGACTCCCACCCGGCCGTAGGCGGTGGCGTTGGTCACGCCGGGCCGCAAGCGGAACTTCCGGTCCCGCAACCCCTCGTGGCGCGAGCTGCCGTTGTACCAGTTGTCGTAGTTTTCGTTATTGGCGTGGTTGATCCAGTCGTGCGACTGCTTCGCGCCGGCGGTATCGCCGCGGTCAATGGGCTCCCAGCTCTGCCCGGACGGCAGCGGGACGTCGCCGGCGGCGATGTCCTCGAGCGCGACCAGTTGCGTCCAGGGATGGTTGGCCAGCCAACGCAGGTTGCGGTCATAGGCATCCGCCAGGGCGCGCGTCCCGAATTCCTCCCACATGCAGAAGATGGTGGACACCTGGTCCTGGCGCCAGGCCCGGGAGCGCCGGCTGAACAATTCGCGCATCGGCAGGGCAATGCCGCCGTCATGATTGACGAACCGGTAGCCGTCCGCGGCGTTATTGATGACGAAGCTGTTCACCTGGTTGATACGGTTGATGCGATAGCCGTCGTCACCCAGCGCCACGGTGCGGCCGAACCAGTTGAACATGTGGGTGCTCTGGTCCACCAGCGTGTAGCGGAAACCCAGATTGGTGATCATGGCGAAGGCGCTGGCATCCAGCACGCGCTCCGGCGGCCAGAAAATCGAGTTACTGTTGATGCCGGCCCCATAGATGCGGTTCAGCGTGTCGGTGGCCAGCTCGGTATTGTTCCGGTTGAACGCCGGGGTGAAGTACGGCACGATGTGGTCGGCATAGGTGCTGGCCATCAGGGAGACGATATTGCTGGCCACCAGTTCGCGGATCCGGGCGTTGAGGGCGGCGCCTGAGCGGGCGGCGGGCGCATTGGTGCGGACGGGTGCCCACTCCAGGGCGCTGGCCAGCGTGGGGGTGACATGCAGATTCAGCGGCGCGCCGTACATGCCGTGGCTCTGGATCGGCCGGTGGTAGCCGGCGCCCTGTCCGTTGTCCACGATGTCATGGATGACGCTGCCGGGCTGGAGGGCCTGGTTGCCGTGGGCTAGCATCGCGATCTTCGCGGATTTGCCCATGTCGTTGTCCGCGTTCCGGCCGATCCACTGGGTCAGGACGGGATTCTGGATGATGTAATCCTGGTCGCGCCAGTAGTCGGAACAGAGCCAGGTGTTGCGGATGATGTCGGTGGTGTCGATCCGATAACCGATGTCGCCTTCGCCGGCCTTGCCGCCCACGCAGGTATTGCAGGTGCCATCCTTGGTGGTGAAGACCTGGAAGTTGAGCGTGTTGGCATTGCCGTTCCAACCGGCGTTGACCAGCGCCGCCCGGTCAATCGCAAATTCCACCGCATCCAGCTCGGAATTGAAATAGGCGCCCTTGAACCCGCCCGGAGCCTCCACGACGCCGGCCGCGGTCAGGCTGTCCGCCTCCGTCAAGGTATTGTTGGCGGGATTGCTATCCACATAGAGCCGGCCGTTCTGGCTGTCATAGACAGCCGCAACGGCCTCCCATTTCATGTCCGTGCGCCCGTCCACCTCGTCCGGCAATGCCGCCTCGCCGACTCCCGGGCTGTTGAAGTCAATGACCACGTAGAAATCCAGGCGCCCGTCCTCAGCATTGGCCTGCAGGTCCTGGAAGTCGATGCGGAAATAGAGTTTGCCGTTGGCGGCTCCGCCGTCGCGCATATAGAAGGCCACCATGTCGCGGGAGCTGTCGAAGCCGTCCCAGCGCCGGAAGATGTCCACGGCCTGGGTGCCGCCGTCGTTGTAGGGATCCAGCGCGATCAGGTCGTCCAGAGTCCAATCCGTGAACTCCTGGTAGTTGGTGACGCCATTGACAACGCCCAGCACCGGGCCGCGTCCCACGGTGATGGACCCCGGCGGAGGCGGCTGGCTGGGATCGTCGAACTCCCGCGGGTTGGTGCCGTTCTGCAGTTCCACCAGGTTGGAGAAGCCGTCGCCGTCGGGATCGCCGGCCGCGCCATGCTCGGTGACAAGGATGATCTCACCCGTGCGCATGTTGGTGTGCCCGATCACGCCGCTGTCCCACGGGTTGAGTCCGTAGCGCACTTCCCAGCCATCGGGCAGGCCGTCGCCGTCCGTGTCGGGATTGATCGGATCGGTCTCCAGCCAGAGTTCCCCGGCGTTCCAGACGCGGTTGGAATTGGAATCACCATCAATCCAGCCGTTGAAGTTCTTGTCTTCGCCGTAGCCGTCGCTGAGGCCGTCGCCGTCGGAATCAGGATTGTTCGGGTCGGTCTCGGTCCAGGCGGGGGTCCAGATTCCGGTGGGCCAGCTCGGGCGGCTGCACTCGTCATCGTTGGGCCCCAGGGGGCTGCCATCGCCATCGACCCAGCCGTTGCGGTTGGCGTCCTCGACGCCGTCCGGCAGACCGTCGTAATCGCTGTCGGGGTTGGACGGATCGGTGGTGGAGCCCTGCACCCGGCGCGACCGGTCGCCGCCCTTGCTGCGGCTGTCCACGCCCGGCACGGTGCAAGAATTGCCGCCATCGGTGTGATTATCCAGGGTGTTGTAGAAGGGCGGATCGAGGTCGCCCCGGAAGTTGGGCCAGCCGTCGGCATTGGTGTCGGTGTTGGTGAGGGCATGGGTTCCCGGGGTCCGCCAGCCGACCTCGAGGCCGTCTGGCAGGCCGTCGCCGTCGCTGTCGGGACTTTCCGGCAGGCTTTGGCCGAAAGCGTAGTGGACATGCACATCGCCGTTGTTCCAGCCTTCCGAGGTGGTGGACGGCAGCGGGGTCGGGGTGGTTTCCCAGGAGTCCTCCAATCCGTCATCGTCGTGGTCGAGGTCGTTGGTGGTGGTCATGTCCACGACCTGCAGCAGTTGCAGGCGGGCGGTGCGCGAGGCGGTATTGGTCTGACCCTCCGCATCCCGAACCCAGGCCGTGAACCGGTAGGTGCCCGCGGTCAGGTTGCTCCAGGTCCAGTCCCAGTACAGCGTGCTGCCGATATTGGTGGTGCCGGCAGCCCCAACCTCGCCCGCATAGCCTGCGGGCGAGGTAAAGGAGATGCCGGTTTCCACCGCATTGGTGCCGGTGGACAGCCGGATGCGGGTTTCCCGCAGGGCCGGATTGGTCGCCAGCACTGCCGGCGGCACATCCGGCAGGATGATGACATGCAGCTTGCCGTCGCTGCCCAGTTCCGGCGGTTCCGTGACAATGATGGACGGCCGCAGTTCGCCCATGGTCCTCACTTTGCGCGTCGCGCGGATCGTGGTGCCGCGCACGCCCGTGATTTCAAAGCTATGCAGCCAGTCGGGGTTGCCGTTGTAGACATTCGGCATGGTGAAGGCGATCGTGTTTTCGTTGGGCCAGTCCCATTGGTGGGAGATGTTGATATCGTCGTGGGAAAGCACGACGCCGTTCGCCGGATCGCCGCCGTTTTCGGCGCTGTTGAGCTTGATGGTAAAGAGCGCCAGGGCCTCTTCGTCGTTCAGGTCCGCGGCGAACCGCGAGGAATACTTCACCCGGATCTCCCAGCCGGCTTCGACATAGTCGCCGTCCTGCGGCGGCCAGTCGAAATAGAGGCGGCTGGCGTCGCCGCGGGGCTGCACGTTGCGCGTCAATTCGCGGTAATGGCCTTGGGCCTGCGACAGCCCGGCGTTGGTCCAGGCCGTCTTGTCGGCGCTGGACCATTCGCGCAGGCGCACGCGGATCGTGGCGTTGCCGTTGGTTGGCAGGTTGGCGTAGTTGAACCGCCAGGCCTGCGGATGGGTTTGGCTCATGTCTTCGGGCGTTACGGAATAGGCCTTCTGCCAGGCGGCATAGACGTTCCCGTTGCCGTTGGACTTGCTGGTGGCGCTGTCATCGTTGGTGGGATCATCATCCTCGATGCGGTACCAGACCTCGCGCACGGTCGGATCTGTGCGTACCACCACGCCGTATTCCGTGCCGGAGAGGATGTCGCCATTATTCGCAGGCCACTGAATGATGCCCTGCGGCGTCTCTGCGTCCAAATAGAAGGTTTGCTTGAAGGTGTTGTAGATCGCCGCCCCGTCGGCGCGGTTCACGAACGCCCGGGCGGAAACCAGGTGGAATCCGTCCTTCAGCCCGGTGCGGGTTTCGCCGTAGTCGGCATGGGGCCGGTATTGGACGATCGCCGCGTTGAAGTTGGCAATCTGGAATTCGGTCAGCATTTTGTGCTTGAGGGTGATTTCCTCGGCGCTGCCGGGCCAGACCGTATACCAGTCGTTTTCTTCCCCGTCCTGGGCATTGAACACGCTGGCCTTGTAGCGGAACACGGTGCCGGCAGGCATCGGCGGTACCATGACCTCCCACCAGTCGGTGGCACCGTCGCCATCCCCCACCCAACTGGCCTCGATCACCCGCGTGTCGGGATTCCCCGGGGTGCCGCCGGCGCCCTCGGGCCAGGCCACGCCATTGGTTGTGTAGTAGAACCACAGTTCGTTGCCCGGATTCTTGGGTGTTTTCACCGCGATGTACAAGGTCTGGTTGGCCGCGCTGGCCACCGCCGGCCAGAACTGGGTATAGCCGGCCCGCGGCCCGTCCTGCACCCCGTTCGGATCGTGAAAGATCCAGGAGGACTCCTTATAGGAACTGTTCCAGTCATTGCTGGCGATGGAATTGTTGATGGTGAACCTGGCCACGCCAATGGTGGCGCAGTAGGTCTCGGCCCCGGCCGAGCCAATCTTGCAGCGGTTGGAATCCGACGCCGAGAACTTTTCCGCCCAGATGCGCTTGATGAAGCCGGCCTGCTCGTAGCCCAGGAGGATATCGTCCGACAGGGCCGGCGGATTGTCCCGCGGATCGCCGCCGGAGTGGTTGGCCCCGTTGAGGTCCATGCCGCCGTCGAGCTTCACCAAAACATTGGCCGTTGAACCGTCCGCACGCACCACGAAGCCCAGGTTCGTCGCGCTGGTCACCCGGGGCAGGTCGATGGCATAGGCGAAGTCCGCGTCGTTCGTGTCGGCCAGGTTGTAAGGGTTGAAGTTCGCATCGCCATCGGGCCCGTCCTTGCGGACGACGCGCACCGTGCCGACGGGCTGACCGTTCTGCAGGATCGTGACGGGCTGGCCGCCGAATTCCGTCCAGGTCGGGGCCGGATCGGGGTTTTTCCAGGAAAAGATGAAATAGCCGCCCGGAGGCACGGTGACATCCCAGAGCTGGGACGCGTACTTGTAGAAGCCGCCGCCGTACCAGGAGTAGTTGTAGAGGTAGGCATCGCCCGAGCCGCTGATCTTGGGAAAGCTGATATTGCCGACGATGTCGCGGGCCTGCCCGGAGTCGTAGTTGTCGTTGAGCATCACCAGCATGGTGACATGCTGTGGCCCGGTATCGCCGCCCTGGCGCCAGTCCAGGCGCTCCCAGGCCACGTAATCGCCATCGCTCCAGACCCCGCGCTGATAGCCGCGGGCAAAATGCTCGTGACAGTAGAGCAGATTGGGCACGCGCCCGTCGCCCCACTGCCCCAGGAACGCGGTATTGGCCCAGCGCGGGAAGGCCCCGCCGCTTTCGCCCAGCGTCTCGGCATGATAGTTGCCGTCCGAATAGATCAGGCCAATGCCCTGGCGCAGGAAGTAGAACGCGTGCTGCAGCTCCCGCCGCGCCGCATAGTCGTTGTCGTGGCTTTGCGCATGCATCACGCCCAGGCCGGGTGCAAACCCGCCCCAGCCCGGATTGTCGAAGCCTTCGAGTCCGTTCCACATGCTGCCGAGGCGGTCGTTGAGCTGGCTGCGCAGATCGTTGTCCACCAGCCGCATGCCGGCATCCCAATAGCCCCCGTAGGCCGGCGTGTTCCCCAGATGCTCGCCGAACAGCAGGGCGTCGTCGCGCGGAAGTTCCGTTTCGAAATTGCTGTCACGATGGTTGTCCCAATCACTGTACCCGCGCGTCATGTTGAACTGCCACTGGGCATTTCCGCAGAAGCCGTGATTGCTGCTGTCCTTGTCTTCGCCGGACATTTGGCCGAAGAAATAGTCCGGCACGTGCTTGACGGCATCCAGCCGCAGGCCGTCCGCCCGGGTCTTCGCCATGAGCCATCGGGCATTCCGGCACAGATAGGCCCCCACGTCCTCCGTGAAGAAGCCGGGATAAGCGGCGATCATGTTCGTGGTGATCCCGTTGTTGGTGCCGAAGCCGACATACACGTTCTTGTCGGTGCCGCTCGACCAGTCCCAGGGATCGCTGTACTCCGGCGGCATGTTGGTGTTGGGCATGCGGTCATAGAACTCGGGATGGTGCGGATGCCGCACGAACGCGGGCTTGGGATTCGTGGAACCTTCGGACAGCCCGTGGTTCTGGTTGGGCGTCTCGTGGGCAATGTCCACCAGATCGGACAAGCCCAGGTGCAGCACCTGCCAGGCGTCGTTCCAGTCGCGGCAGTTGTCCCATTTTCGATAGAAGCCGTCTTCGGTCCGGCGCAGATGGAAATCCTCAGGCACCATGCCGGGATAGACATCGACGGGAGTGGTTTCGTTGTAGGCGGGGATGTCAAAGGCCCGGTGATTCATGATCGTGTCCAGGTAAACCCGGATGCCGAACCGATGCGCGGTCTCGATCATGTTGAGCAGTTCCGCCTCGGTGCCGTAGCGGGTCGTCACGGTGCCGCGCTGGTAGCGACCGCCCAGGTCGAAGGGATCGCACAGGTCGTAGCCCACGGAGAGCCCGCCGCTTCCCTTGGTCGGCGGCGGAATCCAGATCGAGGAATATCCCGCCTCCGCCAGTTCCGGCATCTTGTCGGTAATCTCCCGCCAGGACGTGTTGAAGTACTGCAACATCGCCTCGCCCGATGACACCGACGGCCAGGCCCCGGCGATCATCAGCCCAACCAACCCGGCCCGGAATCCCCGCCCCGTAAAGTGCTTCGATCTCATCCGCTTGCTCCTTGCCCGTCCTTGTTCCGCCGCCACGAGTTGCCGGAGAGAAGGCTGGCCGATTTCTGTCTTTTATGGACTATACCTCACTCCAGAAATACTCTCAATGGGAAAACGCTTCAACGGGCGCGGGAAATCACCGCCCCCCCCTCCCGAGGCGCGCCGGATGGCAAGTGGGTGCGGCTTACGGAATCCAGCGGATCCGGTAAAAGGTGGTCGCCGCTTCTGCGGCCACGGGGGCCAGGGCATCCATTTCGCGTTGCCCCGCGCCGGCCGTCACCACGTCGCCCGCCGGTTCAAAGACCTGTTCGCCGGCCAGGATGGCCGCCTGCTCGAGCTGGTACTTCTGGCCCGGTTGCGACAGGAACCTCACACGCATCGCGTCGCCGTCCCCGCCGCTCTCGACCGACCCCGCCGGCACCCGGGCAATGGACTGGATCGCCGGTATCGACGCCGAATCGGTGGGATCACTGCCCATGAGATGTTCATGCAAATCGGTGAATCCGTCACCGTCGTAGTCCGGCGTGGCCCGGTCATCGATGCCCAGCGCTTTCTCCCATGAATTAATCAGGCCGTCCCCGTCGCTGTCGCCGGAATCCAGTGGTTGGGTCTCATCCAGGAAATACATCTCCAGCGAAACGGCATTGGCCGTGACCGTGACCGTGCGTGAATCCGCATAGAACGAGGCATCGGCCAGGGCCGGCGTGTTGAACACCCGCGCAAAAATCACCGTGTCGGCGGCCGGACGCTGGGAAAATACCATGGCGAACAGGCCGGGCTCGGCCGTGTTCATGCCGATGCCGCCCACGCTGTCGGCCGTCAGCAGCGGGTTGTTAGGATGGGCCGCGCCCGTCGGGGACGGCGGATACCGCAGGTGGTTCGGCGCTATGCGAATCTCCACCCGTGCACGGTTGGCGGGATCGTCATAATACATCCCGGGCATGGGATTGCCGTTCTGGTCCAGCACAGGAGTCAGGTTGCTCAGGTACAGCGGCTTGATGATCTGTCCGCGCGCGCCGGCCGCCGCCAGACAAACCGCCGCCAGGACGACGCCGGTCCATCCCCGTCCGATCCGGCCGGGAAAACAACGTCCATTCCTACTGTACACGTTGACCAAGGTTGACGCTCCTTTCCCGGGAATCGTTCAAACGCTGATTGATTGACGCCCGGAGAGTAGCGCCTCGCCCGGCGGCAAGCAAGCCATCTTCCCGCCCCAATCCATTTTGGGCTGACCCCCCCCCCCCCCCCCCCCCCGGGGGGGCGCCCGGGCGGCCCGCCCTATTGGAAGACAAACACGTTGACCGGCTTGCCGGGACGCTCGTCGGCTTCCTCAACCGTGGCCGTCAGTTTCATGCCGGTCTTGGGTTCGGCCACCTCCACGCGGCCGGACGCCTTCAGTCCGTTCTCGAACTGGACAATGCCGAACTGCAGGAATTTCTTGGTGTAGCCTTCCGGCAGGTTCCAGACCCGCGTCCACGTCAGCAGCGTGCAGGGGCCTTCGAGATCGAAGGTGGACCAGTCCTTGCCCGTCACGGGATCGCGCCGCGCGCCGCACTTGGCACAGATCATCGGTGCAGGATAGAAGATTTCTCCGCAACCCTCGCACTTGTAGGCCTGAATCTTCGGGGCCTTCACGTCGTACATGCTGAAATCGATCATGATGGCGTCCTCCTATTCCTTGGCGCAGATGACGGCCACGACGTTGTTGCCGAAGCCGCCGAAGTTGACGGACATGCCGACCTTGGGGTCCTTGACCTGCCGGCCGGGCTCGGCTTCGCCCCGCAGTTGGCGGACGAGCTCCACCACCTGCGACACGCCCGTGCCGCCCACCGGATGGCCCTTCGATTTCAGGCCGCCGGACGGATTGATCGGTAGGCGCCCGTCGATCTTGGTTTCGCCCTTGCGCACGGCCAAATAGGCCTTGCCGCGCTCGAACAGGCCGATTTCCTCGCTGATGGCCAATTCGAGGATGACGAACGCATCGTGCAGCTCGGCGAAGTCGATATCCTTCGGCCCCATCCCGGCCATCTGATAGGCCTTTTCGCCCGCGATGCGCACGGCTTCGAGCTTGAGCGGATCCTGGCGGTTGTGCACGCAGTGGGTATCCGTCGCACTGGCCACGCCCGCGATCCTGACGGGTTTTTTCTTGAATTCCTTCGCGATGGGCGCGTCCATGTTGACAAGCAGCACGGCTGCCGCGCCATCCGTGACCGGGCAAGTCGAGTACATGCGCAGGGGTTCGGCGATGTATTGGTTCACCACGTTGGCTTCCGGCCCGTCGGCAATGGCCTCGATCTTGCAAGGCAACTGCACATGGGCGTACTTGTTTTTTGCGCCGTTTTCATGGTCCTTGACGGCGACCAGCGCCAGGTCGCGCTCGGTCAGGCCGTATTTTTCCATGTACATCCGGGTGAACATGCCGCCGAAACCCGGCAGCGTGAGGCCCATGTTGTACTCGGCTTCGGTGTGCAGCATCGTCGCGACGATGTCCGTCGCGCTCCAGCCCGTCACCTTGCGCATGATCTCGCCGCCGACCACGAGCACGACGTCCGCCATGCCCGAGGCCACCGCCATGGTGCCGACCTTGATCGCGCTCGCGCCCGAGGCCGGGCCGTTCTCGATCAGCTCGGCAGGCACGGGTTCCATGTCCATCTTGCTGATCATCGCCGAAGCGACGGCCGTCTGGTGGCAGAACATGCCCGAGGCCATGTTGGCCACGAAGACCTGGTCGATCTCCTTGCGGCGCTCCAAAAAGCCCGCGTCCTGGAGGCAATCCGTCGCCGCGTAGGCGAGCAGGTCCCCCAGATCGTATTCCGACGAATTTCCGAACCGGGTGTGCCCGATCCCCACAATTCCTACTCTGGTTGCCATGATCCTACCTCTTGAATCCAGGGAGCTGCGAGTATTCCGACGGCATGATGAGCTTGTCGGCCGTCTTGAGGTCGGCGTCCGAGATGGGCCGGGAGCCCGTGCACTTGATGTCGCGGACCGCCTCCCACAGCGGGCGGGTCAGCACGAAGGTGGGCACGCCGCCGAGCTCGTGGCGCACGTCGGGATACAGCGCCGAGCGGTCTTCGAGCTGGTATTCAATCATCCAGCGCTTGAAGCCGTTGGGGCTCTCCGCGACGATGTAGACTTCCTCTTCGCCGAGGACGTCGAGATGGTGCTCCATCTTGGCCGCGAAGAGCTGGGCGCCGACGCGCAGCCCGCGCTTGATCGTCAGCGTGTGCAGGCTCATGCCCAGCTTCGGGCTGACATGCCGGCTGGTGACGATGCCGGCGATCACGCCGTCGATCGCGCCGACGATCACGAACTCGTTGGCCACGCGATAGCGGTACCAGCCGAGGATTTCCGCATACATGCGCACCGCCACGATGTCGTAGAAATCGGTGGGCACGCCGATCAGCGGGAAGATCGTGCCGAGCAGCGCGCCGACTTCTTCGCGCCGCGCCTCGCGCACCACCATCTTTTCGCCCGAGGCGAGCGTAATCAGTTTCGGAGGATACGCCTTGAGCTGGATTTCCGGCGGCCGCAGTTTCATTTCCATTGCGTCGATTGCCATCTTACACATCTCCTTTCACATGACCCGTGGCCTGAATGGTGCAATCAATCCCCCTTCCCGTACAAGTTGTTTTCACCTGCCGGAGTCAACCGTTTCGCCCCGGCGGCCCGCCCCCCGCGCCTTTCGGGATTGAACCCGGCCGCCTCTCTCCGGTAAGATGCCGCGAACCAAAGGAAACGACCATGAGCCGCACGACCCGTTCGCCCCGCCGCCTGCCGACCCGTCCCCGGGTCGTCGTGGCTGCCGCCCAGTTCGCCGTGGTCCCCAACGACATCTCCACCAATCTGTACCGCTGCGTCTATTTCCTGCGCCGGGCCGTTGAGGACACCGGCGCGCGCCTGCTGGTGTTTCCCGAATCCATCACCACCGGCTTCAACCCCGCCCTGCCCGCGCGCGACCTCTGGGAAATGATGCCGCGCACGGAACAGATGCTCTCGCCCGTCCAGCGCATCTGCCGCGAACTGAAAATCCATTGCGTCCTACCCACCTACGAGCGCGGCCCCCGGCCCGGCATCGTTTATAATTCCGCATTCCTGATCGATGACCGCGGCCGCAATCTCGGTGCCTACCGCAAGACCCATCTGTTCCCAACCGAACGCCCCGAAAACAAAGGCTGGACCACCCCCGGCAACCGCTTCCCGGTGTTCCGCACCGCCATCGGCGCCATCGGCATCCATATCTGCTACGACGGCGACTTTCCAGAAGTCTCCCGCATCCTCGCCGTGAAGGGCGCCCGCATCCTCTGCCGACCCGCCGCCCTCATGCGCAACTTCGAGATCTGGGAGGCCAGCAACAAAATGCGCGCCTATGAAAACCACGTGCACCACATTGCCGTCAACGCCATCGGTTCCGACGCCGCCCACACCACCTACTTCGGCCATTCCATGATCATCTCGCCCGTGGCCCAGACCCTTGCGCTGGCCCGCGCCGTGGACGACCTCATCTATGCCGAACTCGATCCCGACCCCTTCCATTGCATCAGCTATGGCTCCGACACGCCCATGTTGTTCGACCATCTCCAGGACCGCAACGTCGCCGGCTACACCAAGGATCTGTTTTCCCCCGCCCGGGTCGAATACGGGTTCGCCCGCGGTCGTCCCCCGCGGCGAGGAAAATAATGCGTGCCATGTTCCGGCTCCTTCCCTATCCTGTCTGCAGAATGAGGCCTGGCGCATATCTTCGGCTGGCAACGCTTTGGGCGGCAATGGTCGCGGCGGCTGTCATGGCCGCGCCCGCCCGCGCCCAGGAAGCGCAGGGCCCCGATGACTCCCCCGAGGCGCTCTACCAAAGCGGCCTGAGCCGGTTCGTCGCCGGCGACTTCGAACGCTCCCTCGAATTTCTCGACCAATTGGTCAAGGTGTTCGGCAAGGAACCGGAGCTGCGGCAGCAGCTCGACCTGGCGATGTACGCACGCGCCTGCGCGCTCTATAATCTCGGGCGGCACGCGGACGCCATCCAGGCCTTCAACGACTACCTCGCCCAGTATCCGGAATCCAAATTCGCCGACGAAGCGCTCTTCCGCGTCGGCTCCGCTCACCAGCAGCTGGAAAAATACGACCTGGCCATTGGCGCCTTCCAAAAGCTCCGCTCCAGCTACCCGCGTTCCTCCTTCGCCGAGGATGCCCTCTACCAGACCGGCATCTGCCATCTGCTCCAGGAGCACAGCGCGATCGCCGCCGCCGCCTTCCAGGACTTCCTCCAACTCTATCCCGCCAGTCCCCTCTGGGGCCAAGCCGGCGCATTCCGCGCGCGGGCGCTTTTCGACGACGGCAAGGGAGCGGATGCCATTGCCATGCTCGAAACCATCGAACAGCGCCCGCGCTCCTGGGCTGTCGTCTCCTACGCCAACCTGCTCGCCTTCGAGATCGGCGACTTCATGTTCGACGACACGGAATATGAACTGGCCCTCAAGGCCTATCGCCGCGTCAAGCCCCGCCAGGCCATCCTGCGCCACCTGCAAAACGACGTGCAAACCCTTGCGGCCCGCCTCGCCGCCCTCCAGTCTGCCCGCCTGGATCCCCGCGACATCCATTCCCGCTTCCAGGAGGAACGCCGCCTCGCCGGCGATCTCGCCCAGGCCCGGGAAATGGCCGCCAAGCTCGAGGCCCTGCCCGACTATGACGCCAACCTCTACCATCGCATCGGCCGCTGCTTCTTCAACACCGACCGCTTCTGGGAAGCCCGCGCCGCCTTCATCCGCGTCGTCGCCATCGCCCAGGATGAAACCGTTCGCGAGGCCGGGCACTTCGACCTCATCCTCGCCATCTCCCGCCTCCGCCGTTTCGACGACCTCGTGCTCGAAGCCGACCGCTACCTTGCCACCTACGACCCCGCCGGGAAATGGGAATGAGAACAAAGGCCAGAGAGCAGAGGGCAGCGGTCAGGGAACGGATGACCTCCATATCCAATTTCCAATATCCAATATCCAACCGAACAAGTCCGGGCCACGTAGGAACGCCGCCCTCGTCGGGGACACCTCACGAACTGCAGCGCGGTATTTTCCATGCCGTGGAAAAAAGTTTTCCACACCGTGGAAAAAATGGGCCGGATTTTCCACACAATGGAAAAAATTTTCGCGGTTTTTCCACACAATGGAAAATCCGGCGGCGGCCGGACCTCACTGTGGAAAAATACTTTTGGGGAGACCCGACAGCCTGCCCGCCTGTGGCGTGGTCCGCGTCGGGCGGCTGCTCCGGCTGCTTACTTGATCATTGGAAATTGGACATGGGACATTGGATATTGAGATCGGCTTGCATCGCCGTTTTGCTGTGCGCCGCCCCCATGCAAGCCCGGGCCGCCGCCAAATGGGAAAAACTCGAAAACGCCGTCCTGGCCGATGGCTACATGGACGGCGACAGCTTCCACATCCGGCACAAGAACAAGGACCACATCATTCGCCTCTACTTCGTGGACACACCCGAAACGGACAAGACCCACGAGGACCGCAACGCCGACCAGGCGGCCTACTTCGGCATCGACAACGCGCGGATCGTCGCGCTCGGCACCCAAGGCAAGAAATTCACCCGCCAGGCGCTCTCCGGCCGCAAATTCACGGTCTGGACGCGCTGGGAAGACGCCGCCGGCAGCAGTTCCCAGCCGCGCTACTTCGGCATCGTGCAGATCGGCAAGGAGGATCTCGGCGAACAACTGGTCGCTCACGGCCTCGCCCGCGTCTACGGGGCCTCCACCGTCCTGCCCAACGGCACCCCCGCCGGCACCCAGTTCGACCGCCTGCGCGGACTCGAACGCCGCGCCAAGGCCAAGCGTCTCGGCGGCTGGGCCGGCAAAAAGAAGTCCAAGGTGAAGGATGGCGTCGAAATCGCCCCCGCCGAGGGCATGTTCGAGGCCGCCACGGAAGAGAAGCCGCTGCCCGGCGAAACGCCCCCCTGGGTGCTGGAGGAAGAAGCCATCGAGGTCTACGCCGACAAGTGGGCCAACGTGCCCATCGTCGCCTTCCTGCGCGCCGAGGCGTTCATCAATACCGAACAATACGAAGATGCCGAGATCGAAATGCGCAAACTCGTGCGCCGCTTCCCCGAACATCCCCAAAAGGCCCGCATCGAGTTCTACCTGGCCCTGTCCATCGCCATGCAGGAACGCTTCGAGGAAGCCATCGAGCGCTTCCACGCCTGGCTGCAGGCCTGGCCCGGCCACGTACTCCAACCCGATGTCCAGTATTGGCTGCCCGTCAGCTTCTACTACAACGGCCAGCACGCCGAAGCCCTGCCCCTTTTCGAAACCTATGCCCAGAACAATCCCCTGAGCATCTACGCGCCCGAAGCCACCTACCGCGCCGCCTGCTGCCGCTACTCCCTCGAGGAATACGAACGCTGCGCCGCCGACCTCGCGGACTGGCTCGCGCAGAATCCCGAACACTACTTCCGCCACGAGGCCGCCATCATGCGCGGCGACGCCCTGGCCGTCCTCGGCGAGCTCGACGCCGCCAAGGTGGCCTATCACCTCGCCACCATCCCCGCCGCCGGGCCGTTCTACTACATGGCCCTCACCCAGCTCGCCCGCGTCTACAAGGCCCTCGGCGAAACCAACGACTACGTGGCCATGTCCAAGGACTTCGCCCAGTTCATCAAGGACATGCCCAACGACGGCAGCATCATCGACGCCGCCTACCACGCCGGCTGGGCCCTGCGCCAGATCAAACGCCCCGATCAGGCCCGCGACCTCTACTGGCAAATGATTCAACGCCACGGCAACACCCCCGCCTGGGAGGGCTTTGACCTCATGCTCGCCGACCTCGCCGGCATGTACCCGCGCGGCGCCGACGACTACGCCGCCGACCTGCGGACCCGCTACGACAAAGCCCTCACCGAACAGCGCCTGACCCTCGCCGCCCGCCTCGCCTGGGCCCAGGCCCGCCTCCTCCCCCCCGACCAGCAGGCGCGCCAGCTCGCCATCTTCGCCGGCCGCTTCAAGTCCGACTACCTCGGCGCCGAAACCCTCGTCTGGCTCGGACGCGCCTGGATCGAAAACGACATGCCCGCCAACGGCATCCCCAACCTTGAATTGCTCCTGGAGAAATATCCCGACTCCCGCCACGTGCCCGAAGCCCAGACCCTCCTCGCCCAGCAGGCCCTCGACCACCAGGAATACGAAACCGCCCTGCTCTATGCCCAGTCCGTCCTCGACAACGCCGCCGAAATCCAGTTCGTCTTCGAAGCCACCTTCTGCCGCGCCGAGGCCCTCCTGGGCCTGCAGCGCTACGGCGACGCCATCGCTGACTACAATGCCATCCTCGCCAACCGCGCCGCCCCGCGGCGCCTCAAGCCCGACGCTCTCCTCGGCATCGCCACCGCCCTCGAAGCCCAGAAGGAATACGCCCAGGCCATCGCCTACTACCAGCGCATCTACGTCCTCTACGGCGCCTACCGCAGCGCCGTCGTCCAGGCCTACCTGCGCAGCGGCGAATGCTTCGAAAAACTCGGCGACCCGGCCGCCGCCCTCAATACCTACCGCGAATTCCTCGCAAGCGACTTCGCCCCCGGCACCGCCGCCGCCGCCATCGCCCGCCAACGCATCGCTGCCCTCGCCGGAGGCGCGTCATGATCAGAAGTCAGCAGATAGGAGTCAGGAGTCTGGAGTCTGGAGTTCGGAATTCTTCATTTGGATATTGGATATTGAATCTTCTTTCCTTGTCTCCCCGCCGCTTCCCCCGCCCCGCCGGCTGGCTTCTTCTCGCCGTTCTGGTTGCCCAAACAGCGGCCGCCCAGCTCGGTCCCTACCCCATCCGGACCAAGCAAACGTCGCTCGAAGCCTCCCTCGTCAAGCGCGATGGCGACATCCTTTGGGTCGAACGCAAATCCGCCAACGGCCTGCGCGCCCCGCAGATCGGCCTGCCTGTGGCGGACATTGTGCAAATCCAGATGCCGCGGCCCGCGTTCTTCGATGCCGTGGAAAAAATCCGCGCCGCGCCCACCGCCACCGAGGCGCAGTTTGCCTCCGCCCATTCCGCGCTCGACAAGTTCATCCTGCAGACCCGCTCCTTCCGCAACCTTCCGGGCATCCGCGCCAACGAGGCCATCCTGCTCAAGGGTCGCCTCTACGATGCCAAGGGCCTCTGGCGCGAAGCCCTCCGCTATTACGAGGATGTCGTCACCCAGGCCCCCGGCACGCCGCTCGCCACCCGGGCGCAGATCTTCGCCGGCATCGCCTATGCCAAGGGCCAGGATTGGCAGTTCGCCATCGAGTACCTGGGCGCCGCACCCCTGCCGGAAGACGATGAGGAACTGCTCTCCCGCCTGCTCTTCGCCCGCGGCGACGTCTTTTTCGCCCTCGAGAACTACGATCACGCCCTCCTGTCCTACCTGCCCCTCGTGGTCTTCTATCCGTACATCTACAACAACGAGCCGCGCGCCCTCGCCGCCGCCCTCGGCTGCTATGCCAAGCTCCGCGAATGGGAACCTCTTTATCGCACCATCCAGGAGATCAAGAAAAACTATCCCGGCACCCCCGCCGACCAGACCGCCGACGAATTCCTCGCCGAATACGAAACGGATCTCCGCCAGGCCGGCCAGTTCGTCGATGCCGCCAACATCACCTCCACGGATGCCTCCGCCCCCGCCAAGGTGAAACCATGAAAGCGTCAATGTCCAATATCCAATATCCGATATCCAAACGAACAAGTTCGAACCAGGGCTGTTCTGTAGCCCGGCTCGCTGAGCCGGGTGGCCGTTCCGGCTGCTTACTTGAACATTGGATATTGAATATTGGATGTTGGATATTGAAATTTCTTTCTCCATCTCAAATGCTCCCGCCACAAGGAATCACACCATGAAAAAATTCATCCTCATCGCCGCCCTTTTGCTGCCCCTGCCCATCCTCGCCCAGGAGCCGCCGCCGCCCGCGCCGCCGGCGGAACAGCCCGCCCCCCCCCCCCAGAAAATGACCCTCTGGGACCTGATCAAGGTCGGCGGCTGGGCCATGTGGCCCCTCGGGCTCTGTTCCATCGGCCTCGTTTCCATGGTCATCATCAACCTCCGGATGGTCAGCCGCCGCAACCTCATGCCCGTCGGCGTGGTCGTGCCCCTGCGGGCCGCGGCCGAACAGCGCGACGTCGGCCAGATGTACACCCTCTGCCGCACCGCCCCCAATCTTTTCACCAACGGCCTCCTGCCCGGCCTGCGCAAGCTGAATCCCGACGATCCCATGGCCTCCAAGCCCGACATGGAGGCCGGCATCGCCGAGGCCGTCGCCCGCGAGGAGGCCCAGGTCGGCTTCTGGATCAACTTCCTCTCGCTCATCACCGGCGTCGCCCCCATGATCGGCCTGCTGGGCACCGTCTCCGGCATGATCGGCGCCTTCCAGAAGATCGGCATGGGCGGCATGGGCAAGCCCGAACTGCTCGCCGCCAACATCGGCGAGGCCCTCATCACCACCGCCGCCGGCCTCATCATCGCCATCCCCGCCATGTTCGCCTACTTCCTCTTCCGCAACAGCCTCTCGCGCATCGTGCGCGACGCCGAGGGCGAATACTCCGCCATCCTCGACGCCCTCACCGGCTCCGGCGACCTCTTCGCCGAAGCCGCCGCCGCCCCCGTCGAAAACGAAACGTAAACCACAGAGGACCACAGAGGGTCACAGAGAAAACCTGATGAAGGTAGAAAAACCAGAAAACCGCGATTCGCTGACAGAGAAGGTTATCGGGTGTGCGATCGAAGTGCACCGGATTCTCGGTCCGGGGCTGCTGGAATCCGCCTATCAACGTTGCTTGGTTTTCGAATTGCAGAAACAGGGGCTTCACGTCGAAGTCGAAGTCCCCATCCCCATTGAATATAAAGGCGAAATGCTGGATTGCGGTTATCGCGCAGACATCCTGGTCGAACGCTCTCTTTTGCTGGAATTGAAGGCCGCGGAAACCATTCTCCCCATTCACCAGGCCCAAGTGCTGACGAATATGAAGATATCCGGGATCCACCTTGGCCTGCTGATCAACTTCCACCAAACTCGCCTGATTGATGGCTTGAAAAGGTTTATCCTATGACCCCCCTCTGTGAAACTCTGTGGCCCTCTGTGGTTGAATTGCCATGAAACTCCGCCCGCCCGCCGAGCCCGAAGCCACCATCGACATGACCCCGATGATCGATTGCGTCTTCCTGCTGCTGATCTTCTTCATGATCGCCGCGACCATGAGCAAGGTTGACCTCACCCCCGAGGTCAAGCTGCCGATCGCCCCCAAGGCGGCCATCCCGGAAGACCTGCGCGGGCGCGGCGTGGTCAACATCGTCCCGCTGGGCACGCCCGCCGGAGGCGGCGCCACCTCCGAGGCCACGCCTTTCATCATCGCCGGCCAGCTCGTGGACGAACCGGGCCTGGTGAAGGCCATCGCCGACCGCCGCGCCACCGAGCCGGACCTGCGCGTCTACCTGCGCGTGGACCGCAACGCCGAATTCAAGATCGTCAAGCGCGCCATCCGCGCCTGCGCCCACGCCGGCATCTTCGACCTCATTTTCGGCACCTTCCAGAGCGAGTCCGCCGGGGGAGGCCCCTGATGAAACTCCGCCGCCAGCCCGACCCCAAGGCGGAGGTCGCCATGACCCCGCTCATCGACTGCGTCTTCCTCCTGCTCGTCTTCTTCATGGTCTCCACCACCTTCAACAAGCAGGAGGCCGACATCTCCTTCGCCCTGCCCGGCACCGCCGACCAGGCCGACGCCGTCGAAATCCCCGACGAACAGATCATCCAGATCACCGAAAACGGCAACGTCTTCCTCAACGACCTCGAATACGATGCGCCCACCGACTCCGACATGCCCGAGTTGGTCAAGACCCTCATCCTGTTCCGCCAGACGGCCGAGGCCAACAAGGTCCCGGCCATGATCACCATCGCCCCTGAAGACAACGTCAAACAGCAGCGCGTGGTGGATGTCCTCAACGCCTGCACCGCCGCCAAAATCGCCAACGTGACCTTCGCGGTGGGAGATGATGAAAGCTGATGTTGAAGAAACGTAAATCTCAATATCCAATATCCAATGTCCAATATCCACTGTCCAAGGATGGACAAAGCCCGTTGGTCAAAGAAGGCATATACGATTGGGAGGATCGTCTAATTGAATACGCCGTACGCATTATCCGGCCTTCAGAGGCTTTGCCCTCCACCAAGGCGGGCCCCCATGTGGCCGGCCAGATCCTCCGCAGCGGCACCTCCCCCGCCCCAAACTACGGGGAAGCCCAAACGGCGGAGTCTGCCGCCGATTTCATCCATAAACTGAAGATCGCGCTCAAAGAACTCCGGGAATCCGGAATCTGGCTTCGGATCATCGCGAAGGCGCACATGGTCAAATCAGCATCCCTTCTCACCCCGTTGCTGCATGAAACAGATGAACTGATCGCCATTGCATTCACCAGCATTCAAACCGCCAAGCAACGCAAGTCTTGATCATGGCTCCTATTTGGACATTGGATATTGGATATTGGATATTGAATATTGAGATTTCCGTCGGGAGGCCGTCATGAAAATCTTCGCTCTCTGGACCTCTTTTTCCAAGGCCAAGTCTGGGGATGCCGTCCAGCGCAAGCGCGCCATCAACGCCATCCTTCTTTCCCTTGCCATCCATGTCCTGCTGCTGATCGGGGCGGTGTTCCTGACGATCATGATCATCGCGCCCAAGTCGAAGATGATGTTTGAGGGCAAAAAAAGCCCTTCCCTGCCCGCGCGCAAGCTCGAGCACGCCATCCGCGTCAAGCAGATGCAGAAACAGAGCCGCAAACCCGAAATCCTGCAGCGACTCGTCACCGAGGCCCCCTCCAAGGTCGCCCTGCCCGAAATGCCCGACATGGCCACCCCCGACATCAAGAACTTCCGCGACACGCCCCTGATGAACACCCGCGCAGGCTCGATCGGCGGCATCGGCGGCGGCGGAGGCGGCGCCGGCCGCGGCCTCACCGGCGGCACCGGCTGGTCCGATACCAAGTTCTTCGGCGAAAATGTCCGCACCCGCGCCATCACCATCTGCGTCGATATTTCCGCCTCCATGGTCTTGAAGGGCGTCGTACAGGATGTCATCGCCGAATCCGCCGCCATGCTCGAAAAGATGAACGCGGGCACCAAGTTCAATTTCATCGTCTTCGTGGACGGCGAAGATTCGTTCAGCCCCCAGATGATCTATGCCACGCAGGAGAACAAAGCCCAGGGCCTGGCCTGGCTCGAAAAGGTCAAAAGCGCGTTCAATCCCCAGACTCAGCGGTTCACCGACAAGTCCGTGGACGGGCAACTGTCCGGACGCACCGGCTCGACACCGTCCCTCGCCCTCCAAAAGGCAGTCGAAATGGGCGCCGACACCATCTTCGTCCTGACCGATGAAGCCCCCTGGCTCAGCGCCACCGCCATGGAAACCGGCATCATCTCCAATCACATGGACGAAGTGGAAACCTTCGTCCGCGGCATTGAAAGCACAACCGGGCGCTCGGTGAAAATCTACCCCATCCTGTACTCCCCAAAGGCGCGCCCCGGCCGCAACCAGTTCGGCGTCACCGGCGGCGATTATTACAAGAAAATCGCCCGCGCCACCGGCGGCCGCGTCCGCATCATCCAGGGCAAGCCATAGGCTTCCGGCCGGGATCACCATCCGTGCCGGGCGCCGCTGCCTCCTCTGTGCGCCACGCCTATATTTAATACGTTACAGGCCATCGAGTTGGGCATATGCGCCCGACTGTCTTCCGTCCTAATCCGCTTCTTATTCATGGAGGCTTGACACCTTGCCGCCGGGATTCAAAATAACGGGTGGAGCGAGAGTCAAACATGCGGATGCGGTTGCATTTGCGATGGTGGCGAAAAGCAGCGGGGCATCTCCCTTGTCAAGAAATCTCTCTTGAGGCGCGCCTTCGCCACCATCGGCCGCGAGCACGTCGGTTGCTTTGCTTGTGAATTCTGCTGGCGCTCGCATACGGGATGCCGCGCGGCGCCCGCGCGGATAGCCTGATCGAAATCGCCCGGAATCAGTTGGCCTTGGAAATTGGCTACTGGGGTTATGTCCGTTCCGGCGGTGAAGAGGAGCAGTTCGGCTGGCTGGTGCCAGTGCCCCATCCCGTCGGCATGACCAATATTTTCGACGAGATGTTCCTCGACGGAAGCCAGGCCTCCGCCCAATCCGATTTGGCCCGGACCGTCTCACCGACACGTGGATCGAATCGGAGGTTTCCGCCAATGCAACGGCTTCCGGCGATGCCTTTGCCAGCGCGCATGCCGTTGACAAGGTCACCCTGAACTTCGCCTACCCCGTGTCTTATTGGATGAGCGCCGAGGCCGAATCTACCCAAACATCCCGGGCCTGGGTCATTCTGAGCAACATGGTGAATCAAACCCGGATGTTGTATGCCAGCAACAGTTCCGACACGGTCTCGGGCCAACTGGCGCCGGGCACGTTTGTGCTGGATGCCTTTGCCGAAGCCAACAGCCCCGGCAGCGCGAGCTTCCATTATACCCTCAATGTGCTGTTTTCACCGATCATGAAAATGCAAACCCCCGCCGGCGCGCCGATTGCCAGCGGACAAGCGCCTGACGTCGGTCACGGGACCGATTTTACGGAGGCGGTGATTCCGGGGACCGTCACCAACACATTCGTGGTGTTCAACGAAGGCGACCAGGATCTGGAGTTCACCGACCGGCACTGGTTTGGCCAGAACCCGGAAAGTTTTGAGATCCTCGGCCTGCCGGAAACGGTACCGGCTCGTTCCAGCAATATGTTTCAGATTGTATTCCACTCCGCAACACGCGGGGAGCACGAAGCCATTGTCTTTCTGGCCAATAACAGTTCCAACGTTCCCGCTTTCGAGGTCCGATTGCGCGGGACCGCCTGGCGCCGGGGCCCCCCGGCGTGCATCAGCACCAACACCCATTTCACCGCCGTGTATCAAGGCGATTATCCCTCCAGCCAAACCGCGCGGATCGAAAACCAAGGGGATTTCACGATTCATTACGACACGCAAATCCAGTACGCGCCCACGACGGAGGAATGGCTCCTGGTTGAACCTGCGGCCGGCGGAATCGGCGGACAAACCCTTTTTCCCCTGACGGTGCAGGTCGAACACTACGGCCTGGATGCGGGCGAATACCGCGCCATCGTCCAGGTCAAGGCTATGGATGAGGAGCTGACGAATGCCCCCGAAGACGAGGCCCGGGACGATCCGGACGCGGACAAGGTGCCGACCTGGATGGAATACTGGTCCGGTACCGATCCCACCAATAAAGTGTCCTGCCTTGGCCTGACGACGCCGGAGCCCGTCGCAGGCGGCACCGAGAGCATTGTTCTCCGGTGGAGCAGCCTGTCGGGCAAGTGGTATGACGTGCAACGGGGCACGAATCTAGTGGACGTCCCGCCGTTCGTGCCGGTCATCACCAACGTGGAGGGCCTGGCTGGAATCACTACGGTCACGGATCGCACCGCCACCGCCGACAGCGCTTATTACTACCGCATTACCGTCGCCTACTGATTCTAGCTGCGAAACCTCGATGCTCGAAGGGTCGCGTTCATTGGACGGATGTCCCGTGCAAGACCAACCGCCAGGGTATAGGTTCCGCCCAGCACCGGCCGCGACCAGATCTGAACTCCGGTAGCGGGCTCGATTTGGTACGGCAGCAGTTCCAAACGCGTCTTGCGCACGATGCCGCCATCGGCCCAGCCGCAGCCCAGGGCTTTCAGTAGCGCTTCCTTCTGGCTCCACAGGGTGAAAAAGGCCTCGCGGCCCCCGGCGCGAACCAGGGCCTGCTCACTGGCCGAAAACACGCGTTCCCCCAGCCGCTCGACGTCCGCCCGGCGGGACATCGACTCGAGATCCACGCCGGCGGCCGCCCCGCGAGCCAGGACGGCCACGGCGTAGTCGCCCGCGTGCGATAGATTGAAGCCCCATTCCGCCGCCGCACCCGTCAGCAGGGGCTTGCCATTCGGGCCAGCCTCCCAGGCGATCCCCGGCAGGCCAAGTTGCGCGGAAAGCCAGCAGGTTTTGAGCCATTCCGAAGCCCCGGCCCGGGCACGCGCCGAGGGATCAAGAAAGCGTTCCAGTTTCCCACGGGTGACGGCCGGCAGCCGCCGGGACCAATCCGTCGCCGTCACGGCCACCGCCACCAGTTCAAAGGGTTCGCCAGGCTGCCCCCAGTTCTCAACCGGTATGTTCTGTCCATCGCACACGACAACTCATCCTGCCAAAAGACGGAGGGCGGAGAAATCTATTTGTCATCGTTCCGCGGCTGCGCCATAGTGCGCCCATGCCCGAGCGGATCAAACTGACAGCCTTGGCCGCAGCGATTGCCGCCACGCTGATCTTTGGCGGTTGCAGCCTGTTTTTCCGGGACGATCTTGCCACCCGGGACGGCCTGATCCGAGGCCGCCTGATCAAGATCGAAACGACGGCCTACTGCCCCTGCGGCATTTGCTGCGAATGGAAACTGAATGCCAAAGGCATCCCGGTGCATGCCAGCGGGAAAAACCGCGGCCGGCCCAAGGCTGTGGGTATTACGGCCAGCGGCAAAAAGGCCAAGCCCGGAACCCTCGCCGCAGATACACGTTATTACCCCTTTGGCACCGTTTTCTACATCCCCGGCTATGGCTATGGCGTCGTCGAAGACCGGGGCGGCGATATCAAAGGACGCCACCGACTGGATCTCTTCTACAACACCCACAAGGAAGCCCGCCAATGGGGGCGCAAAAAGCTTCAGGTCGTCGTCTTCCCCAAGGGCACACCCGCCATGCCCCGGAATGCTCCACCCCCGCGATAATTTAACTTTTAAGGGCTGACCCTATTCCCCACTTCCGCAATACAGATGGGACATACACATTCGGAACCCAACTTTTCTCCAATTGCGATGAATTTGCCACATTTGTGACGCTTCTATCTGCACAAGATCCATATATTGTTACAAACTGCGGAACGGAAGCATTCCCATAGCACACAGGCCCACCCCCCCAAAATCCATTCATCGGAGTTTATAATACGCGCGCGCCCCCACCCGAAGCCTGTCCGGCGAATGCCGGACGCAAGAGCGCGGCAGAATCCCGCCGTCGGCGGGACCGGCCGCCGCGAAGAATATCGGGGTGACGAGATTTCTTGCCGAAGGCGAGCCCGCCTCTGGTGCGGATATGAATGGCATGGCCCGCCCACGCGCGGACGCAAGGCATGCAAACCGGTCGGGTTGCCCGTCCAAGGCCGAGTTCTTCGAATCCCGACCCTCCAAAGGCTGTGGGCAACGGGTTCCGATCCACGTTCGCTGGGCCCCCCCGTGCCCGGCTAGAATCGATGTCAACCGGGGGTTGTTTTGTAGCCGGTACGCGGAAAACCGCCGTTGACTGAGCGGAGGCCGGCATGATACATCCGTAAAGGCTGGATGCCTCGGAACGGGGCGTAGCGCAGACTGGTAGCGCGTTTGCTTGGGGTGCAAAAGGTCACGAGTTCAAATCTCGTCGCCCCGACCATTCAGCAAAAACCGCGGATTTCCGCGGTTTTTTATTGCAACAGCTTGACAGCATTGCCGCCGAGGGCGGCGGCGAGGAGGTCGGGGGGTGGAGAAAGGAGATGAGGATTCAATATCCAATATCCAACCGAACAATCTCCAATGTTCAAGGGTGCTGCCCTGGTCGGTTCGGCGAGACGACCCTACCAATCAAGACCTTGGCGGACTTGGCGCTCTTGGCGAGAGCAGGATCCCGCGGCTTATTGCAGGAGGCGGGCGGTGTTGCCGCCGAGGGCGGCGGCGAGGAGGTCGGGGGGAGCGGAAAAGGAGAGAGGATTCAATATCCAATATCCAACCGAACAATTTTCAATGTTCAAGGGAGTAGCCCCGGTCGTCTCGGCGAGACGCACCAACCTGTCTAAACCTTGGCGGACTTGGCGCTCTTGGCGAGAGCAGAATCCCGCGGCTATTGCAGGAGGCGGGCGGCGTTGCCGCCGAGGGCGGCGGCGAGGAGATCGGAGGGCAGATCGAGGGTGCGCCAGCGCGCGAGTTCTTCGGCCAGGTCGCCCCAGGGACTGTCCGTGCCGAAGAGCAAGTAATCGGCGGGATGAGCCAGGATCATGGCGCGGGCTTCTGCGGTGGGCATTTCGTGCAGGCAGTAGGAGGTCTCGAGATAGATGGGCCGGCCAATGATGTATTGGCGCGATTCTTCCCAGTCGCGCCAGCCGCCCAGATGGGTGACGACGAGTTTGAAATCGGGGAGGGCATCGGCAACGCGCCGGGCGCGCAGGGGGTTGGCAACCTTGTCGGGGGGATAGGCCATGTCGTAGCCGGTGTGGAAGACGGCGATCAGGCCGCGGGCGGCGAGGCGCTCGTAGAGCGGGAACATGCGGGGATCGTCGAGGACGAATTTCTGGTAGTAGGGGTGGAACTTGACGCCCTTGAAGCCTTCATCGGCGGTTTCGTCGGCGTGGACAAGGGCGTCGGGATCGTCGGGATGGATGGAGAGGAACATCTCGATGCGGGGCTCGGCGGCGCGGACGGCGCGGGCCCAGCGGCGGATGCCGTCGAAGTGCGTGGGCTTGGTGGCGATGGGGCAAACAACGGAACGATCAATGCCCGCGCGGTCCATGTCGGCCAGAAGCGAGGAAATGCGGCCGTCGAGGAAGGCCTTGACGTTGCCTTCCTCCTCCAGGAACGGGATGGCCTTGGCGGCCAAGTTGTCTTCAAAGGCGTGGGTGTGGAAGTCGATGAGCATGGGGGGATTGAATCAGAATTCAGGAATCCCTGAAAAGCGAAAACAGGGGAACAGCCGGTGTGCACGGCATGCGGGCGGCCCTAAAAATCCTGTGAACCGGATTCCGATCTCAGGCGTTTAATTGTAAAGTGAAGCATAATTGGCCAACGTGTGCGGCTGGGCGCGGCCATCCCCCCCGGCCGGGCGGGGATTCCGCCTTCACGCTGATTGAACTGCTGGTCGTGGTGGTCGTCATGCTGGCGCTGGCGGCCATCCTCGTGCCGACGCTGGCGCATGCCCTGGCCCATGCCCGGGCTGCGGCCTGCCGCTCCAATCTCCGCCATCTCGCCCTCGCCGCCCTGAACTATGCCGCGGATCACGGCGGCCATCTGGTCCCGTTCTCCGAATTCGCCCGGAACACTCCCAACAAGAGCGGCAGCCGGGGGGTGAATGTCCGGTGGAGCTGGTCGGACGACACCCCGGGCGATCCCCGCCAGGCGCTGCAAAACGGCTTGCTGGCGCCGTATCTGAATTATGCCATCGATGTCGGGCGCTGCCCGGCTTTTCATACACCGGATCGCATCCGGGATTTCTATGAAAATCAGAACCTGGCGTATCCGGTCGACGTGCACTACGGCTACAACGGCCTGCTGCTGAGCGAACGGCACGGCAATTTCTACGGTTCGGATCCGAATGCCGAGGGCTACCGCTGCTGGATCGGTCTCCTCGCCTCGCGCGTCCGGAATCCGCCCTCGACCGTCATGTTCGCCGATTCCGCCGATCTCATGATGGGCCAGCTCGTTCCCACTCCGACCCTGTGCCCGCCTCTGCCGGTTTACGCCAAAGACGGTTCCCTGCGCGCCAACCCCCTGCCGTCGTTCCACGGCCGGCATCCCGGCGGCCGGGCGAACGTGGCCTGGGTGGATGGACATGTCTCATCGGAAATGGTTCAGGCTCCGGACGAGAACCGCCTGGGTTTCCTGTATCCGCCGGACGAGAACCGAAACAATTCATGGATGAGTGCTGAATAGATTTTGAAAAACAACCCAAAGGAGACCACCCCGATGAGAATCCGCCCCATCAAAACCGCCATTATCGCCGTGCTGCTTACAACCGGCATGGCCCGGGCCCAAAACATGACGTTCACGATAGACCCCATTCTCAGCCAATTCACGCTGACGGTTACCACCTTGCTGATGGGAACCCCCTTGGCGACTTCCGCGCAGGGCGCCGGCAGCCTGGTGACCGGTTTCGGCGGCAGCATTCTGGCCGATGTCACCGGCTCCACCATTCAGTTCCTGCCCGGCAGCCTGCTGTCCGCCCTGAACAGTGGCTCCTGGCTTCCGGGCAACGACTACGCCGCGGGCGACTATCTCACCGCCTCCGACCCGGCCAACTACGGCATGGTGACCGATCTCCGCAGCCTCGGGTTTTCGTCGACCGAGCCTTCTGCCGTCCGCGACCTGCAGATATCCCTAGTCATGGGCACTCCGGTCTCCCTGACCGGCGGCGTGTTCGATGAGGGGGGCATCACCACGGACTATACGGACGGAACCGTCTTCTACTCCGTGGGCGGCTACCCGCCCGTGACTGACCTGACCACGGTCACGCCGAACCCGACGCAGTCCTCGGCAAGTCCCGCCACGGTGACCACCCTCGGCAACGAAACGACCCTCGTGATGCCCTTCGCGATGCATTCCGAGTACTACGTGAACATGCTGCTGGTGCAGCAGGACTATGCCGGCACCCTCTACGGTACCTACAGCATCCCCGAACCCTCCACGCTTGCGCTGCTGCTGCTGGGCGGCCCGGCCATGGCTGGCCTGGCCCGCCGCCGCCGCGGGCCCCAGGCGAATAACGAATGAGACCGCCCCGGTTCCACCTTGCCGCCGCCGCCTTGCTCGGGTGCCTCGCGCCCGCCTTGGCCCGGGCGGCCCTCATCAATCTCTGGGGCGTCGCCGACGGCGACACCACCTACACCGAGCATCCATCGGACACCTTCTTCCAGATGGATCTGGTCGATCTGGGCACCAGCCTGCAGCGGTTCCACCTGATCAGCGATCCCGGCACCACCGTCGGCAGCCCGACCTTCGACGGGTTTCCCAATGACGACCGCTTCCGCCTGGGGTTTGTCGAGTATGACGAGTCCTCGCTGGTCGCCGGCTCCGGCACAGGCGCGATCACGAACCTGGTTCTCGGGGTCGGCACCGACCCCACCAACAGCGCCTACTTCAACTATGGCCGCTGGACGAACCTCACCACGGCGGTCCTCTCGTTTTCCGGTGCCGTCATGGTGCAGGATTACCAGCCCGTATCGGTCAGCATGACCAGCGAAGTGGAGGTGGAATTCATCCTGATGACGATGCCCTTTACCGCCACGGGCCCCTTCACTATCTCCGGAACCGCCTTTGACGGCCTCCTGACCGGCGACAGCTGGGTGGCGAACCAACCGCTCGTCTGGGATTTCCAAGGGACCCTGACCAGTATCCCCGAACCCGGCACGTTCGGTCTCCTGGCCCTGGGCCTGGGCGGCCTGGCCTTGCGTCGGCGCAGGACACGCTGACCATGGCGCGCGTGCAAGACCTCGCCCGCAGGACCGCCCTGTGCCTGATCATGGCGGCCGCCCTCGGCGGTTGTTCCCGGCCCGCCCCCCCGCCGACCGCGGAACGCCCGATTCCCGTCGAGGAGATCCGGCTCCGGGTCGCCGCGCGCTTTGAGAACCTGGAGGCGCCCGGGGCGGTGTTCGGCGTCTTCCAGGGCCCGGAAAGCACCCCGGTCCTGCTCCTGACCCTCGGCCATGCCAACGAACAGAAGTCGCGGCCGATCAGCCGGCAGGATCATTTCCCCATCGCCAGCATCAGCAAGCTCTTTGTCGGCACCGTCATTCTCCAGATGGCCGACGAGGACCTGCTCCGGCTCGACGATCCCGTCGCGAAATATGTGGCCGGCGTCCCCGGCGGCGAGGACATCACGCTTGCCATGCTCGGCTACCACACCAGCGGCCTGCCGCGGGAAATCACCAACCCCGCGTTCCAGATGGCCATTCAATCCGATCCTCGCAAGGAATGGACTCCTGAGGAGATCTGCGCCCAGGCCTGGGCGCTGGACCGCCTGTTCCCGCCCGGCCAGGGCTGGATGTACGCCAACATTAACACCATCCTGCTGGGCGAAGTGATCCAGTCCGTGACGGGCAGGCCCTGGCACGAGGAAGTGGCCCGCCGCATTCTGGCCCCCATGGGCCTTCGCGACACCGGTTATCCAGCCCACAACGTCATTCCCGAGCCGCGGCCGCGGGGTTACCGCTTCGGGGAACCGGACAACCTCATCGAGTACGGCGAATACTGGTTCGATGCCACCGACTGGAGCGGTAGTTGCTGGGGTGCCGCCGGAAACATGTACAGCACCGTGGACGACCTGGCCCGGTTCGTCCGCGCCGCGGCCCGCGGCGAACTCGTCGGCGATACCGGCCGCGCGGCGCTCTTCCAGTGGATCGACACCGGCTATGAGGGCATTGAGTATGGCTTTCACATCGGCCGGCAGTCGGGGGCCATCGGCAGCACCGGCGATGTTCCCGGCTACTCCGCGTTTGCCGCCTACCTGCCCGAGCGGGATGTCACCGTCGTCAGCTTGGCCAACCTCACCGCCACCCGCACGAAGCTCACTGCGGCCTCCGAACTCGGTGAACTGGCCTGCCAGATCATGACCTGGTAAACCGCCCCGCCGTCTGTCCTGCGGCGCCGGCCGCGGAACCACCGGGAAAAACCGCAGAGGCTAGAGCAGATTTTGTTATTCAGTAGCCGTCGAATCCGACCGGGACGAGGGCGTCCCGGCTCCAAAAGGCCTGTGGATTTCTGACTTTGGAGCCCCCGACGTCCTCGTCGGGGGATGGGAAACGGCTACGACATTTGGAAAATGCTTTAGAACTCGAGCGCGAGCTGGAGGGTGGCGAGGTGGCGGTCGTCGGCCGCTTCGTCGGCGAAGGTGCCGTAGAGATATTCCGCGCCGAGGGTGGCGAAGGCGTTGACCTGCCAGAACAGGGCGGCGCCACCCTGGTGCTCGGGCATCTCGTCGGCCTTGAATTCCCTGGAACCTTCGTAGCGGGCGGCGGCGGTCCAAGCGTCGTTGAACGCATAGGCCGCGTCCACGTGCCAGGCCTGGGGCCGGAGGGCGGTCGCGGCGCCTTCCGCATCGGTCCATTCGAGGTCTTCGGCCGCGCCGAGAACTTCGGCGGCCAGCGACCAGGCGCCGCGTTCGAGGAGGAGGAAGGCGCTGAGGCCGGCCGCCTTTTCGGCGGTGCCTGCGCCGGCAAGGACGTCGTTGAGGTCGTCCACGTAGCCCGCGCCTTCGCCGAGATCCGAAAGAGCGGAGATGCCGAGGGTGAGGCCTTCCACGGGGGACCAGCCCAGGGCGGCGGCGGCGTTTTCGATGTTTTCGGCGTCTTCGCGTTCGCCGGCGAAGGCGCCGACCCAGGCGGTGAAGCCGCGCCACTCGCCCGAAAGGGCGACGGCCGTCTCGCGCGTTTCGCCCAGTTCCAGGGTGAGCGGATCGCTGACCACGAAGCTGTTGAACGCGCCGAAGGGCAGATACATGCGGCCGGCGGAGACGACGACGGGCATTTGTTTCGTTCCGCCCAGCGCGATGACCGCCGAGTCCACCTCGATCGGTTCGGTTTCGCCTTCCTCCCAGAGAAGGGTGACCTCGCCGCGGACGCCTTCCATCGGCTCGGCTTCGAGACCGGTCTCGAAGGTCGCAACGGAAACGTCTGAGCTGTCTTTATCGCCGATTTTCTCGTAGGCGGCTTCGACTTCGACGAGGACGCCAAGGCCGACGCCGGGAGCCAGTTGGAGGCCTTCCCATTCCTCCGCACGGACGGCGCCCGCGCCGATGAGAAGAGTGGCCATGAGGATTCGAGTACACTTGTTCATGTTCATTGCTTTCGTTGGGTTGAGTTGGCTTGGTTCAGAACGGGCGGCGAGGCTCAGACGCCGATGCCCAGCAGAGATCCCAGCCGATAGACGGCGAAGGTGACGAGCCAGGCCAGGATGGTAAGGCCGGCCAACTGGAACAGGGCCCAGCCCCAGGAATTGCTTTCGCGTTTCGTGACGGCGATGGTCGCCATGCAGGGGGCGGAGATGAGCATGAAAAGCATGATGCACAGGCCCACGAGGGGGCTGTAGTTCTGCTGGAGCTTTTCGCGCAGGGGCTCGGACTCCTCGTCGGCTTCCCCGACGGAATAGACGATGCCCAGTTGCGCTACGAAGACTTCCTTGGCGGCGAAGGCGCCGATCATGGCGGTGCCGATGCGCCAGTCGAAGCCGAGCGGGCGGATGATCGGTTCCAGGGCATGGCCGATGCGGCCAGCCACGGTATGGGCGAGTTGGGCGGCCTGCTGTTCCTCGGCGGGGAGGGATTCATCCACGGCATCGAGCGTGGGGAAGCTGGTAAGCGCCCAGAGGACGATGGAGATGGCGAGGATGACGGTGCCCGCCTTCTTGAGGTAGGCGCCGCCGCGGTCCCACATGTGGATCCAGATGCCCTTGAGCGTCGGCAGGCGGTAGGGCGGCAGTTCCATCACGAAGGGGACGGACTCGCCTTTGAAAAGGGTTGCCCGCAGCAGCTTGGCGCAGAGGATGGCCAGGACGATGCCCGTCACGTAAATGATCCACAGCATGGGGGCGCGCCAGGCCTGCGGGAAGAACGCGGGGATGATCAGCGCGTAGATCGGCAGGCGGGCGCCGCAGCTCACCAGCGGGACGACGAGCATGGTGGTGAGGCGGTCGCGGCGGCTTTCGAGGGTGCGGGTGGCCATGATGGCGGGGATGGAGCAGCCGAAGCCGGTGAGCATGGGGATGAAGCTTTTGCCGTGGAGGCCGATCTTGTGCATGAGGCGGTCCATGATGAACGCGGCGCGGGCGAGATAGCCCGAGTCCTCGAGGATGGCGATGGCGAGGAACAGCAGGAGGATGTTGGGCAGGAAGATGAGGACGCCGCCGACGCCGGCGATGACGCCATCGACCAGCAGCGACTGCAGGAGACTTTCGGAGCCCTCGGGCCAGAAGCCGGCGACGGTTTTACCCAGCCAGCCGAAAAGCCCGTCGATCCAATCCATCGGCGGCGTCCCCGCCGTGAACGTCAGCCAGAACACCGCGTACATCAGCCCCAGGAAGATCGGCAGCCCCCAGAACCGGTGGATCACGATCTCGTCGATCCGGTCCGATACCGTGTGCCGGGCCTCCACCGTCGAGCGCACCGTCTTCTGGCAGACGCCCGAGATGAACCCGTAGCGTCCGTCCGCGATCAGCATCTCCGGCGTGTCGCCCAGCAGCGCCGCGAGGCGGGCCTGCTCCGCCTGCACCAGCGCATGCACCTCCCCGGAGGCGACTCCCGCCTGCACCTCGGCGTCGTTCTCCAGCAGCTTCACCGCCGTCCAGCGGCGCTCGCGCGCCCCGGCGCGGGGCAGTTGCCCCTCCAGCCGGGCCGTGATCTGCGCGAGGACCTGCTCCACGTCCGCGCCGTAGTGGATTTCCGCCGGCCGGTAGCCCGCCGCGGACGCCGCCGCCTGATGCGCGGCCGCCACCAGTTCGTCGAGGCCTTTGCCTCGATGCCCCTCTGTCGGGACGATCGGCATCCTCAGCAGCCGCGACATCTCCGCGAGGTCGAACTCCAGCCCCCGGGCCTTCGCCACGTCGCTCATGTTGAACGCCAGCACCACCGGCACGCCCAGTTCCATCAACTGCACCGCCAGGTAGAGATTGCGCTCTAGGTTCGACGCATCGACCACGTCCACCACCAAATCGGGCTTTTCCTCAATGATGTAATTCCGCGCCACCCGCTCTTCCTGCGAATAGGCCGTCAGGCTGTAGGTGCCGGGCAGATCCACCACCCGGATTTCCGCCCCGCCCCGGCGGCACACGCCCTCCTTCTGCTCCACCGTCACGCCGGGATAGTTCCCCACCTGCTGCCGCGCGCCCGTCAACGCGTTGAACAGCGTGGTCTTGCCCGAATTCGGGTTGCCTGCCAATGCCATCCTCAATGTACCGCTCATCGTTGCCTCGTTTTCCTGTTTCCAGAATGAATTAGTGTCACCTAACTTATGGGCCAAAAAAATATCGTCCTACTCCACCGCCAGTTTGTCCGCCATCCCGCGGCCCAGCATCACCCGGCTGCCCTTCACGCCCACCACCAGCGGTCCCGGCCGCGTGTTGCGGTGGATGTGCAGCGTCTCGCCCGGCACGAAACCCAGCGCCGACAGCCGCGCTTCCAGCTCCCGCCCGGCGCGGATGCGGCGCAGGACCACCGTCGCCCCCGCCAGTACCGTGCTCAAGGGCCGTTGCATCCGGTCATGCATGGCGCGTCTCAGGCCCCCGGCAACCGCGCCACCGCGATACCCGCCGCCTCTTCCTTGCGCAGCGAAAGGTGGTAGCCCTTGATCTTCACGTCGATCGGATCCCCCAGCGGCGCCACGCGGATCACTTCCACGAGGCTCCCCTTCGTCACCCCCATGTCCGCGATCCGCCGCTTGACCGCGCCTTCCCCGGACAACTTCTCGATCCGCCCCTTTTCGCCGGGCTTCAGATCCTTCAATGTTGCGCTCACTGTTTTCGCTGCTCCTTTCGAATCCTGCATTTTCACGTCGTCCAGGCACTGCGTGATGCACCGCTCGCAGCTATCTTTCTTCGGCGCCGCGGCCGCTTCCTGGCAGCGATAGCCGAACCCGTGCACCCACTTCGCGCCCGCCCGCGGACACGTCTCCACGAACTCCGCAAACTCCACCAGCCGGTCCACCACCGTTTTCGATACCGCATGCTCCATCCGGCAGGCGGTGGCATCCGCCTCCGCCTCCCTGATCGACAGAACCTTCACCATGAAATCCTTCAGCACTTCGTGCCGCCGCAGCACCCGTCTGGCTTCCGCCTCTCCGACCGGCGTCAGCGTCACATGCCCGTACGGCGCGTAGTTCACCAGCGCCCGCTCCGCCAGCGCCTGCAGCGCGCCCGTCACCGACGGCCGGCTCACCCGCAGCCGCTCCGCGATGTCCCGCGACCGCGCCACCGCCTGGTCGCGGATCAGCAGGAAAATCGTCTCCAGATAATCCTCCAGGCTCTCGCTCAACGCCGCAGGCTGCATGTGCGCTCTTTTTTCCATACTGCGCCAACCACAATATTAGGCATAACTAACATTGTCAACAGTTTTCCACGATGGAAAAAATTTTCGGGAATTATCCACGGTCCCTATGTGCCAATGACAATGAGACACAAAGCTGACCGAAGAAGCATAGGGCGGGAAGGCAAGGAAAATGGAATCGGAAGGGTCTCGCGGAACGGCCTCGGGGAACGAGGTGCCGGTGGTGGCCCGGCGCCGGCATCACACGCGCAGCTATAAGCTCAAGGTTCTGGCGCAGGCAGACCGCTGCACCCGGCACGGGGAGCTCGTGGCTTTGGCTCGCCGGGAGGGGCTGTATGCGTCTACCCTGAACCGCTGGAAAGAGTGGAGTGAACGCATGCAGGCAGGAGAAACCCCATCGAAGCGGCGGTCGCAGTCGGAGGGCTACGAGACCTTGCGGAACCAGTTGCGGCAGGCGGATCGGGAGATCCATCGGCTGCGGATGAAGCTCAAGCGGGCGGAGCTGCTCTTGGACATTCAAAAAAAGCGGCCGTTATTCCCGCGCCAGTTGCCTCTCCCGCGAGCGGTCTACGGGACTTTGGTCTTCATGTCCGCGAGGATGGCTTCCAGGTCTTCCTCGTGTTCGACCTCCTCTTCGAGGATCTCCAAAACCAGATGCGCCGTGACCGCATCCTTGCCCTCGACCACCTTTAGTAGCTTCTGGTAGACCGCGATCGCGCATTGCTCGCCCTTAATGTTCTGCTCCACTAGCTTCCGGGTGTCAGGATTGCTGGGCGCGTCATAGCCGCAGTTGGTTTCCTTCTTCCACTGCTCGGGATTGATCAAAGGAGTGCCGCCCAGTTGCAGGATGCGCCCGGCGATCATCTCGGCATGGGCCAATTCCTCCTTGGCATGTTCTTCGAGTTCGCCTGCAACGATCCCCCGCATCCGGCCGACCGCGACCTTGGCCCCGGCCCAATACTGATAATAGGCGAGCCATTCATCGGCCAACGCCTTATTGAGCAGCTTGATCAGTTCTTCGAGGTTTACACCGACGATTTCTCTTCCTTTGGTTCCCATGTCTGGTTTCCTCCTGATGGATTGTTGATTTCGTTTACACGCCCATTTGAGTATTCCCCACGAAATTTGTCAAGTGCCTGCGGCCACGAAGCGCGCTGGTCTCGTCCGGACGGCACACCAATGATTGTCCGTGGGAATATCTCACAAGCTGGCCATGTGGTCGCGGAGTCGGCGACGCGCTTTTGGGATTGCCTTTGACATAAGGAATCCTATATAGTAATAAACCGTCAACTGGAATAACCCAACTAAAAAAGGAGAACACATGGAACAGCAGACCCCCATATCGTTGCCGCGCATCGGCGACAAGGCACCCGCCTTCAAGGCCGTGACCACCCAAGGGGAGATCGACTTCCCGAAGCAATACGAGGGGAGCTGGGTGATCCTCTTCAGCCATCCGGCGGACTTCACGCCGGTGTGCACCACCGAATTCATCACCTTCGCCTCCATGGAAAAGCAGTTCGCCCAGGCCAACTGCAAGTTGGTCGGCCTCTCGGTGGACGGCCTTTATAGCCACATTGCCTGGCTGCGCACGATCAGGGAGAAGATCAGCTATCGCGGGCACACGGGGGTGGAGGTGAACTTCCCGCTGATCGAGGACATCACGATGGAAGTCGCCAAGGCCTACGGCATGATCCAGCCCGGCGAGGCTTCCACCAAGGCGGTGCGCGCGGTGTTCTACATCGACCCTAAGGGCGTCATCCGCGCGATGATCTACTACCCGCTCAGCCTCGGCCGCAACTTCGATGAAATCTACCGCGCGCTGGTCGCCCTGCAGACCGCCGACGCGTTCGGCGTGGCCCTCCCTGCCGATTGGCGTCCCGGAGACGATGTCATCGTCAGCCCCGCCGCCAACTGCAGCTCGGCCAAAAACCGCATGGAAGGCAAGGAGGACATGGTCTGCCAGGACTGGTTCTTCTGCTCGCGCAAGCTGGACAAGGAAAAGGTGCTGGCGGCCGTCCTGAAAAAATAGGCCGGAAAACCGGCCCGTTCGCGAAACCTCCCGCGAGCCTTTCGGCCCGCGGGAGGTTTTTTCGCCCGTTTACGGATGCAGGAACTTCGAGACGAACGGCGACTCGCCAATCTGGCGGCGCTTGAAGTGGCCCGAAGGTCCCTGGCCCAGGAACTCGGCAAACCAGGCCTCGTGCTCGATTTCCTCGTTCAGGATCGCCAGCACCAGTTCATAGGTGCGATGGTCCTTGCCAAAGGTCATGTTGCACAGCGCCGTGTAGCCGGCCACCGCGCATTGCTCGGCCTTGAGCAGCACTTCCACGATGGCCTTAATGTCCTTGGGATCCTTGGGCAGCAGGGCCGGAGGACAGGCCGAAAGATCGTGGAACTCCTTCATGCAGTCCGGCAGCTTTCCTCCCAGTTCATAGATGCGCGGGACAAGCGCCTCGAAGTGGTTGCGGTCTTCGATGCGCGCGTCTTCCGTGATTTCCTTCAGCCCCTCGCCCTCCATTCCGATCAGGTTGATGCGGAGGATGGTGTAGTAGTAGAAGGTCGTCAATTCGGCTGCGGCGTTCTTGACCAGCAGCTTGACCAGTTCATCCACATCAATACCCGCTTTTTCCACCAGTTTTCTTGATAGCAATTCCATGGTCGTCTCCTCGTTGATTTTATTCATGATCTTGGTTTGGTTGCCTGGTCCGGCCTTTCGCCGGGTTCTGTCGTCTCGGTTCGTTTTTATCGGTTCGCACACCTCCATCCTACATATATCTTACTGATTAGTAATTATTACTATTATTATCGCAAAAAAAATGAACCGGGCGGTTCATCGGACCGATTTCCCCTTGCAAGCGCGGCAGAGTCCCCGCAATTCGACATGGACGGTTTCCACCCGGCCCATCGCGGCCACGGCGGGCGGCGGAGTAAACTGGTCCAGCGCCGTGCTGTAGAAATCCTCGATCCGGCCACATTTCCGGCAAACAAAATGATGGTGGCGGCTGATGTTGGCTTCGAAGCGCGCGCGATCCTGCATGGAAGGGACGCGCGAAATGATCCCCTTGTCTTCGAGCATCCGCAACGTGCGGTAGACCGTGTCGAGGGAGACGGCGGGGATGCGGCGGCGGACGCGCTTGAAGATGGTCTCCGCATCAGGGTGTTCGCCCGTCGAGGCCAGTTCGCGCAGGATTTCCATACGTTGGTGGGTGGCTTTGATGTGCTTGTCACGGCACTCCGCCGCAAAATCCGCCAATCGCCGGGTCACTTGTTCGCGCGTGATCATAACTAGTAATGATTCTTAACACGCAATCTACCGTGCCGGGAGCAAAAAGCAAGGATTATTGGCAAAGGCGCATTGCCTCATAATAGATGACACCCAAGGATCTGGGCCGGTGGGGGGAGGAAAAAGCCGTTGCCTCAAAATATATGACACCCGAAAAGGAGGCATGGACATGAGCATGGCATCACTGGAAACC
>Ga0209722_1000206_pt1 | contig 70325 bp, 69 predicted proteins | sample BioC12SIPDNA_2_FD_185745 | JGI IMG/M metagenome (GOLD analysis project Ga0209722, IMG submission 185745) | Anaerobic biogas reactor microbial communites from Washington, USA - Biogas_R1_A C12 SIP DNA (SPAdes) (version 2) | ecosystem: Engineered > Bioreactor > Anaerobic > Unclassified | place... | reverse complement strand
CCGGCATGATGAAGGCGGCGCTGGCCATGGTGCCCGACCCGCTCCCGCCCGCGCTGGTGCTCTCGTCGCCCGACTGGCACGAGGGCGTGGTCGGCATCGTCGCGGCGCGGATCGTCGAGCGCTTCCGCCGCCCGGCGATCCTGCTCAGCGAGGGCGACACGGAGGCCAAGGGCTCCGGCCGCAGCATCCCCGCGTTCGACCTGCTGGGCGCCGTCGAGCGCTGTTCGCCGCACCTGCTCACGTTCGGGGGGCATCGCGCCGCCTGCGGGCTGCGGCTGCGCCGCGACGCCATCCCCGCGCTGCGCGCGGCGTTCGTCGCCGAGGCCGCCGCGGCGCTTAGCGACGACGACCTGCGGCGGACGCGCGAGGTCGACGCCATCGTGGGCGGCGACGAGCTCACTCTCGGCCTGGCCGACGAGCTCGAGCTTCTCGCGCCGCACGGCTTCGGCAACCGTCAGGTGACGCTGCTGCTGCGCGGCGCCGAGGTGGTCGCGCCGCGCCTGACCCGCGACAAACGCCATGCCCAGTACCGCGTCCGCTGCGCCGGCAACTCGTGCCGGGCGATCCACTTCAACTTCGACCGGCTGGACGAGCTCAAGGCGCCCGGGCGCCACGACGTGGCGCTCACGCTGACCAAAGACGAATACCACGGCTCGGTGAGCGCGCAGGTGCAGGTCCGCAGCCTCCACCGGCTGGTGGAGCCGGAGGCCGACCTCTGCGTCACGGCGTGTGAGCCCGGTTGTCGCGAGCGCCTGACCGGGTCGGCACTCTGGGCGGCGCTGCTCGGCGACCCCGACGCCCGGGCGGAGGGGGACGGCGCCGGCGCGGCCGCCGCGGCGGCCGCCGCCCTGCACGCCGCGCGCGCCGCCGGCCGCCTCGTCGACCGGCGCGGCCGCCCGCCGGTCTCACAGCTGACGGCGCTGGCGGGCGCCGGAGAGCGCATGCTGGTGCTCGTGGCCGACGTCGCGCACCGTCGGCCGCTCCTCACCCGCGACGTGCTCGCCCCCGACCTGGCCGGCACGGGCGCCTACGTGCAGGCCGCCTGCGCGCCGCGTCTCGCCGCCGCCGCGGCGGCCGACGTCGTCATGACCACCGCGGACGTCGCGCTCGCCGAGCCGGCCCTGATGCGCTCGTTCGCGCACGTGGCCCTGCTCGACCCGCCCTACACCGCGGCGTCATGGGCGGCCGTCGTGGCGGCCGCCCCCGAGGCGCACGTCCACGCCCTGTGGGGTGCGCCCGAGGCCGACGTCGCCCGCCGCCTGCGCGAGAGCCGGCTCGACCTCGACGCGGTCATGCGCCGCACGTGGCGCGTGCTCAGCGCCGGGTCGGGCCGGTTTGACGAACGGCTCGAGCAGGAACTCCTTGGGGAAGGGGCCGCACTGCCCTCGCTGGCTGCCCTGACGGCGGCGCTGTCCACGCTGCGCGAGGCCGGGCTGCTCGTCGTGGGCGCCGATGGCGGCTATCATCTCGAACGCCCGCAGAACAAGGTCGACGTCACCCGCACAGACACCCACAGACGATGGCACAACAGGTATCAGAGACCAGACTTCCTGCCGACCTGCCTGACGGCGCGGCTCTGACGCAGGTCCCGCCCGAGTACGCGCCGCTGCTCGACGACCTCTTCGCGGCCGTCGAGCGCTACGACGCCGAGCCGGACCGCGAGCTCATCACGCGCGCCTTCGTGGCGTCCTGCCTCCTGCACGGCAGCCAGAGCCGCAAGAGCGGCGAGGCGTACATCCACCACCCCGTCGGCACGGCGCTCAACGCGGCGGAGCTCAAGCTGGACTCCGGCACCATCGCCGCCGCGCTCCTGCACGACGTGGTGGAGGACACGGGCACCCCCCTGGAGTGGATCCGGGAGCAGTTCGGCGACGACATCGCCATGCTGGTCGACGGCGTCACCAAGCTCACCAAGATGCACTTCACCTCCCAGGAGGAGGAGCAGGCCGAGAACTACCGCAAGATGATCGTCGCGATGGCCACCGACATCCGGGTCATCCTGATCAAGCTCTGCGACCGCCTGCACAACATGCACACGCTCTGCTATCTCAGCAAACAGAAGCAGATCCAGAAGGCCAAGGAGACGCTCGAGGTCTACGCGCCCCTGGCGCACCGGCTCGGCATCCACAACCTCAAGTGGCAGCTCGAGGACCTCGCCTTCGCCTCGCTGCACCCGCGCAAGTACCAGGAGATCCAGAAGTGGGTCGCGCAGCGGCGCGCCGACCGGGAGGACTACGTCGAGCAGGCCGAGAGCTTCCTGCACGCCGCGCTCGAACAGGCCGGCATCGAGGCCGAGATCTCCGGCCGCGCCAAGCACTTCTACTCCATCTACATGAAGATGGTGCGCGGCGGCAAGGAGTTCAACGAGATCTTCGACCTCACCGGGCTGCGCGTACTGGTCGAGAACGTCAAGGACTGCTACGGCGCGGTGGGCATCATCCACTCCATCTGGAAGCCCATCCCCGGCCGCTTCAAAGACTACATCGCGATGCCCAAGTTCAACCTGTACCAGTCGCTGCACACCACCGTGATCGGGCCCGGCGGCAAGCCGCTGGAGATCCAGATCCGCACCTTCGACATGCACCAGACGGCCGAGTTCGGGGTCGCCGCGCACTGGCTCTACAAGGCCCGCGGCGACCGCGACCAGGACAAGCCGTCCTGGCTGCACCAGATGATGGAGTGGCAGTCCGAGACGGGCGACCCGCGCGAGTTCATGGACACCCTGCGGATCGACCTCTTCGAGGACGAGGTCTTCGTGTTCACGCCCAAGGGCGACGTCAAGAGCCTGCCCATGGGCAGCACGCCGATCGACTTCGCCTTCGCCGTGCACACCGACGTCGGCAACCACACGGTCGGCGCCAAGGTCAACGGCCGCATCGTGCCGCTCCATACCCGGCTCAACAGCGGCGACATCGTCGAGATCGTCACCAGCAAGTCGAGCCGCGGGCCGTCGCGCGACTGGCTCGACATCGTCCACTCGCCGCGGGCGCGGCAGAAGATCCGCCAGCACTTCCGCCGCGAGCAGCGCGAGGACTCGGTGCAGTCCGGCCGCGACCTGCTGCAGGAGGCCCTGCGCCGCGAGGGGCTGCCGGCGCAGAAGGTCCTGACCGCCAAGGTGTTCGGCCGGATCTGCAAGGACGTCGGCTACAGCAAGCCCGACGACCTCTTCCTGGCGCTGGGCTCCGGTCGCCTGCCCGTCAGGACCGTCGTCCACAAGGTCATGCAGCGCGCCGGCACCATGAAGGAGGCCACGCCGCCGCCCGAGATGCTGCCGTCGCGGCCGGTGCGCGAGGTCGAGGAGCCGCAGGCGCTCTCCGGCGAGTTCGGCATCGCCGTGGAGGGGATGAGCGACATCATGGTCAGGATGGCCAAGTGCTGCAAGCCCATCCCGGGCGACGAGATCGTCGGCTACATCTCCCTCGGCAAGGGCATCACCATCCACCGCCACGACTGCAAGAACGCGCTCGCCCTGATGAAGAACCCGGAGCGCTTCATCCAGGTCGGCTGGAAGGGGCTGGGCGGCATGGCCTTCCGGGTCGAGATCATGATCGAGGCGCTCGACCGCAGCCACCTGCTGGAGGACGTCGCCCGCACCCTGTCGGACTCGGGCGTCAACATCATCGGCGGGTCCATGCAGACCCTGCCCGACGGCGTGGTGCGCGACCGCTTCACGCTCGAGGTGGGCGACGTGCGCCAGCTCGACAACATCCTCGCCAACATCCGCGGCATCGAGACCGTCTACGACGCCTACCGGGTCGTCTCCGGGTGACGGCGGGCGTCGCTCCGGCACGGTCGACCCTTCTTCCCGCCGTCTGATACGCTAGCTGGCCGAACACCGACCCACGGCACCCGAGGAACCGCATGCCCGAACCCATCGAAGTCTTCGCCCTGCCTCTCGGGCCGCTGCAGGCCAACTGCTTCATCGTGGTGCAGGGCCGGCACGGACTCGTCATCGACCCCGGCGACGAGGCCGGCGTCGTCATCGAGGCGTTCACCGAGTTCGGCTTCGCGCCGGCGGCGGTCCTGGTCACGCACGGGCACTTCGACCACTTCGGCGGCGTCGCCCCCATCGCGCGGCACTTCGACGTCCCCGTGTACGTGGGCGCCGCCGACGCCGGCCAGATGGCCGACGGCGGCCTCGGCGCCATGGCCGGGTTCGACATCGAGCCCGTCGACACCGCGATCACGATCGAGGGCGAGCAGACGCTCGATCTGGCGGTCCCGGTGCTGGCCATCCCCACGCCCGGCCACTCCCGGGGCGCCTACACCTACGTCGTCGGTCACGACGACGGCGCCCCCGAGCTGTTCGTCGGCGACCTGCTGTTCCAGAACAGCATCGGCCGCACCGACCTGCCCGGCGGCGACATGGACGACCTTCTCCGCTCGGTGGCGACGCTCATCCGCCGCTTCCCGGCCGATGCTGCGGTCCACTGCGGCCACGGCCCCGACACGTCGCTGGGCCGCGAGCTGGCGCTCAACCCGTTCCTCTCGCCGATCCGCTACGACCCGGAGCACCGCTGGTGACCGGACCCCGGGCGCCCAGGGGTACCTACGACCTCCTTCCCGACGACGCCGCGGAGCGCGACGCGGTGGTCGCCGCCGCGGCGCGCGTGTTCGGCCTGTACGGCTACCGCCGTATCGTCACTCCGGAGTTCGAGGAGACGAGCCTGTTCGAGCGCGGCGTCGGGGAGGCCACCGACATCGTGCGCAAGGAGATGTACACGTTCACCGACCGCGGCGAGCGCTCGCTGACCCTGCGGCCGGAGGGCACCGCGCCGGTCTGCCGCGCCTACGTGGAGCACGGCATGCACAAGCTGCCGCAGCCGGTGAAGCTCTGGTACTACTGCCCGATGTTCCGCTACGAGAAGCCCCAGGCGGGACGTTACCGTGAGCACTACCAGATCGGCGCCGAAGCCATCGGCTCCGCCGAGCCGGCCGTGGACGCCGAGGTCGTCCTGCTGCTGGCGGGCATCTTCGCCGAGCTCGGCGTCGAGGGCGTCACGCTGAAGGTCAACAGCATGGGCGACCCGCAGTGCCGGCCCGCCTACGTCGAGAAGCTGCGCGGCTACCTGCGCGGCCGGGAGGACGAGCTCTGCGGCGACTGTCGCGAGCGTGTCGACGTCAACCCGCTGCGGACCTTCGACTGCAAGGTCGAGACGTGCCGCGCGGTGCTCGAGGCGGCGCCGCGCATCGGCGACCACCTCTGCCCGGACTGCCGCGAGCACTTCCACCAGGTGCTCGGCCTGCTGCGGGACGCCGGGCTCGACCCCTCGCTCGACTTCCGCCTGGTGCGCGGGCTGGACTACTACACGCGCACCACGTTCGAGTTCGACTCGAGCCGTCTCGGCGCCCAGAGCGGCGTGGGCGGCGGCGGCCGCTACGACGGCCTCGTGGAGCAGATCGGCGGGCCGCCGACGCCGGGCGTCGGCTGGGGCAGCGGCCTCGAGCGCATCGCCCTGGCGATGCGCGGCCCGCTGGCGCCGCCGCGCACGGCCGGCGTCTTCGTGGCCGCCTTCGCCCACGAGGCGCGCCCGGCCGCCTTCGCCTGTGCGCAGGAGCTGCGCCGGGCCGGCCTGCCGGCCGAGCTCGACCTGGCGGGGCGCAGCCCCAAGGGCCAGCTCAAGCAGGCCGGCCGCAGCGGCGCCCGCTACGCCGTGCTGGTCGGCCTCGACGAGCTCGGCGACGGCGTCGTGCGGCTCAAGGACCTCGCCGGCGGCGGGGAGGAGGACGTCGCCGCCGCCGACCTGCCGGGCGTCGTCGCCGCCCGTCTGGAGGTGGACGCCACATGACCCTGCGCGAGACCCTTCCCGGCGAGCTCCGCTCGGCCGACGTGGGCCGCGAGGTACGGCTCGCCGGCTGGGTGGCGCGACGCCGCGACCACGGCGGGCTCATCTTCATCGACCTGCGCGACCGCAGCGGCATCGTCCAGCTCACCGTCGACCCGTCGCACGCACCGGAGGCGCACGCCCTGGCCGAGCAGGTGCGCTCAGAGTACGTGCTCGCCGTCGGCGGCGTGGTCCTGGCCCGCTCGCCCGAGACGGTCAACCCCAACCTGCCGACCGGCGAGGTGGAGGTGCGGATCGCCACGCTCGAGATCCTCAACCGCGCCACGACGCCGCCGTTCGAGATCGAGAGCGCCGAGCAGGTCGACGTGGACGAGACGCTGCGCCTCAGGTACCGCTACCTCGACCTGCGCCGCGCGCCCATGCTGGCCAACCTCGAGCTGCGCAATGCCGCCGTCCAGGCGGCGCGCGCGTACCTCAACGCCAACCGCTTCATCGAGGTCGAGACCCCGTACCTGACCAGGTCGTCGCCGGAGGGCGCGCGGGACTTCCTCGTCCCCTCGCGCCTGCAGCCGCACCGCTTCTACGCGCTGCCGCAGAGCCCCCAGATGTTCAAGCAGATCCTCATGCTGGCCGGCATGGACCGCTACTACCAGTTCGCGCGCTGCTTCCGCGACGAGGACCTGCGCGCCGACCGCCAGCCCGAGCACACGCAGATCGACATCGAGACGGCGTTCCTCACGGTGCCCGAGATCCGCGGACTGCTCGAGGGCCTCATGAGCGCGATCTTCGAGGGCGTGGGGGAGACCCCGCCGGCGACGCCGCTGCCGCGGCTCTCGTACGACGAGGCGATGCGGCGCTACGGGACGGACAAGCCCGACCTGCGGTACGGGCTCGAGATCGTCGAGCTCAGCGACACCTTCGCGGCCAGTGGGTTCAAGGTGTTCCGCGCCGCCGTCGACGGCGGCGGCGTGGTGCGCGCCGTCCGCGCCCCCGGCGGCGGTTCCCTCAGCCGGGCCCAGATCGACCGGCTCACCGAGCTCGCCAGGGAGCACGGCGCCAAGGGCATGGCCTACGTGTACGTGGAGGAGGGCCGCGCCCTGCGCGGCCCCATCGTCAAGTTCCTGGCCGAGGCCGAGCAGACGGCGCTGGTCGAGAAGGTCGGCGGCGGACCCGGCGACCTGGTCGTCTTCGCCGCCGACGACGCGCCCGTGGCCGCCGAGGTCCTGGGCGCCCTGCGCCTCGCCCTCATCGACCTGCTCACGCCGGCGCCGTCGTGCCGCTGGGCGCTTCTCTGGGTGGAGGAGTTCCCCCTGTTCGAGATCGACGCGGAGAGCGGCGGGCTCACGTACGGTCACAACCCGTTCAGCCTGCCCACCGAGGCGACGATGCCGCTCCTGGAGAGCGACCCGCTCGCCGTCCGCGGCGCACAGTACGACCTGGTGCTGAACGGCGTCGAGCTGGGCTCCGGGTCGCTGCGCAACCACGACGCCGCCGTGCAGCGCGCCATCCTCCGCGCGCTCGGCATGAGCGACGCGCGCATCGACGAGGCCTTCGGCTGGTTCCTCGAGGCGCTGCAGTACGGCGCTCCGCCGCACGGCGGCATCGGCCTCGGCTTCGACCGGATCGTGATGCTGCTGGCCGGCGCGGACTCCATCCGCGACGTGATCGCCTTCCCCAAGACCTCGTCCGGCGGGGACCCCATGACCGGCGCGCCCGGCGCGGTCACGGCCGAGCAGCTCAGGGAGCTGCGTCTGCGACTCGGCTGAGCCGTCGCGCGCCGCCGCCTCGCGCGCGCGTCGTCCGATCGTCCGGGCTCGTCCTCAAGCTTTTTTGCAGGGCTGCCGACATGATTGTTGAATCAGTGGACGTTTGTTAAGATGACGTCGCTCGACCTTGTTCGTGACCTCGTCACATTCTCGAGCCAACACGAACACCTTGGGAGTTCGTCGCCGGGTCGCCCGTGGGCGCCCTGGGAGAGCACCCACCTGCGAGAGCAGGTTCGAGAATAGCGCGAGCACGGCAAGGTGGAGCCCTTTTCTCACCCTGGAGGGGCGCATGGGGATCTTCAAACGCAACCGTTCGTTCCTGCTCGGAGCGCTCCTCATCCTCGTGGTCGGCGCACTGCTGTTCGGCGGCGTGGTCGCCGTGCGCGTCCTGGCGGAGGGCGAGCCGACGCCGGCGGCCGACCTCGAGCAGCCCGAGTCGTACAACACCGTCAGCAGCTTCGGCATGACCGGTTACGCGCCGCTCACGATCGAGCCCACCGCCGACACCCCGCAGTTCATCACCAAGCGTCTCGACGAGAACCGCGGCATCGTGCTCCTCGTGTACGTGAAGGGCGCGGCCGACGACATGGAGATGCTGTCGTCCTTCAACGACATCAAGAGCAACTACGCCGCCGACAGTTCCTTCTTCTCGTTCGAGGCACGCGAGGCCAAGCAGCTCGGCGACCTGCTGACGCAGTTGCGCGTCAGCGACCCGCCCATCCTGGCGGTCATCCGCGGCGACGGCCAGGTCGCCAACCTGTACACGGGGTGGATCGGCTTCAAGGTCATGGAGCAGGAGATCGCCGACGCGGTGCGCGGCCTCTGAACCGCCCCACACCCCCGTCCTTCGAGCGGCGCCCGCCGGGCGCCGCTTCTTCGTGACGGACCGGCTCGGCCTCCGTTTGACCGCCTCCCGCCCCGTGGTACATAATGCCGACCCGGTCGGTCGGGATTCGACGCGGGCAGGCAGGGACGGACGTGCGCATCTCCTCACGCTGTGAATACGGGCTGCGGGCCATGGTGCATCTGGCCGGGCACGACCGCGGCCGGCCGATCCCGCTGCCTGCGATCGCCGCCGCCGAGGGCATCCCGGCGCCGTTCCTGGAGCGGATCCTGGCGCAGCTGCGTGAGGCGGGGCTGCTGAAGACCACGCGCGGCGTGGGCGGCGGTTATCGACTGGCGCGGCCGGCGGCCGAGGTCGCCGTCGACGACGTGGTCACGGCGCTGGAGGGCCCGCTGTCGCTGGTGGGCTGCCTGCCCGACGACGGCGCCTGCGAGCGCGCCGGCTCGTGCGCCTCGCGGGTGGCGTGGCGGCGGCTGGACGACGCCATCAGCGACGCGCTCGGCGGCATCACGCTCGAGGACCTGACGAAGGAGACCGTCTCGCCATGAAGCCCGTCTACTTCGACCACGCCGCGACGACCCCGGTCGACCCCAGGGTGTTCGAGGCCATGACGCCGTTCTTCTGCGAGCGCTTCGGCAACCCGTCCGAGCCGCACCGGCTGGGACGTGAGGCGCGCAGCGCGGTCGACCAGGCCCGGGCGCGGGTCGCGGCCCTGCTCGGCGCGGGCGAGAACGAGATCGTCTTCACCGCCGGCGGCACCGAGGCCGACAACCTGGCGCTCTTCGGCAGTCTCGCCCGTCTCCAGCCGGGACACCTCGTCGTGAGTGCCGTCGAGCACCCGGCGGTGATGGAGGCGGCGCGCGCCCTGAACGGGCGCGGTTGGGACGTCGACTACGTGCCGGTGGACGGCGACGGGGTCGTCGACCGCGAGGCCTACCGGGCGGCGTTCCGCGACGACACGCGGCTGGTCTCGGTCATGACGGCCAACAACGTGGTCGGCACCGTGCAGCCGGTGGCCGAGCTGGCGCGCATCGCGCACCAGAAGGGCGCCCTGTTCCACACCGACGCCGTGCAGGCGGTGGGGTCGCTGCCGGTCGACGTCGACGAGCTCGGCGTCGACATGCTGAGCCTCTCGGGCCACAAGCTCCACGGGCCCAAGGGCGTCGGCGCCCTGTACGTCAGGAGGGGCACCCGGCTGCAGCCGCTCCTGCACGGCGGCGGCCAGGAGCGGCGTCTGCGCTCGGGCACCGAGAACGTGCCCGGCATCGTCGGCCTCGGCGTGGCCATGACCCTGGCCTGCGAGGCGATGCCGGAGGTGCGCCCGCGGCTCGAGCGCCTGCGCGACCGGCTGGTCGCCGGCGTCCTGGCGCGTGTCCCGGAGGTGATCCTGCTCGGTCACCCCACGGACCGCCTCCCCGGCAACGCCGCCTTCGCGGTGCGCTACGTGGAGGGCGAGTCCCTGCTCCTGCGGCTGGACGCGCGCGGCTTCACCGTCTCCAGCGGTTCCGCCTGCGCCGCCGGCTCGGACGAGCCGTCCCCGGTGGTACAGGCGCTCGGCGTGCGCCCCGAGGACGCCCACGGGAGCCTGCGCGTCAGCCTGGGGAGGGAGAACACGGAGGAGGAGGTGGACGCCTTCCTGGACGCCCTCCCTCCGATCGTCGACGAGTTGCGGCGGATGAGCCCGCTGTACGCGAAGAGGTGACGGGATGTACACGGACCTGGTGCTGGACCACTTCACCAACCCGCGCAACGTGGGGGAGATCGAGGAGGCCGACGGCGTCGGCGAGGTCGGCAACCCGGTCTGCGGCGACGTGACGCGCATCTCCATCGCGGTGGGGGAGGGCGACGTCATCACCGACGTCAAGTTCAAGACCTTCGGCTGCGGGGCCGCCGTGGCCACGTCGAGCATGCTCACCGAGATGGTCGTGGGCAAGTCCCTGCGGGAGGCGGCGGACGTCTCCAACGTGGCGGTGGCCGAGGCGCTCGGCGGTCTGCCGCCGAAGAAGATGCACTGCTCCAACCTGGCCGCCGACGCGCTGCAGGCGGCCATCCGCGACTACCTGCTCAGGAGCGGCCGCGAGGCCGAGATCGACGAGATCCTCGCGTCGCCCCCAAAAGCGCCGGAGCCCTCGTCGCACTGAGCGGCGGGGTGGACAGCGCCGTCGCGGCGCTGCGGCTGAGCGGCGAGGGCCGCGGCCTCCAGACGGCGACGGCGCGGCTCTGGCCGGGCACAGACCGGCGCAGCTGCTGCTCGCCCGGCGCCCTGCAGCGGGCGGCGCGGACCGCCGCGCACCTGGGCCTGCCGCACCACGTCCTCGATCTCGAGGCCGCGTTCGAGGAGGGCGTCGTGGAGCCCTTCGTGCGCGGGTATCTCGGCGGCGAGACGCCCAACCCGTGCGTCGACTGCAACCCCCTGCGTCTCGCCGCCCTCGTCGCGCTGGCCGACCAGCTGGGCCTGCCGCGCGTGGCCACGGGCCACTACGCGCGGCTGGTCCGGCGCGACGGCCAGTCGTGGGTGGCACGCGCCGCCGACCGGACCAAGGACCAGTCGTACATGCTGTGGGCCGTGCCGCCCGAGGTGCTCGCCCGCCTGGAGTTCCCGCTCGGAGAGCTCACCAAGCGGGAGGTCCGGGAGGCGGCCGCGGCGGCGGGGCTCGAGGCGGCCGACGACCCCGAGAGCCAGGAGGTCTGCTTCGCGCCGGCCGGGTACCAGGTCTTCCTGCAGGGCCGGGGGGTGGCGCCCGCCGCCGGCGAGATCGTCGACGAGGCGGGCGTCGTGCTCGGCCGCCACGAGGGCCACTGGCGGTTCACCGTCGGACAGCGGCGCGGGCTGGGCGTGAGCGCCACGCAGCCGCTGTACGTGCTCGAGCGGCGGGCCGCCGTCAACGAGGTCGTCGTCGGCGGCCGCGAGCGCCTCGAAGCGCACGCCGTGCGCGTGCGCGACGTCGTCGACCGCGCGCTCGGCGACGGCGAGGGGCTGGAGGTGCAGCTCCGCTACCGCTCCGCCGCAGTGGGCGTGGCCGCCCTGGCGCGGCGCGGAGGCGGCCTCGAGGTCGTGCTGCGCGAGCCGTTCCCGGGGCTCGCGCCGGGACAGGCGGCCGTCTTCTACCGCGACGACGTGGTGGTGGGCGGCGGGCGCATCGCCGGGCCGGCGGAGCCCGTGGCGGTGAGCTGATGCCCGCGCTGACGGGAGGGGGAGCGGGCAGCGCGGGCCTGGGCCTCACGCCGGCGGGCGGCCTCCCGCCTCTCTCGCGTCGCGTGGTCGCGCTCGTCCTCCTCGTCGTCGCCCTCTCGGCGGTCGTGCGCCTCGTCGACCTGGGGCGCTACCGGGACGTGGTGTTCGACGAGCACTACTACGTCCACGATGCGCGGGTACTGCTGCGCGGCGACCTGGCCGGCTCGGCGGAGGAGCCGTGGAAGCCGGCCGCCCCGCGTTCCGTGGCGCACCCCGATCTCGCCAAGCTCGCCATCGCCGCGGGCATCCTGGTCGCCGGCGACGGCCCGTGGGGCTGGCGGCTCCCGGGCGCCCTGGCGGGCGTCGCGCTCGTCGCGCTCGTGTTCCCGCTCGCGCGCCGCCTCGGATTGAGCGACGAGTGGGCGCTCGCGGCGCTCATCCTGGCCGCCTCAGACCCGATGCTCATGCTGCACTCGCGGCTGGCGGTGCTCGACATCTACGTCGCCCTCTTCACGGCGCTGGCCGTCTATCTCGGGCTGCGTCATGTGCAGTCCGGCTTCCACGCCGGCTGGCTGGTGGCCTGCGGAGCGGCGCTGGGCGCCGCCGTCGCCGGCAAGTGGTCCGGCCTTCTCGCCCTGCCCGCCGTGCTCCTCGTGATCGTGCCGCCGCTCTGGCGACGGGGCGGCGCGACCCGTGCGCTGCCGGCCGCCGCCGCCCTGCTCCTGCCGGCGGCGGCCGTGTATCTGGCGGCGTCGGCGCCCTACTTCCTCGCCGGCCACGGGCCGGGCGACTGGCTGCGTCTGCAGACGCACATGGCGACGTTCGGGTGGGGCGTCACCGGCGACCGGTCGTTCGCGTCGCGTCCCGTCACGTGGCCGTTCGACGTCCATCCCATCTGGTACGCGTGGTCGGTGGGACCCGGGGGGACCAGCGGCCTGCTCGCCATCGGCGACTTCCTGCTCTGGTGGGCCGGGGTGCTGGCCTGGGTCGTCCTCGGGGTCCAGGCGCTGCTGCGGCGCGACTGGCGGCTCGGCCTCGCCCCGGCGCTGGTCGCAGTGCTCTACCTGCCGTGGCTGCTCACGTCGCGGCAGACGTACATCTACTACATGGTCCCGGTCGTGCCGTTCATCGCCGTGCTGGTGGCGACCGGGCTGGCGCGCATCGCCGGGGCCGACTGGAGCCCGGTGTCCGCGGTCGCCGTGTCGCTCGAGGAGGCGGGGGGCGGCGGCCGGCGGAGCGGCCGGGTCGCCGCCTGGGCCTTCTGCCTGGCCTGCGCGCTGGTCGGGCTCCTGTACGTGCCGTTCGTGATCGGCGTGCCGGTGCCGTTCGACTACTACGTGCTCCTGACGCCCTTCACGACGTGGAAGTAGAAGGTGGTGACTCCGGAGGCTGCAAGCGCGCCACAGCGATGACCGCGAGCACCGCGGCCACGACCAGGGTGGCGTTGCGCGCGAGGAGGAGCGCCAGCGGCCCGGGCTGGAGATCCACGAGATCCCAGTAACGCGCCGGGAACTCGAACTGGGTCAGGAGCGTCGCCAGCGCCGTGGCGGCGGCCGCGACACGTGCGAGTCGCAGCGGTTGGGCGACGCACAAGGCGACCACGGGGAAGGTCCAGATGAGGAACTGCGGCGAGAGGACCTTGCTCAGGCAGACGGCGACGAGCAACACGGCGAGCGCGGCGGTCGGGAGCAGGCCCGGGGCGGCAGACAGCGTGCGGCGTCGTCGCCAGACGAGCGCGTACACGCCTGCCGTGCCGAGGGCCAGGAGCCAGGGCGAGGCGGCGGCGACCGCGTCGGGTCCGCCGCCGGCGAAGTTCTGTGAGCCGTAGGCGTGCACGACGCGCGGCTGCGCGCGACCGGTGAGCGCGCCGGCGACCCACGGGGATCCGAGCACGCTCTCCAACTGGAGCGGGCGCCGCGAGTGGTACGTGAACGGGAGCGCGGCGCCGGCGCCGTCGTCGAGAAGGAACGGCACGAAGGGGAGCGTCGCGGCGAGCAGGAAGCCGGCGAGGGCGAGGGCGCGGGTGCGGCGGGAGGCCCGCACCGACAGCGTGAGAGGCAGGAGGAGGGCGGGCGTCAGCTTGAGGGCGAAGCCGAGGCCGAGGCTCACCGCCGCCGGGAGCGGACGACGCACGGCGAGCCAGAGAAGAGCCGCGGCCAGCGTCAGGGCCACGACCGCGTCGTAGCGGTTCAGGGGGAGCGCGCCGGCGCACAGCGTGAGTCCGGCATACGCGACGGCCACGGCGAGCGCACGACCGGCGGACCGCCACGCCGCTGCCGCGGCGGCCGTGGTCAGCACCGCCGCCGCAGTCGTCGCGGCCATCATGGCGGCGGAGAACCAGCGCTCGTACTCGGCGACGCTGCCGCCGGACGGCGCCAGCAGGAAGACGAGGTTCGCCAGGGGCGGGTACTCCACGGCGAGGTCGGCGTAGGGCCGGCGCCCGAGGGCGAACGAGGCGGCGTAGAAGTGGTAGAGGAGGGTGTCGGCGAGATCGTGGAGGCCGTAGCCCATGAGGCCGGCCGAGAACAGCGCGAGCAGCGTCGCCCACGCGATCGCCTGCAGCGCGGCGGCGGCGACGAGCAGCAGCGCGAGGTCGCGGCCCCGGAGCGGCTCGCCTCCGGGCGCGGCCGGTCGGTCTGTGGAAGAGGCGGTCATATGGGTCGTCCGCGGCCGGTCGTCGGGGATGGCCGCCGTACGCGGTATGATACGCTTCGGACGGTTCTCGAATCGATGTGGACGACGGGAAGGAGCGGGGCATGGACGCCACGTTCGGAGCACTCGCGATGGAGACTCCCACCATCATCCTGAGTTATGCAGCGGCGTTCTTCTTCGTGCTCGTGGCGGTCGCGGCGGCGTACGCGCTGTTCAAGGCCGGGGCCACCCTGGGTCGCGTGGATGCCGTGCTCGACGACGTGGACAAGCAGGCCGTGCCGCTCATGCAGAAGGCCGGCACCACGCTCGACGGCGTGAACGCCAACCTCGGCAACGTCGACCAGATCACCCAGGACGTGGCCGAGATCACCGACAAGATCGAGGCGATGGCCAGCGCGGTCGAGGGAGCCGTGAGCGCCCCCGCGCGCAAGGCGGCCTCGTTCAGCGCCGGTGTCCAGGGCGCCTTCTCGAGCTTCATGCGGCGCGACAAGGGCGACAAGGGCGCCGCGTCGCCGGAGACGCCGCCGGCCGCGCAGAGCGCTCCGGCGGCCGCCACCGAGGAGGGCGCCGCGGACGCCCCCGCCGCCGCCCCCGCGGCGGAGTCCGGCGTGGAGGCGAGCGCCGCGTCCGAGCCCGCCTCCGCCGCGGCGGGAGATCTCGCCGCCGAGGCGGCGACAGAGGCCGGCGGGGCCGCGGACGCAGCCGCCGCCCCGGCGGAGACGGACACGAGGGTCTGAACATGGGTCTTTCCACGAGATTGATCGTCGGCGGCGCCGTGGCCGGCGTCGCGCTCACCTACTACGTCCGCTCACGGCGGGCCCGCACCGGCGAGGGCTACCTCGACATCGTGCGCAGCCTGCCGGGCGACGTCATGCGCTGGGCCGACGAGACCAGGGAACGGGCCGTCAAGGCCATCGAGGACGGCAAGACGGCGGCCCGCCGCCGCGACGAGGAGTTCGCTCGGCAGTTGCTCGCCGCCGGATCGCCGCCCGAAGCCTGAGGCGCCATGACTGAGAGGATCACCCTCGAGGTCCCGGCCTCGCTGAGCGCGCTACCCACGGTGCGCCTGGTGCTGGGCGGGCTGGGCGCGCGTCTCGACCTGTCGCTGGACGACGTCGACGACCTCTTCCTCGCCACCGACCGTCTGCTCGAGGCGGCGCTGGGCGCCGAGGACCTCACCGACTTCCGGCTCGTCTGCCTGGTCGATGAGTCGTCGCTGCGCATCACCGCCGGCGGCTTCCGCTCGCAGAGGCTCCGCGACCAGGTCGCGGACACCCCCGGCGGATGCATCGACCTCTGCCTCCTGCTGCGCCGCCTCGCCGACGAGGTCGTGGTGGAGGAAGACGGCGACGGCTTCCGGGTGGTCATCGTCAAGCATCGGACGAAGCCGGCGCCGTGAGCAGCCGCGAGGACAGAAGCGCCAACGACCCGCTCGACCTGAAGACGCCGCCCGGCGTCCCCGCGCAGGATCCGGGGGAGGCGGAGGACGCGCAGGCCGGCGGGAGCGGGAGCGCCCCCGCCGGGAGACGTCGCGGCAGGGCCGATGCCGACCGGCGGGACCAGTACCTGCTGCGGCGCTACCATCTGCACGGCGACCGCAAGGCGCGCGACGAGCTCATCACCATGTACCTGCCGCTGGTGCGCTCGCTGGCGCGCCGGTACGCCTCGCGCGGCGAGCAGTTCGACGACCTCGTCCAGGTCGGCTCCATCGGCCTCATCAAGGCGATCGACCGCTTCGACCTCTCCCGGGGCGTGGAGCTCACCACCTACGCCACGCCCAACATCGTCGGCGAGATCAAGCGCTACTTCCGCGACAAGGGCTGGTCGGTGCGCGTGCCGCGCGGGCTGCAGGAGCTCAACATCCGCCTCAACAAGGTGATCGACGAGCTGGTGCCCAAGCTGCAGCGCGCGCCGACCATCAACGAGCTCGCCGAGGCCGCCAACGCGACCCCCGAGCAGGTGCTCGAGGCGCTCGAGACCAGCCAGGCGTACAACTCCATCTCGCTGCAGGCGTCCCCCGACGGCCAGTCGGGCGAGGAGGACGCCGGCCTGATCGACTACCTCGGCGGCGAGGAGGAGGCGTACGACACGATGGAGGACCGGACGACGCTCGCCGGCGGCTTCGCCAAGCTCGACAAGCGCGAGCGCTACATCCTCCATCTACGCTTCTTCGAGGGGCTCACCCAGAGTCAGATCGCCGAGCGGGTGGGGATATCGCAGATGCACGTCTCGCGCCTCATCAGGCGCTCGCTCGAGAAGCTGCGGGAGGAGATCGGCGATCTCGACAACCCGCTGCCGCCGCGCTCGCCCGACGGCGAGCGCTGACGGCCGTCCGCACACCCATCACCACGAGAGGCCTGCAGTGAACGCCGCCGACATCCGTGACCTGTACCGAGAGTTCTTCGTCGCCCGCGGGCACCTGGTGGGCGAGCCGGCCGGGCTCGTGCCCGCCGGCGACACCAGCGTGCTGTTCACCACCGCCGGGATGCAGCAGTACAAACGCTACTTCCTCGGCGTCGAGACCCCGCCGGCGAAGCGCATCACCACCTGCCAGCGCACGTTCCGCACCTCGGACGTGGAGAACGTGGGCAAGACGGCGCGGCATCTCACGTTCTTCGAGATGCTGGGCAACTTCTCGTTCGGGGACTACTTCAAGGCCGAGGCGATCGCCTGGGCGCTGGAGCTCTCGGCCGAGCTCGGGCTGCCGCGCGAGAGGCTCTGGGTGAGCGTGTACGGCGGCGACGACCAGGTGCCGGCTGACGAGGAGGCGGTGGAGCTCTGGAAGTCGCACGGCTTCACCGACGACCGCATCGTGCGCCTCGGCCGCGGCGACAACTTCTGGGGCCCGGCCGGGCCCACGGGTCCCTGCGGGCCGTGCTCGGAGCTGTACTACGACTTCGGCCCCGAGGTGGGCTGCGGCGACCCGGCCTGCGCGCCGGGCTGCGACTGCGACCGCTACCTCGAGTACTGGAACCTGGTGTTCGTCCAGTACGACATGGACGAGGCCGGCCGTCTCACGCCGCTGCCCAGGGGCAGCATCGACACCGGCATGGGGCTGGAGCGCATCGCCGGCATCAGCCAGGGCGTGACCAACGTGTTCGAGACCGACCTGTTCAGGCCGCTGGTCGAGCGGGGTGCGGAGCTGGCCGGCGTCGAGCCGGACGCCTCGCCGGCCGTGGTCCGCGCCCTGCGCACCATGGCCGAGCACACGCGCGGCGCCGCCTTCCTCGTCATGGACGGCGTGCTGCCGGGCAACGACGGCCGCGGGTACGTGCTGCGGCGCATCATCCGCCGCGCCGTGCAGCAGGCCGTGGCGATCGGGGTCGAGAGGCCGGTCCTGGCCACGCTCACCGACCTGGTGGTCGAGCAGATGGGGCCGGCCTACCCGGCGCTCGTCGAGGCGCGGCCCGAGATCCACCGCGTGGTCGAGGAGGAGGAGGTCCGCTTCCGCCGCACGCTCGACCAGGGCCTGGGGATCCTCGACGAGGCGCTGCGCCGCGCCCACGACGCGGGCACGGAGCTGCCGGCCGAGGTGGCCTTCGAGCTGCACGACACCTACGGCTTCCCCTTCGACCTCACGCGCGAGATCGCCGCCGAGCGGGAGATGACGGTGGACGAGGAGCGCTTCGGCCGCCTCATGGAGGCGCAGCGCGAGCGCGCCCGCGCCGGCCAGAAGGAGGGCACGTTCGCCTCCGGCCCCGGCGAGGTCGAGGACTTCCAGCGGCGCCATACCGAGGTGCCGGCCGAGTTCGTCGGCTACGAGCGCCTCGAGGTCTACACCGTGGTGCGGGCCCTGGGCGAGCTCAGCGACGGCCGCATGGCCGTCAAGCTCGCCGAGTCGCCCTTCTACGCCGAGGGCGGCGGCCAGGTGGCCGACACCGGCTGGATCCACACCGACTCCGGCAAGCTCGAGGTGGAGGACGTCGTCAGGTTCGAGAACGACCAGGTCGTGGTCGCGCGCCCCGTCGAGGGCGAGGTCGTGCGGGGGGAGCGCGCCAAGGCGATGGTGAACACCGTGAGCCGGCACCAGACGGCCTGCAACCACACCGCCACCCATCTGCTGCACAACGCCCTGCGGATCGTGCTCGGCGAGCACGTGCGCCAGGGCGGCTCGATGGTGCGTCCGGAGCGGCTGCGCTTCGACTTCTCCGTCCGCCAGGCGCCGACACAGGAGCAGCTCCGTCAGATCGAGGACCTGGTCAACCGGCGCATCGTCGAGAACCACGCGGTGCGGCCGTTCGTGACCACGCGTGAGTACGCGGCCGAGATCGGCGCGCTGGCGTTCTTCGAGGAGAAGTACGGCGAGTTCGTGCGCGTGCTCGAGATCGACGACTTCAGCCGCGAGCTCTGCGGGGGTACCCACGTCTCCTCGACCTCACAGATCGGCCTCTTCAAGATCACCGCCAGCCAGTCGGTGGGCGCCAACACGCGCCGCATCGAGGCGATCACCTCGGCGGCGGCGATCGAGCACTACCGCGCGCTCGAGGGAGACTGGCGCGCCCTCGCCGACGACCTCAATGTGAAGCCCGACCAGGTGGGCCCCGCGGTCCGCAAGCTCGCGGCGGAGCGCGAGGCGCTCCAGCGGGCGATGAAGAAGGCGCACAGCGTCGAGGTGCGCGGCCGCCTGGACGAGGTGCTCGCCCAGCTCACCGACGTCGAGGGCCTGCCGGTGATCGCGGCGCAGCCGTCGGTCGAGGCGGCCGACGAGCTGCTCACCCTCGCCGACGAGATCCGCGCCCGGCGGCCCGACTGCGTGGCGCTGCTGGTCGCCGAGGTCGACGGCCGCGTGGCCGCCGTGGTGGCGGCCGGCGACGCCGCCGTCGGCCGCGGGGTCAAGGCCGGCGACGTGATGAAGGCCCTGGCGCCGGCGATCGAGGGCAAGGGCGGCGGCAAGCCCACGCTGGCGCGCGGCGGCGGGACCCGCGTGCAGGGGATCGGCGCCGCGCTCGAGGCGGGCGTCGCCGCCGTCAGGGAGGTCCTCGGCGGCGCGGGCGGCGGCGCGGCGGAGTGAAGCTCGTCGCGCTCGACCACGGCCCCGCCCGCACCGGCGTCGCGGTGAGCGACCCGACGGGGACGATCGCGCGGCCGCTCGGTGTGGTCGAACGGGTCGGCTCGGCGGCGGGGTTCGCGGCGCTGCTGGCGATCCTGGCGGCCGAATGCCCGGAGCGCATCGTGGTAGGCTTGCCCCGGTCACTCGGTGGCGGGGAGCACGGGCAGGCGCGCTCCGCCAGGGCGTTCGCGGCGCGCCTCTCCGCAGCCGTCGAGGTCCCCGTCGAGCTGTTCGACGAACGCTACACCACCAAGCTCGCCGACCAGCGCGGCGGGGTGGCCGGTCGCGACGCGCGCGCCGCGGCGACGCTCCTCGAGGACTATCTCAGGACAGTGCATGGACAGGGGACCTGACGAGGCGACGCGCAGACCGCGTCCGCTCACCGGTGAGCGTCCGCCGGGCGAGGGCTGGCGCCGGTACGAGCCGCGGTTCCAGCCGGACCGCGGCCGGCTCGGCATCGAGCGCCGGCGCAGCACACGCCACGAAGAGCGGTCGCCCCGGCGTCGGGTGCACCTGCTGGGCTACCTGCTCGTCGCGGTCCTCGCGCTGGTGATCGGGGCCGGGGTCGGCTACGCGCGTGCCTACTTCTCGGACGGCGAGGTGGGCGCCGAGGTGACGGTCGTGATCGAGGAGGGCTCCAGTCTGCGGGCCATCGCTCTCAAGCTGGAGGAGGCGGGGGTGGTCAGGCACGCCCGCGCCTTCGAGATCCGCGCCGACGCCGACGGCTACGCCACGCGCTTCATGCCCGGCACGTACACGCTGCGCGTCAACGAGCCGTACGACTCCCTGGTGGCCGGGCTCCTGCGCGGCGCCAAGCCGCCGACCGTCAAGGTGTCGGTGCCGGAGGGGTCCACCCTGCAGCAGACGGCCGCGATCGTGGCCGACACCCTCCCCGGCGTCTCGCGACAGCAGTACGTCGCCGTCGCCCGTGACCACCCGCCGCGGTTCGAGCTCCAGGGGTACAAGCGCGGCACGACGCTGGAGGGCCTGCTGTTCCCGGCGACCTACGAGGTGCTGCCCGCCGAGGCGTCGGCCAAGGGCTTCGTGAAGACCCAGCTCGACACCTTCCGCGCCTACTTCGCCAAGGTCGACATGACCAGGGCGCGGGCGGCCCACCTCACCGAGTACGACGTCGTGATCATCGCCTCGATGATCGACCGCGAGGTACGCGCCCCGGCCGAGCGGGCCGTCGTCGCGGCGGTCATCTGGAACCGCCTGCGCAAGGGCATGCTGCTGCAGATCGACGCCACCGTCCAGTACGCCCTCGGCGAGACGAAGCCCGCGCTCACCTACGACGACCTCGAGGTCGACTCGCCCTACAACACCTACAAGCACGCCGGCCTGCCGCCCACGCCCATCGCCAACCCGGGCCTCGCGGCGCTCAAGGCCGCGGCCAACCCGACCGACGACAAGTACCTGTACTACGTGGCCCGTAACGACGGCACCGGGCGCCACTACTTCTCCACCACGTACGAGCAGTTCCTCGTCGACAAGGCCAAGGCCGCCGCCAACGGGGGATAGGGCGGCGGCCGGACGAAGGGGGGCATCACGGTCGGCGGCAGCACACGCGTGATCGGCATCCTCGGCGACCCCGTGTCGCACTCGCTCTCGCCGCGGCTCCACAACGCGGCCTTCGCCGCCCTGGGGCTGGACTACGTCTACGTGCCGCTGCCCGTCCGGGCGGCCGAGGTGGGCGCCGCCGTGCGCGGCCTGGCGGCGCTCGGGCTGCGCGGCGCCAACGTGACGATCCCGCACAAGGGCGCCGTGCTCCCCTTCCTCGACGAGCTCTCGGAGGAGGCGCGCCTCTGCGCCGCCGTGAACACGATCGTCGTCGACGACGACGACCTGCGCGGCTACAACACCGACGTGGAGGGCGTGCGCGCGGCGCTGGCCGCCGCGGCCGGCGCCGCGCCGGAGGGCGAGCCCGCCCTGGTGTTCGGCGCCGGCGGGGCGGGGCGTGCCGCCGCGCTGGCGCTGGCGCGCCTCGGCTGCCCGCTCACCCTGGTCAACCGCACGCCCGCCGCGGCCGAGCGCCTGGCGGCGCTCATTACGGCGGGCGTGCCCGGCTCGACCTGCTCCTGGCTGCCGTTGTCTGCGTTGACGGAGGAGGTGGTGGGCCGGCAGCGAACGGTGGTCAACGCGACCTCTCTCGGCATGGCCGGCAAGGGTAAAGTCCCGTCCGTGTTGGCCGATAAGGTTACGGCGGGGCAGATCGTGTTCGACGTGGTGTACGGCCCCGCGCCGACGGGACTCCTCGCAGCGGCGCAGGCACGCGGAGCGACCGTCGTCGACGGCCTGGCGCTGCTGCTCCGGCAGGCGGCCGAGGCGTTCAGCCTCTGGACCGGCGTGCCGGCGCCGCTGGAAGTGATGAGGGATGCCGTCACGCGAAGACAGGACGAAGAAGAGGACCAGGGGGCCGCGCGGCCTGCTGGACGAGCACGGAGGAGACGAGCTGGAACCGATCATGGATCCCGTCCAGCCGGTGGCTGACGAAGTCGCGCCGCGGCGCTCCGTGGACGAGATGATGGACGAGCTGTTCGGCGAGGCCGACGGCTTCGGCGATCCCGGCGCCTCCGCCGACGACGGCGCGGCGGCCGACAACGGCGACGGGCCGGCGGCCTTCGGCGACGACGCCGCGCCGTCCGCCGCGGCCGCCGACGCCGACTTCGAGCACATCGTGCGCACCAACCGCACCAGCAGGCTGCGGCTGGGCGACATCCTCAGGGAGATGGGCCTCGTCACCGACGAGCAGGTCGCGGCCGCGCTGGCGCAGCAGAAGCAGACGCGCAAGCGCCTCGGCCAGATCTTCCTCGACGACGGCCTCGTCACCCAGCTCGACATGACCAAGGCGCTGGCGCAGAAGTTCGGCGTCAGCTTCCTCGACCTCACCGCGACCCGCTTCGACGCCGCCGCCACGGCGTACATCGACGAGAAGCTCGCGCGCCGCTACGGCGCGGTCCCGGTGCGCTTCCTCGACGACGACACCCTGCTGGTCGCGATGGTCGACCCGCAGAACCTCCCGGCGCAGGAGGACCTCGCCATCATCACCGGCTACCCCATCCAGCCGGCCATCGCCAGCGAGGAGGACGTCTACGGCGCCATCGCCCGCATCTACCGCGAGAAGGCCGAGATCGGCGACGGCGGCGACGACGTGAGCGCCGAGACCGAGGAGGAGTCGCTCACCGACATCCGCGAGGCCACCGAAGAGGCCCCCATCGTCAAGCTCGTCAACTCGGTGATCGCCCAGGCGGTCGACGACTCGGCCAGCGACATCCACTTCGAGCCGCAGGCCAAGGAGCTGGTGGCGCGGTTCCGCATCGACGGCGTGCTGCACGAGATCATGTCCATCCCGCGGCGCATGCAGTCGGGCGTCCTCAGCCGCCTCAAGATCATGGCCGAGCTGGACATCGCCGAGCGCCGCGTCCCGCAGGACGGCCGCATCGGCCTCATGGTCGGCGGCAAGCCCATCGACATGCGCGTCGCGACGCTGCCCACGGTGTACGGCGAGAAGGTCGTCATGCGCCTGCTCGACAAGTCCAACGTCATGCTCGATCTGGAGGACCTCGGCTTCTCCGAGAAGGCGCTCAAGCGGTTTCGCAAGTCGTTCAGCAAGCCGTACGGGGCGATCCTCGTCACCGGCCCCACCGGCTCGGGCAAGTCGACCACGCTGTACGCGGCGCTCAACATCCTCAACAGCAGCGAGAAGAACATCATCACCGTGGAGGACCCGGTCGAGTACCGGCTCACGGGCATCAACCAGGTGCAGGTCAACACCCGCACCGGCATGACCTTCGCGGCCGCGCTGCGCTCGATCCTGCGCTGCGACCCGGACATCGTGATGGTGGGCGAGATCCGCGACCGCGAGACCGCCCTCATCGCGATCGAGTCGGCGCTCACCGGCCACCTGGTGCTCAGCACGCTGCACACCAACGACGCGCCGGGGGCGCTCTCGCGCCTCACCGAGATGGGCATCGAGCCGTTCCTCACCGCCTCGGCGGTCGACGCGGTGCTGGCCCAGCGCCTGGCGCGGCGCCTCTGCACGCACTGCAAGGAGCCCTACACCGCGACCCGCGAGATGCTGCGCAAGAACGACTTCCCGCCCGAGGTATGTGACCGCGACGACGTGGTCCTGTACCGTGCCAAAGGCTGCTCGAGGTGCAACACTACCGGCTACAAGGGCCGGCTGGGCCTCTACGAGGTCATGATCGTCAGCGAGGCCATCCGCCGCCTCACCGTCGAGCGCAAGAGCGCCGACGAGATCGGCCGCGTGGCCGCCGCGGAGGGGATGAAGTCGCTGCGCGAAGACGGCATCGACAAGGTGCTGCAGGGCATGACCTCGGTGGAGGAGATCGCCCGCGTGATCGTCTGAAACCACAATCCCGGCGAGGATGTGAACATGGATCTGGTCGACGTACTTCTCGAAGTCCTGGAGCGGGACGCGAGCGACCTGCACCTCTCGGTGGGGTCGCCGCCGATCATGCGCATCAACGGCGTCCTGGAGCGCATGGACTACCCGCGACTGAGCGCCAACGACACCCGCGAGCTGGTCTACTCGATCCTCTCGCAGGACCAGCGGCAGCGCCTCGAGAACGAGTGGGAGATCGACTTCTCGTACTCGGTCCCGGGGCGGGCGCGGTTCCGCGTCAACGCGTACTTCCAGCGCAACAGCCTGGGGGCGGCCTTCCGCCTCATCCCCATCAACATCAAGCGGCTCGACGAGCTGGGGCTGCCGCCGGCGCTGCACGACCTCACGCGCAAGCCGCGCGGGTTCGTGATCGTCACCGGCCCCACGGGCTCGGGCAAGTCGACGACGCTGGCGGCGATGATCGACGAGATCAACGAGACGCGCGACGAGCACATCATGACCATCGAGGACCCCATCGAGTTCCTCCACCGCCACAAGAAGTGCATGGTCAACCAGCGCGAGGTGGGGGCCGACACCAAGGGCTTCAACCGCGCCCTCAAGAGCGTGCTGCGCCAGGACCCGGACATCATCCTCGTGGGCGAGATGCGCGACACCGAGACGATGGGCACCGCCCTCACCGCGGCCGAGACCGGCCACCTCGTGTTCGCCACGCTGCACACGCAGGACGCGCCGCAGACCATCGACCGCATCATCGACGTCTTCCCGCCGCACCAGCAGGAGCAGATCCGCGTGCAGCTCAGCACCACGCTCATGGGCGTCTGCACCCAGCAGCTGCTGCCCACGCGCGACGGGCGCGGCCGCTGCGTGGCCTGCGAGCTGCTCATGCCCACGCCGGCGGTGCGCAACCTCATCCGCGAGGGCAAGACGCACCAGATCTACTCGACCATGCAGACCGGCACGGCCTTCGGCATGCAGACCATGGACGCGGCGCTGGCCGACCTGGTGCGCCGCGGCGTCATCACCCGCGAGCTGGCCAAGAACCGCTCGAGCACGCCGGCCGAGTTCGAGCGGCTGCTGGGCCAGCCGGCCGCCGCCGCGGCCGGCCGCCGCTGAGGGCTGCAGGATTCCCGCCGCCGGCCGATGAAGACAGAGTGAGCACGCCAGCCGTCAACCGGTGCGCCGGCCAGCCGGCCGCCAGAGGGGCGTAGGAGAAGCCATGGCTAACTTCGCGTACAAGGCGCTCGACGCGCGCGGCGCGCAGGCCGCCGGCGAGATCGAGGGCGAGAGCAAGGCCGCCGTCGCCGCCGCGCTGCGCAGCCGCGGCCTCACCGTGCTCGACCTCAACGAGGTCAAGCAGGGCTGGGGCCAGATCCAGATCGGCGGCCGCATCAAGGCCAAGGACCTCACCGTGTTCTCGCGCCAGTTCGCGACCATGGTCAACTCCGGCCTCTCCATGCTGCGCTGCCTGTACGTGCTGGAGGAGCAGACGCCCAACCGCAAGCTGGCCGCCGTGGTCGGCGAGCTGCGCGCCGACGTCGAGGCCGGCATCGCGCTCTCCGACGCGCTCGAGAAGCACCCCAAGGTGTTCAGCCGCCTCTACGTGAGCATGGTGCGCGCCGGCGAGGTCGGCGGCATCCTCGACGAGGTGCTCAACCGCCTCGCCACGCAGCTCGAGAAGGAGGACAGCATCCGCCGCGCCGTGAGGTCGGCCATGGTCTACCCGGTGATGATCGGCAGCTTCGCCCTGCTCGTACTGCTCGGCATGGTGCTGTTCCTGATCCCCATCTTCGCCGCCATGTACCGCGACCTCGGCGACGCCAAGCTGCCCCTGCTCACGCGCATCATGGTGAGCATCTCGGACGCGATGCTCACCTTCCCCTGGAACATTCTCATCGTGGCGGTCGTCATCGCCGCCATCTACGGGCTCATCCGGCTCAAGCGCACCGACCGCGGCCACCGCGCCTGGGACCGCTTCAAGCTGCACATCCCCATGGGCATCGGCGCCATCATCCGCAAGCTGGCCATCGCGCGCTTCTCGCGCACGCTGGGCACGCTGATCAGCTCCGGCGTGCCCATCCTGCAGGCCATCGAGATCACCGGCCACGCGGCCGGCAACGTGGTCATCGAAGACGCCATGGCCGACGTGCAGCAGAGCGTCAAGGAGGGCCAGCCCATCACCGCGCCGCTCGAGAAGGTGCCGGTCTTCCCGGCCATGGTCACGCAGATGATCTCGGTGGGGGAGGAGACGGGCTCGCTCGACGCCATGCTGGGCAAGATCGCCGACTTCTACGAGGACGAGGTCAACGCGGCCGTCAAGTCGCTCACCTCCATCCTCGAGCCCATCCTCATGCTCGGCGTGGGCGCCATCGTCGGCGTGGTCGTCATCTCGATGTACCTGCCGATCTTCAACATGATGAACATCGTCAAGTGACCTCGGAGTCCGTCACCCGGGAGTAGAGGGGGCAGGCGTGGAGAACGAGCAGCTCCTCGCCGTCTACGCGGAGACCCGGTCGGGGGCGACGCTCGACGAGATCGTGCGCCGCAACCAGAACCTGCTGCACCACATCCTCAAGCGGTTCGCCTACGCGAGCGAGCCCTACGAGGACCTGCTGCAGGTGGCCAACCTGGGGCTCATCAAGGCGGCGCAGCGCTACGACGCCGGCCGCGGCGTGCGCTTCAGCACCTACGCCACGGCGATCGTCGACGGCGAGCTGCGCCACCACCTGCGCGACTCGCTGCTCCTGCGCCAGCCGCGCTGGGTCAAGAAGATCTACCGGCAGATCCAGGAGAAGACCGGCGAGCTGGGCCACAAGCTCGGCCGGCCGCCCGAGCTCGCCGAGCTGGCCGAGGCGCTCAACATCAACGAGGAGGGCATCCTCGAGGTCATGAACCTCTACTCGCGCATCCAGCTCCACAGCCACGACGAGCCGTTCACGGCCGAGCAGCTCCAGGCCCGGGCCGACCCGCACCAGGTGCACAGCCTGCGGCAGCAGACCTTCGCGCTGCCGATCGAGGACAAGATCACGCTCTACGACGCCCTCGACAGGCTCTCCGCCTTCCAGAAGCGGCTCATCTACCTGCTCTTCTTCAAGGACCTCACCCAGAGCGAGGTCGCAGAGGAGCTCGGGCTCTCGCAGAAGAAGGTCTCGCGCGAGTCCATCAAGGCCGTGGGCCGGCTGCGGGAGGTCATGGGCAAGAGGGTCTTCTGACCCGCGCCTAGACGTTTGTCCCAGTCCACGGGCGCGGGAACGGGGCAGCCTGTGGTCAGCAAGGGCTAAAGGCCGCGCGTTCTGGGCCGAGATAGGTGTCTAGGAACCGCCGAAGGAGGCAGTATAGGGGCACAGACAAGGGCGCCAAGGGCAAACCACTTGCGAGGGTGGGGCGCAAAGCCACAGGGCTCACCGAGCCGGCTGGGCTGCCGCCGAAGAGCTGCACACCACGCAAGCCTGGGACCCCGCACCGGCGGACGTCGCAGGCTTCTCGCATGAGGGGCGCGCACAGCACGGCAGCAAGCACCACGTCGAGTGCGTTCACGCAACAGAGAGGAGATGGAAGGCAAATGAAGAGGTTCCGCAAGGGTCAGAAGGGCTTCACCCTCATCGAGCTGCTGATCGTGATCATCATCATCGGCATCCTGGCCGCGATCGCGATCCCGATGTTCCTCAACCAGCGCGACAAGGCCAAGGAGTCGGCCGTCAAGGAGGGCGTGCACAGTATCCAGGTCGGCGTGCAGAGCTACGCGGTCGACAACAATGACGCCTATCCCGCCGGGGCCGACGTCGAGCAGGACGAGGCTGTCGGCGCCCTCGTCGACAACTGGCCCAAGAACCCGTGGAGCAGCACCGGAGCCTACATGACCAACGACGCTTCACAGGGCAACTTCGCCTACTCTAATCCCACCACGGATAGCTTCCGGTTGATCGGCTACGGAAAGACCAGCGGTGCGACCGTGCGTCCGATCATCACTGTGCCGTGATGTGAAAGCTCGGAGTTGAAGAGGCTCCGCACCGGGGGCGGCTGCCACATGGCAGCCGCCCCCGGTGCCGTCCGAAGCCTAGCTCCTACGGCTATGGAGGGCGCGTCTTCGCGGGAGGACGCGGAGCGTGTCCAGCCAATCTGCAGTTGGGCAGAGTGTCTGTGAAGGCGCAAAAGGCAAACCACTTGCGAGGGTGGGGCGCAAAGCCACGGGGCTCACGTAGCCGGCCGGGCTGCCGCTCTGGAGGATCCCGAGCCCGTGGTTGCGTGGTGCGGCCGCGGGCTCCGTCGTCGAGGGCGCCCGCGCCGCGGGGGAGACGACCATGAAGAGAGAGAACCACAGTCAGAGGGGCTTCACCCTCATCGAGCTGCTGATCGTGATCATCATCATCGGCATCCTGGCGGCGATCGCGATCCCGATGTTCCTGAGTCAACGTGAGAAGGCCAAGGAGTCGGCCGTCAAGGGCGGCGTCCACAACATCGAGCTCGGCATCGGTAGCTACGCCGTCGACAACGGCGACACCTACCCGGCCACCGGCACGGTCAGCCGGGCGTCTCTGGTCGACGGCAGCGGTGCGCCGTATGTCGACAACTGGCCGCAGAACCCCTGGGTCGGCGGCGACATGGGTGAAGGTATGGACGAGGGCGACTACATCTACGTCCAGACCGCCGACACCTTCACGCTCACTGGCCTCGGCGCCGGCGGCGAGCCGGTGATCACGGCGCCGTGAGGCGGGGCGGCGCGTGACGGGGCAGAGCGCGCTGCGCATCGCCGGCCTGCACAAGGCCGTCCACGTCGGCTTCCGCCGCCGGCGGGTGGATATCCTGCGAGGCGTCGACCTGGAGGTGGCCGGCAACGACGTGTTCGGCCTCCTCGGCCCCAACGGCGCCGGCAAGACCACCACCGTCAAGGTCGCGCTCGGGCTTATGCGGCCCACGTCCGGCTCCGTCGAGCTGGGCGTGCCCGGCGTCTCGCACGTGGGCTACCTGCCGGAGAACCCGTACTTCTACGACTACCTCTCCGGGCGCGAGTTCCTCGGCTTCTGCGCGCGGCTGTTCGGCCTCGGCGCGGAGCGGCGCCGCGAGCGCGTCGAGGCGCTGCTGCGCGAGGTGGGCCTGCAGGACGCCGCCGGCGTGCACCTGCGCAAGTACTCCAAGGGCATGCTGCAGCGCGTCGGCATCGCCCAGGCGCTGGTCAACGACCCGGAGCTGGTGCTGCTCGACGAGCCCATGACGGGGCTCGACCCGGTGGGCCGCGTGGAGGTCAAGCGCATCATCCAGGGCCTGCAGGAGCGCGGCAAGACGGTGCTCTTCAACTCACACATCCTGAGCGACGTGCACGAGCTCTGCACGCGGGTCGCGATCATGCGCGAGGGGCGGGTGGCGTGGTCGGGGACGGTGGACGAGGCGCTGGACGAGGCCGCCACGCTGGAGGAGTTCTTCATGCGGACGGTCACGGCGTGAACCAGGTCGTCGCCATCGCGGTCAACACCTTCAAGGAGACGATCCGCGACCGCGTGCTGGCGGTGATCGTCGTCTTCGCCCTCCTGATGATCGTCGGGGGGCTCTGGCTGGGCAGCATCAGCCTCGGCGAGCAGGGCCGCATGATGAAGGACTTCGGCCTCGTGGCGGTGACCCTCTTCGGGCTCGTGGTGGCCGTGTTCATCGCCGCCGGGCTGGTGCACAAGGAGGTCGAGAAGCGCACCGTGTTCGTGCTCTTCAGCAAGCCGGTGGGTCGGGCGGCGTTCATCGCCGGCAAGTTCGTGGGCCTGTGCGCCACCATGGCGGTGGTGCTGGCCGGCATGGGCGTCTTCCTCTTCCTGCTCGTGTGGGCGGTGGCCGGCGAAGCGAGCGGCATGCTGCTCGTGGCCGTACTCATGGTCTACGTGCAGCTCCTGGCGATCATGGCCGTGACGATCTTCTTCTCGACGCTCGGCTCGGCGATCCTCGCCAGCGTGCTGGGCATCTGCGTGTTCGTGGCCGGGCAGCTCAGTCACAACGTGCTGGCGCTGACGCGCCTGGGGCAGAACGCCGTCACCGAGGCGCTCTCCTGGGTGGTGTACGTGGTCATCCCCAACCTCGCCGCCGTGGACGTCAAGGCCGGCGCGGTGGGGGAGAGTACGCTCGCCTGGGGCGAGGTCGCCGTCTGGACGGGCTACCTGCTGGCCTACGTCGTGGTGGTGCTGGCGCTGGCCGCCCTGGTGTTCCGCCGCAAGGAGTTCTGAGCGTGTTGCGGCGGGTCGTGGCGGCGCTCGTGGTGCTGGCCTGCGCGGCCGGCGTGGTCGCCTACCAGGCGACCCGGCCGTCCCGGGCGCCGGCGAGCCCGCGCGTGTTCGTGCCATCGCCGCGCTTCTTCCAGGACTTCTCGCCCAGTTTCCGCACCTCGATCGCCGACCTGTACTACCTTCAGATGGTGCAGTACTACGGCGAGCACGTGAGCGGCGACGGGCGGCTTGACTCGCTGCCCGAGATGACCACGCTGGTCACCGCCCTCAGCCCGCGCTTCACGCGCGCCTACCTGTTCAGCGCCTTCGCGCTGATCGACGCGGGGCGCGCCGACGCCGCCTACGAGCTGCTCAAGCGGGGCTTCGCGGCGAACCCCGGGGACTGGCGCTTCCCCGCCTACCTGGGGTTCTTCGCCTACCGCTACGGCGCCGGGGAGGAGAAGGATCTCGCCGCCGCGCGCTGGTACGAGAAGGCGGCGGCGATCCCCGGCAGCCCGGACTACCTGCCCCGCCTGGCGGCCGCCTTGCTGGCCAAGGGGGGCGAGCAGGGGAAGGCCGTCCTGATGCTCGGACAGGCCTACCTTGCAGGAGACAAGTACGCGCGCGAGAAAGCCGTCAAGGGACTCGAGTGCATCCTGCCGACGGAGAAGGAGGCGCGCATGAGGGCCCTCGCCCCGCTCTACGAGACGATGCCCAGGGCGGACGCCGACGCGCTGGTGGCCGAGTTGTTCCGGGAGTATGTCCAGTGAGCGGGCGGCACGAGGGGCTCGCCGGCGGCGTACGTGAGGGGCGCGCCGGTTTCAGCATGATCGAGGCGCTGATCGTGATGGTGATCATCGGCATCTTGGCCGCGATCGCCATCCCCCTGTACATCGGCCAGCGCGACCGGGCCAAGGACGCGGCGGCGCGCGCCGGCGGGCGGCAGATCGCCACGGCGCTCATCTCGTGCGTGCTCGACTCGGACGCCGACGACCCGTGGCCCACAGAGTGCAGCCCGGCCACCATCGGCGCCTACATCGTCCCCCAGCAGTGGCCCGCCAACCCGTTCGAGGACGGCGGGCTGATGCGCACTGTGACGGCGCGCTCGGTGGGCAACTACCTCTACCAGCGCGACACGACGGGCCCGGAGCCGCGGCCGTACAGGCTCACGGTCTTCCTGCGGAGGCAGGCCGACTTCATCGTGCCGTGACCATCCTGCTCGTCGTCCTCGCGGCCGTCTACGGCCTGCTCATCGGCAGCTTCCTCAACGCCTGGGCGTGGCGGCTGGCGCACGACGAGCGCATCACGCGGGGGCGCTCGCACTGCCCGGCCTGCGGCCACCAGATCCGCGCTCGCGACAACGTCCCCGTGCTCAGCTGGCTGCTGCTGCGCGGCCGCTGCCGCGACTGCGCCGCGCCGATCCACTGGCGCTACCCGGCCGGGGAGGCGCTCACGGCGGCGCTGTTCGTGGCCGTCGCGCTGTACGACGGCCTCGACTGGGTGCTCGTCCCGCACCTGCTGTTCGTCTCCGCGTTGATCCTGGTGAGCCAGGTCGACCTCGAGATCCGCATCATCCCCGATGTGGTCATCCTCCCGGCGGCGGCGCTGGGCGTGCCGCTCATGGTCCTCTTCGGCGACGGCCCATGGTGGGAGTGGCTCGTGGCGGGGGCGGGGGCGGCCGGGTTCCTGCTGCTGATCAGCGAGGTGTACTTCCGCGTGCGCCACGTGGAGGGGATGGGGTTCGGCGACGTGAAGCTCGCGCTCTGCATGGGCGTCTACCTCGGGGTCGCGGTGGTCCCGGCGCTGTTTCTCGGCTTCCTGGGCGGCGCCGCGGTCGGGGTGACGCTGGTGGCCGTGCGGCGCGGCGACGGCAAGACGGCGATCCCCTTCGGGCCGTTCCTGGCGGCCGGCGCGGTCGTGGCGCTGTTCGCCGGCCGGCCGCTGATCGAGGCCTACCTCAGCCTGGCGCTGGGGCGCTGAGCCGGGCGGCGACCGCCGGGACCGGGCGGCCGAGGCGGAGCGGCCGCCGGCCGACGGCGCAGCGGCAGCCGCAACGTCATCCGCGCCGCGCCTCCGTCATCCTCCTCACCCGCCGGCGCACGCCGTATTCTCCTGGGGCGGGCGGGCGCGACCGGCTCACGGAGAGGGCGACGATGCCAGGGAGGCGGCGTGCGGGCCGAGCGCGGGACGACGATGTTCGAGGTGGTCACGGCGCTGGCCGTGGTCGCCGTTGTGGCGGCAGTGGCCGTGCCCGGCGCGGCACGCGTCAGGGCGGGCGTCTCGGGCGCCGAGGCGGCGCGCCGTCTCGCGCTGGTCCTGCGCAGCGCGCAGGCCGAGGCGCAGAGCCGCGGCGGCCGGGTGCTGGTGGAGGTCGCCGGCGACGGCGACTACCGGGTCACCGCCGCCGGCCAGCGCCTCGCGAGCGGGCGGCTCGGCGCCGCCGTGCAGAGCACGTACCCCGGCGGCGCGCTGGAGTTCAGCGCCCGCGGGTGGGCCGCGCTGCCCGGCGCGGCCAGCCCCCGCGCCGGCCACTTCACCGTCGCCGGCGCGACCTCCACGCGCACGGTGGTCGTCCAGCTCTCGGGGTGCGTGCGATGCACGTGAGGCCACGTCCCGCCGCCGGCGGGGGCGCCGGCTTCTCGCTGCTCGAGGCGGTGGTCGCCGCCGGGCTGCTGCTGACGACCGTGGCGGCGGTCACCGCCTGCGTCACGGGCGTCTCGCGCGCCGGCGCGAGGCTCGAGCGCACCATGCGCGCCGACCGCGCCACGCTCGCCGTGGCCGAGCGCCTCCGGCAGCTCCCGTACTGCGCCGCGTCGTACCCGGCGCGCGTCGGTGACGCGCCGGCGGCGGACCTGGTCGCCGCCGTGTTCCCGCACGCCGCCACGTGGCGGAGCACGGCGACGGCCCGCTACGTAGCGGCCGCCGGCGATCCGCAGGCGGCGGCCGGCTCATTCGTGACGGTCGTCGTCGAGCAGGGCGTGCGCGTCACCTGCGTCGCCCGGTTCCTCGCCGGACCGGAGGGCGCGCCGCTCGGGCCGGCCGAGCTGGCCGGCTGGGACCTCGCGACGTCGCCCCGGCCGCCGGCGCCGGCCCTCGAGGTCGTCGTGTCGTGCGCGGCGCAGGAGGCCCCCGGGAGCGGCGGCCGCTCCGTTCGTCTGGTGCGCGGCGCGCTGGGCCCCGTCCTCGCCGCGCGCGGGCCGGAGGGCGGCGGATGAGGCCGCGCCGCGTCATGCGCCGGCGCGGCTTCGCGCTGGTGGAACTGCTGGTCGCGGCCGGCGTCGCCGGCGTCGTGCTGGCCGCCTCCTACGGCTGGCTCTGGGAGGTCGCCGCCCTCGCGGCTCGGCAGGGCGACCGCGCCCAGGCGGCGACCATCGCCGCGAGCTGCGTCCGCGCCGTGACGCGCGAGGTGCGCGCCTCGGTGGCGGTCGCGCCGCCTCCCGACGGCCGCTCGCCGGACCGCTCGGTGGCGCTGGTCCACGACCACCCCGACGTCGCGCCCGAGGACGTGCTGGTCGTGTGGGACCCCGCCCGCGGGGTGGTGTGGCGCAACGCCCCGGGGACCTATCTCGCCGACCACGTGACGGCGTTCTCGGTCGCCTACGCCCTCAGCGACGGACGCCTCGTCCCGGGCGTCGGGATGCAGCCCGCCGACTGGGCCGCCGTCAGCTGCGTGCGGGTCGTGCTGCGGGCCGAGGTCGGCTCGGCGGCGGTGGAGCGGACCATCGTGGCCGGGGTCGGGCCGTCGTGAGGCGGGCGCGCTCATCGGCCGGGTACGCGATGCTCGCCGCGCTGCTGATCATGGTGCTCGCGGCCACGTTCGCGCTGGCGGTCGTGGCCGCGGTGCAGGCGCTGCATACGGTGGAGCGGGCCGACGCCGGCGTCCGGCGCGCGGCGGTCCTCGAGGGCCGCGCCCTGGAGGCGGCCGCTCACACCCTGCGCTGGGACCCGGCGGCCGCGACGGGGAGCGCCACGGGGCACGACGCGGCGGGCGACTCCTGGCAGGTCGGGTGGGCGCCGGCGCTCCCGGTCGCCGGCGACGAGTGGCCGCGGCTGCGCGTCGCCGTCGCGACGCGCGCGGGGCGGTCACAGGTCGCCCGCGAGCTCACACTCGAGTTGCGCGCTGAGCCCTGGGCGGCGGGGGTCACCTGTGTCGACGACGCCGAGGTGAGCGCCGAGCTCACGGTCTCGGGCAGCGGGGTCTACGTCGGCGGCTGCCTGCGTGGTCGCGAGAACGTGCGCTTCGTGCCCGACGCCGGCCCGCCGGCGGACCGCGTGCGCGGCGCGCTCTTCCCGACGGCGGCCGTCCACGGCGGCGCCGGCATCTACGCGCGCGGCGCCGAGATCCACGCCGCCGGCGCCGGCGCGGAGTTCCCGGACGACACCGACCGGCACGAGGGCTCTCCGGTCGAGCCGGAGTGGCTGCGGGCGCCGGGGGCGGAGTTCCTCGCGGCCGCCGCGCTCGAGGCGGTCCCGGCCGCGCCCTGGGTGCGCGACGGCAGGCTCAGGCTGGACGAGATCCCGCCGGCCCCGCCCGGGGCGGCCGCCGGCCGCTGTCTGCTGCTGGCCGGCGCCGACGAGTTCGTCATCGAGGGCGCCGCCCCGCCGGCCGCCGGCCGCCTGCTGCTGGTGGTGGAGGGCGACGCCGTCGTCGGTCAGCCGGGCGCGCCGGTCGAGCTCGCCGGCGGCCTCGTCGTCCTGGGGCGGCTCACGGTCCGCGGCAGCCTGGATCTGGCCGGGTCGCTGCACGCCCGGTCGCTGAGCGTCGCCGCTCCCACGCGTGTTGCCAATTCTGTAAACTGGCGCCGGCTCCAGCTCCCGGGGGCGACGCTCCCGGTCGTCGTCGAGCGCGGTGACTGACCAGGGGCAGGAGGTCCACGGCCGGAGGCGAACGTTCTGTACGCGGTACTCCCGATGTGAGAGAGTAGCGCCTGATCGCGGTGGGGGCAGGGAGCGCGTGATCATCCGTCGAAACGAGCGTCTAAAGGTATCCCGCGTGGGTGCCGACACTGGCGCTAGGGCAAGGCAAGCTGAGGGGCGAGTATGGCCATGAACGCGGTGCGTGTGGGCATCGATATCGAGCAGGCCTCGATCGTCGGCGCCCAGATCAAGACCGGCCGCCAGGGGCACACGCTCACGACGGTCTCGACACGGGCGCTGCCCGAGGGCCTCATGTTCGAGGGCGAGGTCGTCGACGCGGAGGGCCTCGCCGGAGAACTCAAGGCCTTCTGGAAGGAGGCCGGCTTCACCGGCAAACGTTTCTCCATGGGCGTCGCCAACCAGAAGATCGTGGTGCGGACGATGGAGTTCCCCGTCATCGACCCCAAGGAGTTGCGCGCCGCGATCGAGTTCCAGGCCCAGGAGGCCATCCCGATACCCCTCGAGGAGGCGATCCTCGACCACCAGGTCCTCTCGACCATGCCCGACGCCTCCGGCGGGGCGGGTCGGCAGGAGGTCCTGATCGTGGCCGCCCAGCGCGAGATGGTCGAGCAGTTCATGCAGGTCGCCAGGCAGGCCGGCCTCACCATCGAGGGCATCGATCTGCAGGCGTTCGCGCTCATGCGCTCCATCGCGCCGCCGGTCGCGTTCGTCGACCAGGGCGCCCCGCAGGCCGACGGCGCCAGCGCGCTAATCAACATCGGCGCCGGCATCAGCAACATCGTGGTCGCCTCCGGCGGCCAGCCGCGCTTCACGCGGGTGGTCAACCTCGGCTACGCGGCGCTCGTCCAGGCGCTGATGCACAACCGCGGCATCAGCCGCGAGGAGGCCGACATGCTCCGCCTCACCGTCGGCCTCTCCGGCAGCGCCGGCGCCGCCGCCGACCTGGAGGAGTCCACCATCGGCGAGATCCACGCCGTCCTCGACTCCACCTGCGAGACCTTCGCCGACGAGATCCGTCGCTCCATCGACTACTACCACTCGATGCAGCAGGACGTGCCCATCGCCCGTATCCTCATCAGCGGCGAGGGATCGCTCACCCGCAACATGACCGACTATCTTGCGGGTACCCTCCATCTCCCGGTCGCCCTCGGGAACCCCCTGCAGTTCATCGCCGAGAACAAGTCCAGGCTCCCGCAGCAGGAGCTCGAGCTGATCGCGCCCCGTCTGGCGATCGCCCTCGGCCTGGCCTTCGAAGACGAGGAGTAGGCCATGAAGCGCATCAACCTGCTGCCCCAGGAAGAACGGGCCAAGGCGTCCCGGGAGCGGGGCCTCATCTGGGCCATCGTGATCCTGGTCGCCGTGGTCGTCGCCCTCGGCCTCGTGTACGTCAAGTACCAGTCGGACGTCAACGCGAAGAAGGACGACCTCGCCGCCGTGCAGGCCGACCTCGCCCAGGTGCAGGCCCGCATCGCCGAGCTGCGTCCGTACGCGGAGCTGCAGGCCCAGCGGACCGCGATGACGGAGACGGCCAAGGGGATCTATCGGGCGGGGGTGCCGTTCTCGATCCTGCTGCAGCAGCTCAGCCTCGTGATCCCCGAGAACGTACGCCTCCAGTCGCTGCAGGCGACCGTGCCGGCCTTCATGCTGCCGGGCGCCGCGCAGGATCCTCAGGCAGGGGCGTCCACGGCGGCGGACATCACGTTCACCGGGCAGACGGAGGAGCACCGTGACGTGGCCGAGTTCATGACCAGGCTGGGGCTCATGCCGCAGCTCACCGACATCGTCCTCAGCAACTCCGACGAGCAGACGGCGTCGGCCGAGGGCGGCAAGAGCTACGTCCAGTTCACCCTGACGACGCGCCTGCGCCCCTACACGACCCAACCCCCTGCCACCCAGCTGCAGGAGGTGACGCCATGAGAGCGCAGGGCAAGGCGATCTACATCATCACGGCCATCGTCGCAGCCGTACTGATCGTCGCCTGGTACTTCCTGCTCTTCAGCCCCAAGCAGCGCGAGCTCAGCGACCTGGACCAGCAGGTCCAGTCGACCCAGAGCCAGCTGGCCGTGGCCAAGCAGGAGGTCGTCAAGCTCGAGTCCTACAAGAAGACGGCGCCGCAGTCGCGCGCCGAGATCGTGCGCCTCGGCAAGATGCTGCCGGTGGCCGAGGGCATGCCGGGGCTCATCATCGAGCTCACCAAGACCGCCGAGGCCTCGGGGGTCGACGTGGTGAGCATCAGCCGCGGGGCCGTCACTCCCGGCGCTCCGTTCGGAATCCAGACCGTGACGCTGAGCGTCGCCGGCCGGTACTTCGACGTCGAGGACTTCCTCTACCGGCTCGAGGAGTACGTCGCCTTCCGCAACGCGAACTTCCGGGTCACGGGGCGTCTGCTGCAGGTCACCACGCTGCAGATGCAGCCTGAGTCGGACGCGGCGGCGGGCACGTCGCCCAAGCTGACCGTCAGCCTCGGGCTCAACGCCTATCTGTGGGGCGGCGTCACGCCCGTCGCCACGGCCGATGCTGCCGCGGGAGGTGCGCAATGAGCCAGAACCGGCGCGTGCTGACCTACATCGCCATCGCGCTCATCGTCGGCGCGGCGCTGGCGCTGGCCGTCGCCCTCGCGAGCAGCGGCGCGGCGGGCTCACCGGCGACGCCCTCGGGAGAGGCGGCCGTGAACGCCGCCGGCGTCTACGCCGACGACGAGGGGACCGCCGCGCTGGCGGCGGCCGACCCCGCCAAGGAGCAGCCGCTGCTCGACAAGTTCACCAGCAAGGACCCCTTCATCCCCTTCCCGACGCCGGGCGCCTCGACGGCCCCGACGGGGTCGCCGACCGCGACCCCGACCGGCAAGCCGGTGCCGAGCGACCTCGCCGCCAAGATCAGGGTCGACGGGACGAACTACACCGTCACCTCGGGCGACAAGGTGCCGGGCGGGTCGGCGGCGGCCTTCCGGGTGATGGGGGTGACCTCCGGCGACGTGACCTTCGCGGTCCTCGACGGCAAGCTCGAGAACGGCGACAAGTCCTTCTCGGTCAATCTCGGCGAGCAGGTGACCGTCACGCTCGACTCCGGCGTCTCGTACGAGATCCGGGTGCTCTCCATCGGCGCCCGCAGCGGCGGCGGAGGCAGCGGGGGCGGCAAGGGCCACAGCATCAGCGTCCTCAGCATCAACACCCAGAACGGGACCGCCACGGCGACGTTCGAGGTGGACGGCAAGACCTTCGCCGACAAGCGGGTGGGCGACGTCTTCAGCACCTCGTGGGGCGAGATCGAGGTCCTGGCCATCGACGCCGCCGCCCAGACCGTCACCATCCGCCACGGCGACCAGACCCTCAAGCTGTACGCCGGCCAGGTGATCATCAAGTAGGCCGGCGGAACGACCAGCGTGCGCGCGGGGCGGCCCCGGGGCCGCCCCGCGCGCGTACGGCCGTCTTGTGCCGCCGTGCGCGGCGCGGATAAGGTAGGAGGATGAGCAGGCTGCGCTATCTCACCGCCGGCGAGTCGCACGGTCCGGGCCTGACCGCCGTCCTGGACGGCGTCCCGGCCGGGCTGCGCGTCGACGTCGCCGCCGTCGACGCCGAGCTCGGCCGCCGTCAGCGCGGCCACGGGCGCGGCGCGCGGCAGAGCATCGAGCAGGACCGCGTGCGCGTCCTCGGAGGGGTCCGCCACGGGCGGACCACCGGCGCCCCGCTGGCCCTCTTCGTCGCCAACCGCGACGCGGCCAACTGGGGCGACGTGCTGGCGGTGGAGCCGCCCGAGGGGGGTGGGTCCGCCGCCGAGCCGGTGCGCGTGCCCCGTCCGGGGCACGCCGACCTCGGCGGCGCCCTGCTCTACGACCTCGACGACATCCGCGACGTGATCGAGCGGGCGAGCGCCCGCGAGACGGCCGCCAGGGTGGCCTGCGGCGCCGTCGCCAAGGCGCTGCTGGCGGAGCTCGGCTGCGTGGTCGCGAGCCACGTGGTCGCGATCGGCGGCGTCACCGCCGAGTCGGGCATGGACCGGGAGGACGTCGCCGCCGTCGAGGCGAGCCCGGTGCGCTGCCGGGACGGGGCGGCGGCCTGCCGCATGGTCGCCGCCATCGACGCCGCCGCGGCCGCCGGTGACACCGTCGGCGGCGTGGTCGAGGTGATCGCCTTCGGCTACCCGCCCGGCGCCGGCTCGTACGTGCAGGGCGACCTGCGGCTGCGCTCGCGGCTGGCGCGCGCCGTGCTCGCCGTGCCGGCCATCGTCGGGGTCGAGTTCGGGCTCGGGTTCGCGGCCGCCGCCGCGCCCGGCAGCCGGGTGCACGACCCCATCGTCCACGACGACGAGCGCGGCTACGGGCGGGAGAGCAACCGCGCCGGCGGCATCGAGGGCGGCATCTCCACCGGCGCGCCGGTCGTGCTGCGCGCGGCGATGAAGCCCATCTCCACGCTGCGCGAGCCGCTCGGCAGCGTCGAGATGGGCACGCACCGTCGCGTCGAGTCGCGCTTCGAGCGCTCCGACGTGTGCGCCGTCCCGGCGGTCGGCATCGTGCTGGAGGCGGTAGTCGCCCTGGAGCTGGCCGACGCGGCGTTGGACCGGTTCGGCGGCGCCACCGTCGGCGACCTCGTGGCCGCGGTCGGAGCGTACCGGCGGCGCATCGGGGAGCGCTGAGCGGCGGTGGCCGCGATGCGGGAGCCGGCCGCGGTGGCGCTGGTCGGGTTCATGGGCGCCGGCAAGAGCGCCGTGGGTCGCGAGCTCGCCGCCACGCTTGGTTTGCCGTTCGTCGACACCGACGACCTGATCGTCGCCCGGGCGGGCCCCATCGACGAGATCTTCCGGACGCGGGGAGAGAGCGCGTTCCGGGCGCTGGAGGCCGAGCTCGTCACGGCGGCGCTGGCGGACGCGGTCCGGCGGCCCTGCGTGCTCGCCCTCGGGGGCGGCGCGGTGCTGAGCCCGGAGGTGCGTGAGGCCTTGACGCGCCTCCCGCACGTCGTGTGGCTGGTCGCGCCGCCCGAGGTGCTCTGGGCACGGGCGACCGGTCCGGGCCAGGCGGCGCGGCCGCTGGCCGGCGACGAGGCCGCCTTCCGGCGGCTGCTCGCGGACCGTGAGCCGCTCTACCGCGCCGTGGCCACGCAGGTCGTCGCGGTCGCCGGGCGGGAGCCGGCGGCGGTCGCCGCCGGCCTGGCGGCGGCGCTGACCGGGGCCGCCGCAGAGGGCACCCCGACCGACGACGCCACGGCGCCGGCGTCCGCGCGCCCTGAAGGCGGCGCCCGGTGAAGCGTCTGACGGTCCGCGCCGCGTCGCGCTCCTACCCGATCATGGTCGGGCGCGGCGTGCTGGACGAGCTCGGCGCCGCGGTGCGCAAGCTGCGCGGCGCCGGCCGGGTCGTGGTGCTCAGCGACGCCAACGTCGCCCCGCTCTACCTGGGGCGCGCGCGGGCCGGGCTGGAACAGGCGGGCCTGGACGTCTCCGAGGTGGTCCTCCCGGCGGGCGAGCGCGAGAAGAGCCTCGCCCGCGCGGAGGAGCTGTACGGCGTGCTCTACGACCGCGGCCTGCGCCGCAGCGACACGCTGGTCGCCCTCGGCGGCGGGGTGATCGGCGACCTGGGCGGGTTCGTGGCGGCGACGTTCCAGCGCGGCATCGGCTTCGTGCAGGCGCCGACGACCCTGCTCGCCCAGGTCGACGCCTCCGTCGGGGGCAAGGTCGCGGTCGACTTCCGCGCCGGCAAGAACTACGTCGGCACGTTCTACCAGCCCAACCTGGTGGTGGCCGACCTGGCGACGCTCGACACGCTGCCGGAGCGCGAGCTCCGCAGCGGCGCCGCGGAGGCGGCCAAGCACGGCCTCCTGGCCGGCGGCCCCGTGCTGCGCCGCGTGCAGCAGCTCGCGCGCGCGCCGCTGGTCGCCGGCGCCGTGACGCAGGAGCTGGTGGCCGGCTCCATCCGCTACAAGGCGGGCGTCGTGGAGCGCGACGAACAGGAGTCGGGCCTGCGTGCCGTCCTGAACCTGGGACACACCATCGGCCATGCGATCGAGGCCGCCACGGGCTTCCGCCGCCTCTCGCACGGCGAGGCGGTGGCGCTGGGGCTGCGCGCGGCCCTGCGGCTCTCGCGCGAGCTGGCGCGCCTGCCGGAGTCGGACGAGGCGGCCGGGCACGCGCTGCTCGACGAGCTCGGGCTGCCGTCGCGTCTCGACGGCGTGCGCGCCGAGGAGGTCCGCGCGCTCATCCACCGCGACAAGAAGGCCCGGCAGGACGGCGTGCGGTACGTGCTGCTGCGTCGTCTCGGGTTCCCCGTGCTCGGGGTGCGCGTGCCACCCGAGCTCGAGCTGGAGGTCGTGGAGTGGCTGCGGACGCGATGAAGACGCTCTGGCTCCTGCACGGGGTCAACCTCGACATGCTGGGGCGGCGTGACCCGGCGGTGTACGGCAGCATGACCCTGGCGGAGCTCGAGGACCACGTCGCCCGTCACGGCGAGGCGCACGGGTTCACGGTGCGGGGCTTCCAGACCAACCACGAGGGCGAGTTCGTCGAGGAGCTGCACCGGCTCGCGGAAGGAGACGCCGACGCGGCGATCGTCAACCCCGGCGCCTGGACGCACTACAGCTACGCACTGCACGACGCGCTGGAGCTCGTGCGGGCGCCCGTCGCCGAGGTGCATCTCTCGGACGTCGAGCGGCGCGAGGAGTGGCGCCGCCGCTCGGTCATCGCCGACGTCGTCGATGTGCGCGTGCACGGCAAGGGCGCGCAGGGATATGTCGAGGCGCTCGCGGCGCTCGCCCGGATCCTGGCGGGAGGGGAGGGACCATGACGCACCCGTCCGCGACGCGCACGGCGCGGCTCCGTGACCTCCTCGAGGGCCTCCGCCTCGACGGCGTGCTCGTCACCGACCCCGTCGACGTGCGCTATCTCTCCGGCTTCCGCGGCGACGACGCGACGCTGGTCGTGGGTCGGGCGGCGGCGCTGCTGTGCACCGACTCGCGCTTCTGGGAGCAGGTGCGCGAGGAGGTCCGCGAGGTGGAGCTGAGCAGGGTGACCAGCGAGCCTCTGCTGGAGCACAGCGCGCACGAGGTCCGGCGCGTGCTCGGCTCCGGCGCGCGGCTGGGATACCAGGGGGCGCAGTTGAGTCACGCCTCGTACCGCACGCTGCGGCGCGTCCACGACGGCCCGCTGCGCGACGTGGGCCGGGCCGTGACCCGGCTGCGCGTCGTCAAGGACGAGGCCGAGCTCGCTCTGCTGCGACGGGCCGCGGCGGTGACCGACGAGGCCCTGGGCCGCGTCGTGGCCGGCGGCCTCGTCGGGCGCAGCGAGCGCGACGTCGCCTGGGACCTGAGGGCCGAGTACCACCGCCTGGGGGCGGAGGGCGAGGCCTTCGCCGCGATTGTGGCCGCCGGCGACCACGCCGCCCAGGCGCACGCCCTGCCCGGCGAGCGCGTGATCCGCGCCGGCGAGCTGGTGGTGATCGACACCGGCGCGCGCGTGGAGGGTTACTGCAGCGACATCACCCGCACCTACGCGGCCGGCGAGCCCTCCGACGAGCTGCGCCGCATCCACGAGCTCGTCCTCAAGGCTCAGCTCGCCGGCCTCGCCGCCGTGCGGGCCGGCGCGCACGGCCGGACGGACGTCGACGCGGCCGCGCGCGCCGTGATCGCGGCCGCCGGCCACGGCGACGACTTCGGCCACGGCACCGGCCACGGCGTGGGGCTCGAGGTGCACGAGGCGCCGTCGCTGGGCCGCGCGCGCGGCGACCGGCTCGAGGCCGGGATGGTCTGCACGGTGGAGCCCGGCGTCTACATCCCCGGCGTCGCCGGCGTGCGCATCGAGGACACCGTGCTGGTCACGGCGGACGGGTGCGAGCGTCTCACCGTCTCGCCCAAGGAGCTGCAGGTGGTCGGCTGAGACGGCCGCGCAGCCTTGCGGTATCATGGCCTACTACCGCGCAGACCCGTGTCCCCGACCCTGAGCAGGACCACATGGCAGACGTCGTCAACACCAACCAGTTCAAGACCGGCATGGCGATCGAGATCGACGGCCAGCCGTTCACGATCATCGAGTTCCAGCACGTCAAGCCCGGCAAGGGCGGGGCGTTCGTGCGCACCAGGGTGCGCAACATCGCCACCGGCGCGGTGCTCGACAAGACCTTCCGCGCCGGCGAGAAGTTCGAGCGCCTGCACACGCAGTCGCGCAAGATGGCGTACCTGTACTCCACCGACGACGAGGTCGTGCTGATGGACACGGAGACCTACGAGCAGGTCTCCGTGCCGCCGGCCATGGCCGAGGACGCCCTCAGATGGGTCGTGGAGAACATGGAGGTCGAGCTCTTCTACCTCAACGGCCGACCGTTCGAGGTGGGGGCGCCGGCCTTCGTCGAGCTCACGATCACGAAGAGCGACCCCGGCGTGCGCGGCGACACCGCCCAGGGCGCCAGCAAGCCCGCCACCCTGGAGTCGGGCGTCACGATCCAGGTCCCCCTGTTCATCGAGGAGGGCCAGAAGGTGAAGGTCGACACCCGCAGCGGGGAGTACCTGGGCCGCGTCTGAGCGCGTCCCGGAGGAGGAGAGCCATGCGCGCGCGCCAGGTCCGCATCACCGACACCACGCTGCGTGACGGACACCAGTCGCTCTGGGCGACCCGCATGAACACGTCGGACATGATCCCGGCGCTCGAGCTCATGGACTCCATCGGGTTCAACTCCCTCGAGTGCTGGGGCGGCGCGACCTTCGACGCCTCGCTGCGGTTCCTCGACGAGGACCCGTGGGAGCGTCTGCGGCTGATCAAGAGGCACGTCGTCCGCACGCCGCTGCAGATGCTGCTGCGCGGCCAGAACATCGTCGGCTACCGCCATTACGGCGACGACGTCGTGCGCCGCTTCGTCTACAAGGCGGCGGAGAACGGCATGGACGTCTTCCGCGTCTTCGACGCCCTCAACGACATCCGCAACTTCGAGACCGCCGCCGCCGCCATCAAGGAGACCGGCAAGCACTTCCAGGGCGCCGTGGTCTACACGATCTCGCCGGTGCACTCGCTCGACCACTACGTGGACGCCGCCCACCGGCTCGTCGACATGGGCGCCGACTCCATCTGCATCAAGGACATGGCGGCGCTGCTCTCGCCGTTCTACGCCGAGCAGCTCGTCGGCCGCCTCAAGGCCGAGCTCACCGTGCCCATCCAGCTGCACTGTCACTACATCGGCGGCCTCGCCCCGATGACCTACCTCAAGGCGATCGAGGCAGGGGTGGACGTGATCGACACGGCCACCGTGCCGCTGGCGTTCGGCAACTCCCAGCCGGCCACCGAGATGGTCGTCTCGGCCCTCACCGGCAGCCCGTACGACACCGGTCTCGACCTCGAGAAGCTCTTCGCCATGGCCAGGTACTTCGAGGAGATCCGCCAGGAGGGCGGCTGGGACCGCGGCGTCACCTCGCTCACGCACATGCAGGTCTACTCGCACCAGGTGCCGGGCGGCATGATCAGCAACCTCGAGAGCCAGCTCAGGGAGCAGGACGCGCTCGACCGCATGCCCGAGGTGCTCGAGGAGATCCCCGTCGTGCGCGCCGAGGTCGGGTTCCCGCCGCTGGTCACGCCGATGAGCCAGATCGTCGGCACCCAGGCCGTGCTCAACGTCCTCTCCGGCCGGCGCTGGCACATCGTGCCCGACGAGATGAAGCAGTACCTGCGCGGCAAGTACGGCGCCGCGCCCGGCCCCGTCTCGCGCGAGGTGCTCGAGCGCGTGCTCGAGGGCGAGGAGCCCATCGGCGTGCGCCCGGCCGACCTGGTCGACGAGACGCTCGAGGACTACCGCGACGAGATCGGCGAGCTGGCGCGCTCGGAGGAGGACCTCCTCAGCTACGCCCTGTTCCCGCAGACGGCGCGCGCCTACCTCGAGAGGCACCACGTGGGTCCGGAGTCGGACGTCTTCCAGATCCACGACCGCTACCTGCGCGCGCAACCGGGCGCGACCCTGCTCGACCAGAGCGCCGACCGCGTCAGGGACATCCTCGGGATGGTCGAGGAGAGCGGGGTCGACGAGGTCGTGGTGGAGGAGGGCGACCTCAAGATCACGGTGCGCAGGACGGGCGCCGCGCCGCCGCCTCCGCCGCCGGCGGAGCCGGCCGTCGCGGCGGAGCCGGTCGCGGCGGCCACACCGGCGGTCGCGGCGATGGGCGCCAACGGCTACCACCTGGTCACGTCCAAGTGGGTGGCCACCTTCTTCCGCTCGCCCTCGCCGCAGGCGCCGCCGTTCGTCGAGGTCGGCGACGAGGTCGAGCTCGGGCAGACGCTGTGCATCCTCGAGATGATGAAGATGATGAACGAGCTGACCGCCGACGTGGCCGGCGTCGTGCGGGAGATCCTGGTCGAGAACGGTGACACGGTGCAGTACGGCCAGCCCCTCTTCGCGATCGAGCCCGCCTGAGGGCGGAGGGCGGTCGACGCACGTGACGGCGGCGGGTCCCAGCCGGAAGCAGGCGCGCCGCGATGCGGTGTTCCTGCTCTACCAGACCGAGGTCACGCGGCTCGGCATGGCCGAGCTCGTCGATGGCCTGCGGCTGCGCGAGGGGTACGCGCCCGACGACTTCACGATCAAGGCGGTCGCCGGCGTTCGTACGACCCTGGACGAGCTCGACGCGCTGCTCGCCGCGCACGCGAAGGACTGGCCGCCCGACCGCATCGCCCCGCTGGAGCGCAGCATCCTGCGCCTCGCCCTGTGGGAGATGCGCGCCGGCGTCACGCCGCCGGAGGTGGCGGTGGACGAGGCGGTGCGCCTGACCAGGCGGTACTCCACCGACGAGGCCGGCGCCTTCGTGAACGGCGTGCTCGGCGGCGTGATCCGCGCCGGGCAGGCGGCGCCCGCGGCCGTGGACGACGGGCGCCCTGGGCGGGAGAACGGGGAGGACGTCCGTGACTGACGGGATGCAGGGTCGCCTGGACCTCACGCCCGACCAGGCGCTGGCGCGGCTCGAGGAGATCCTCGCCCAGCTCGAGGAGCTGGAGCCGCGGCTGGCGGCGTCGTCGGCCGAGGTCGAGGTGACGCTGCTGGAGCGCGCCACCGAGCAGGTCGAGGAGGCCGGCCGCCTGCTCGAGCAGCTCGGCCGCGTGGCGGGGTGAGGACGCGCCCGTGACCGCCGGCGCCGCGGCCGGATACCCGACCGACCTGCTCGAGCTCGTCGAGGAGTACCTCGCGGAGCTCGACTTCGGCGCCGACCGTCGCGCGGCCCGGCTCGCCGAGGCCATGCGGTACTCGCTGCTCGCCGGCGGCAAGCGCATCCGGCCGGTGCTGACCCTGGCCACGGCGCGCGGCTGCGGCGCCGACCCGACGACCGTGCTCCCCACGGCGGCGGCGCTCGAGCTGATCCACACCTACTCGCTCATCCACGACGACCTGCCGGCGATCGACGACGACACGCTGCGCCGGGGCCGGCCCACGTGCCACGTGGCCTTCGGCGAGGACGTGGCGATCCTGGCCGGCGACGGCCTCTTCGCGGAGGCCTTCAACCTCGTGCTGAGCCGTCAGAGCGGCGAGTGCGCGGCGGTGCTCGCCGCACTGGCCGAGATCGCCGCCGCCGCCGGCGTACAGGGCATGGTCGGCGGGCAGTACATGGACGTGGCCGGCGAGACGGCCGCCGACGACGACCTGCGCACGCTCCACGCCCTGAAGACGGGCCGTCTGATCCAGGCGGCGGTCGTCTGCGGCGCGCTGCTCGGCGGCGCCGCCGACGTGGGACCGCACCGCGCGTTCGCCGCCGAGCTGGGCCTGCTCTTCCAGATCGTGGACGACATCCTCGACGAGACGGGGGCCGTCGACGAGCTCGGCAAGAGCGTCGGCAAGGACCGCGCCCTCGACAAGGTGACGTACGTCTCCCGCTTCGGCATGCGTCGCGCCCTCGAGCTGGCCGACAGGTCGGAGCGCCGCGCCCGGGAACTGCTCGGCGCCCTGGGCGGCGACACCGCCGACCTCGCCGCGATCACCACCTTCATCCACGACCGCCGCTGGTGACCCTCGCCGGGCCCGGGGTCGGCGAGGGTCCGGTGCTATACTGCGGTGACGATGCGGTATCTGGACAAGATCTCAGAGCCCGCCGACCTCCGACAGTTCTCCGAACGCGAGCTCAGTGCGCTGGCGGACGAGGTCCGCGAGGCCATCCTCGCCTGCGTCAGCGAGACCGGCGGCCACCTGGCCGCCAGCCTGGGCACCGTGGAGCTCACCGTGGCCCTGCACAGCGTGCTCGACAGCCCTCGCGACCGCATCGTCTGGGACGTCGGTCACCAGTGTTACGCGCACAAGCTGCTCACGGGGCGGCGCGAGCGCTTCTGCTCCATCCGGCAGTACGGCGGGCTCTCCGGCTTCCCCAACCGCGACGAGTCGCCGCACGACGTCGCCGGCACCGGCCACGCGTCCACCTCGATCAGCTACGGCCTCGGCCTCGTCGAGGCGGCACGCCTCGCCGGCGAGGGCGGCGGCAAGGTCGTCTGCGTGCTGGGCGACGGCGCGCTGACCGGCGGCGTCGCCTTCGAGGCGCTCAACCAGGCCGGCCACCTGCGCACGCCGCTGGTGGTCATCCTCAACGACAACGAGATGTCGATCCGCCCCAACGTGGGCGCGCTCCAGCTCTACCTCAACCGCATCCGGCTCGACCCCACCCTCACGCGTCTGCGCGAGGACCTGGAGCATGGCGTGGCGAGGATCCCCGCCATCGGCCGCCAGGCCTACCGTCTGGGCAAGGACGTCAAGGGGTCGATGAAGGCGTTCTTCGTGCCCGGCCTGCTCTTCGAGGAGCTCGGCCTGGCGTACATCGGCGTGGTCGACGGACACGACATGCACGCCCTGCGCGAGAGCATCCGCCAGGCCATCGAGACGCCCCGGCCGGTGGTCGTGCACATCAAGACGGTCAAGGGCAAGGGCTACGAGCCCGCCGAGTCGCGGCCCGACGCGTATCACGGCACCGGGCCGTTCCACATCGGCAACGGGGTCTGCAAGGCGGCCGCGGTCGGGACCACCTACACGGAGGCGTTCGGCGAGGCGCTGGTGCGCCTCGCCGAACGCGACCGGCGCATCGTCGCCATCACCGCCGCGATGACGCAGGGCACCGGCCTCGAGGAGTTCGAGCGCCGTTTCCCCGACCGCTTCTACGACGTGGGCATCGCCGAGGAGCACGCCGCCGTGTTCGCGGCCGGCCTGGCGATCGGCGGCATGCGGCCGGTGCTGGCGCTGTACTCCACCTTCCTGCAGCGCGCCTTCGACATGCTCATGCAGGACGTCGGCCTGCAGGGCCTGCCGGTCACGTTCGCGGTGGACAGGGCCGGCCTCGTCGGCGACGACGGCCCCACGCACCACGGCGCCTTCGACCTCTCCTTCCTGCGCCTCGTGCCGGGCATGACGGTCATGGCGCCGTCCAGCCTGGAGGAGCTCCAGCGCATGCTGGCCACCGCCCTCTCCCTGGACGGTCCGGCCGCGCTGCGTTACCCGCGCGGTCTCGCCGCGCCCTTCACCCGCCTGGAGGAGATCGAGCCTCTGGAGGTGGGCGCCGGGGTCGTGCTCCAGGAGGGCGCCGACGTCGCTCTGGTGGGCGTCGGCACCGGCGTCGGCATCGCCCGCGAGGCGGCCCAGCTGATGGCGGCCGAGGGCGCCGCGCCCACGGTGGTCGACGCGCGCTTCGTCAAGCCGCTCGACACGGGGCTGCTGCAGCGGCTTGCCGCTGCGCACCGCCGTCTGGTCACGGTGGAGGAGAACACGCTCACCGGCGGGTTCGGCAGCGCGGTGCTGGAGGCCGTGGGGTCGGGCGTCGACGTCGTCCGTGTCGGACTGCCCGATGCGTTCGTGCCGCAGGGCGAGCGCACCCGTGTGCTCGCCGACGTCGGCCTCACGGCGCAGGCGGTGGCGCACGCGGCGCGCGCCCGGACGCCGGCCCTCACCCGCGTCACCTGAGGCCGCCGGTGGGCGAGCGCCTCGACGCGCTGCTCGTCGCGCGCGGGCTCTTCGCCACGCGCGCCCAGGCGCGCGCCGCGGTCCTCGCCGGCGAGGTCTCGGTGGACGGGCGGGTGGTGGACAAGCCCGGGACGCAGGTGCGGCCGGACGCGGAGCCGGTGGTCGCGGCGCGGCGGCGCTACGTCTCGCGCGGCGGCGACAAGCTCGACACCGCGCTCGCCCGGCTCGGAGTGGACGTGAGCGGGGAGGACTGTCTCGACCTGGGCAGCTCCACCGGCGGCTTCGTCGACCGGCTGCTGCTGGGCGGGGCGGCGCGCGTGATCGCCGTGGACGTCGGCTACGGACAGCTCGACTGGAGGCTGCGCCGGGACCCCCGGGTCACCGTGCTGGAGCGCACCAACGCGCGGCGGCTCACGCCGGAACGTCTCCCGTTCCGGCCCTCGTTCGTCACCGCGGACCTCTCGTTCATCTCCCTGACCGTGGCCCTCGGGCCGGTGCTAGAATGCCTGCGCGAGGGCTTCCGCGGCCTCGTGCTCGTCAAGCCCCAGTTCGAGGCCGGACGCGAGCGGGTCGGCAGGGGAGGCGTGGTGCGCGACCCCGCCGTCCACCGCGAGGTGCTGGGGCGGGTGGCGGGCTGGCTGCAGGGCCGGGGCGCGCTCGTGTGGGGCGTGTGCGACTCAGGACACCCGGGACCGAAGGGCAACGTGGAGTACTTCATCCTCTTCAGCGACGCGGCGTCCGCCGCCGCGGCGCCGCCGGCGACGGAGGAGCTCGTGGAGCGGGCGGTGGAGGCGGCCCATGGGTGAGCAGCCCCTGCGCCGCGTGGCCGTGCTCACGCACTACCTCACCGAGGCCACCGCCGCCGCGCTGGCGCAGCTGGCCGCGGCGGCCGGCCGGCTCGGCCTCGAGCTCATGCTGCCGGCCGACGAGGCCGCCAAGCACCCGGCGGCGGCCGGCCTCGGCTACCGCGCGGTCGAGGAGGCGGAGCTGCGCGCCGCCGACCTCTGCCTCGTCTTCGGCGGCGACGGCACGATCCTGCGCAGCCTCTCCCGGCTGCTCGGCACCGCCGTCCCCACCCTGGGCGTCAACTACGGCAACGTCGGCTTCCTCGCCTCGCTGCCGCGCGAGGGCTGGGAGCCGGGGCTGGAGGCCGTCCTCGGCGGCGACTACCGCGTCGTCGAGCTCCTGACCGTCGACGTACGGCTCAACGGGGAGCAGCGCAGCGCCGTCAACGACGTCATCCTCAGCCGGCTCGCCCCGCGGCACGTGCTGCAGCTCGAGTACGAGGTGGCGGGGGTCACCGTGGGCCGCATGTTCTGCGACGGCCTCATCATCGCCTCGCCCACCGGCTCCACCGCCTACAACCTCTCCTGCGGCGGCCCCATCGTGGAGTGGAACGCCGACGTGCTCGTGCTCAACTTCATCGCCCCGCACTCGCTGGGGTTCCGCCCCGTGGTGCTGCGCCCGGAGCACGTGATCACGGCCCGCAACGTCTCGCCCCAGCAGGAGTGCGAGGTCGTGGCCGACGGCGACGTGGTCGGGCGTCTGTGCTGCGGCGACGAGGTGCGCGTCACGGCGGGGCGCCAGGTCGCGCATCTCCTCATGCAGAGCGAGGGCTCGTTCTACCAGAACGTCGAGGAGAAGCTCTTCGACCGCCGCGATGCTCGCTGAGCTGAGCATCGACGACCTCGTCCTCATCGCCGCCGCGCGGCTGGAGCTCGCGCCGGGCCTCAACGTCATCACCGGCGAGACCGGTGCCGGCAAGAGCCTGCTGGCGCAGGCGGTCGGCCTGCTCCTGGGGCAGCGGGGCGGGGAGGAGCTGGTCAGGCCCGGCGCGGACCGGGCCCTGGTGCAGGCGCTCTTCGTGAGCGGCGACGAAGAGCTGGCGGTGGCGCGGGAGCTGCCGCGCGGCGGTCGCTCGCGCTCACGTATGGACGGCCTGCTGAGCAGCGCCGCGGCCGTCGAGGAGGCGCTGCGGCGCCGCCTCGCCTTCTACGGCCAGCTCGAGCACACGCGGCTGCTGCAGCTCGAGCGCCAGCTCGACCTGCTCGACGGCGCGGCGGCCGCCCAGATACGGCCGCTCAAGCAGGCGTACGAGCGTGAGTACGCCCGCGCCCGCGCACTCACGCGAGAGCTGGCCGAGCTGCGCGGGGCCGGGCGCGACCGGGAGCGCGAGCTCGACCTGCTGCGCTACCAGATCGCCGAGATCGAGGCGGCCGCGGTCGAGCCCGGCGAGGACGAGCGCCTGGCCGTCGAGCGTGAGCGCGCCCGGCACGCCGGCAGGCTCCTGGAGCGCACCGGAGGCGCGCTCCAGCTCCTGGCCGGCGAGTCAGAGGCCGCCGCCCTCGACGGCGCCCGCGTGGCGCAGCGCCTCGTCGGCGAGGCGGCGCTGCTGGACGCCAGCGTCGCGCCGCTGGCGCAGCGGCTCGATGCCCTGGTGGCGGAGCTCGACGACCTCGCCGCTGCACTGCGCGACTACATCGACACGCTGGACGTGGACGCGGCGCACCGCGACGCGCTCGAGCTGCGCCACGACAAGCTCACCGAGCTGATGCGCAAGTACGGCGGCTCGGCCGACGAGGTGCTCGCCCACCTCGAGGAGGCGCGGGCCCGTCTCGCCGCGCTCGAGGGCTTCGTCGCCGACGAGGAGTCGCTGGCGGCCGCCGCCATGGCGGCGCAGGCGGCGGCGGTGGCCGCCGCAGAGCGGCTCGGCGCCGCGCGGCGCCGCCACGCGCCGCGCGTGGCGGCGCGGATCGAGGAGGAGCTGCGCAGCCTCGCCCTGCCGCACGCGACGTTCCGCATCGAGGTCACGAGCCGCGACGACGGCTGGGACGCGCTGGGTCCCACCGGCGCCGACGAGGTGGAGTTCGTCTTCGGTGCCAACCCGGGGGTGCCGCCGCGGCCGCTGCGCGAGACGGCCTCCGGCGGCGAGCTCTCCCGCGCGATGCTCGCCGTCCGCGGCCTGGTGACGCTGGCGGACGACGTCGAGACCCTGATCTTCGACGAGGTGGACGCCGGCATCGGCGGCGTGACCGCGGCGGCGCTCGGAGAGCGGCTGCGCCGCCTGGCCGCGACCCGCCAGGTGCTCTGTATCACCCACCTGCCGCAGGTGGCGGCGTTCGCCGACCGCCAGTTCGCGATCGCCAAGGAGAGCGACCCCGACGAGGGCGTCACCGAGACGGTCGTGCGCCGCGTGGAGGGCGAGGCGCGCCTCGCCGAGCTCTGCCGCATGCTCGGCGCGGCGCCCGACGACGCCGCGGCGCGCAGCCACGCCGAGAGCCTCCTGGCCAAAGCTGCGGCGGGCTCCTGAGCGCCCGCGCCGGCCGCCGCCGAGGCCCGGGACTCCTTGCGGCGGCCGGGTCCGATGGTATACTTGCGCGCGTGATCCGTGGGCTCGCCGGGCATAGCGACGCGCCTGCCCGTCATCCTCGAACGGGCGCGGCCTCGGCCCCACCAAATCCCCCGCTCGTCTCGTGCAGTGCTGCCGTGCTCCGGGCGCGCCTCCTGGTGGGCGCGACGGGAGCGTTGGACGGCGGCTGCATCCGCACCGGCGGGGTCGACACCAGGAAGGCTCGGCGGGCATGACCAAACACATCTTCGTCACCGGCGGCGTCGTCAGCGGCCTCGGCAAGGGCATCACCGCCGCGTCGGTCGGCCGTCTCCTCAAGCAGCGCGGGCTCAAGGTGGCGAGCCAGAAGTTCGACCCGTACATCAACGTCGACCCCGGCACCATGAGCCCGTTCCAGCACGGCGAGGTGTTCGTCACCGAGGACGGGGCCGAGGCCGACCTCGACCTGGGCCATTACGAGCGCTTCCTCGACGAGTTCGTGCACCGCGGCTCCAACGTCACCACCGGCGGCATCTACAACAGCGTGATCACCAAGGAGCGCCGCGGCGACTACCTCGGCGGCACGGTGCAGGTCATCCCCCACATCACCAACGAGATCAAGAGCCGTGTGCACCGCCTGGCCAAGATGACCGAGGCCGACGTGCTCATCACCGAGATCGGCGGCACGGTGGGCGACATCGAGAGCCTGCCGTTCCTCGAGGCCATCCGCCAGTTCCGCAAGGACGTGGGGCGCGGCAACGTCCTGTACGTCCACGTCACGCTGGTCCCCGTCATCGGGGTCGTGGGCGAGCTCAAGACCAAGCCGACGCAGCACTCCGTGGCCGAGCTGCGCGAGATCGGTATCCAGCCGGACATCATCGTCGCCCGGTCCGAAGAGCCGCTCTCGCAGGGGATCCGCGAGAAGATCGCCCTGTTCTGCGACGTCGACGCCGAGGCCGTGGTCTGCGCCAGCGACGCCGACGACATCTACCGCGTCCCGCTCAGGATGCACGCCGAGAAGCTGGACGACCTCGTGGTCCGCATGCTCGGGCTCGAGGTGGGGCCGCCCGACCTGACCGAGTGGGAGGCGCTGGTCGAGCGCATCGACGCCTGCGACGAGCCCGTCACCATCGCCCTGGTGGGCAAGTACGTGCAACTGCACGAGGCCTATCTCTCCGTGTGGGAGGCGCTCAAGCACTCGGCCATCCATCACGGCCGCAAGCTCGACCTGCGCTGGGTCGACTCCGAGGATCTCACCCGCGAGACCGTGGCGGAGCGCCTCTGCACCGCCGACGGCGTGGTCGTCCCCGGCGGCTTCGGGCAACGCGGCATCGAGGGCAAGATCGAGGCGATCCGCTACTGCCGCGAGAACAAGGTGCCGTTCCTCGGCGTCTGTCTGGGCATGCAGTGCGCCGTCGTCGAGTTCGCGCGCGGCGTGTGCGGCATGGAGGACGCCGACTCCACCGAGTTCGACCCTGAGACGGCGCACCCCGTGATCGACCTGCTGCCCGAACAGAGGGACGCCGACGAGATGGGGGCCACGATGCGTCTCGGCGCGTCCCGCGTACTGCTTGTCCCCGGGACCAGGGCGCAGGCCGCGTACGACGCCGACGAGGCCTGGGAGCGCCACCGTCACCGGTACGAGGTCAACAACGACCTGCGCCCGCAGCTGGAGGCGGCGGGACTCGTCGTCAGCGGCACCACGCCGGACGGACGCCTGGTCGAGGTCTGCGAGCTCGCCGACCACCCCTGGTTCGTCGCCTGCCAGTTCCACCCCGAGTTCAAGTCGCGGCCCACGCGGCCGGCGCCGCTCTTCCGCGAGTTCGTGGGCGCTGCGGCGCGCGCGCGTCGCGAGCGTGACGACGTGCTGGAGGACGAGTGCGAGCGGGCGTGACGTCGGAGCTGGTCGAGCTCTTCGTGCGGCTGGCCGGCATCGCGTCGCCGACGGGGTCCGAACGCGAGGTGGCCGACGCCGTGACGGAGTACCTCGGCGCTCTCGGCCTCGAGGTGATCGAGGACGCCGGCGCCGCGGTCACCGGCTGCGGCTGCGGCAACCTCGTGGCGCGCATCCCGGGCGAGGGGAGGGCGGAGCCCGTCGCCCTGTGCGCCCACCTCGACACGGTGCCCGTCGCGGGGCCGCCGCAGGTGAGCGTTGTGGACGGCTGGGTGCGCAGCGACGGAACGACCGTGCTCGGCGCCGACGACAAGGCCGCCGTGGCGACGCTGCTGATGCTCGCCGGGGAGCTGGTCGCGGACCGTCCGGCGATGGACGTGGAGCTGGTGTTCACCGCCGGCGAGGAGGCCGGGCTCCTGGGCGCCGCGGCGCTGGACCTGGACGCGCTGAGGGCCCGCCGGGCGTTCGTCTTCGACAGCGACGGAGAGCCCGGGACGCTCGTCGTCGCGTCGCCGACGCAGAAGGTCGTCGCGGCCGAGTTCGTGGGCCGGTCGGCCCACGCCGGGATGGCGCCCGAGCTGGGCCGCAGCGCCGTCGTCGCGGCGGCGCACGCGATCGGCGCCATGCGGCTGGGTCGCATCGACGCCGAGACGACGGCCAACATCGGGCTGGTGCAGGGAGGCACGGCCACCAACGTCGTCCCCGAGCGCTGCCGCATCTCCGGTGAGGCGCGCAGTCACGATGGGCAGAAGCTCGCCACCGTGGTGGACGAGATAGTGCAGGCGGCCGCGGCGGCCGCGACGGCCGCGGGCGTCGACGTCGAGTTCGACCTGCAGGAGGGGTTCCGCGGCTACCGGCACGCGCCGGACAGCCCGCTGCTGGCCGTCGGGACGCGTGCCGCCGGTCTGGCCGGCCTGGAGCCGCGCCTGGTCGAGGGCGGCGGCGGATCGGACGCCAACGTCTTCAACGCCGCCGGCCTGCCGGCGCTCACGCTCGGGGTCGGGTTCGAGCACGCGCACTCCACCCGGGAGCGGATCAGCCTCGACGTGCTGGGCCGGCTGGCCGACATGGCGGCGGCGGTGGTGCAGGCCGCCGGGGCCGCCGCGTAGCGGCGGCGGAGCGGCGTCATGGCCGATCAGCCGAGACCGACCGGTGGCGGCGCCGCTGCCCGCGGGCGGGCGGACACCGGTCGACGCCGGGGCACCCGTGACCCGGCGCCCGCCGACCCGCGGATCGCCGAGTTCCTCGACCATCTGCGCTACGAGCGCGGCCTCAGCGACAACACGGTGGCCGCCTACGGTCGCGACCTCGCCGCCTTCACGACGTTCCTCGCCGGCGCCGGCACGGTTCCGGGGACGGCGACGGCGGACGAGGTGCACGCCTGGTTCGCCGGGCCGGGCGGCGCCGGCGCCGGCGCCAGCGTGGCGCGGCGCACCGCGGCGGTGCGCGGCCTCTACGCCTACCTCGTGCGCGAGGGGGTGCGTGAGGACGACCCCACGGCGCGGCTGCGCACGCCCCGGCTCGGCCAGGACCTGCCCCGTGTGCTCAGCGTCGAGGAGGTGGAGGCCGTCCTCGCTGCGGTGGTCCCCGCCGGGCCCCTCGGCCAGCGCGACCTCGCCGCCCTGGAGCTGCTGTACGGGTGCGGGCTGCGCGTCAGCGAGCTGCTCGGTCTGCGCGACGGCGACGTCGACGTGGAGGGCGGCCTGGTGCGCTGTGTCGGCAAGGGCGACAAGGAGCGCGTCGTGCCCATGGGTTCGGCCGCGGCGGCAGCCGTCTCCCGCTACGTCGCCGACGGGCGGCGCCGCCTGCTTAGGGGTCGCCGCCGCCCCGAGCTCATCCTCAACGCCCGCGGCGGCCCGCTCACCCGTCAGGGCGTCGACTACGTCCTCCGCAAGGTCCTGCGGCGGGCGGACATGCTCGGCGCGGCCAGCGCCCACACCTTCCGGCACTCGTTCGCCACCCACCTTCTCGCCGCCGGCGCGGACCTGCGCAGCGTGCAGGAGATGCTCGGTCACGCCGACGTCGCGACCACCCAGCTGTACACTCACGTGACCGTCGAGCATCTGCGCGAGGTGTTCCTCGAGACCCACCCGCGGGCGCGGCGGCGACGGCAGGCGGAATGATGCACCGCGGAAGAGAGCGGGGAGGTGGAACGTGACGCGGGTGTTCGTGTGCGTGCTCGACGGCTGCGGCGCCGGGGCGCTGCCGGACGCCGCCGCCTACGGCGACGAGGGCTCGGACACGCTGCGGCACGTGATCGAGCGGACCGGCGTGCCGCTGCCGAACCTCGCCGCGCTCGGCCTCGGCGAGATCGTGGGGCTGCCGCTGGCGGCGCCGCGCCCCGAGGCGACCTACGGCCGCCTCCTCGAGCGCGGCGCCGGCAAGGACAGCACCACCGGGCACTGGGAGATCATGGGGGTCGTGCTGCAGGAGCCCTTCCCGACGTATCCCGAGGGCTTCCCGCCGGAGGTGATCGAGCCGTTCGAGGCGGTCGTGGGCCGGCGCGTGCTCTGCAATCGGCCGGCCTCCGGGACGGCCGTCATCGAGCAGCTCGGCGACGAGCACGTCGCCACCGGCCGCCCGATCGTGTACACGTCGGCCGACTCCGTGTTCCAGGTCGCCTGCCACGAGGACGTGGTGCCGGTCGCGCAGTTGTACGCGTGGTGCGAGGCGGCGCGCGGGATCCTGCGCGGACCGCACGCCGTGGGCAGGGTGATCGCGCGGCCCTTCAGCGGCGTCTCCGGCCGCTACGCACGGACGCCGCGCCGCCGCGACTACTCGCTGGCGCCCCCGGGGCCCACGTACCTCGACCTCCTGCAGGAGCGCGGCGTCCCGGTCGTCGGAGTCGGCAAGATCGGCGAGATCTTCGCGCAGCGCGGCGTCGACGTGGACGACCACACCACCGACAACGCGGCGGGCATGGCGGCGTGCTCGCGCCACCTGCGCGAGATGGAGCACGGGCTGCTGTTCGCCAACCTCGTCGACTTCGACCAGGTGTGGGGACACCGCAACGACGTGGAGGGGTTCGCCGCCGGGCTCGCCGCCGTGGACGCGGCGCTGGCGGAGTGGGAGGCGCTGCTCGGCGGGGAGGACGTCCTCATGCTCTGCGCCGACCACGGCGTCGACCCGACCACCGCGAGCACGGACCATTCGCGCGAGTACTCGCCCCTCCTCGCCCTCGGCCTCGCCCCCGGCCGCTACGACGGCGCCCAGGAGGACGTCGGCGCGACCGCCTTCGTCCACCTCACCGGCGAGGAGCCGCCGCTCCCGGGCCGGGTCATCGGGTGAGGGATCCGGGGATGGAGGGAGCGCTGCGCCGCCTGGCCGCGTGGCGGCCGCACGCCGCCGTGGTGTACGGGTCCGGCCTCTGGCAGCGGCCGGCCGGGGCGCGCGTCGAGGAGGAGATCCCGTACGACGCGCTCGGCTGGCCGGCCGGCGGCGTGCCCGGACACGACGACGTGCTGCGGCTCGCCGCCGTGCCCGGCGGCGCCGGCGGCGAGCTCCGTCTCGCGTTCGCCTGCGGGCGGCCGCACCGGTACGAGGGCCGGTCCGACGAGGAGCTCGAGGCGCCGGTGCGGGCGCTGGCCTCCAGCGGTGTGCGCCGGCTCCTGCTCACCAACTCCTGCGGGGCGCTGCGTCCCCGGGCCGCCGTCGGCCGCGCCGCCGTCTGCTCGGCGGTCGTCGACCTGCAGCGGCCGCCGGAGGACGAGCGGCCGGAGCGCCTGGCCGTGTGTCGGGTCGCGGCGGCCGGCCGCGTGGCCGCCGCTCTCGGGGCGGACGCGCTCGCTGGCGCGGCCACCTACGTCGCCGTCTGCGGCCCCCAGTTCGAGACGCCCGCCGAGGCGGCGTGGCTCTCCGGCTACGGCGACGTGGTCGGCATGTCGGCGGCCCCGGAGGTCCGCGCCGCGGCGGCCGCCGGCGTGGACTGCTGCCTCGTCGCGCTGGTCGCCAACAGGGCGGGGGCGGCGGGCTCGCACGGCGACGTGCTCCTCGCCGGGAGGCGGCTCGCCCGCCTGCTCGCCGCCGGCCTCTCACGCATCCTCACGGCGCGCTGGCCGGAGCTCGCCGCCGCCCCAGGGAGGGAGTGACGTGGACTTCGTGCACGACGTGATCGTCCGCAAGCGCGACGGCGGCGAGCTGGACGAACCCCGCCTGCGCACGTTCGTCGCCGGCGTGGTCAGCGGCGCGGTGCCGTCCTACCAGGCCAGCGCGCTGCTCATGGCCATGGTGCTGCGCGGCTTGAGCGACGACGAGACGCTCTGGCTGGCGCGGGCGATGATCGACAGCGGCAAGACGCTGGACCTCGGCGTGCTGCGTCGCCCCGTCCTCGACAAGCACTCGAGCGGAGGGGTCGGCGACAAGGTCACCCTGGTCCTGGCGCCGCTGGTCGCCGCCTGCGGCGCGGTGTTTGGGAAGATGTCGGGACGGGGCCTGGGGCACACCGGGGGCACGCTCGACAAGCTCGAGTCCATCCCCGGGTTCCGCGTGAAGCTCCCCCAGGGCGACTTCCTGCGGCAGCTGGAGCGCATCGGCGTGGCCGTCGTCAGCCAGAGCGAGCGGGTCGTGCCCGCCGACCGCCTGCTGTACGCGTTGCGCGACGTGACGGGGACCGTCGAGAGCGACGGGCTCATCGCGGCGAGCATCATGGCCAAGAAGGTCGCGAGCGGCACCTCGGCGGTGGCGCTCGACCTCAAGGTGGGGAGGGGGGCGTTCGCCGCCGACCTCGCCCACGCGAGGGAGATCGGCCGTCTCTGCCGCCTCATCGGGGACGCGTGCGGGCGGCCCACCACGTGTCTCTTCAGCGCCATGGAGCAGCCGCTGGGCCGCGCCGTCGGCAACCGGCTGGAGGTGGAGGAGGCGTGGCAGGTGCTGTCGGGCGAGGGCCCTGCCGACGTCCGCGAGCTCGTTCTCGAGCTGGCCGCGGAGCTGCTGCCGTCCGCCGACCTCGGCCTGGACGCGGGTGAGGCCCGGGCCCGGGCCGAGGCGGCGCTCGACGACGGCCGCGCCGCGGAGCACTTCGAGCGCTGGTGCTTCGTCCAGGGCGGCGATTGGCGCCCCGGGCAGTTCCATCGGCTGGCCGGACACGAGACGGAGGCTCCGCAGGACGGGTTCGTGACCCGCGTCGACGCGCTCGCCGTCGGTCGTGCGGCCCAGGTCGCGGGCGCCGGGCGACAGACGGTCGACGACAAGGTCGATCCCGCCGCCGGCGTGCTCCTCCACCACAAGCTCGGCGAGGCGGTGGCCGCGGGAGAACCGCTGGCGACGGTGTTCTCCCGGGACCCGGCCCGGCGGCAGGAGGCCGGCGCCCTGCTCGAGGCGGCGTTCACGCTGGCCGACCGGCCGGCGCCGGCAGCGCCGCTCATCCTCGGACGGGCCTGAGGCGGGTGGCCGCGATGAGGGTCGTCGGCGGCGTCTGGCGGGGCCGGCCGCTGACCGCCCCCGCGGGGCGCGGGACGCGGCCGACCTCGGACAAGGTCCGGGAGGCGATCTTCGACGTGCTGGGCGCGCTGCCCGAGGTCCGGAACGCCGTCGTCGCGCCCGCACAGGCGGAGCGGAGGCCGCCGATCCCCGCCGGCGGCGCGACGCCCCCGGGCCCGCTCGCCGGACACGCGGTGCTCGACCTCTTCGCCGGCAGCGGTGCGCTGGGGATCGAGGCGCTCTCCCGCGGCGCGGCGAGCTGCACGTTCGTCGAGTCCGCGCCCGCAGCGCTGCGCGCCCTGCGCGCCAACCTGGCACGGCTCGGCGTCCCGGTGGAGCGTCCGTCCGCCACATCCGCCGTTCCGCCGCCCAGAGCCGTGGTGCTGGCCGCCGACGTGCGCCGGGCGCTGGCGGCTGACGCCCGTCGGGGCGCGCGATATACTCTCGTGCTTGCGGACCCGCCGTACGACCTCTACGAGCAGATCCGCCCCGCTTTCGCCAGGCTCCTCGGGCGGCTGCTCGCGCCCGGCGCCGTGCTCGTCGTCGAGTCGGCCGCCGGCGGCGCGGCCGGGCTGCCGTGGGGCGTGCTGCGGGACAAACGCTACGGCGACACGCGCGTCACGTTCCTGGCGGCGGACGCGCTCGCGCCGGAAGAAGGAGAGCCAGCGGACTGATGCCCAGCAACCTCACGGCCATCTGCCCGGGGACGTTCGACCCCGTCACGGTCGGTCACCTCGACATCATCACCCGCGGCGCGACCAAGTACGACCGCGTCGTGGTCGGTCTCATCGAAGTGCCGCAGCGCAAGTCGCCGCTGTTCACGCCGGACGAGCGTGAGGAGTTCCTCAGGGAGGCCCTCGCCGGGCACGACAACGTCGTCATCGACCGCTTCAACGAGCTCATCGTCGAGTTCGCGCACCGATGGGACGCGCGCATCATCCTCAAGGGGCTGCGCGCCATCTCCGACTTCGACTACGAGTTCGCCATGGCGCAGCTGAATAGGAAGCTCGCACCCGACATCGAAACAGTGTTCATGATGGCCTCGCCCGAGCACAGCTTCCTCAGCTCGAGCGGCGTCAGGGAGATCGCCGCCTTCGGGGGCTCGGTCGTCGACCTTGTGCCTCCGGCCGTCGCCCGCCGTCTGGCGGAGATCTATCCGCCGCGTGGCGCGCACGGGCTACCCAAGGAGGGTTGCTGAGTATGGACGTCCTCGTTCTCATCGACAAGCTGGACGACATCATCCACAACGCCCGGTCGGTGCCGCTGACCGACAGCGTCATGATCGACCGCGAGGAGATCTACGACATCCTCGACCAGATGCGGTCGACGATCCCCGAGGAGATCAAGCAGGCGCGCTGGATCGTCAAGGAGCGCCAGGAGATGCTCTCCGAGGCCAAACAGGAGGCCGACCGCATCCTGGGCGAGGCCCAGGACCGCGCCGAGAGGCTGGCGTCCGACACCGAGGTCGTGCGTCTCGCCGAGAAGAACGCGCAGCAGATCATGGAGGACGCCCGTGACCGCGAGCGCGAGGTGCGCCTCGGCGCCGAGGACTACGCCGACGAGGTATTGGGAAACCTCGAGACGAACCTGGACAAGTTCATCGCCGCGGTGCGGCGCGGCCGCGAGCGGCTCCAGGGCCGCGCCGCGGACGACGACCTGCAGCCCTGACCGACGGCGGCGCCCGCGGCGCGCGGGGCGGCCATGAGACGATTCGACCTCCGTTCACTCCGGTTCCACGGCGCCGGCGAGGTCCGGCGGACGCTGCCGGTCGAGGTCGCCCCCTTCGTGTTCGGCGGCCTTGAGTACCATGTGCCCGGCGACGTCGTCGACGCGACGCTCACGGCGGCCCGCGTGGGCGACAACCTGACGCTGACGCTGCTCGTCGAGACCGCGGTGACGGGCCCGTGCCAGCGTTGTCTCGCCGACGCCGACGTGCCGGTGACGGCGCGGGGTCTCGAGTACGTGCGGCACGGGGAGTCCGAGGGCGACGATGAAGACGAAGGCTACGTGACCGCCCACGTCGTCGACCTCGAGGCGTGGACGCGGGACCTGGTGGCCGACGCCCTGCCGTCCAAGCTGCTCTGCCGCGAGGAGTGCCGCGGGCTGTGTCCGTTCTGCGGCGCCGACCTGAACGCCGACCCGGACCACACGCACGAGGAAGCGTGAGCCGCACCTGGTGTGGTAGAGTCCGTTGTCCGGTTGACCTGAGGAGAAAGACCCCATGCCCGTACCCAAGAAGAAGACGTCACAGTCCCGCCGTGACAAGCGCCGCGCCCAGCAGAAGCTGCGCGTCGAGACGGCGGGCGTCTGTCCGCAGTGCAAGAGCCCCAAGCTCCCGCACCGCGCCTGCCCCAAGTGCGGCACCTACAAGGGCCGCGAGGTGATCGTCCTCGAAGCCGAGTGACCGTGTCGGGCGGGCGTGACGGCGATGCCCGCGAGGCCGTCTCGCGAGGGGACTGAGGACGAAAGGCGCTGAGCGATGCCCCGATCGCTCTACATAGCTTCCACCCAGGGCAGCGGCGGCAAGACCACGATCGCCGTGGGCCTCTGCATGGTCCTGCGCGAGCGTGGCCTGGAGGCCGGCTACTTCAAGCCGGTGGGCACGTTGGCGGCGCACGCCGGGGACGCGCTGCTCGATGAGGACGCGCAGTTCGTGGCCGCCCTGCTGCAGCTCGAGGACGACCTCACCGACATCTGCCCGGTGGTCCTCGACGAAGACGCCCTGCGCGACGTGCTGAGCGGCAACGAGGTGGACGCCATGAGCCGCGTGAGGAGCGCCTACGCACGCGTGCGCACCGGCAAGGACGTGGTGGTCTGCGAGGGCCTCGGCGAGATCTGGCAGGGCCGGTTCCTGCGCACCAGCGGCGCCGAGGTGGTCAAGGAGCTCGACCTCGGCACGCTCCTGGTGGCCAAGTTCGCCGGCGCCCGTCTGCTCGACGACATCATCTACGTCAAGGACGCCCTGAGGGAGAACCTCCTGGGCGTCCTCTTCAACATGGTCCCCGAGTCGCGCCTGGAGTTGGTCAAAGGCGACTACACACGCTTTCTCGCCAAGAACGAGGTCGAGAGCTACGGGGCCCTCGTCTCCGACCCGGCGCTCTCGGCGGTGTCCGTGGCGGAGATCGTCGAGGAGCTGGACGGCACCTTCGTCACCGGCCAGCGCTACGGGGACCGGCTGGCCGAGACCTACATGATCGGCGCCATGAGTCCGGAGCACGCGCTGCGCTACTTCCAGCTCACGCCGAACAAGGTGGTCATCGTCGGCGGTGACCGCGCCGAGATCATCCTCGCGGCGCTCGACACGCCCACGGTCGCCGTCCTCCTCACCGGGAATTACGTCCCCAGTCCGGCCGTCCTGGAGCGCGCCGACGAGCGCCAGGTGCCGCTGGTGTCGGTGGAGACGGACACCGTCTCGGCCGCCGACGGAGTGCGCCGGCTGTTCGGCCGGCTGCGCGTCAAGGACCGTGCCAAGGTCGAGCTCATCAAGGAGCTCATCGAGGAGCAGGTCGACGTCGACCGCCTGGTGCGCGACCTGGGGGCATGAGGGGCACGCAGGGCAAGCCGTACGTGTCGCCGCACTGGGTGACCGACGCCTGGAGCGCGTTCACCGATGACCGCGTGGTGCGCGTCGCGGTCGACGCGGTCGGCGGCGACAACGCCCCGGACGAGGTCGTCAAGGGCGCGCTCGCCGCGGCTGGACCCCAGCTCAACGTGGTCCTGGTCGGCGACGAGCCCCGCGTGCGCGCCCTGCTGCCGCCGGGCGCGGCGCACCTGAGCGTCGTGCACGCGCCGGACGTGATCGGCCCGGGCGAGGAGCCGGCGACGGCGGCGCGCACCAAGACCGGCTCCGGCATCGTCGTCGGCCTGAGGATGGTCCAGGAGGGGGCGGCCGACGCCTTCGTCAGCGCCGGCAACACCGGCGCCGTCGTGGCCGCCAGCGTGCTCTACGTGCGCCGCATCCCGGGCGTGAAGCGGCCGGCGATCTGCACGATCATGCCGGCCATGCCCGCCCCGGTCGCCTTCCTCGACGTCGGCGCCAACGCCGAGTGCCGCCCCGAGTTCCTGCGGCAGTTCGCCATCATGGGGCAGGCGTTCGCGCGCGAGGTGATGGGCATCCCGGAGCCGACCATCGGTCTGCTCAGCATCGGCGAGGAGCCCAGCAAGGGCACGCCCGAGGTGGTCGAGGCCCACCGGCTCATCGCCGACGACGAGCGCATCGCCCGCTTCCGCGGCAACGTCGAGGGCCGCGACATCATGAACCGGCTGGTCGACGTCGTCGTCGCGGACGGCTTCACCGGCAACGTCTGCCTCAAGACCATCGAGGGATCGGCCAGGGCCATCCTCGGCGCCCTGCGCGCCACCGTGATGCTGAACGCCAAGACCAAGCTGGGCGGCCTGCTGATCCGCAAGGACCTCCAGGTCCTCAAGGACGCCCTGAACCCGGAGGAGTTCGGCGGCGCGCTGCTGGTGGGCATGAACGCTCCGGTCGTGATCGCGCACGGCAACTCCCGGGCCCGCGGCATCGCACAGGCGATCCGCATGGGGCGCCGCGGCGCGGTCAGCGGACTCCTGCCGACGATCGCGCGGGAGCTTGGGGCACGGCCCGAGGCAGTGTAGACTCACGCAAACTCGCCCGGAGGTTCGCCGCATGACCCGTGAAGAGGTGTTCGAGCGCGTTAAAGAGATCCTCGTGGAGACCCTCAGCGTCGACGAGGACAAAGTCACCATGGAGGCCCGGTTCCAGGAGGATCTCGAGACCGATTCCCTCGACCTGGTCGAGCTCGTGATGACCATGGAGGAGAAGTTCGGCATCAAGATCACCGACGAAGAGGCGGCTGAGATCAAGACGGTCGGCGACGCCGTGGACTTCGTCATGACGCGGGTCGACGCCTAGCCGCGACGGACCGAGCGGGGGACGACGGGGGGATGTCTCCTGTGGGCAGGAGGCGTCCCCTCGTCGTCATGGACTCACCTTGACCTTCCGACTTCTGACGCTCGCACAGCAGCTGGACCAGGCGACCCTGCGCCAGGTGTTCACGCACACGTCGTGGGCTCCCGACCGCGTGCAGTCGTACGAGCGTCTCGAGTTCCTGGGCGACAGCGTGCTCAGCCTGTGCGTGACCACCGAGCTGTACCGCCGCTTCCCCGACTTCACCGAGGGTCACCTGGCCCGCCTGCGGGCCTATGTCGTCAGTCGCGCGACCTGCGCCAGGGTGGCGACCAGGCTGGGGCTGGGCAAGATGCTGCGCGAGCACGCCGGCCAAGCCCACGAGGCCGCCGAGGCGGCGCAGCTGCAGGGCAACCAGAACGTGCTCGCCGACCTCACCGAGGCGCTGATCGGAGCGGTCTACCTCATCTTCGGCTACGAGGCCGTGCGTCCGGCCGTCATCGAGGTGTTCGACGAGCACATCACGTTCGCCGAGAGCAGCTACATCGACCACAAGACCGAGCTCCAGGAGTTCCTCGCGCGCAGCGGACAGTCGGTCGCCTACAAGGTCCTCGGCTTCAGCGGGCCGCCGCACGACCGCGAGTTCGAGATCGAGGCTCTCGTCGACGGCGAGTCGCTGGGGCGCGGGTTCGGCACCAGCAAGAAGCGCGCCGAACAGGGCGCCGCGGCGGAGGCGCTGCACGAGCTGCAGGCGCGGGCCCGGCGGGCGGCCCGCAGGGCGCGGCTGCGGGGCAGCCGCGCGCGGCGCCCGCAGACGGCGGCAGAGGAGGCCCGGGCGCCGGAGGAGCAGGCCGACGGCGCCTCGGACGCAGGTCACGCGCCAGGTGCGGGTGACGCGCAGGACGGGACGCCGCCGGCCGCCTCGGGCGGGGCCGCCGAGGTCAGCTGAGGTGTACCTCAAGGCGCTCCGCCTCCGGGGCTTCAAATCGTTCCCCACGCAGACCGAGCTGCGCTTCGAGCCCGGCGTCAGCGTCGTCATCGGGCCCAACGGGAGCGGCAAGAGCAACCTCGCCGACGCCGTGGTGTGGGCGCTCGGCGAGCAGAGCCCCACCACGATCCGCGGCTCCTCCATGCAGGACGTCATCTTCGCCGGGAGCGACCGACGCCGCGCCAGCGGCGCCGCCGAGGTCGAGCTCACCTTCGACAACGCCGACGGAGCGCTGCCCCTGCCCACGCCCGAGGTCAGCGTCATGCGTCGCGTGACGCGCGACGGTGCGTCACAGTACTCGATCAACCGGTCCCCGTGCCGCCTCACCGACATCGTCGAGCTGCTGGCCCAGGTCGGGCTGGGCAAGGAGCTGCACTCGATCATCGGGCAGGGCAAGGTGGAGTCGTTCCTGGCCGGCCGGCCGGAGGACCGGCGCAGCCAGATCGAGGAGGCCGCCGGCCTCGGCGCGTACAAGCGGCGCCGCGAGCGTGCGCAGCTCAAGCTGCGCGAGGTGCGGCGCAACCTGGAGCGCGCACTTCTCCTGGAGCGCGAGGTCGGCGCACAGCTCACGCCCCTGCGCCGTCAGGCCACGGCGGCGGAGCAGCTGCGCGCGGTGGAGACGGAGATCGCCGAGACCGAGGGCCGGCTGCTCAGCGGCGAGATCGTCGCCGTCGACGCAGAGCTGCTCGAGGCCGGCGCCGAGCTGGCGGAGGTCGACGCGCAGCGCGCCGCGCACGAGGAGGGGCTGGCCCGTGTGGCGGCCGCCCGTGCCGAGGAGGAGGAGGCGTTCGCCAGACGGTTGGCCGAACGCGAGCGCAGGTCGCGCCGTCTGCTGCGGGCGCGGGTGCTCGACGGCCGTCTTGAGAGCGTGCGCCGGATCGCCGAGCAGCGGCAGACCCTGCTGGACGAGGTCGAACGGGCCGCGGGCGCGGAGCGCGAGCGGCTCGTCGCCGGGCTGGTGGCTGCGCCGGAGGAGCGTGACGACGACGCATGGCCGCGGGAGGAACGCCGTCTCGTCGCGGAACTCGAGGCGGCCGAAGCCGATCACGCCGAGGTCTCGGCCCGGCTGGAGGCGAGCCGTGCGGAGCTCAACGAGCGCCGCCAGGCGCTCAGCCGACTGACGGTCACGCGGGAGGCGGCGTTGGCGACGGCGGCACGGCTCGAGCGCCGCAGCGCAGCTCTCGAGGGCGAGCGGGGGCGTCTGGCGGCGAGGCACGATGCGATGGGCGCGGAGGCGGCTGCAGGCGTCGACGACGAACGCGACGCCGCGGCGGCGGAGGCCGCGGCGGCGGAGGCCCTGCGCACGGCCGCCGCGGCGGCGGCGGAGGCTGCAGGGGCGGAGACCGCAACGGGCCACGGACTCGCCGCCGCGGAGGAGGCACATCAGGCGACCTCCGTCGAGCGACGCGGCCTCGAGGCCGAGGTCGCCCACCTGCGCGCCGCCCTCAGGGACATGGAGGACGTGGGCCACGAGGTGCTCGAGGTGGCCGGCCGGTACCCGGGCACGGTGCCGCTGGCCGGCAGCGTCTCCTGCGAGCCCGGCTACGAACGCGCGCTGGCGGCGGCGCTGGCGCAGCTCTCGGGCGCGCTCGCCGTGCCGGGCGGAGTGGACCAGTGGTCCCTCCTCGGCGCACTGAAGCGCGCCGGGGTCGGTCTGGTGCGCCTCGTGTTGCCGGCGCGTCGGCGCCCGTCGGTCGCGTTTCCGGGCGCCGCGCCGCTGTCCGACAAAGTGAGCCTCGGTGGACACGGCGAGCTGGAGGGCGTGCTCGCCGACGTCGTGATCGTCGACGACCTGCGTGCCGTGCCGACGACGTTCACGGGTCTGGCGGTGACGCGCGAGGGCGAGTACTACCGCCCCGCCGACGGCCAGATCGGGCTCGCCGCCGGCGTCCCGGCGGCGCTGCTGCTGGAGCGGCGCGCTTCACTTGAGCGGCTCAGCGAGAAGCTCGACGCCGTGGCGGCGCGTGAGGCGCGCGAGGAGGCCGCAGTGGCGCTCGCGGCTGTGCGGCGGTCCGCGGCGCGCGACGCGGCTGAGGCGACGGCGGCGGCCGAGCGTGAGGCGAGGATCGTCGCCGAGGCGGCCGAGCGCGCGCTCGCGCAGGTCCGTGCCCGGCGCCGCGACCTCGAGGAGCACCTGGAGCGCGACCGGCACGCGCTCGAGGGCCTCGCGGCGGAGCTGGTCGAGGCCGCCGGGGCGAAGGAGTCGGCGGAGCACGAGGCCGCAGAGGCCCTTCTGCAGTCTGAGCGGCTGCGGCCCGCGGCGGCCGACGCCGAGGCCGCGCTGGGCGAGGCCGAGACGGCGCACTCGGGGTCGCTGGCGCTGGTCATGCGGCGGCGCGTGGAGCTCGAGGAGCGCCGCGCCGCCGCGGCGCGCGCGGAGGAGCGCCGCGCCGCTGCCCGACGACGGGCGGCCGCGGATCGTGAGCGCCTTGCGGAGCTGGAGGCGCGTCTGACCGACCTGCCGCGGGTACGCGCCGCCTGCGCCGCCGTGGAGACACGCTGTCAAGCCCTGCGGGCGCACTCGACGCGGCTCATCGGGCGGCTCGACGCCGACGACGGCGCCGACGAAGCGCTCGAGCGCGGCGAGCTGAGACGCCTGGCCGACGAGGAGGCGAGACTGCGTCGCGGGCTGGAGGAGACCGGGGAACGCCGCACGCTGGTCAAGGTCACGCTCGCCCGGCTCGAGGACCGGCGCGCCGAGCTGGCCGGCAGCCTCGACGGGGTCAGCGAACAGCTCGACCAGGCGGGGTTCGCGCCGCCGGCGGACGAGGCCGAGGCGGTGGCGCTGCGCGAGCAGGCCGCCCGGTTGCAGCGACGGCGCGAGCGGATCGGCCCGGTCAACCCACTGGCGGAGGCGGAGTGCGCGGAGCTCTCCGAGCGTGCCGCCTTTCTGCGCGAGCAGCGCCGGGACCTGGAGAAGTCCATCGACGACCTCGAGGCGCTGATCGGCGAGCTGACCGCCCAGGTCGACGCCGAGTTCGCCACGACCTTCGCCGCCGTCCAGGAGCAGTTCAGCCATATGGTGACCGTGCTGTTCCCGGGCGGCCGGGGCCGGCTCAGGCTGGTCGATCCGGACGAGGACCATCCGCAGGGCGGCGTCGCCGTGGAGGTCAAGCCGGCCAAGAAGCTGGGCCGCCGGCTGCAACTGCTCTCCGGCGGCGAGCGTGCCCTGGTGGCGATCGCCTTCCTCATGGCGCTCGTGCTCGCCCGACCGTGCCCGTTCTACATCCTCGACGAGATCGAGGCGGCGCTGGACGACGTCAACATCGGCCGCCTGGTGAAGCTCCTGCGTGATTACCGCGAACGCAGCCAGTTCGTGATCATCACCCACCAGAAGCGCACCATGGAGGCCGCCGACGTGCTCTACGGCGTGACCATGGGCGCGGACGGAGCGTCGCAGGTGGTGAGCGCCCGCATGGCGGAGGAGGAGATCGAGAAGGAGGAGAGCGCCCGGGGCGGACGTCCCGGCGCGCGGACGGGAGACTGAGGCGTGGAGTGGCACGAGGTGTTCAAGGGAGTCGCCGAGGCCGACGTGCCGGCGACGGTGCTCGAGGAGGAGGCCGAGGAGCGCAGGGGGCTGTTCGGCCGCCTGCGTCGCAACCTCGGCAAGGCGCGGGGAGCCGTGGCCGATGCGCTCAGGAGCGCGGTCTACGTCGGCGTCGACCGGCGGCTCTACGAGCAGACGGAGGAGATGCTGATCGCCGCCGACGTGGGCGTGGACGGCACCATCAGGATCGTGGACGAGCTGGAGCGTCGCTGCACGGCCAAGAGGATCGAGTCCCGCGGCCCGTTCCAGGACGAGCTCGCCGAGGTGGTGGCGGAGCAGCTCAGGCCGGACGACCCGGAGCGGCAGCGGATCGACGTCTCACACGCGCCCAGCGTGATCCTCGTCGTGGGGGTCAACGGCACCGGCAAGACGACCACCATCGGCAAGATCGCCTGGCGGCTCAAGGAGATGGGCAAGACGCCGCTCATGGTGGCCGGGGACACCTTCCGTGCCGCGGCAGTGGAGCAGCTCAGCCGCTGGGCGGACCGGGTCGGCTGCGAGATCGTGAGGCAGGCGCCGGACGCCGACCCCGCCGCCGTGGTCTACGACGGCGTGGCCGCGGCGCGCTCGCGCGGCGCGGACGTCGTCCTCGTCGACACGGCCGGCCGGCTGCACACGCAGGTCAACCTCATGCGCGAGCTCGAGAAGGTGCGCCGGGTGATCGAGAAGCAGCTCCCGGGCGCCCCACACGAGACGCTGCTCGTCCTCGACGCGACCACCGGACAGAACGGCCTGCGTCAGGCGGAGGAGTTCAAGCAGGCGGTCGATGTGACCGGGGTGGTGCTCACCAAACTCGACGGCACCGCCAAGGGCGGCATCGTGGTGGCGATCCACGAGAGCCTCGGCATCCCCATCAAGCTCATCGGGGTCGGCGAGCAGATCGAGGACCTGCGCCCCTTCGAGGCCGACGTGTTCGCGCGGGCGATCTTCGGCGGCGAGGACGACGCCGCGCGAGTCGACGCCGGGTGACGCCGCGGGCGTCGCGGCGCGGCAGCGCGCGGGGCGGCGGCCGCAACGGTTGACACCGCCCGTCGCGTGGGGGAGTCTTGCGGCGCGAACGAGGCCGTCGCCTGCGCCGCGACCGGCCCGTCGTTTGGGCGGCCCCGGCGGTCGCCGTCGTCGAAAAGGCTCGTTCCAGGCGAGAAGGACAGGGGAGGTACCGGGGTGCACAAGGAAGTCTACGCGACCATCATGGCGCTGTCCGCCAGCCCGGACAACGCGACCAGCGACCGCATCGAGGCGCTCACCCAGGGCCACGGGATGCTCAACGTGGCCGCCATGAGCGCCGCCAACGCGATCACCCAGGAGATCCTGCGCGGTCGCGACACGAAGATGACCGACGCCAACCTCTCGGATCTCGCGCTCGACTACGTCGTCGAGGCCGGGGTCAAGGCCGCCGCCGCGGCCGGCGCCGACAAGGCCAACGCCGCCCTCATCGCGGCCACGCTGCTGCTGATCGCCGGCACCGAGTCGCGCGCCGGCGTACCCGCCGGCAACCGCAAGCTGGGCGCGATGGCGCGCATCAAGGCCGGGGCGGACCGCTCCGGCGTCGCCGCCGTCCCGACCTCCAAGCTCACCAACAAGCTGTCGGGCTTCGCCGCCGTGCAGGCGCTCTACGAGGCCATGCAGCGCGGCGAGCTGGTCCGTGTGGACGGCGCCGACGTGCCGGCGTTCGTCGCCGGCG